>Ga0209228_1000004_pt1 | contig 89593 bp, 83 predicted proteins | sample METZYME_3_150m_FD_187547 | JGI IMG/M metagenome (GOLD analysis project Ga0209228, IMG submission 187547) | Marine microbial communities from oxygen minimum zone in mesopelagic equatorial Pacific - METZYME_3_150m (SPAdes) (version 2) | ecosystem: Environmental > Aquatic > Marine > Oceanic...
TGTTATTTTTTTCAGAAATAATTTTTTTTAGCATAGTTACTTCATTTCTCATCTCTTTCAACCTTCGAGAAAGAAAGAAAATATACCCGAAAAATAAGGCCCAAACTAAAAAAAACACTGCAAATAAATATTTCAAATTCGCTTCAGGATCGTTTTGTTGAGCTTCACTATTTAATGAAGAATCTGCAAAGACAAAAGATTTCTCCCAAACCAGCATAGACACAGCAGCAATGAATATAAATAACACTAACCGGAGCGACCTACCAATTAAGGGATACATATTGATGAACCTCGTCTAAATCATCTTCGCATTTTCTCATTTGAATTCTTTCTAACATCACATAAACATAAAAAACAGTAAATGTAATCAAGGACACGAAAAATGTTATATACATTTTGCCATCTAAGTCAGAATCTGCTGCTGCAAGCGGCCCAATATTTAGATTGGGATGGGCAGTCCTCCACCAAATAGATGCCAGATATATAATCGGTGCATCGATAGCTCCTAGCAATGCCACAACCGAAGCATAACGCCTACCTTGAGACCCTGGAGTGGAGAAAGAACGTACCATCAGATAACCGACATATACAAACCAAAGAATTAAAGTAGTAGTAAGTTTAGGGTCCCAAGACCACCAAACTCCCCAAACCGGTTTGGCCCATATTGCCCCTGTTACCAAAATTAGAGTAGCAAATATGACTCCCAACTCAGCGGCTGAATATGCAATTGCGTCCCATAGGTTTTTCCTTGTTATCAGATGGATCACACTAGCTATACCAACTACAAAAATAGAAACCATTCCGATCCAACCAAGAGGAACATGAACATAAAATATTCGTTGTGATACACCTAGGTTTTGTTCAGTAGGTACCCACATAAATACCATATATACAGTCACAAGCATTAAAGTGAAGCTAGCGACAGATAATATCGTTTTCATTTACTAAACTTAACCCTTAATATGCGGGAATAAAGACGTCAATCAATGGATTGAGACCGATGCTAGTGAATTATATCACTAGCTGTTTGGATTATTAGAGAACTAGCTGGTAACAGCCCCAACTGAGGCTGAAGACACTAACTTGGCATATTTCGCCAAAACACCTCTCTCATAATTAGGTTTTCTTGGGCTCCATTTTGACCTTCTATCTTCTAATTCATTATCAGTCAATTTTACGCTCAGGTCCCGTGCTTCTATGTCCAAGTTTATTATGTCCCCATCCTCAATCAATCCAATTGGTCCCCCTACAGCCGCCTCTGGAGCAACATGACCTATGGAGCCACCTCTAGTTGCACCAGAGAATCTACCATCGGTAATAAGAACTGTAGTTTCCCCCAACCCAGCACCCATGATTGCCCCAGTCACCGCCAACATCTCCTGCATCCCTGGTCCGCCTTTAGGCCCCTCGTATCTTATGACAACCACATCACCATCTTTGATCAAACCTCCGGTGACAGCCTCAAAAGCACTACGCTCCCCATCAAATACCCTTGCTGGTCCTTCATGTTTTTCAATCTTGGTCCCAGCAACTTTTATGACAGCTCCTTCAGGAGCTAAATTACCTTTGAGAATAGCTAGTCCCCCAGTTGAGCTTTTTGCGTTATGAACCGAGAAGATTACTCTTTCATCCGGCTTTGTATGAACATCAGAAAGATTCTCTTCTAGAGTTTTACCATTAATTGCCTTGGCATCACCATGTAACATTCCTGCGTCTAGCAATTCCTTTAACACTACTTGAACACCCCCGGATCTATCGACATCAGACATTACATAATTTCCTCCAGGCCTTAGATCAGTTAAGTATGGTGTCTCCCTTGAAAGAATATCGAAGTCATCTATTGTTAATTCAACCTCCGCCTCTCTTGCAATGGCCAAAAGATGAAGAACTGCATTGGTAGACCCTCCCATCGCCAACACCAACCTTATACCATTTTCAAAAGCCTTCCGAGTCATGATATCCCTAGGCTTAATCCCATTCTCAAGCATGTAATATAAATGTTTACCTGCCTCATGAGCCACATCTAAATTTCGAGGGTCCACCGCAGGAATAGATGCGGCACCGGGTATTGACATGCCCATCGCTTCAATAGCAGACGCCATGGTGTTGGCTGTAAACATGCCGGAACAGGCTCCTTCTCCAGGACAAGCCACGCGTTCCATGGCTATCAATTCTTCTAATGACATTTGTCTCGTAGAGAATGCCCCAACCGCTTCGTACATGTCTTGGACATTTATGTCCTTGCCTGCATAGTTCCCTGGAAGAATGGCACCACCATAAACAAAAATCGAAGGTATGTTTAGACGCGCCATAGACATCATGGCCCCTGGCATATTTTTGTCACATGCCGCTACTACGGCCAAACCGTCCATACTTTCGGTAAAACACACAGTTTCAATAGAATCTGCAATCACTTCGCGGCTTACCAAGGATCCCTTCATACCCTCAGTCCCCATCGATATTCCGTCGCTAATCGTGATGGTGCCAAACATAAAGGGCACTCCCTGAGCATCCCGTATGCCTTCTTTCACTTTATCTGCGATCCTTGTCAAATGAACATTACACGGGGTGACATCACTGGCCAAATTAGCAACGGCAATAAATGGTTTTTCCATATCCTCGTCGTCTAGTCCTACGGCCCTAAGCATAGATCTAGCAGGAGCCCGATCCGGGCCCAAACTAACTTCTCCAGATTTATGTTTCAACAATTCTAAATTTTTTGTGTTGGTAGCCATTTTTCACTTCCTTAAATTTGGGTTCACAGGTCAATTAGGCCGTTTTGCGATCTTAAATTATCGTATTGGGGGATATTTAGCGCCGGCATTATATATGAGAAGCCCCTGCTATCCCAGTTTATCGTTGGGATAGCAGGGGCTTCCATCAAAGAGCAGTTTTTAGATACCTGTTGGTCCGTATTTGGCTATTAATTCAATCACTCTAGGGTCTATGGAGTCAGGTATTTGCCTTCCGGAATCATGGTAGGCAATCGCCAAATGAGCGTCTCTATGCAGCTGCTCACTTTCTGGCATCCCTTTGTAGTCAGTATTGAGTTCACCAAAAAGACCATCTATATGTTCCTTTTCAAATGTACTCCTACTAGTCATGTCGATATAACCTGTACTTCAAAACCTTTATAATCCAGCATCGAAAATAGAGTCTTCAGACAAGATTTCTCCCAATTTCTCCACGAATTCCTGTTTCTCGTCTTCGCTGACCTTACCTTTTTCCTCTATCTTCTGTTTGAATTGAGTGAATAGCCATTCATCCTTTGTGCCGTGGGGCATTTCGAAAAATTCTCTGTCAAACGAGGGAAGTTTACCGGGTCCGTAGTATCCTTTGCCCCGAATTTCATAACCTTCCAGGTTATCGGTCCCCTTTCCTAGAACTTCTCCAGTCTCGACAAAATGCTCCATCACAGGGGCCATGCCATAGCGCTGTACAGGGCAAACTAACATGCAAACCCCGCAACCTTCGTAGGTAGCCATTACAGGTCGACATCGATCGTACATTAATTTGTGCTTTTCTACACCCCTCCAAAAAACCTTCTCTTTAACCAAAGCTCTTCCAGGGCATCGATTGACACAAACCTGACACATTTCGCAAAACTTATGTATGCCGTAATCGACTGGTTCATCGTACGTTACTATTGCATCTGTACTAATAATAATAAGTCTAGATCTGTTACCAAAATGTGGTGAGAGTAGCTGTCCATTAGCACCAAGTTGTCCCAGCCCTGCCTCAACGAACATTGGTATGTAGGCAGCACTATTGTCGTTTGGGCTATGTATCTGAGCTCTGTAACCTAAATCCCTAATAAAGTCAGCAAGATCCAGGGCTAGAGCGCCTTCTACCTCATATGTTCCAAAGTGGGCAAATTCAGCTTCCATACTTGGTATAGTCTGGGTCTGCCAATAATCCTGTTCAAGTGCTAAACATATCGCATGCTCATACTTGACCCAGGCTTTCTTACTTTTGTAGGTATATTTCCTATCGTACTTTGTAAATCCTACCTCACCAAACCCGAGCTCTCTTGCCTTCTCTCTGATCTCTTCCGTCACATCCTTAGCCGGTGCGACATTCCCAGTTGGCTGTTTGTTGCCTGATACATATGCCGCCTCAACAAGAGGTTTGTTGACTTCATCGTGATGTTTACGGTACTCATACATCTCCCCGGTATAGACCGTCCACGTCCATTCCCTATCCGCAGCCTTCTCAACGTTCTGGCTAACAATTGGATAATTTCGCGAATACCACGCTACATCATTATCTTTTTTCACTATCCCTGGTACTGTCGCGAGTTCCTCTGCTACTGGAATCTCCACGGAATCGTGATCTTGAGTCCTACCTGGTCTCTTAACGGTATGGTGAATTTCCTTTAAGGTCATGTCCAATTCCCTCCATAAACGTATTCCAAATTCTTAACGACTAATTCACAGTCACAATAATGACTATCTTCAAAAGTGAAGTCTATTAATGTTACGTCGACAAGTCAATAAAACACTGCCCATTTATCCTTAAATAATCACTTCTATTAGCAAACTTCTGGGGCTCACCTCTTTAAATAACATCTATGAGTCTTTCAAATGTCCAAATTTAAGTCACTTCACCAACAGAGATGATCTTCGACTTTTTTTGAAACCAGGCTTGATAAAGTAAGAATGTAATCCCACCAAACATTAACACGCTTAAATAAGTTATTGACCTGTCCAGCAAGGTAATAGAGGCAGCGTCAGAACTTGAGACCGATATTATGAAAATCCCTGTTAGCCCTGGTTCTACGATCCCTATTCCCCCCGGTGTTGGGAAAGTTGATAAGACGGCATTACTCATAGTAGCTAAAATAATAAAGTATATCGACATATCAATGTTCAGAGAGTCGGTAACAAAATACAATCTCGTGATCTCCATAAGCCATGCTGCTAATCCCAAAAAGGTGACTATAAAAATATTTTTAAAGCCGCTTAAAACCCCGATTTTGAATTTCGAATAATGTGACCTAAGAAAAATAGGTAACCAAGAAACTAACCTTTTGTCTGCAATCGCAAGAGATGAAACAAAAATTGTGAGGATTGCAGTTATTATGAAGGCAAAAATTACAAGAAAGTCCAAAGCTTGGCCCTTTACACCAGAGGAAAGCATCGTTAGGGAAGCTAAAATCATTAGAAATACAATAATCATATCCAAAAATCTTTCAGCCACTAAAGTGCCAATTCCCCAAGAAAACCCCAATTTTGAGATCACACCCAAACAATAAGCTCTGTATACATCCCCCATCCTTAACCATGCAACCGAATTAACAAACCAACCGGATAGAACAAGGGCACTATATTGAAAGGTGGAAGCATGGTTCAGGATCGAGTCACCATCAGAAGATCGATCTAGGGCAGAGGAGTTGAAAGAAATGATTTTCCATCTGAGTCCCCTGAATAAAAAACTGAGATAGTATGCAATAAAAGCAATGAAATATTTTACGATGTCCAGTGTTTTAAAGGCGTCCAAAGCAGAGGCCCAGTCGACTCTGAAAACTTTGAAGGAAAAAAAAATCAGAAAAATGGCTCCCAAAAACGTGAGGGCAGTCCGTACAGGAAGGACAGTTCCAAAAACCCGATTTTGCTTACCTGCGAAATCACTTCCAAGGTCATTTTTTTTTGATAATCTTCTAAAAAATAGAGAAATAAATTCTGTCGGAAATTTCAAAGTGGCCTCTTTTTAGGAATTCCAGCCTTTCTAGGATAAATATCGGGAGTCTCTGTTATTTTTCTTATGACTACCAGCTTACCTGGTAAAAACGGCAGTTTATCCTCAACATTGACAACTCTTTCGATTTCTCCACCTAATAAATTCAAAGCATTCTCTGATCGATCGATTTCAGATTGAACCGCTGAGCTTTTCATGGCAACGAAAGTACCGTCAACATTGCAGAATGGCAAGGCCAACTCAAGTAGGACAGGAAGAGTCGCAACGGCTCTTGATACCACTACTGAATAGTTTTCCCTATGCTTCCTGGTTTTTGCTATATCCTCTGCTCGACCCACAACTGTCGTGGTATTGGTAAGGTTCATTTCCTTTACAGCAAAATCAATGAATTCCATCTTTTTCTTAACTGAGTCCAACATAACCAAATCATTTCCAGGAAACATCACCTTCAATGGAATGCCGGGCATACCGAATCCTGAACCTATATCCAGTATATTTTCCCCTCCATCAAATAGGGATGGAACTGCCATGACAACACTAAGTGAATCCAAATAATGTCTGACGACCACCTCCGGCCAATCCAACACTTTAGTCAGATTAACTCTGGAGTTGGCATCTACCAGTAAATGGTGGAAAAGCATCAATTGGGAGATAGTGGTGCTCTGAGGAGTTATCCCTAATGAAGAAAGCCCAGAATGTAATCTTTGTGGGTTCCTAATCTCAGGCGGTTTTGAACCATCTTGTTTGAAAACAGAAAACAACTACTCCACCTACTCCCATATTATTAATTAGAAAAACCCGGCTGTTTCGACCATAATTAACTAAAAGCAAAAATGCTTAAACATATTGTACGATGTGCCTAAAGTAGCATTCCCGACATTTTTGTAGCAATTTCTATTGGAATCTTTACCCCTGAAGTGCTACTATGCGAGACACGTTTGTGGTAGTGTTATTACTACACGTAACTAAATAACTAAAGACTGATTCAGTCAAATCATTGGTCAAGGAGGCAGCGTGTAAGCTATGTTCAGGACCAAGACATTAATAATAATGACCGCATTGATGGTGTCGTTTTTAATACCGACAGTAGTCTTTGCAGAAACCGACACTGTTACTTTCGGTACGGCCGTAGTAACGAATGACCAGGCTGTTAACGACTCCTTAGTCGTTTCAATGTCGGGGGTTGCCCCCCCCGCCGAAGGTAGTGCATATAATGCGGTACTCGTATCATCAGACGGGACTAAATCTCTGGATTTAGGAGAATTATCCGTCGTCCAACCAGTCATACAAGGTGTCATCCAGGCAACTGGAACTATAAATTTCGTTTACGACAGTACTTCGGAAGGATATGACGGCGAAGATCTATTCGCAACCTATAGCCGGATTAAGCTGACGAACGGATCAGGTGGGTCCACAGCCTACAGCGATAACGTACCGGTGGATGCTGCTGTTTATATCAATTCGGCAATGTCCGACATAAACAGTATAGATGCGCATTTGGCAACAGCAATAGCTGCCGCCTTCTCCGCGCAATCTTCATCAGACATTGATGCGATGAAAACTGACATAGCTAGTGCCGTTGCTGATACCTCAGTAATTAGCGCTTTAGCCGACGGCTTAGGAGCTAACGTCACCGCCGCAGCTGCTGAAGATGTTGAAGATAGCAATATGGCTGAAGGAGCTGCTGGGGTAATAGCCTCTGCGGCTAACATTTCCTCGTGGGTTAATGCTGCAAAAGCTACTGCGGACAACGACGTCGCCTCTCAAACTAGTGTATCGGTGGCAAGTATTTTTGCCGGGAAAATTTTCAATGAACTTTCTGCAGCCAGAAACGGTTGGGATGCCAATACAGACGGAACCATTTCTTCCTCTACGGGAGAGGGAGGGGTCGTGCAGGCTAGAGCCAGTGCCCAGCAAATGGCCACTCTGACCTTAGAAGCCAAGGATCTCCCAGAAGATGAAGTAGCGACGGTGTCGGAGGATGGTACTCCCGTTGTTGTTGTTGTTGATACTCCCGTCGTAGATAGTGTACTAGGACTTGGACTACCCAGCGTTGGGGAAAGAATAATTAGAGATCTTATGTTACTGTCATTCCTGTTTGGCATCGCGATGGTAGGAATTGGCTCTGTTATCCTTTCAAGGAACAGAACATAATCCAGATATAAATTCCTTTTGGATGGAAAAACCCCGCTCGCTCGAACGGGGTTTTTTTTTGTCTACCGTAGTGAGTAATAATGATAAGAGATAATTTCTATATTATTCTGGTAGCAATTTTTCTAGTGAGTATATTTAATCTATCTTGTGCTTCAGATAATCCACTTTCGTCCGAAATCCAAAACAAGACGGCAAAGCAAATATTAGACCAGAGCGGGACAATAATGAATTCTGTCTCATCTTTCGAATTCCGATTATCGCACAAGAATGTTAGTGGCACCCGAATAGGTGATTTGGTTTTCTCTGAAGCAACCGGGTTATTGTCTGATACGAATTCAATGGTTATTGAAGCCAAATTCTTATTCGGCAATTTGACACTTTCTGGAGGCTTTTCAACAATCGACAATACTACTTTTTTTTTAAACCCACTTACTCAAAAATGGGAAGTCACCGAGGATTCCATAACCCCTCTTTCCTTTTTTGACCCCGAGAAAGGAATTGAGAAAATACTATCCAGCACCACTTCCTCAAAATTCAGATCTAATAGCGAGAAATATTGGAATATAGAAGGATCTATGCCGGCTTCATCACTTTCTAATTTGGTCGGAGACACAAGTGATAATAACGTTGAAATAATTGTGTGGATAGACAAAGACTCCCTCTATCTAACTAGAGCAATTATTTTTGGTCAATTAAATGGATATGATGATTCAGAAAATATGAACGAAATCCAAAGAATAATTGATATATCCAGATTTAATGAAGAAATAGTCATTGAGAACCCTTTAGACTAGTATTTATAGCTGAATACATGATGAAAATCACCAATAAAAATGTGGCTCTGATACCTGTTTTTGCAGGTATATTTTTTGCTGCAGACGATCAAACTGTAGTTGTTACTATACTTCCCCAGATAATGTCAGACTTAATGGTTGATGTGACCGAACTAGATAGGGCTATGTGGACAGTTACAGGTTACCTATTAGGATACGTATCTGTAATGCCTATTATGGGTAGAATTTCTGACATATATGGCCGCAAATTTATCTACGTAGTTTCTATGTCAGTTTTTTTGCTGGGATCGGTTGGTACCGGGTTGACTAACTCGATGGGGTTTTTAGAATCTTATTCCTACCATGACAGTATTTTAATCAGAAGTTGTGTATCCAGCATTTTAGAAACCACAACGTCGATAAACTGGGTCATTGCTACTCGAATAATCCAAGCTATCGGGGCTGGGGCCTTAATTCCAATTACGATAGCAATCATCAGTGATTTTTATTCTGGTAAGAAAAGAGCTATCCCATTGGGATTGACCGGGGCATCCGCAGAAGCTGGTGCAGTCACCGGTCCTTTATGGGGAGGATTAATCACTCAGTTTTTTTCATGGCAGTGGGTATTTTGGTTAAACATACCAATTGGATTACTTGTAATAGCCGGAATTTTATTTCTTGTCCCTAACTCGAAGAAAACCACGCACAAAATAGATTACCTTGGTTCAGGCATAATAGTCGCAGCAATCTGCTTTATCACATTAGGATGCTCACAATCTGGAAGTAACACATCATTTTTGGTAATTTTTATATCTGTTGGGGTATCTTTGCTAATCGGTTACTACCTACTAGCAAAGCAGAGTGATGATTCAGTCGTACCAATTGAACTATTTAAAAACATCCAATTCTTAGCTGCGAACACCTTACATTTATTCTATGGAGCAGCCCTCATCATCAGTTTGGTGACAATACCACTGATGGTGAATACTGTCCTATCTGGCAGCTCTCTTGAAGGTGGCCTAATTCTAATGAGGATGACAATCGCTATCCCAATTGGAGCGTTGATAGGAGGATGGCTTAGCAAACATTATGATCTCAGGATACCCGCAATTTCTGGGCTTATACTTTGTTTCGTAGCCCTACTATTTATGAGCCGCTGGAATGAGTTAATTCGAGACCCACTGATGTCATACCATTTATTAGCAGCTGGATTTGGGTTTGGCTTGATGATAGCACCAATTACGACATCCGCTATCAACAGTTCTGATACAAAACACCAAGGCTCGGCAGCTGGAATAATCAGCTCTTCGCGATTCCTTGGAATGACTTTTGGGATTGCTGCACTATCAGCTTGGGGATCTCAAAAATTCCAAGATTTACTACTAGGTATAAATTTAAAAATTCCAGGAACTGGAGTTCTTGGAAATCCCACGTCAGGGTTTGAAGACCAATTAATCCAAGCAGGGGTAAATTTATTCCATCATTTCTTTATGATTGGTTCAATACTCTGCTTAATAGGAATATTCCCATGCCTTCTATTGGTAAAAAACAGACCATCCAAAGATCCTATAAAATAACATGGGCCAACATTTTAATTGGTAAACCGACCGCCATCCACGTTAATAGACTGCCCTGTAATGTTTTCTGCGAGATCAGATGCTAAAAAAGCCACCATGTTTCCGATATCCTCTGGAGTCTGCTCTCTCTGAAGCGGAATCCACGCTTTAACGGTTTGATCAAAAAGTTTTTTACCTTCAAGACCGTCGGTCTTAAGACTACCTCCATATTTAGCTCTTTTTCTTGCGATCGATTCCCATATTGGGGTCCATATGAGCCCCGGACAAACGGCATTTACATTCACATTATATGCAGCCATTCGTAAAGCATGCGATTGTGTCCAACTCACAACTGCCGCCTTTGAAGCATTGTAATGTGGTGAATCTGGGCTTCCTTGCCGAGCAGCTATTGAGGCGATGTTAATGATTTTGCCGTGTTCCTGCTTCTGAAACTCTTTGCTAACCCTTTCAGAAACCTTTACAACCCCCCTTACATTAACCTCATATACTTCGGTCCAGTCTCGATCATTCGGAATTTCTCTATTTGACCAACCTTCAGATCCAATTATTCCTGCATTGTTTACCAATATATCGATCTTTTTTCTATCCTCGATGTGTTCTGAAATAATTGTATCGATTGAATTTTCATTAGTAACATCCATTTGTCTTGCTTTAAATTTACCGCCGTAACCACAATGTTTCAGGGTATCCTCAGCACCTTTCCCAGATATGTCTGTCACTAACACACTTGCCCCCGCCAAGGCCAAAACCGAACATATACCTCTACCTATACCGCTACCTCCTCCGGTGACGATTGCTTCCTTTCCAGACAAATTAATCATATTTAGTCCAGCCTCAAAATCTTTTTCCATTCTGAAGTTACAAATCTTTTGCCCTGATAGATTACGATAGGTCTTTTAATCAACCTGGGTTCTGCAATCATCAGATCCAACATTTGAGCGGCAGCCACATTTGATTTTTCCAAACCTAGCTTTTTAAAAGATGGGCTTCTCCAAGAAAATAGCTCGGATGGATCATCTCCTAATAAAACGCCCTGGAGTTCATTCAAGGAAAAAGGTTCATTGAAAAAATCCCTTACTTCACACTCAAATCCAGCCTGCGAAAGCTCCGCCTTCGCTTTTGTACAACTAGTTCAACGATTCCAACCATAGAACAACAAATGCTGCATTCAAACCTCCAACGGTATAAGTCGGTTACCCGACCACCCTGATCACATTACCTATCATCTTAACAACATCCAGTTCCCTTAAACTCGCTACTGCCGTTGTTACAGAACTTTCATTAGCTTCGTGAGTCATAATGACCAATTCAGCATCTGTAGAATGATCACCCAATCCCTTTTGAATGAAAGATGAAATACTAATACCGCAATCCCCTAGCACAGCAGCAATTCTAGCAAGTACTCCTGGCTGATCCTCAGCCTCAAGTCTAAAATAGTATTTGGTTACCAAAGTGTCTATCGATTTAATCTCTATCTCATCAGATAAACGAACCGGGTCTAGTAAATTAGTACCGTCGGCAATGGTCCGAGCAATGTTGACGATATCTGCCACCACCGCACTGCTGGTGGGCAGAGAGCCTGCGCCGGGACCATGAAACAATACCTTATCTACCAAATCTGTTTCTACTTCCACGGCATTCAGAACATCATCCACTTTAGCTAACATTTGATCCTCTGGTATCAAAGCAGGATGAACTCTTCCCAGTACACTAGAATCGTTTCGAGTCGCTATCGCCAACAACTTTATAGAATATCCTAATTCTCTAGCGTATAAAAAATCTTTATCAGTAAGGTTGGTTATCCCTTCTATAAATATGTCAGTGTCTTTCACGCTAGCCCTGAACGCTAAGGTAGACAATATCGACAATTTATACGCCGCATCTATTCCCTCTACATCACTGGTTGGATCCGATTCAGCATAGCCCAGTTTTTGAGCCTCCTGCAGCACTTCCTGATAATCAGCTTGTTCGTTGGCCATTCGGGTGAGAATGTAATTGGTAGTTCCGTTGATAATTGCTTTAATGGATTTGATGTCATTGGCCACCAAATCACGCATCAAGGGAGAAATTATTGGTATCCCCCCACCCACACTTGCTTCGAAAAGTACTCTGACATTGTTGTCTCTAGCCAAAGAAAATATTTCAGCTCCATGTTTTGATATGACTTCTTTGTTGGCAGTAACTACATGCTTACCATTTTTTACTGCTGCCAGAATGAATTCCAATGCTGGATATTCACCACCCATCAATTCCACCACGATATTTACTGATTCATCATTTATTAAATCTTCAGGACTATCTCCTAAAATTTTTTGAGCAACCATGAAATCTCTTTGCTTTGAGGTATCACGAACCGCTACCTTCACTAGATTTAGTGGCAATCCTACGTGACCATGCAGTACGGTAGAGTTTTCAGTTATTGTCTTTGCCACTCCTGATCCGACCACACCCATCCCAATAAGTCCAACCCCTATAGAGTTTCTCATAAGGCGCCTTTACCTAGAATTCAATATTGACTGAAGTGGGTCCGGTGTTGGAGTTGGTGCACGAGATGACAACCGCAGCTGTTGAAAGACCCAATCGTAAATATCCGAGTTAAAGATCGCATAGACATCATGATTGCTTCTTTCGCTATTAACCCAATCTTGTAGAGCCTTTGATTTTAGTTCGTCGCGAACATCAGATGACAATTCTTTCGCCGGCTGACGCTCGGAGATCATAAAAAAGAAAGTCTGGGTGTGGTTGTCTTTGTTTTTGACAGGGTCACTTAATTCTCCAGGATCTAATAAGAAAAAGTCCCGCTCGTAATCTGGGATAACTCCTTTGGCAATCCAACCCATGTCTCCTCCCAACCTGACTTTTTCTGGGATATCTACTGAAAACTCGCGTGCAATTTCAATATAGGCTAACTGAAACTGTTCCGGATCTGTGATATCTCTTATGGCATCCTCATATTTGACCTGCATTATGTCCATCTCACCTGTTTGTGGCATCACAATCCGAAAAAGGTGAACTTGCTCTGCTAAGAATGGAACCGACTCTCCTACCTGCTGTCTAAATTTTTCCCTAAGGATCGCCTTCTGTACCAACAATCTATGGGTTGGCTCATCTATTTGAATAGTATTCAAGTAGTTCAAATGTCGCTCAGAGGTTTCCCGAGCAATCTGTTCCTCTGATTTGCCAAGAGCCATTTGTTTTTCCGGACGCATGATGAGAGCTATTTGGTCATCTATCTCCTCGTCAGAAACAAAAATTCCCTGAGAGGGGGCCATTTGCATCAAAACCTCATTTTCTACCATCAACTGGAGAGACTCAAATATTCCGGAACTGGCATCAAATGTGCCTCCCATAAATTCGGAGCTTTTTTGCCTTATCCTCACCAATTCAACCAAATCACCTCTTGTATATTCGACCCCATCCACTTTCACCACTAACTCCCTATGTGGCATTACAAAAACCACGATATATCCGGCGACAAATATTGAAACCACCAACAGAAAAGATAGTCCTAAGAGGCCGATAGTTAGTTTTTGACGACGCCTTAGCACAGGTTGCTGCATAGCAACCCTTCTTTTATCTACACTTAAAGGACGACCAGAACTCACTTGATTTAAGACTTTCCTGGAATGATTAATTATTTACACGAGGGAAAACATGCGGGCTAGTTATGACCGGGGCCTGTAATGAACAGGCAAAGCACCTTTTTGGGCAGGGGAAAAAGGGAGCAGTGCTAAGTGGCGGGCCTTTTTCACGGCTTTGGCCAAAGACCTTTGGCATTTCGCACACATACCACTTTTTCGACGAGCCTCTATCATGTACCTTTCAGAAAGAAATTTCTTAATATAATCGACATCCTTGTAGTCCAATTCCTTTTTATCCACGCAAGGTTGGCAAACCTTCCGACGTGAATAAAAGCGTGGGCGACCTCCAGGCCTTCTTTGTGGGGTACTTTCTCTTTCTGTTGTCATTAATAGACTCCGATTTAGTTACTAAACTTACGAAAAGTTAAAATTCTTGTCGCTTACCACGGCAAATCATCTTCGATTTCCCCACCCTCTTCGATCGAAGGAACTGTAGGAGAAGATCCTGTGGAATCGGGAATTGATCCTCCCTCCGAAAACCCTCCTGATGAACCCGTATTAGCACCCCTACTATCGATGAATCGAACCTCAGAAGCATTCACGTCAAGGGACACCCTAGTTTCTCCATCATTTCCGACATATGTTCGGCTACTGAGGCGGCCTTCTACGTAAACCTTACTTCCCCGTTGCAGGTATTGATTGGATGTTTCTGCCAACCTATTCCAAGCACTGATTCGAAACCACTCAGTTTCTTCTTTATTCTCCCCAGCAGAGGTTCTATATCGTCGATTTGTCGCAACAGTGAATGAGGTTACTGGGTTTCCGTTGGGCGTGTACCTCATCTCAGGATCGGATCCCAAGTTCCCGATTATGAGTATTTTATTCATAGTCATATCAAACCCTGCCTCTAACGAGAATTACATTTTCGATATCAAATGTACCAATACATCTTGATTTGCGTTCAAAGTCCTTTCCAATTCTTTAACGTCAGATGAGTCCATTGAAATATCAGCTTTATAATAGCTTCCTTCCTGAAAATTGTTTACCAAGTACGAAAGCCTTTTCACACCCCATTCTTCCCTGCTTGTCACCTCTCCACCTGACGAGGTGATAACATCCGCAATACTGTCCACAATTACTGTAGCCTCAGCCTCGGTCGAAACCGGGGACAGGGCCATAATCAACTCATATTTTCGTTTTCTCTCTGCCAAAGCCAGAACACTCCAATGATTATTTTTTTGCCAACCTTCATTATATCACGCTGAAGACACGCTCAACAATTCTAATTTCAGCAAAAACCCTGTCTATTTCACTCCCCCTGAGAATGCAAATTTCTAAGGCTAAGTGATAAGATTCTTTGAAACTGAAAGTTCCTGGAGATATTAATGGCCTTCAAAGAAAATCCTAGCGTTTATTTGGTCACTAAACCAGCTATTAACTGGTCCCAAATCGCTAATTTTTTTGAAGAGGAAAATGTACCTCCGATTCCTGATTCTGTAAGAGCTGGTGACGACGAATCAGCTGCTGTTATAGAGATATCGGCAAGAATGTGTTACATGAGCTACGGCAGAGGCCGTAGAGACATAACTGATTTTATCAACAATCTGCTTAGCTCTAAAGATGGAAGTGTATTTGAACACGTAAATTACGGTTTCATCGTGACCGGAGTTTCTAGAAGCCTTACTCACGAATTGGTTCGGCATCGAGCGGGATTTGCTTACAGTCAAAGATCTCAAAGATACGTGGATGAAACAGAGGGCACATTTGTTATTCCGCCAGCCCTGTCCTCAGAAAGAGAATTCTCGAAAGAAGCGAGAAAAGTATTAGACGACGCGTTAATTCATGCAGCCGAAAGCTACACTGAACTAGTCACTGCTCTAGAAAAATCATTGCCGAAATCAATATTTGATAGCAATACTGATAGAAGAAAAGCTATAAGACAAGCAGCCAGATCAGTTTTGCCAAATGCGACTGAAACGAAAGTTTTTATTACCGCAAATGTGAGGGCATTAAGACACTTCATAGAAATGAGAGGGGCCATTTTCGCTGATTGGGAAATAAGATTCCTCGCAATTGAAATACTTAAATTACTTCAGGTCGAAGCTCCATTATTATTTGGTGATTTTCTAGTTGAGGACCTAGACGATGGCACCCAAATAACATATCCAAAATACTCGAAAGTTTAATCGTCCCCATATTTAATTAGGGGTTTGAGCCTAATTATGTTCCACAATGTAATAAACCCACCAGGGTAGGGAGAACGTTCAGTTGTCAGAGATAATAGAGCCCCGCAGCAAACCTAAGTTTGATTGGTTCATACCAATAGACGGAGATGGAGAACATATAGGCACAGACAAGGCAGAAATCCCTCCAACATTTGATTACCTAAAAAAAGTGGCTCTCACTGCAGAAGAAAACGGATTTTACTCACTTCTTGTACCTACAAGATTTTCAAACGGCCTTTTTGATGAAAATGCACCTCTTGCCGAAACCTGGACAACAGTTGCGGCTTTAGCTGCAGTCACCGAAAAAATAAGATTCCTCGTCGCAGTGAGACCTGGATTTATATCGGTAGGATTATTCGCACAAATGGCCGCCACGCTGGATCAAATCTCAGGTGGAAGGATAGATCTAAACATAGTGCCAGGCGGTATAGAGGGGGATATGGAAAGATTGGGAGAAAAGGCAGATCATGATACTAGGTACGAAAGAGCTTCTGAATTTATTTCTGCATGCAAAAAATTATGGGACAAACCAGAGGCAATTAATTTTAATGGTGAATTCATCAATCTGAATGGAGCGGTTTGTTCTCCTGGACCGAAGGGTAAGCCGGCATTTTACCTCGGCGGAGCATCAGAGGCTGCACTGAATTTGTCGGCCGATAAGGCTGATACATATTTAGCATGGATTCTTCCTCAGGAAACACTGAAGCCCCACCTGGAAAAAGCACAGAAAAAATATATGGATAAAGGACGATCTCCTCGTTTTGGCCTAAGAACTCACTTAGTTGTCAGACAATCTGAAAAAGAAGCATGGGAAATTGCAGATGAACTACTAGCTCAAACCTCTAAATCTGTTTTGAAACAAAGAGGAAAGTCTTCCGAAAACACCAGTATGGTAGGTCAGAGATCTCAATCCCAACAATATAAAAATAACAAAATGGGCACACATTTGTGGAATGGCATATCCAATGTCCGAGTGAATTGCGGGACAGCCATAGTTGGAAATGTGGAACAGGTCTCAGAAGAATTGCTGAAATATTGGCAGCTTGGAATAGATGAGTTTATATTGTCCGGGTTTCCTCACGTTACAGAATGCAACATAGTTTCAGAGCAATTATTACCTATCCTTAAAGACAAAATAGACCAGGAGTTAAAGGTATGAGATGGCTAAGATGCCAGACAAAAGATGAGCAATTCTATGGTATTTTGAACGAAAACATAGTATCCAAAGTTCATGGATCACCATTTGATGGTTATGAGCAAACCACTAAAAAAATTCCGGTTGAAGAAGTGAAAATACTACCTCCTGTTATTCCGAAAACTTTCTACGCCGCAGGGGTAAATTACAAAAAACATGTCTTAGAGGCGGCATCCCTGTTGAACAGGGAACCCAATTTACCTGAAAAGGCTGATATTGGATATAGAGCCAATAATGCAATCATAGGCCACGAAGATCCCATAGTCATACCCAAGGACGCAACAGATAAAATTCACTACGAAGCTGAGCTAGTAGTGGTTATTGGGAAAATCGCCAAAAATGTTTCGATGGAAGATTCTCTAAAATATGTTTTGGGATATACCGTGGGTAATGACGTCAGTGAGAGAACATGGCAAGCCTCTGATAGAACTTTATGGCGCGCTAAAAATACTGACACCTTTAAACCTATGGGACCTTGGATTGAAACAGAAGCAATCCTCGATGACATGACAACGACCGTAAGGCTTAATGGTCAGGAAACCATTTCGTTTGACACCAATGACATGATTTTTGGAGTAGAAAAATATATCTCAGAAATTACCCGGTACATAACTTTGTACCCTGGAGACGTGATCTGGATGGGAACTGATGGTACGTCCAAGGATATGAAAAATGGCGATACATGTGAAATTGAGATTTCAGGTGTAGGCACGCTTAGTAATCCCGTGATCAGGGATAGTTAGACTCCGTCAAAAAATACGACTAAAGGGAGAAGGTACTATGAGCAAAATAGAATCAGTTTTGGGCCCAATGGAAACTTCTGACTTAGGCTTCACCTTATCGCACGAACACATCGTAGTCAGTTCTGCCGGTATACCCCAAATATATCCAGAATTCATACACCGAGAAGATTCAATAGCCGAGGCAATAAAGGTTCTTTCCGAAGCAAAAGATGAAGGGCTTGATTCAATAATTGATGTGACTACACTCGACCTCGGCAGGGATATTGATATGTTGGCAAAAGTGTCAAAGGAATCGGGTGTAAATATAATATGTGCTACTGGGACATGGAGGGACATACCTAGAGTATTTTGGAATGCTTCTATAGATAGTGTTGCGTCTCTTTACAAGAGAGAAATAACAACAGGAATTGAAGGTACCAATATAAAAGCTGGGATAATTAAAGTGGCTAATGATGTTGGCGGAGTTACTCGAGAAGGAGAAATTATACTCAGGGCAGCTGCACGGGCCCAAAAAGAAACCGGGGTTCCAATATCCACCCATACCTGGGCCCCTGATCGTGTCGGCGAGCAACAGGTAAGAATTTTTGAAGATGAAAAGGTTGACTTAAATAGGGTCTACATTGGGCACAGCAACGACACCATGGACGTACATTACCTAGAAAGTCTACTCGATAAAGGTGTTTGGATAGGGCTGGATAGGTATCCAGGTGGCAGAACTATGGGAACTCCGAATTGGGAGCAAAGAACCGATACTGCCATGAAGCTGATAGCAGACGGCTATGGAAATAGAATCATGCTAGGACATGACTGGTCAGTCAGGCTCAGCATAGATTCAAAAGAAGGGCAGACGAGTCGATCGAAGTATAATCCGGACGGATATTTATTCATAACCCGGCAAGTTATTCCTAGACTTAAAGACTTAGGTGCATCAAAAGAAGATATACAAAACATTATGGTTGATAACCCAAGAAAGTTTTTTGAGGGAACAAGCTAAAAGCGCCCGGAGTAGTAACCTACTCCGGGCGCTTTACATGTGGAGGCGTTCCAGAGAACACCTACCTGGTCGACCTCCTACTACTACTATCCAACGCGACTTACCTCCTTTTAAAAGACCCTCTGTAAACTTTCATCCACCCAGCGTTTCTGTCTTCTATCCCCATTATATACATGGGCTTGATGAAATTGGAAACGAATAATTAACAAAATAAAAGGTAAAATAGAGAAATCATGATCAGATTTTCAGGAGCAATCATATGGACATATGACTTAGCACGCCTAAGGCATTTTTATGAAAATATACTAGGCCTTATCCCTCACTCTGTGAGAGAGAATTTCATTGCCTACAGATGGGCGGAACTCAGGTTTAGCATCGGATCGCATTCAGAAATAACAGATGATTCCATAGAACCTTTAAGAATAATGTTGAATTTCGATGTCAAAGATATAAAAACATTCGCCACTACCCTCAAAGATAATGAGGTCAAGTTTCTTAGGGAACCAGAAGAGGAACATTGGGGCGGGTGGGTCTGCACATTTCAAGACCCCGATGGAAATACCATCCAGCTTCTTCAACACCCCGATCACTAATCATCTTCAAATCCTCGCTTTCGGAGATTGGCAGCATCTCGAAGATATATATTCACAATATCAGTTGGATTCTTGTCAGTGTTCACATGCACCATGACGCGGATGCATTTTTGCAGTGCTCCAGGAACTTTCATTTCGTGAGCACACATTAGGGCAACATTTACCCATCCAATTTTCCTAGCAGCCACTGGAGGAAATTCAGCATTTAAATCTTGAGTCGTTGTAAAAAATGCGCTAATGATGTCTTCAACTTTCAACGAGTTTTCTTTTATTATTAAATCCAACATTTCAGTAGTAGCAGTCAGAATTTCCTCCGAACTATTACTTGGGGATGTTGTCGCACCTCTTACGGCTTGTACTTTAGACATTACAACCTCTCTGTTTTATTTCACCAATATACTATCGATGAATTCTCCAGCTGCCGATATCTCGTTCCCATCTTTGGAACTCGCTATATGATCCAAAAATGCACTGCCAACCACCGCCCCCTCTGCAAATTTAGATATCATCTCAACATCTTTTTTCTGAGAAACTCCAAATCCAACCAACACAGGCAAATCCGTATGAATCCTGATTTTTTCAACCAACTCTTCTACACCCGCAGATAAACCTTCACGCGCCCCAGTTACACCGGTAAGGCTGACACAATATATAAATCCACCTGCATGTTCACAGGAAGATTTTATTCTTTCCTCGGTACTGGTAGGAGCCAATAAAGGAATAAGGTGTATTCCATTTTTTCTACATTGCTCAGATATAACCACGGATTCTTCTATCGGTAGATCAGGAATTATCAAACCATCGAGGCCACGATCTGATGCCTCTTCCATAAAACGTTCCAGTCCATATTGAAGAAACGGATTGAAATAACCCATGAATATAATAGGAGCAGCATCGTTTTCTTTCCGAATATTAGTTAAAACATCCATACACACTGAAAGGCTAACACCGTTTTCAAGGGCCTTGAAACCAGTTTTTTGAATAGTTGGCCCGTCAGCTATAGGGTCACTAAAAGGTATCCCTAATTCCAACATATCAGCCCCGGATCTAAGAGCCTTCAAGGCTATTTCATCTGACAGCTTTATAGTTGGATATCCAACAGTTAGATAAGGCACTAAAGCCGGTCTATTCTCTGATTTCACAGAGAGAAGTTTTAAGTTAATTCTATTTTCCACTTTGCTACCCACCTGATCAATATAGGATTACGTGCACAACATTTTGCCCAATTCAAGCAGAAGCCGCAACTATCACAACTATCAAATTCAAAACCGCATGGGATAAAAAAGCTGGCCACAAAGACTTAGTTTTTATGAAAAGATATGAGATCAATACGGAACTCATAAATACTGGAAAATACAATCCCGGGTGCGAATGTACGAACATGAATACCAATGAAACAAGCATTATAGATTTCGTATGACCATATTTGGGAATCCAAGAGGTTAACAGAAAACCTCTAAAAAAAAGTTCCTCCACAAACGGTACCCAAAGCACCATTGCGAACAAATTAACCAACATAAACCCTTCCTCACCCAATATATTTTTGGGGACTTGAGGCGGCATCAGATAAGGAATATCTATTTTGTAAATAATGAATGCATATAAAAATATCGCGACTATACTAGCCAATACGGTGATTATTGACTGTCGAAACCATCCTTCGTTATGCGGCATATGAAAGACAGCTTCTATCGGTTTACGATCAGCCTCAGAAACAAAACTCACAAACAACAACAGAATCAATTGAGGTACAGCTAATACCCATGGGTAATACCAAGGAACCGGCAAATATGGAGTATTAGAACCAAAGATTATCCTCAAATAAATCGTGAGGGTTAGGGTCACCAATAAAACAAGAAAAGCAATCAAATGTGAATTGGGTAAAAAGAATAATTTCCCTGAAAAAGCCAAGTGATATTTTAGCTTTTTAGCCACTCAACATCGCCAAATAAATCGTCCGGGTGTGTTTTGGCTGAATATATTTCATATTCTTTTATAGCTGTGCCCATCAACCCATCATTCCCATGCCCTGGATAGAAAGCAACATCGTCTCCCAAAATAAATAGCCTGCCCGTTATGCTCTCAATTATCTCTTTCAATTTATCAGGTGCTTTAGTTTTACCCGGACCGCCAGGAAAAAGAGTGTCTCCAGTAAACAGGTGCCCGTTCAGAAGTAAACATGTAGACCCTTCAGTATGGCCAGGGGTATGAATTGCCCTAACCGATAAGTCTCCTATTTGTATATTTATACCATCCTTCAAAAATGAATCGGGGGCTACTGGGAGTTCATTAGAATCAGATTCCCCAATTAGAACCTTAGCTTGAAAAGCTTCTGTGACCTCTTCAAATCCCAGCAAATGATCCATGTGATTGTGAGTAATGGCAATATACTTAACTTGGGTGGTAGATGCTACGGCTACCAAGACGGAAGGTTCAGCTGGAGTGTCTATCAAAAGACTTTCATTAGTTCGATTACATACGACTATATAGGCATTGTTATCATATGGTCCACACGTAATTTTATGAATAGTGAACTGGGAGTTGGTGTAATGTGGTTTCATCATTCCATCCTAATATTTTATATTAAAATTTACGTTGGTTTAGTAGACATAGGAATTATATCAGTCAGTTTTTATTACTTAAATGGGCCTATGAACCCGCATAAACAAAGTCGTAAGGAAGAAAAATGAGTAGATATGGAATCACAATAAAGAATGCCTCCGAAGGGAACCGTATTACTCTCACATGCGAGCACAACGGTGGAATAATATACATAGTTCCTAGTGAATCAAGTTGGGTATGCAGCGAGGAAAACATAGGTGCTCATGCAATCACTGGTTTTTTTGAGGATCTTACTAGTATAGAAAGCACACAGGTAACCGCACTAATGCAAAAGTGGGGGCTTTATTATCGGACACTGGATGTTATCAAATAAAGGCGAGTGAAAATTCAGTCCAATATTCCAGAATTACCCAAGGATGAATCGCCAGATAAAATTTTTGGGACCATAGGTGAAAACACCTCGTCATCTCCAGATTCTGTATCATCATCAGACCAATCTTTGAGGTCTGCTAGTTTGCCTACGTCATTGAGTCCATAACCGAGAGCTGACATAGGAATATCCCCCAAAACGCTGGATTTGGCAGGAAACGAGGACTTATTAGATTGAGATGGGTGCCTATATGTTTCTCTGATAATGACAGTAACACCGTCTTCTGCTGCACTTGTTATATTTGCGGAATAAGTATTACCTCCTTCCACCAATTTTTTCAGTCTTAGGGCAAGCTTTGGTTCTATGCTACCTATTTCCATCCCTTTTCTATCTAATATCCTCATACCTCTATCTACCGATATCAAATCTACACTATGCCCAGCAATCAAATTAGTCACATCAAAATTTCGGGGGGTATTTACTAATTTCGTTACACCAGTGCGACCTGTTTCTTCAATAAATGATCTTTCTGATGTTGTAGTAGAAACGGGCATATTTGCCTTAAGTCCAGAAGTTCTTTGTAGCCGATTTATATTTCTTTTTGCTATCGGACTGTTAGGAGAAATCACAAGAGCACACTGGAAGGCTTGGATAGCTTTTTTATTTTGTCCTTTTTCACTCAAAGCTTTTCCAAGTCGATTATATGGCTCCAAGTCCCACGGAAATCTGTCAATGATGTCAGAATTGATTTGAATGGCTTTGTTCCAATCAGATCGCATGGCACTATCTACCGCGAATTTTGTGTTTTCTTTCCTTGTCTTCTCTAGGAATATGGAGGATTGGTAAGCATCATAGGCTTCTGCACTTTTCCCTATCTTTAGCAAGGCATCCCCTAGTCTGTTATATGCCTTTTGATCACCATGATTGATATCGATCATGGATAAATTCACATCTACAGCCTCTTGAAAAAGCCCGTAATGCATCAATTGATCAGCTTCTTTAGATCTCTCTTTTCTAAGGCTTAGAATGGAAGATAATTCTTTTGCGTTCACTTCACTCACCCTTTCAACTCATCTTTTAATTTCATGAGGGCATTCTAATCAGGCTTTTTTCTTCAGTGCAATATATTTTGCACCCATAATCACAGCAAACTTCCAACTATGTACTGGGTTTCATGAACTTGATAATTTTAAAATTTTTGAATCTTCCAAAAATAATCTTAAAAATTGCTTCCAATACTATTGCAGTGGACATCTTTGAATCTCCAGATACCCGATCGTTAAAAATGATTGGATACTCTTGAATTGTAAAACCTAGACTTTCACACTGCATGGCAATTTCAATTTGAAATCCAAACCCTGAACAATGAATTTCATCCCAACAAATATCTTTCAGCACCTGAGACTTAAAAACCTTAAACCCAGATGTACAGTCATTCACCTTCAGCCCAGAGATAAATTGAATCGCCCAATTACCGCCGGCACTTAATCCTTTTCGATACAAACTCCATTTCTCATCAGATCCTCCACCCTGACAATAGCGGGACCCTACTACAACATCATTATTGGCAAGCAGATCAATCATACTTGGTAAATAACTAGGGCTATGAGACATGTCTGCATCCATTTGCACAATGAACCCTTCCTCTCCGTCGAGTCCCTGTATAACCTCTTTAAACCCTTCAACATATGCGGTACCCAACCCTTTTTTGGTAGGTCGATCCAATATTGCAACTGAAAATCCATTATTGTAAGCATAGCGTCGAGCTACTTTGGCGGTACTGTCTGGGGAATTGTCGTCAACAATTAAAACATGGATATTTTCTATCCCTAGGTCAAAGATTTCTTCCAACAGAACTAGTATGCTCTGAGCTTCATTATATGTGGGTACCACCACGTAAACAGGAACTCCATTAGCATCCATCTTCTCTTCCTAAATCGGCTTTGTTTATTTATGAAATTTCACTTCCTATGAGATAGCAATAATCTGACTCTCGTGAGAAATATGTCTCTTATCATTTGCAGGGCGGCTGAGCATAGATCTACTTTGCTATCTTCTCCGTGACGCCAATCAATAGGTACTTGACATAGTGAAAATCCATACTTGTCAGCCAACAATAGAACTTCCACATCAAATGCCCAACCCTTGGTTCTAACAAGTGGGAAAATTTTATCGGCGGCCTGAGAAGAAAAACACTTAAAGCCACATTGAGTGTCTTGATATTTTCTTATAGCGATAAGTTTCACAAATAAATTAAAAACTCTGCCTGCAAAATAGCGAAGTATAGGTTCCCCCAATCTTTTAGAATCGGTTAATTCCCTTGATCCTATCGCGATATCACAACCATGCGTCATTTCTTTGAGGAACCTTTCAATTTGTTCCAATGGCATTGCAAGATCAGCGTCACACATAAACCTGTACTGGCCTTGGGCAGTCATCATGCCCGTCTTCACGGCTGATCCTTTTCCTTTATGAGGCAGAGATAGGATTTGAAAATTGCTTTTACTTCCAAAGAATTCCCTCGATATCCTGAGGGTCGAATCATAACTACCATCGTCACACAATATAATTTCATAGGAGTAGTTTTGATTACCCAGATATTCATAAATAGCGTCAAGAGTTTGCTTTATTCTATGCGATTCGTTATAGGCGGGAATCACTATTGAAAGATGAATATCAGTCACTTCATTAACTACTAAGTTTTAATATTAATCAGGTTTCTCCAACTCAAATGCTGCATGCAGTACCTCTGCTGCTTTTGCTACCTGATCCGATCCGATTATGCAGGTAATCCTAATCTCCGAGGTGGTAATCATTTCGATGTTGATCTTAGCCTCAGCAAGAGACTTAAACATAGTCGAAGCATACCCAGGAGAATCTTGCATACCTGTACCAACTATACTGATTTTTGCTAGATTTTCAGCTTTCCCAACATTAGTCGTGCCAAGATCCTGGGCGACTTCCTCAACCACTTTCATTGCTCTATCCACATCAGACTGTTTTATAGTGAACGTCAGATCCGTGGTACCTGACACACTAGCGTTCTGTACTATGACATCTACGCTTATATCTGATTCAGCCAAAGGATCAAATAATGCCGCCGCAATTCCCGGTCTATCAACCACCGAAAAAACCGTTATTTTGGCAACATCTTTATCCGTAGCGATACCCCTTACTCTATTTCGTATTTCTCCAACCGTATTATCCATATTGTCTCCATCATGAATTAGAGTGCCCGGTTCATTGTTAAAACTTGAAGCAACTAGTATTGGCACTTGAAAAACCATGCCCAATTCAATTGAACGGGGATTCATTTTTGCACCATAACTCGCCAATTCCAGCATTTCTTCAAATCCAACTTGAGTCATTTTTCTAGCATCTGAAACTAAACGAGGATCAGCGGTATATATTCCCTCTACGTCAGTATAAATCTCACAACGATCAGCCTTTAATCCTGCAGCTAAAGCGACAGCGGTTAAATCTGACGCCCCTCTTCCCAAAGTTGTAATATCACTATCATGGGTCACTCCTTGGAAGCCAGCAACAATTACAATATTGCCTCTCTCTAATTCCTCATTAATCCTACCCGTATCTACACCAGCGATTTTAGCTTTTCCGTAAGAAGAATCAGTCCGAATTCCGGCCTGAGCACCGCTCAAACTGACAGCCTTTTTACCCATAGATTTAAGGGCCATAGCCACAAGTGCACACGATTGAAGTTCACCTGTTGATAGCAACACATCAAGCTCCCTCAAATCCGGTATTTCCGAAATCTCAGAGGCAATAGACAATAAATTATCCGTGGAGTCGCCCATGGCAGAAACAGTCGCAACCACATTTCCTTCGGAGTCATGTGCCGATCGTATTCTGGCAGCTACGCTCTTAATTAACTCTGGAGTAGCTAAGGATGATCCACCGTATTTCTGTACGACAAGTGACAATGTAATCCTTTAATTTTTCTCTATGTATGCGCCTTTTGAAGTAGGAGACGTGAAAACAATCTCTCCGTCAAGACCAGATTTCATAGCAGCATCAGCCATCTCATAGCCGATCGTGTATTCTCTGCCTTTAGTAAAAGCCATTATTGAACTGCCAGCACCAGACAAAAAAGCACCCAATGCACCTGATGCCATAGCCGCTCTAATAATATTTTTCATGGGGAAAAATTGTTTTTGCCGAGCAGGTTGATGAAGCATATCTTGCGTAGCATATTTAAGATTATCTAAATCCCCTGTAATTAGGGATTGAACTAACAAAGCTGCCCTTCCAATATTGAAAACAGCGTCTTTTCTTTGTATTTCTGCCGAAAGTATATTCCTAGCCTTCTCAGTTGGCATAGTCTGACAAGGAACATACAAAACAACGTTGACATCTTCCGGAAATGGAACACTAGCCGTGACTAATTCTCCTTGATCATAGATCCCGATTTGCACCCCCCCCAACAAGGCGGGGGCAACATTATCGGGATGTTTTTCAATCTCCGCTCCCATTCTTAGTATTTCTGGGTTAGAGAGTGGAAATCCTGCGACGGCATTCCCGCTCATCAAACCACCTATTAATGCTGCAGAGCTACTTCCCATGCCACGAGTCAATGGAATACCATTGGTGCATTCCAGGCTGACTTCAGGAACGGTTTCTCCAATTTTCTCAAATACCTTGCAGAAACTTTTATAGACAAAGTTGCTATTATCTGTAGGTAGTTCATGCTCCCCTTTTCCGTTTATTTTGATCGAAAAAGGACCTTTGGTAACTTTTACTTCATTCCAAACATTAAGGGCGATCCCAAGGCAGTCAAAACCTGGTCCCATATTGGCGGAAGTAGCCGGCACTTTTACTACAATGTTTTCAATCATTTCAATCTCAAGATTATATCATTCCTAACTATACATATAAGTGCTGATAAAATAGCGGCATGGCATCCAATCTATACACTTATACGGTAAAACCCATTGGCTATAAACCGCAGTACAGAGTCCGATCAGTCCTTTAGACAAAAACAGATCCTGTTGAGAAGTCTAGATTTGGTCGACTACGACTTCGTCAAACAGAAATTAGTCGATTTCTGTACTTTCTCTGGGTCTAGAAAAATAGCCGATGAAATGATCCCTTCATATTTCCAACCAACGGTCTCTCAACTCCAAATCGAAACAGAAGAAGGGATAAGGTTGGTTTCAAACACTGGTTCTTTTTCACTGGGAGGAATTAAGGACCATGGAGATAGTATAAAGATAGCTGACTTAGGAGGTATCCTAACAGGACAGGAACTTCTAATAATCGCAAATACTATCGAAGCCTTAGCCAATGCCCGGGGCACCATAGTGGAGTACCAAGAGGAATTACCTGTTTTATTGGAGTTGGCAAGAGAAATCCCTGATCTCTCCTATCTCGCATACTCAATCACGTCAAAAATTGCTGGGAACGGTCAGGTGTTGGATAGTGCGACATCTAACCTTGGCAATATTCGACGACAAGTCAGAGAATCATACTCTAGAGTCACTGGTGCACTTGAGTCTATTATCTCGGAATCAGAAATGGCTGGGACAATTCAAGACGATGTTATATCTGTCCGCGGAGATCGTTTGGTGGTGCAAGTAAAATCCAACATGCGAAGCCGCGTCCCTGGCATTGTTCATGATGCATCCAACACAGGGATGACCTTATTTATAGAACCCTTTAAAACAGTCAGCTTGTGTAATTCTTGGAGAGAATTCACATTGGAAGAAGAGCGTGAAGTACAGAAGGTCCTTCAAGATTTGTCTTCACAGGTTGGAGCATTATCAAAGGAGATAAATTCAGCCATCACAAGTGCTGCTAATTTAGATTTTGTGATCGCTAAATCAAAATATAGCATCTCACTGAACGGGCTAGAAGCAAATGATGCAATCGATGTAGCTTCAGGCCAGAAGGAAGCAATAAATCTCATTGATGCTCGGCACCCTATACTGGGTGAGGATGGAGTCCCATTATCATTGCAAATGGGTCCTGATTGGACTGTTTTGGTAATAACTGGCCCAAACACCGGCGGTAAAACTGTCGCAATCAAGACCGTTGGGCTTTTGGCAGCCATGAACCAATCTGGCATACAAATACCTGCCGCTGCTGGCAGCGAACTCCCAATTTTTGATGGTATATATGCAGATATAGGAGATCAGCAGAGTATAACGAATTCAGTATCTACATTCAGTTCCCATATTAAAAATCTTAATGATATTTTGGATAATTGTTCTTCCCGGTCTCTACTCCTTTTAGATGAGGTCGGCTCCAGTACAGATCCTGAAGAAGGATCCGCAATAGCAAAGGCTGTCTTGGAGTATTTAGCTGAGAACAAAATACAGACACTGATTACCACTCATCACAACACTGTTACCCTAATGGCCGAATCAGACAAGAGGATGAGGAATGCAAGCTTTCAGTTAGACCCCAAGGATTTAAAACCAACTTATAAAATGGTTCTAGGCCTACCTGGACAGAGCTACGCCATGGCTGTTGCCACAAGATTAGGGTTGAAAGACGAAATAGTTAAGAAGGCAGATAAATACCTGTCTGCGGAGTTTAAAGAAATATCAGATTGGATCCAAAGAGTGACTGATGAAAAAAACAAAATTTCAGAAACAATGGGTGAAATCGAAAGCAAGTATAAAGAAGTTGAATCTATAAGATTTGAGTTGAATAAACAAATAGATTACCTAATCCAAAATAGGCAAACTATATTAGATTCAATCCGTCACACTGCCGAAGAAAAATATAAGGATATTGAAACTCTTCTGAAGAAAGCTCAAATGGCCTATTCTTGGGTTAAACATGCCAACGAAAACCCAGATAAAATTAAGCAAAACATTGACGAAGTTGAAAGAGAATTACAGAGTCTACGAATTGAAACCCCCGAATCTATTACCGAGAAACCCAACGAAGAGGCTTTCCAAACTGGTGAAACGGTCACTGTGAGGGGGTTGAACCTCACAGGTGTGATCACGAAATACAATCAATTGACTCAAATGGCAGAGTTGAAAATTGGCAACCTTAGAATGGATGTAGACATTTCAAGATTGAATAAAAATCACTCTGAATATAACCCTCGCAGTTCTGCTGAGCCCGCCAGATCAGGCCACAATAAAAGTCTGATTGAACATATTTCATACAGTAATAAAATAGACATAAGAGGCATGAGGGCAGAACCTTCATTGCAGATTATGGAAAACTTCTTAGACGAATCTTTGAAAAATGGATTGAGTAAGGTATTCATTGTCCATGGAAAAGGTACAGGTGCTCTAAGAAAAGCAATACGAGAATCTCTGGAAGGTCATCCTTTAGTTAATAGCTTTGGGTCAGAGCCTGATGCCTTAGGGGAAGATGGAGCGACATACGTCCTATTGAACTGATTTTATTCTAGTTGATTTTACTTTTCTATTTCTGGTGTGACCAATATTAAAAGGGCAGGTAGTACCACCAGAGAAGATATTAAAGCGAAAGATATCATTAGGGAGGTCAGTTGACCATAAGAGGCGAACATAGGCATGGGAGCAAACCCCATTATAGCGAACCCGACTATACTAGATGCTGCTGAGGCCACCAAAGCGACACCTGTTCCCCCTGCCGCTTTTTGAACCGCTAATATTCTTGATTCATTTCGGTTTAATTCCTCCCGAAACCTTATGGTCATGTGGATAGAATAATCAATTCCAACCCCTATGGAAATCGCCCCTATCATAGCTGTCACAAAATTTAAGGAGAAGCCAAACGCATACATAACACCATAAAGCCAAGCCACAACTAATCCTATGGGAATTACAGTGACTATCGCATACCGAAAAGATCGCATAGTTATTAAGAGTAGTGTCGCTGCAGCCACTATAGCTATTGGAAGAGAAGTGTATAAGGTGCGGGTAGATTCAGATAATTGAACCTCACGTTGGAACGGTGAACCAGTCAATGCCACTTTAGACAATGATGGGTGGTTTTCTAATTTCAGAACTGAGGGAGTAATTTCCTTAAGAGCAGCAGTCACGACAGCCTGATCCCTGGTACCGGGCATCTGAAACTGAATAGTTGTTAATGCTTCTTCATTCCTTCTGAAATATACCGCACCCTGTACCTGATCAGGTCTTAGAATCAAATTCTGACTATCCCCCCACACACCCTTTTGTAAAGAATGCTCGAATATAGTAGCTATCTGTTGTTTCGTATCAGGGATACCGTTCGAAGTAGAATCGGTAATTGTTATTCCGGTAGCCTCCTCAATTGTGGCGACAGAAACTGGATTGTGCATTATGGTAGTCAAAACATTGAGAGCATTTAGACCAAAAGTAACGTCTCCACTAGGAGTTTCCCCGACTAAATTAATTCCCCTCAGTTCCTCAATATAGATCTTTATGTCGTCATAAACAGTGGGATCTGTCAAATCGCCCTTAACAAAGGTAACCCCTGGTTCACCACCAGCTATGAATTCATCAAATTTATCCAATCCCACCACAAACTCTGATTCAGAATCAAAAAAATCTTTTACATCAAAAGAAGGTGTCAACTGTAAAGCGGAATAAATTGAAAGTGCGGTTATCAGCACCGTTAAAAATATTACTTTTACTGAATTATCAGCTGCGAATGTGACGATCCTGGCGACGATATGGGCAAACCTGTCTTGACTTGGCGCTGCCATTCCCATATTTTTCGAGTCTTCAAAAACTATACTAGAAGTACTTCTTGCTAAAATAAATATTGGTACGAGAATAAGTAAAAAAATGCCCCCTCCTAGAAGGACCAACCCTATCAACCTACTGACCGCCACCAACATAATTATGGATATTCCAGATATAGAGGCAACAAGGATGGAACCTAAGATTCGATAAGTCAGCCATCTTGTAGTTTGAAAATCATATCGACTTTGAATAATAAGTTGATCCACTTTCATTGTGAGAAGTGGGGCCGCTACACCCAAAATCCAGAAGGAAGAGATTACTGCAATGGCAGCAGCACATCCAAAGTGAATTACGGCTTCAATATTGGACGATAAATTCGAGAGGAAAGCTATACTATCGCTGGCCATAGCCAGAAGAAGGGCTCCGAGAACTGAGGCATAGCCCGAGGTGAAACTAATCTTAGGATTATTACCTTGAAGCAACTCCTCACGGTATCTGCGAACCGCATGTACAATGAAATCGACTCCTAATGAAATCATACCGATTGGAACCACTAGATCTATAACCAGACCGCTTTTTAGCCCAATTAAGGCTGAAATTCCTTTTAGCCACACCATTAATATGGCAATCCCTACCCCGGTGATCGCTGTAGCCCAATATGAACCAAGGCTAAACCCAACTACTAGAACTGCAGCAATAGCTGTAAACATTATAAAGATGCCAGCTGTTTTTCCTTCGTCCAGTGATTCCAGATTTGCATCTATTGCGATTCCCCATACTTCATAATTTTGGCTGGAACCCGACATAACCGAACCCACACTTCGATTCAAATGTTCCTTATTAATGACATCTGGACCCCCTCCCATACCGATCTCCAGCCCAGCTCCACCAAGTTTGGAATTATCTGCTATAACGTGAAAAACCATTGCTGGAGAAACCCAGTAGTCAATTTCTTGACCTAGGACAATTTTTTTTGTAGAAGAAGCTTGAGTCGAAATCAAATCTTTTACACTAGCCAGGCGAGAATCAGACATTATGTGATGGAAAGCTATCTTTATTTGTTCTTCGCTAGCAGATTCCAGATACAAACCTTGATTCGCAAGGGTAATCTCGATGGTTTCCAAAACAGAAATGATCCCATTGATTTGCGTTGCTAGCTCAAAGTCATAGTAGCTAGCAAGGTATGATTGTTTTTCCAAAGTTCCCCTTGGTTTACCTTCTTCTGTGACAGATAAATCACCATCAACATCTAATGCAACTAAACGATCCCTATTTAACTTCAACTCCGAAAGCACTTCCCGAGAAATAACATCGCCTTTTTTTGCCTGCAACACAAAACTCGCAAAATGGAATGGAGTAGGAAATTTATCAGCAATTTCCTCCTGAAGTTCATAAACTTCATCCGGAGGATTCGGGGAGGCTTGTTCTTTCGGGGCCAAAAAAAACAAAGGGGAAATCAAAAGCAAGGTTAGAAACAAGGTTACTATTAGAATCATATATGGATGATTCGCAAGAAAGGTGGCTATAACGAGATTTAATTTCAATTAACTGGCATTCCCTAGCAAACTGGAAAAAGAACCATCAACAAAAGCTATCCCTTAATAGTCTCATTAAATATCCGTAAAAGGATAGAGGGTCTTATAATTCAGAAGGCTGACAGTAGGAGTTAACTTTATTTATGAAAATAGTATTTATGGGAACACCATATTTCACCATCCCTGTTCTGGACAAAATTTCATCCAATGGCCATGACATAGTAGCTGTCTACACTCAACCAGACAGAACATCAGGTCGAGGAAGAAAAGTCACTATGAGTGCGGTAAAGGAATATGCCATATCTAAAAATTTGCGGGTGCTACAGCCGCAAAATTTCCGGAAGGACCTTTCCCAAATTCATATACTAGATAGTTTTAAAGCAGACATTGCTGTAGTAGCCGCCTATGGAATATTGCTGCCCTCTGAAATATTGGATCTGCTTCCGCATGGTTGTATAAACCTCCACCCATCCCTATTACCAAAATACCGAGGGGCTTCACCCGTATCAACAGCTATTCTTGAATCGGAAAAAGTTACTGGAACCACAATTATGCAACTAGATTCCGGAATAGATTCAGGCCCTATACTAGCCCAACAAGAGACCCCAATTGGTGAAGAGGAACTGTGTAACGAATTAACAGAGAAATTATTTTATTTAGGTGCCGATTTAATAGTGGAAACAATTTCAAAATTAGCAAAAGGAATAATAGTGCCCCGACAACAGGATCATGAAAATGCCACCTACACGAAAAAACTAGTCCGCCAAGATGGTCTGGTAGATTGGAAAGACGGCGCTGACGTAATATTGAGAAAAATCAGGGCACATCACCCTTGGCCCGGTTCATACACCTATTTCAATGGGAAAAATTTAAAGATCATAGAAGCAAGGATTTCAGAAAATTACAACTTGGGACCCGGATGTGTCTCAGTTCAAGATAACGCAGTGTATATTGGCACTTCCGATGATTCCTTAATCGTATCGCAACTACAAAGCGAAGGGGCAAAAATTACTTCGGCAACTGATTTCGCAAGAGGCCACAGGGATTTTGAAAATTCCATTCTGGGTTAAGTATCTCCAAGCCTCAACATTTTATTCAATACGAGTCTCCGTGCCAGGAAAATCAGGGATCCTATGACGGTAGCAAAAATTAGGACCATCACAGCATACGTTATCGATAGATTAACCCAATCTACTTGTATCACAAACGGTGGAATTACCTGATTACCATAATCATCACTACTTAAAAACGGCATAACCGCCGCTGATAATCTTCCTCCCATCCAGGTTCCAACGACCATCCCTAGCACTATTATTAAAACCTGTTCCACCCAAATAGTAGTTATGAGCTGACGAGTAGAAAACCCAAGGGTTCTAAGTAACGCAAACTGGAACCGCCGGTTTCTATATGATATGTAGGCGTGAGAAAAAAATCCGATCGCGCTTAAAAGCAAAATCGAACCAAATGCGATTACCAATATTGCATGCCATCCGGCTTTGACTAAAGGATCGACGCGATTGATCTCAAGCATTGATTCTGTATCCCATAATTTGCCGTAAGGGAAAGGGGAATCATTAATCAAATCCTCTTTGAGGCCCGTCTTGGTTTCATTTGTAATCCCATCCTCATAATCGATCCAAAGCTCGTTTGGATCAGTACTCCCAAACAAAGACCCAATATTAAGCTTATGAATCAGTGGGTCCAGCCCAACTACTATAAAATCATCCTCAATAGGATTGAGAGTAGGAAAGTACCTGACTTTATCGCGCAATACCACGTCAATTCGGTGACCCCCAATCGACAACTTTAGCTGATCACCCAAAGAATATTGAGTGTTAATTAAAAAGTCGGAATTAACAATGGCAGAAATAGGACTAAATTGTGTAGAAGGATAAATCCCTCTCATCGTCATTGGAGGACCTTCAGACCATGTAAAAATGGCTGAAGCATCTGATCTCGCACTTATTTCTGAAATTCCTAACCTATCGTTTGCAGAGGAGGTGGAGGAGTCTATTGTTTGCCAACCATTAATATCTCTGAAATCCTCCAGATTAATCACTTCACCAGTTGCCAACCTTACCCTCACACTATCCATCAAAATAGAACCGGAAGTTAATTTTTTTTGAGGATTAGTTTCAACTATACCTATCGACATCAATGTCAGAGGTCGCGTAGGAAACAGTTGAAATCTTCCTCTTCCTCTACCAAAGATTTCAACTTGCTTCAGTGTCCATCCACCACTGTCCAGCCTACCTAAATCGAATGAAAAATATCTGCCATTTTTGTCTTTCATTCTAGCTACCAACGCCGTAGTTGGTCTATTTGTATCAGATTTAACCAATACTCCAAATGATCGTGACTTATCAGGCAATTCAATTCCTTTGGTATCCGTCTCTTGCAGTGTATTAGAAATTTCTGATAGTGAAGATTCTGAGAAATCGTCCCGATACCACACACTTTGTTCAAATTTATTAGTATCGATGCCAAGGACAGCTATAGAATCAGACCCAAATGTTTTTGTTACATCAGTACTCATCATCCGAGCTGACGCGCTAACGGCAGACACACCATCCATGGACTCTATTTTTTTTGTGAGGGGCTTACTTAACCCGCTGGAATTAAGTGAAACTGAACTTAGCCTCACATCAGAACCGTGGGAATAGTAAACACGGTCTTCAAAATTTTTGTTGAGGGTCCCACCGAAACTGGAGACAAAAATACCTAGCCCTGTCATCAAAATTAACAGTAAAACTAGTCTGGAATAATTAGAAGGATTTCGTGAAATTTGCCACATGATCAAAGCAACACCAACCGGTAGATACCTAGACAACAGCCGGCTTGCAATACTCATAACAAGTGGGAATATCCTCAATATAACTAAAGCAGAGGCAATCAACATAATGGCTGGGACAGCTAACATAATTTGATTGACCTTAACATCCCCCAATAAGCCCCGTGCTGCCATAGAACCTTGCTCATTCAATTGATTAAATAAAAATAGAGAAACTATTAGGACTATGACATCGATGTAGTACCTAGATATGATCGTGAGCCGATTAGGCCTATTCGATTTAGTTCTTTCATCAGACACCATCAATCTTGATGCTTGAATGGAAGGAATCATTAAAGCAAGAAAACTTAAAACGCCACCTAATATACTCATGAATAAGGCTGGATAAGTTAACCTGGCAGAAAGAAAAGTACCATCATTGATTTCATGGAATCCCGGTAAAAATCCCAACAGACTTATTCCGCCTACGGCAATCAATGGACCAAGCAAGGTGGCAAAAAATGAAATGGTAGCTCCCTCGATCACAAATACACTCAATATTTGTGACGAACTAGCACCTCTACTTCTAAGTTTGGAAACTTCAAAACGTCTCTCTTCAACCACCAGTGAAGAGAGTGCCACCACATAATAGAGCACCACAAAGGTGATCATTATCAAGACGACATACATTTGCAGTTTAGTGAACAAAATACGTGTGTCGTATCTTTGCAAAGACTTATCTAGCTCAGTGCGAATGACAAACCTATTTAATTCTGAGTCTAATCGGTTCCCAAAATAGGTTATATTCGACGCCAAATTCGAAGCATTTGAGGAATTGATACTTCCCCTGTCAATGTCAAACATCCAAACGTAGGTGGTTTCTAAATCAAGAAATTTTGAGGCAAGATGTCCCATATAGACATCTTCATTCAAATACAACGGTATGGTTTTGAATGCATCACTAGCTGCATACATGAATGCCTTTTGTTCAATAGACCAATACAAATCATCTTGGTTGTTTTTTTCAAAGGTTCCGACAACTTCCGCTGTTACATGGAAAATAGAATCGTCCCAATAAGGCACAGCAGATATGCGATCGCCAATCTGAAGTCCAAAAATTGCAGCGTCCTCGACATTCACTAATACTTTAACAACAGGAATATCTTCTAATAATTCCCCGGTGACATTCCCCGGAAACAACCCGTCCGTTATGGTGATATGGGACTGCAAGTTTGGTAGGTATGCGAAAAATGTTCGCATATTATCTTTTCCTGCATCTTGTTCCTGGCCCTGGTAACTGAAGAAAAAGGTTGTGGTTCTTCCTCCATGTAAAATTTCATTAACATGAGAAGAAAGCAATCCTTCGGAAAAAGAATGGATTCTTTCATTCAAAATTGATGCTTCCTCAACGTTAGTTGGACCCTTTTCAGCCTGCACTAATATGTTTATCTCTTCCTTATCTAGGGATTTAAGAACATCAGCCAGGGCTATCTCTTTAAGTGAATCAAAAAATACCACGGTGCCTGACATAATGGAACAAGCCAAAACTACCCCAATAATCACGGTAGACAAGGTTCTCCAATTCACTACCAATCGTTTTACTATTAGGGGCCAAACCCTGATAATTTTCGCAAACCCCTCTATCTCCATCATTTAATCTTCCAACCTGGACAAAGTCCCAAGATTCAGTCGGAAAAAATAAAGACTGACCCATATGACCATAAGCGTAAATAGGGCAAAAAAAGTGCCTGCACATATTAACAATGAGAAGAAATCAATCGTGATTAAGGCCGGAGGGACCAAGGATACAGCATTGTCCGTAGTAGCAATTGCTGAAACCATAAGACGGGTCATGCCCACTCCCGTCCAAGTTCCTAAACCTACACCCAATAGAATTAATAGTATCTGCTCAACAAAAATCATTCTAAAGCTTTGCGATAAAGTCATCCCTAAGGAACGTAAAGTACCCATTCTAGATTTGATTTGACCTGACAAAAAGATCATATGAATGAAATACCCAAGAAGTGCTATGTAGAGAGCAACTGTGATGGAAATTGATGACATCAATTTCCATCCAGCTGAGATAAGTGGGTCATTGTCTAATTTTTCTAATAACCTTTTTGTAGCATGAACTTGTCCACCCTTCCCAACTTCGTCGGAAATAGCAGCTATCGTGTCATCGACAGATTCATTTAGTTCCAGAAAAATTTCGTTGGCAGAGCTCATACTATGTGGGTTAGTCAACGAAGATAAGTACATAACAGCATCCAGATCTGCCAACAAAAATCCACCGGTTCCAGGATCTAGCGTTGGGAAAAAATCTACTACACCCGTTATTTTGCCAATAACTAGGGTTTGCGAGATATCCAGGAATAAATAATCTCCAAATCCAAATCCGCTATTATCAACAAATGTCTGACTTACAACGACAGGTAAATATGATCCATAGGTTCCCCAAAATAAACCTCTAATCCCATTGTTCATCTCTTTGCCAAACTCGAATGAAAATCCAAATCTACCTGTTACTGCAGCTTCTTCCTCAATGGAGATAGAATCGCCTGGCCCACTGGAGGTAGGGATAATCACCCATTCAGAATAATCCTCAAAATCCTCTAATATGACCTCTTCACTATTCAAAATAGCAAACAAATCGTCAAAAAACATCTTTCCGGGAGTACCCGATGCACCAAAGCCTGGCTCACTTATTTGTACCGAAACCAATTGGAGCGGTTCGACAAGAGAGTCTGGAATCACAGCTTTATTCTTGGACCACTTAGAAGGATCAGCTGTACCCAGTGTTATAACCTTATATTTAAGATTCGCATCTCTTAGTATCAACCACAGAGATACCAGTGGATAATTGGAGTCAGGTTTAACATTTATACCTATTTCTGTGGCGCCGATCGGTATCTCGATGGCCGGAGTCATTACTTCACTTGGGATATCGCCGAACACAATATCAGTCGACTGCGCCGAAAAATCTTCCCGTCCCCATAAGGTAATTTTCTCTGTTTCAAAAGCTAAATAATTAAATGTGAAAGAGTCTGCCCCTTGGCCAATATTCCCAATACCTCTTTTCGCTTTTGAAAATTTTTGAACACCTGGAAGATTTCCCAAAAAATTAGAGAGGCTAGGTAGGGAATGAATTCGACCCACCGACCCAAGCGAAGAAAGAACTATCCTCGCGTCCGACCCCACATCATAGGCGATTTTATCTCTATAGCTGTGATCTAAAGTTGATCCTAATGCAGCCGATAAAACTGCCACACCAGATGACAATACCAAAAGAACGACTAACCACGTGTACTGTAAGGGGTTTCTAGACATATTCCACAGCATAAGAGATATCCAGGGTGGATAGTATTTTTTGAAGCTACTCAACAAAAAGAAAATGCCTGTCAGTAAACTCGTAAAAGCCAAGACCCATTTTGTGAGGGAGAAGAGTATGACATCCCCTTCAGGAGTATAAACCCCGTATATTAACGATGCTCCAAGTATGAAAATAAAAGAAATATATTTACTGGATTTATTTGATGCTTTAAAACAGGCCAACAAACCAATTAAAAGTAGTAGGAAAACAAATGCCGGTAACAAAAATCCCAATTTATCTACATTGGTTAATAGATCGTAACAAATATTCAATGACAAAAATATTACTGAAAGAGTACCCATTAACAAGATGAGACTTGAAGATTCTCCCGTCATAAATTTAACGAGGATAGGAAATATTCTGAAAGACAAAATAGCGACAGAGAAGAGCAGCAAAATCGGGGCAAATAACAGAGCCTCATTTATACCTGAAACTCTTTCTAATCCTCCTGATGAAAGCTGTCCTCTGGCTTTAATTTCATACAAGAGAACAGAACAAATGAACAGAAAGGCAAAATCGAGATAATACTTTTGAATAAAGGTCACAGATTCGGGTCTACCCAAATAACGTCGCCTGGTAACTATTCGTCCTGAAGTTCGTAGAATGGGAGGTAATAAAAAAGCCATGAAACACAATACCCCAAACCCAAATGAGAGTATGAAAGGAGTCCAAGACAACGTTGTTGGCAATAATTTACCATCTGAAATACTGTGGAAATAAGGCAATATGCCCGACAAAGATACGAGGCAGAATGCGAGAATCGGAGCGAAGATGGTTGAGACCAAAAACAACAAAAACCCTTCCAGCCCATATTGCCTAAAAACAGTGAACCGAGAGGCGCCTCGGGTCTTTATTAGAGAGATATCTGCTTCTCTGGCCGGTATCAGGTATGAACTTATCATAAATACAAAATATAAAAGGGAAGAACCTATCACAGCAAAAAGTAATAGCAAAGGAATACTGGAAAAGAAACTTTGGGTTCTAAATTCCTTTAACATCAAAATTATCCCAGATCTAAGTTGAAACCCCGGTATTTGTTTAATAAGCAGTCCGTCAAGACCATCAACAGAACTGGACATTTCAGCCCTAGTCCATTCTCTTAAATTTAGGTTGTTGATCTGCTGATTCCAATGTGCCTCAACCATAGCCCCCGGGTAAGCCAGCGGAATTGAATTCATCATAGATTCTTCAGATATAAAAAGAGCTAAATAATATTTTTGGTCCTCCCACCATTTATCAGGCACCTCAGAGCCTTCATCTTTAGGAATCACCGGAATTAGAAATCTATCTATATCGTCTTCCCATATGGGATTATATGGATCTAAGGCCTCAAAAATTCCACTCACCCTAACCCCCAATTTGATCCTGCTGTCGGGATAGGGAAGTCCTAGTAAAACATCTCCGTATTCAATTGAAAGTTTTTCCGCCAAATCTGTAGAGAGAGATACCTCTAGTAAAGGCCCATCTGGATGGTATTGGAAATCCGAAGTTGGGGGTGATCCTACGATGTAATCAACCTCTTTCTTCATACTCTGGAAACTGTGAAAATACCCCTCAAGTGATCTTATGGGGCCTTTCTCTAGGTCCCTCATCGCTGAATCCGATGACCTGTAAAAGCTAAACCCATCGGTTTTTAGATACCGGTTTGAACCAACAACTGCTTCTGAAAAATGCAAATTCACGGCTTGCTGTATTAATTCATCTGAATGAAAAATACGTTCCTTGCTCAGGGCCATTGAAGGGACGAACATATCCAGTGCCAGATAGTTTTCAGACTTATTTTTGGTAGTCAAATCTACCATCTGTCTTACGCCTTGTTGATCCAAAGCAGCCAAGTACATTGGTGCAGAAGACATCAAGGTAGTAGCTACAAGCATGCCGGATAGTATGGATAAAATGAGGCGACGGTCATTGAATGATCGCCTTACAACTAGCAAGAAAAAGTTTAGCGATTCCAATTTTGCGATATTACCCTCACGAACCTGGTGAAATTATCCTTTGTAGGGGCTTGAACTATAGATTCAAAGGCAGACCAACCTCCTCCACCTGGCCTATAAACCTCAACAGAATCCATCACACTCAGACCATATCCACCCATGATAAACACCTCGCCATGGGTAGCAAGATCTGGGCAGTTAAACCCATTTTTACTATCAAACTGATAAGACACATGACCCATCCTGGCTTCCCTCATACTCCCAGCCGATTTCCACTGCCCAGATTTCATATCAAATATTTCTGCAGTACCTGATGGGGTGTTATAGTCATCAGTTCCCCCAGTGATGAGAATATTTCCGTCCTTAAGAATTATGGCGGAATGGTGTGACCTTGCTTCTGACATATCAGGTAATTTATTCCATTTATCAAAACTTACATGATATTTTTCGGATGACGGCAAAGAAATGCCCTCAGAACCATATCCACCGATCGCATAAACATTCCCATTTTTATCTTTGAGAAGCCCATGACCACTACGGGCTTCTTGCATCGAGGACAACGATTCCATTGAAGAACTAACCGAATCGTATTTTTCAACCGATGACAACGGTAACCCATCATCCCCAACGCCACCCGAGATCAAAACAGTTTTGTCATCAAGCCAAACCATTGAATGCCCCCATCTCGCGTCTCTCATTGGAGGGCCAACATCCCATAAATTATTGTCTAAATCAAAAATCCACGTATCCGATGTGGCACTTGAACCATTCCAACCACCGGTGATAAATAACCTCCTTTCTCCAATATGAATAGCCGAATGCCTCTCAAGAGGTACCGGTACTGGCATAGCAGGGACCCACTCATAAGAGCCAGATTTATTCGGCTGTAGAATCTCAACAGAATCTGATTGAAACGAAGGATCAATGTATCCCCCTGTTACTACCACGGACCCGTTGGAAATTTTGGTAGCTGAGTGGGCAAATCTAGGTACATTCATTTTCCCTGTTGTTTGATACCCACCAGTGGTGGCATTAAACAAATATGCTAAATTAAAAGAACTACCATCATTTCGTTTTCCTCCTACTATTAGAACATTTTCACAATCCAAAGGAATTGCTGTATGGCCCCATAAGGCAACAGGCATTTTCCCTTTTATACTCCAGGACCCTGAGTCAGAATCGTACAGCTCCACCCTCGTTAAATTAGTAAACAGGCCTGCCTTGCCACCAATTACTAAAACTTGCCCGTCATTGAGAGGAACAGCAGAATGCATGTGCCTAGGGCCCATTAGGTTCTCAGTTTTCACCCACCCTTTTTCCACATCATAAATTTCAGAATAACTGATCGGTACGTACGTAAAACCACCAGCTATTAAAACCCTTCCATCAGAAAGCAAAGAAGCAGTATGGCCGGTTCTCTCATATTTCATTTGCCCTGCCGACACCCAGGTTTCAGTGTCAGGATCAAAAATTTCAGACTCGAGAGCAGGCGAAGAATTATTTGTTCCTCCAGCCACGAGAACTCTACCGTCATCAAGCAAAGTAGCAGTATGCCCCCATCGAGAGGTTAACAAAGAGGATGATTTTTCCCAACTGTCGTTAGCCGGATCATAAATCTCAGTTAAGGTCGCAGCGCCATCTTCACAATAATATCCCTTAGTTAGCCCAACTGATGGGAGAGTCTCACCTGAATTTTCACACAGTAAAAGGGGATTCTCATTTGATTTTTCTATTGGTATTTGGCCACCAACCACTAATATCATTCCATTTTTCAATGTGGTGACAGAATGGCCGATTCTCGGCAAAAGGGATTCTCCTGAAGATGTCCAATGCTGAAGAACTGGGTCATATATTTCTGCAGAAGAAAGTAACCCTGAAGTATTAGCCCCCCCAACTACAATTACTCTCCCATCTAGGAGATTGGAGGACGCATGTTGTGTTCTTGGTTGTAGCATATCCAAAGAAGAAGTCCACGTGTCAGTATTTGCATTGTATACAACCGTAGATGGCGTTATATTTTCTCCGTCCTCCCCCCCTGCGATTAATAACGACTCCCTACCAATTAGATTAGCTGTATGCCCAAACCTGGGATTTGGCAATGGCTCTCCATTAACCCAACTACCATTTTCGGTGTCATATATTTCAAGTGAACTGATTCCTCCGTTATCCGATTCACCCCCTACTACCAAAATTTTTCCACTAGCTACAAAAGTGGCTGTATGATTAATTCGTGAGTTGAATATACTCCCGGGAGCAACGGGAGAACCTGGACTAGAGATTGGATTCGAGGTCTGCACAAAATCATATTCATCATGTTTTGTAAATTCATCACACCCGAGAATGGCGAGTAAGAGATATAAAATTGTAGTTAAAAGCAGGTATCGAAGTTTTGACTGACCTAGCATAACGATGGACTCCAAGTGCATGTTCAAAACACTTAGCGAGAATTTTAACATCTGCTTAGCAGTTAACTCTGATCTGGACATCCGGTTTATACTTAGGGTATATATTGATGTCGACTAAAAAGTTAACTGTAATAGAAATGACGAATTCATTAGCACAAGCAACATACGAACTTTCAAGTGAATCACTCCAAAACATGACCTTGGATCTCGGTCAACTCCCAAATGAGCTGACTGAATTCTCGCTACTCAGAGAGAGTATTTTGGATAATAGGACCATGGCTACTCATGGATTCCCTGGTAATACAGAGGAAAGATATGATGAGGCAGGTCGCCTTACTGGGTACTTAAGGGAATTTGCATCACCGTCTGCCGTACCACAAAGTAAGGACGGTTCAGATATTGTGGCCGCTACAGTTGTCCACCTTTTCAAGGACCAAGAATACTCTGAAAAATGGATGACAGATACTTTTGTTGCACAATTTAGAAATAATGTAGGTAATGAAGTTGGAGAAAACCAAATTTTGGTTGCTGTGGAAGAACTCGAAATCGATGACTTTTATGATAGATCCATTGGGATAAGAGCAGTTCAATCTGGTGAGGAAGGAATTTTATCCACAACTGTTATCGATTTTAAAATTGGGCGACTTTTAGGGGTTTCCTTTGTAGTAACCATTGGTGACCATGGTAGAACAGAGCTCACTACCATGCTTGGCCTAGAACTTGAAAGAAATATTGTGAGAGAACTTCTAGCCACCAGCTAGGGAAATATATAACTGGAAATCAATACCAATTATGTGCAGAAGGTAACCCGATTTTAGGTTCTAAAGTTTCTAAATGAGATACGACCACACTAGTAGTACCATCCTGTCGTGATATTTTTCCTGTAGCCAAAATAATAGGGTCTTCTAAAACTCTCATATACTTCTTGTGTATGTCTGGCCAAAGTATTAATTGAATATCTGAACTTTCGTCTTCTACGGTAACAAATATGGCTCCCTTGTACCCCCTTGGGTGTTGCCTAGCAATTCCCATCCCACACACAGATACTGATTCACCCTCTCTCATTGAATAGGCATCATAAGTACTCGAAACGTTCGAAGGTAGAAGAGGTCTAATAAAATCCATAATATGGCCTTTCGGGTACATATCTATAGCCTTATATTCCAATATCATTTTTTCATAGCTGGAAAAGTCAGCTAGACCAGGTATATTATCGTCCATCGAAATCGGTAAGGTTATTTGCGACCCAGACGGGCCTTTATAAAGCCCTGATTCCCATAAAGCCAATCTACGATTAGATATAAGGGAATCAAATGCCCCAGAAAAAATTAATGATTCAGCTGAATCTGGTTTTATTTGAACCCTGCGAATAAAATCGCCCACAGAATTAAAAGGGCCTCGAACATCACGCTCATCTATAATATTTTTGGAATTTTGTATGCCAATATTTTTAACAAATTCCAGCCCAATTAGAAGTGAATTCCCATTAACCGTACATTTGTTTTGACTATGATTAATATCAGGATTATAAAAATCGACTCCAAATTTCCTCGCATCTTGTTTGATGGTCTCCAAAGGATAAAATCCCATGGGCTGATTATTCATAAGACTGACATAGAATTCTAATGGATAATGAGTTTTTAACCACGCCGACTGATATGCTGAAACAGCAAAAGCATGAGAATGAGACTCCGGAAACATATATTGCCCGTTTATTTTAGAAAATATTTTGTGAGCTATTTCTTCTGAAACCCCTTTTTTAATCGCACCTTTTACAAATTTATGCCAGTAACCTTTAATAAGACTCTCATTATTAGTTTTAGCAAATCCTCTCCGCATCTCATCTGATTCAGCCTGACTTATTCCTGATATATCTGATATTAGCTGTACTACCTGTTCTTGCCACACAATAATCCCACAAGTCCGCTCAAGGGCACGTTGTTCTAAATGATGATCATATTGCCACGGTGTTCCATGTCTATATCGCTCCACAAACTGTGAAACTGAATTACCCTGCACACCTACCCCAGGCCTTATTAAAGCAACTTGATAGGCAAGGTCATTCAAACTTCTTGATAGAAGACGTTGGCCCATCTTTAACTGTGCAGGCGATTGGAGAAGAAAAACGCCTTTTGATAAACCTGTGTTTATCATGTCAAAGACCTCATTATCTTCTGGAGTTACTTGAGTAATATCAACTAACTTACCTGTTGTGTTTTGAATTAAAGATATAGATTCATCTATTTGATCCAAAACAGGAAGAGAGAGTATATCTATTTTTGCAAACCCTGCATCAGCAATACTATCTTTATCCCAATCAATGATGTATCTACCTTCAATTGCGCTTTTTCTAAAGGGGACCATATCTGAAATGGGAGAGGAGCTTAGAATCATTCCCCCTACATGCTGACCCAAAGTCTTGGGAGCGTCTTTAAGCTGAGGGGCAAGAGAAATTATATTTTGCCATTCCGGTAAATCAACGGCATTTTTAAATTCTGGAATAGACAACATCTCATCTTTCAAGGAGGTAGGGTCTGAATTATGGATTTTTTTTGAAAGATTTCTAATATCTACATCCGGTATTCCAAAAACTTTACCTAAATCTTTCAAAATTCCTTTTAACTTATACCTGGTGATCATACCTGTGAGTACTGCAAATTGAGGTCCAAAATACTCATGGATTCTAGGTATTAATTCTTCTCTTATTGACCTAGGAAAATCTATATCGATGTCGGGTAATGTTTTTAAATCCTCTGGTACAAATCTTTCTAATGTTAAGTTGTACAGTAAAGGGTCGACATGAGATATACCTATTAAATACCCGGTTAACATGGCAACTGAAGATCCTCTACCTCTTCCAGGTGATCTGCTTTCTATAGGTTCCTCTGAATCCAACTTACCCATATCAACGCTTATTTCTCGTGCTATAAGAACAATTTCACGGTATAAAAGCATGAAGCCTGCCAAGTTATGTTTTTTTATAAGTCTCAACTCTTCTCTCAATCTATTGTCTACAGAATTACTCACCGCACCGTAGCGTCTCTGCGCAGCTTCATAACAAAGACGACTAAGATACGTAAAGGGAGTGAATCCATCTGGAACACTGGGTGATGGTAGTTCATAACCAAGATCAGAAGATAAATTAAACTCACACATATCAGATATAGCAAGAGTATTTGTAATGGCCTTGGGGATAGATTTAAACAACCGCTGCATCTGAGATTCTGATTTTAGATAAAACTCGGAATTTATCTTAAGAAGGTGAGTTAATTTATCTAAATTCGTATTACTTCTAATTGAAGTGAGCACATTTTGTAACTTGTATCTATCAGCAATATGGTAATGAACATTATTCGTTGCAACTAACGGAAGTTTCATATCTGATCCTATAGAAATTAACGAATTTATACGACTAGAATCGCCATACATAAAATTACGATTTAACTCTATATAGATAGAATCATCTTCAAAATACTCCCTGTACTTATTAAGTACAGCTTTTGCTCTATCTATTTTGTGTTCTTTAATAGCGTTTGAGATTAGGCCATTCTGTGCGCCAGTGAGTAGTATGGTCCCAGAGGCATATTCAGGTATATGCATAGGGTCTAACTTAGGGTCCCTACGATCCGACCCGTTAGCTAAAGTGAGTAATCGCGATATGTTGGAGTATCCGATCCTGTTTTTAGCTAATAAAACTATGTGAGAATTATCCTCAAGAATTATTTCAGCACCTGTTATAGGTTTTATCCCGAAATGATCAGATTGCCTAGAAAATTCTAGAGCCCCACACATGTTGTAATCCGTAAGAGCCATCGCAGGATAGGCTAGTTCATAAGCTCTAGAAAGAAGTTCATCTATATGGGAAGCCCCTTCACCAAAAGAATAAAAACTATGCGCATGCAGTTCTACATATTTAGAGCTGACATGCATCAGTAGTTTTGACGATACCAACGTTTTTTAACACTATCTTTAAATATCGTCATAATCTTATGGTCAGGTGTACTGATACTATAATAAGTACGACTGATCGGATCCGAGATCCACCATAAGTCAATCTTCCAGATGTCTAAAACTTTAACTTTTAGATTATATCCATTAGATAGAGATAGAAATTTAGGGATATTGTTTAGTTCTTGAACCGTGATTTTTTGAGGTAGATTAATAGACATAACAGAAAATTTCGTATCAGGATCTATAGAAACCTGTAGTGCCCTTCGCTCAGGAACCGGATGCTCTGGATTCACAGTAAGAAGCTTGTGAAGAGAATTCTTGGCAGGTATCTTCTTACGGATATGACGGTCTACTTTAATTAACTGATCTTTTCTTTCATCAAGGTGATCACGAATTTCTTTGAAGGCACGATATTGAATACCATGCTCTCCAACAAAGTCTGTAATTGTAATCGAGATATCTTCAATTAATCCGGGCAATTCCAAATTTTCTAGCTCTGATCTAAGCAATAAACATAAGTCATTGGAATTACCAACTGGCCTCTTTAAGATCAAACTTTTGGTCCAAACCGGAGATCCAATAAGTTCAAGCAAGATGGATATTTTTCTAATATATTTACTTCTTAAAACAGGTCGAATAAAAGCTTTCTGTATTAAAAATTCTAACGCTGTAAAAAGAACGGAAAGAGAATCAGAAGGAAATGGTAAAGATAGCTGTTCGGTTATATCTTGAACAGGTTTATTAGAAGAAATGTAATCACTATTTTCAACACGAGACAACGATAAGGCTCTACAGCCTTCATCTCCAAACTTAGAATAAATCGACCCATAATCTTGAGCTGCTATATCACCAATTGTATGCATACCAAATTTATGGAAATTAATAATGCTACTTCTTTTAATAGGCAATATATCCACATTAAAAGTAGCTAAGAAAGAATCAATATTTTTTAATATTTTTGTAGACCCGCCGGGGGTAGAAGAAAAGGCTGCGGCATATGCAGAAAATTTATTTACAGATATCCCAAATCTTGGTTCTAGAAAATATGGGACTGAATCCAATATATGAGTAACTAATTTAGCTTCACCTCCATACATTTCACTCAATCCGTGCATATTTATATAAATAACCCCCAAATTTGATCTCTCAATTTTTGGAGTTATTCTTGCAATATTTGATATCACTGAAGCGAAGATTTGTTCGTAATTTTTACTATTAAATTCAAATTTTACGGAATCAGGATATCTGGACAATGCAGACGAAAGTGGAATTCCTTTTGAAATATTCTTTATAGTTTTAGAAAAATCTTCAACTACAGGTAATTTAGTAGATTCGCGAGAATACAAAATAACCTCATTATTAGAGAGTTCAGGATTTTTATTGATTTCTGACTTAACTCCGAAATGAGTCATTAAAAGACATCCGATTTTAGAATTTTCGTTAGGCATATTTTTAAATTGTTTTTTATATGTTGATAAAGCTAAGGGTATAATTATAATAGAACTTATGTTCTATTTTCAATACTAAGATAATAGGATGCTTTTGTGTATTTCAACAAAATTGACTGTGTTTCTGGCTAATGTTATGTTCAAGGTAGACAAAGACATTTTCACAATAGCGAGGGGCAAAATGAGCGTTACAGTCGGCACTGGCAATTTTAAATATGAAGCCGTAGATTCATGGCCAATACTACCTGGTGGAGCCACACTGATAGAAACACCCGGAGTGGCAGTAGACTCACAAGATGAAATATACACATTCAGCCGCAATACTGACCATCCAGTAATGGTTTTTAATAGAGATGGCAACTTCTTAAGGGGATTTGGGGCAGGTATATTCAGCAATAGAACACACGGAATTTTGATAGGGCCTGATGATACTGTCTACTGCGCGGATGATGGAATCCACACAATAACTAAGTTCACTAGAGAAGGTGAACTACTCATGACAATAGGCACTCCAGGTAAATCCTCCGAAATATGGAAGGGTGACCCTTTCAACCGTCCAACACATGCTGCGGTATCAAAAAAAAGTGGGGATATATTCATAACCGACGGATATGGAAATTTTCGAGTTCATAAATATTCAGCTGAAGGTAATTACATCAAATCATGGGGAGAACCAGGTATAGAACCTGGCCAATTCCTCAGGCCTCACAATATAGCTGTGGACGACAACGACAGGGTCATAGTTGCAGATCGTGAAGCCCATCGAGTACAAATTTTTGACACAGATGGCAATGTTATAGATGTTTGGAACAATATATTCATGCCCAACGGGCTGACTATTGGCCCAGACGGAAATATATATATTGGCGAGCTACCAGGTATGACACAAGCAGATCCTACTCCTCCTAACCATGGCCACAACATAAGTATCATAAGTCCTTCCGGTGAAAAACTCGGAAGAATTGGGCACCCTGAAGAAGGCGAAGAGCCGGGTAAATTCATAGCACCTCATGGTATCGGCGTAGATTCACACGGAGATATATATGTTGGTGAAGTTTCATATACGATCAGAGGCAGCCATATGAATCCTCCAAAAGAACTTCGTAGCCTAAGTAAACTTAGAAAAGTAACTTAGCCTCTTAAGTCAGGTCGTCAGGTACAGGCCACCCATCAGGTATATGTTGCAAGTCATCTTCTACCTTGTACACATTCATTCCACGTGCCTCGTAATTGGATAAAGCGTATGGATGATCTAGACTACAAGTATGCAGCCATACCCGAGATGCCCCCATGGAAAATGCATCGTCCAAAGCATTTGTCAAAAGGTGACCACCCAATCCGCTTCCAAGGTATCCTGGGAGTAATCCGAAGTAAGATACTTCCACATTGTTATTATCTTGGGGATCCAACATATAAAACCCAATGGGCCTATCTGAAAGTTCCATAATCCACAAAGATATACATGAATCTGAAATCCACTCCTCCCACTCATTTAAACTCCAGTAATACCTATCAACCCAGTACCATTCCCTACCAACTGTCCTATAGAGCCATTGGGCAAAAGCAGGATCTGGTTCTCTAACCTTCGTTATTTTTAAATCGCTCTGAACAATCAACTTTCGATTGATATTTTCTTTTGAAAATATTTCCAGATAATGCACGATCATAGGAAAATCTATCATGACAATTTATATCTGTTTAGCAGCTCCATATTTAATTCGAATCCAATACCGGGCCTGTCAGGCACAGTAACATATCCATCAGTGTCAGGAACCATTCGTGGCATAAACATCTCTGCCCTAAGTGGGTCAACCGCAACCGGATAGTATTCCAAAAATTCCCCATGTGGTATACCAGCAGCAAGAGGTAATTGAAGTTCCTGACAGCCATGTGGAGCTATCGATACGCCTTTTTCTTTAGCTAGATCGGTTATATCTTTAGCAATGTCATATCCAGGGCAAATTGCTACGTCAACGTTCAAAATATCAGCCCCTCGATGGTCAAGAAGGGTTTCGAAATGAGAAACGTGGTATCCATTTTCACCAGTAGCAATCTTCACATTCGAGTTTTCTTTCAAAACACCATGTTCTTTATACCGATGTATTGGCATAGGTTCCTCAAACCAATACACTCCAAATTTATCTAGTTCATGAGCAAATTCTAAGGACTGGTTCAGATCTAACGCACAATTTGCATCAACCATCAAAACCACATCATCCCCTACAGCCTTCCTAGCCGCCTCCACCCTCAGCATATCACCCTTAATACCTTCATTTGGATCGCCGATTTTAATCTTCACAGCACCAGCATTCATTTCATTAATATTGAAAAGAACCTCGTCTTGAAGTTCTTTAAGTCCTTTCCCTTCAGCATAATAACCTCCAGCAATATACGTTCTGATACGATCTTGGCTCCCTCCTAGCAATTCATGTACTGATTTTTCTAAGGCTTTACCTTTTATATCCCAACAGGCGATATTTATTGCTGCTAAAACTTGCGTGTTAACTCCCCCTGGGCCCAATATTTTTATGTGTTTTTCACCCAAATCTTCTGCTATCTTCCTAGTTTCAAGCGGATCTCTTCCAATCAACAAGTCACGGAAATAATCTACAAAAGGAGGAAACACATTCAAAGGTCTTTCAGCAGCAGTACCACCATTCCAACCAAACCCTTCGATTCCCTCATCGGTCTTAACTGTGACTTTATGAAGCCGACCTGGGCCGTAAAAGTGTCCTCCATTCCAAATTCCAGGCCTTTCCCACTCAAAAACTTCACTTATTACGTCAACAATTTTCATTAGACTAATGCCTCTCGTTTCTTGGCTTTAACGAACGACTCAGAGCCAAACGTAATAGCACCAGCAACTACAAATACAAGACCCCCTAGCAGTCCTCGGCCCGGATCTTCTGAAAGAACCAACCAAGCCAATATAACACCGGCAGGTGGTTGTATAAATGAGTAAAATGTTACTGTCGAAGGTAAATATTTCTTTACCAACCACGCATTGGCAAGAAATCCAAATCCTGCGATCACAAATCCTTGATAGGCAAGTGCTAACCAAAATCTTGATTCGATGGTGTATTGAGGGGATTCAAAAAGCAAACTACCTATGAAAAATAACGTTATCCCAATGACAAGTTGCCCAAACATAATTTTCGCCTCAGACATATTTTGAGCAAAATTGGACATCAAAACCAACCGCAACCCCAACAAAATGGCTGACAAAAGACTCATCAAGTCGCCTTCTATGGAAACGCCTGGTACGACAATTCCGACATCCCCAAAGACTATCGTCAATATACCTATGTAGGACAAAACAATTGCCAATACTTTCCATCGAGTAAGAGTATCGGTTGGAACCAAGAAATGGGCTATTACTGCCGCCCAAATAGGGTAAGTGGAATTTAACGCGGTGGCATGTCCGGCAGTGGTCAAATATTGACCGACGTTCATAAACATAATCTGTACGGTGAAAAGGGCTCCTACTATTAAAAGCGGGCGAATTTCATTTTTGTTAACCGTGAAAGACTCTTTTCTAAGGAGCATATAAGCAAAAGTTACCGTCCCTCCGACCACAAATCTCATCCATCCAACTTGTAAAGGGGATCCATACTCAAGAGATGCTTTTATACTTACGTGATTCCCTCCCCAAAGCAAAGAGAGGAATATCTGAAAAACAGTGGGTAGCAGCCCCGCCGGCTTTCTTTTTTCAAGTGTGTCTACATTTTCTTCCGAATGGGTCAAAATTTATATGAACCTATTGTGGGGATAACATAAAAAAGATTCTACCTTACATAGCTCACTGGAGACAGCTAGGTAGGTACTTTGTTATCCTTTCTTTACAGATATGGCATCTATAAAAGACATAAAGCTAACAGTAGTAGACCAATCGCCGATTCGGCGTGGCGGCACCCCTGCTGATGCGCTAAATGAGTCAGTTGAACTGGCAGTACATACAGAAAACCTCGGGTATTCCAGATACTGGGTAGCTGAACACCACAATTCCAACTCTTTTTCTGGGACTAGTCCAGAAATCCTAATAGGGCAGATAGCAGCAAAAACCTCTACTATTCGTGTAGGAAGTGGCGGTGTTATGTTGAGTCATTACTCTGCACTTAAAGTGGCCGAACAATTCAGTGTATTAGATTCTTTTCATCCTAATAGAATTGACCTCGGAATCGGCAGGGCCCCCGGTAGTGATAGAAGGACTGCCGCTGCTTTAACATACCCAAGACCCACAATGGACGTATTCAGTGACTTTCCCCAAATGGTGAAAGACTTGTTAAGTTTTCTAAAAGATGAAGTGGAAGATGAGCATCCACTCGCTGGGATTAGGGCTCAATCTTCAGGCAAAGATACATATCCGTCCGTGTGGCTTTTGGGGTCAAGTGATTATAGTGCTAGGTTAGCAGCGGAAATGGGCCTTCCTTTTAGCTTCGCAGATTTTTTCGGAAATACCTCAGAATATGGCCCTCAAGTTACTGATTTATACAGAAACAACTTCAAACCATCTGCCTATTTAGCAGAACCCAGCGTTAATGTGAGCCTGCAAGTGATATGTGCCGAGACAGAGGAGAAAGCTAAATTTGTAGGATCTTCGAGGAGCATAAACAAAATTATATCTACAATGGGAATCACAACGAAAGGCTTGTTGCCTCCGGAGGAAGCGTCCGTATGGCCATTAGATGATCAGGTCAAAGCCTATATGGAACAAACTACCCAAAGCTACATAGAAGGTGATCCCAACCAAGTAAAAGAAGGAATCCTCTCATCATCAGAACGCTATCAGACCTCTGATATAGGGATAGTATCGAATTGCTACTACTTTAAAGACAGAAAAAAATCCTACTCCTTAGTTGCAGAATCTATGGGTGTTCATCCCAATGCAAAAACCAATATAGCTACCGCAGAATTTTAATCTGAATTGGTTATATAGGCAGCAGGATGAGGTGGCTTTTTTGCAAACAGGAAGCAAAATCCTCCGATGACTGCCAATATACCAAGTACAGCAAACGCTGTTTGATAGGTGCCTGTGGAGTCACGCATTAAACCCGCAAAAACTGGTCCAATCAGCAACAACACGTTCATGGGCACCTGAGATATTCCCATTATTTTGCCATAATTTTTTCTGCCAAAATAATCTCCCCGTATGGAAGAGGATATAGGATTCCTACCACCAAATCCTATCCCAAACAGTAAAGCAAACCCGTAGGCTGAAAAAAGATTGGGAGGTCCGAAAGTTAAGATAAAAACCCCAAGAGCCTGACATAGGGTAAACATCATCAATGCCACATTTTTCGGCATCCGATCCCCCACATACCCTCCAATCAATTGGAATACCATAGAAACCGCTGTGTATGCTGAAACAACAAATGCAGCCGTCTGCAATGTGTATCCTTGATCTACCATCATAGGCGCAAGGTGCAGCATAAATGCCAACAAAACCATCGATGTGAATCCATGGCCAAAGCTTATAAACCAAAAGGCCTGGGACCTCAAAGCCTGTGACACCGTGAAATCATACTCTTGCTCTATTTTTACACCAGTGATCGCAGCTTCTTTGTTCCGTCTTTCAACATCTTCTTCCGTATCTCCGTCCGGAAGCAATCCATAATCCTCCGGTTTATTTCTAAGAAGACTGGTCAGCGGAAGGGCCAGCAATATGGTGACTATACCGAGGATGAACGCAGTTAAACTCCAACCCGGCCTATCTAAAAATTCTGGGTCTACAAGCCAGGCTAATAGTGGCACAAAAAATAATGCCCCAAACCTAGAAAGAGAATTAGACAGACCCATCGCAAAAGAGCGCCTTCTAACGAACCAATTGTTCATCATAGTATTTAAAGCCAACCAACTGCCTAGACCTTGGCCAAGAGCTATAACCAAATAGGCAAAATAGAAAATTAACAAATGATTTATACGGCTAAACACTATCCATCCAAACCCCATGATTATCATCCCGATTAGAACCATGCGTTTAGTGCCAAACCTATCCACTAGATAACCTTCGATGGGGCCTAAAATACCACCTTCGACCCTCGTAAATGACAATGCTAGAGACAGTTGGGTCCTATTCCACCCAAAGGCCTTTTCCATTGCAACCGCCCAGATACCCATAGCATGGAAGAGAGGAGTAGTAGCTACCATCATTACAGCACCAAAAACTGGAACCAGATACCAACCATAGAATGTGTTCTTTCGACTGTCGGCTAGTTTATTTTTGGCACTTTGAAACAAAGTCTAGGTACTTTCCAATTACAGAATGTTTTTGATGGGAATATTAGTCTACCGCCTGCACATGTCATTAGATACAGGAATTAAGATTCGCAAATACTAACTCACAAATACTAACTGGTAAAGTTTTACCCCAGAGGGTAGCACTGAACTTGGAAGGGAATTTAAGCTAGAATTTATTCCTGATTCCGGACTGCCGGAGAGAAGATCCAAAAAGCTATTGATATGACAACCCCAAGAGCCCCCATAAACACTAAAGTTAGTCGAACAGAAGTGATACCTGCCATCCAGCCGACGAACAGACTAAAAAAAACGACCATCCCCATACCAATTCGATAAGCACTCATCGCCCGGACCCTATATTGATCTTCTGCCAATGTTTGAGTTAAAACACCATTTGTGGTTCGAAATGCGGTTTGAGTAGCACCAAAAATTGCGAGCACCAAAAAAGCTGGAGCTATCCACAAAGATTGGCTTAGTAAAAGAGTCATGATAGCGCCAGCAAGAGCAGAAAGAACACAAAGCATGCCTCGCCATTTTGGGAAGCCAAATGCAGAAAACACAAAAACCATTAGCAAACCACCAGCTCCGTTAACTGCCATCATATAACCGCCATAATCAACATCTCTATGAAGGACATCTGTGGTGAACAAAGGCAACAAAAATATGACAGGATGCAATACAACATTTGGTGCGGCCGACAACATATAAATCAATGACAAGGGACGCTGTTGTTTCCACAGATACTTAAACCCATCCACCATATCGGTAACCATCTGTGACATTCCAAAACCTGTAACAAATTCTCGTTTTATAAAATAGGGAGTGGACATCGGGATTAGAGCCACTACGACCCCTAGATACAGGAGTGCCTCGATAGCGAAATTCCAAAAAAATCCCACATTCGAGACAATGATACCGCCAATGAAGGGACCAATCATTCGTGTGCCAGGTATCGTGAGAACACTAGTAGCATATGCGTTGCTAAGGGCATGGAAGGGAACGGTATTAGCGATAAGAGCTTGTCGGATCGGCATTTTTAGTGCTTCGCAGCACCCTGCCAGAAGTGCAAATGTATACACATGCCACACAAGTACGACTTCTGCCTGAAGCAACAAAGCGAAGGAAAGAGCGAGGAAAACCATAAATATTTCGAGGGAAATAACCAGCTTTTTACGATTTAATCTATCACCTAAAACTCCACCCCAAGGGCCAATAATGATCCCGGGTAAAGCAGCAGCACCACCTACCCCTACTACGAGCAAGGCAGAATTAGAGCCATCCTCAGTAAGAAATTTTACTAACCATCCTAAGGTGAGTAACTGCAACCATTGTGCAGTATTTGCACAAAAATTTGCCGTCCACAGGTATCGATAATCAGGATAGGCCCGCAATGAATCTAAGGTGTGTATAGTGGGTAATTTCATACCCGTGCAAACGCGATCAAAAGCTTTTCCAAAATAGATGAAGTCTTAATTTTAATGGGACCGACAGGCTTTTCTATTCGGCTGTAGCTGTGTATTCGTTTTTTAGCATATCCCAATCAATCTCATATCCAAGCCCCGGTTTAGTCGGAGCATGAACCACACCACCTTCAAATTGAATATCCTCTACAAGCCCAAACATATTGGCTCCTGTACATGGGAAAAATTCGAAAAATTCACAGTTAGGTACAGCCATAGTTATGTGCAAATTCGCCACATTGTTTAATGAATTACCACCATGGTGAATCTCACATTTCATATTAAACCCTTCAGCAAGATGGCAAAGCCGAACCATCGGGGTAATTCCTCCAGTCACAGCCACATCTCCCCTTAGTATGTCAGTTGCATATTGGGTTATCCACTGGGTCATTCCGTAGTATCTGCCCGGAGCATATTCTGTGGACATAATCGGTATGTCTAACTTATCGTGCAATTTCACATAGTTATAAATATCTTCTTCTACCAAAGGATCCTCATACCAGTAAAAATTCAGTTCTTCAATAGCCCTTCCCACTCGCATTGCATCTTCATATTGGTAGGCCCACATAGAATCCAACATGAGTTTCATATCATCTCCAACGGCTTCCCGCACAGCCTGCGATATTTCAATGTCATAAGTAGGATTCCCGTGTGGATGGATCTTGTGTGCAGTCCAACCCATCTCTTTAAATTTGATTGCCTCTTCCGCATATTCTTCTTTTGTGTCGTGAAATGCGGTGCTGGAGTAAACAGGGACTGATTCTTTACAGGTTCCTAATAGCCGATGTATGGGTTGTTGGGCTATTTTCCCATTTATATCCCACAGACAAATATCGATAGCCCCAATAACATTCGTAGACACAGACCGATTCATCTTCCACATATCCCACCAAATGGCACCGATATCCTGAGGGTTCCGACCCAGAACCAATGGTTTAATAAATTCTATTAATCCTGGGGCAAAATGATCCGCCCCAACCCTCGAAGAACCCAGAAACGAATTGCCACTTATACCTTCATCTGTCTCAACAGTAACGATCCCGAGTTGGCGTGTGTTACCAAATGAAGTACCCACACCGGTCTTCCAAGCTTCCGTAGTCCAATTGAACATTTCAACTTTAACATTCGTTATTTTCATAATATGCCTTTTACATCTGGATTATCCTTGCCTGTTTCACCTAGGATAACATCAGCGGGATGAGAAATCGTACAGGATGACAAAAGAATCTAAGAATTACCAGGAGCTAATTCAATGGAGGACAAAGTGAATGCAAGATTAATTCCATTACCTAACCCTAAACATTTTAGTAATGAAGAGATGGAATCTAGATCTACGGAATTCTATCTGAACATCAAGCAGCGCCGAACCGTGCGAGATTTTTCTTCCGAAGCAGTATCTAGGTCCATAATTGATAATTGCATTTTAGCCGCGGGAACAGCTCCAAGTGGAGCAAATATGCAACCTTGGCATTTCGCTGTTTCAGGCCAGGGAGAGGCTCGCAAAATCATTCGGGAAAAAGCTGAGAAAGAAGAGAAGGACTTCTATGAAACAAAAGCGTCACCTGAATGGTTAAAGGCCTTGGAACCGTTAGGGACAGATCCCAATAAACCTTTCCTAGAAACCGCCCCATTCCTGATTGGCATATTTGTTAAAAGCTACGGGATACTGCCTGACGGGTCCCAGGTAAAACACTATTACGCAACAGAATCAGTGGGTATAGCTACTGGCATTCTAATAACCGCTCTGCACAACGCAGGGCTGTCTACTCTTACGCATACCCCCAGCCCTATGGGATTTTTAAACAACATATTTAATCGCCCAAAAAACGAACGCCCATTTTTACTCCTCGTGGCAGGCTATGCAGAAAAAGGAGCTCAAGTGCCGGATATCCATAAGATGTCACTTGGAGAGATCTCATCTGAGATAAGTTGAAACCATTTTAAGTGCAGACAGCAGGGATTGATTTCCAAAACCCAGTGGCGTCTTCAAAAGCTTTAGCAAGTTGTAAGACCCCAAATTCATCCCTATATCGACCTACGATCTGAACTCCGACTGGAAGACCTTCAGGGGTGAATCCGCAAGGAACCGAAATAGCCGGATGTCCTGTAGCTGTTATGTAATAACAAGATTTCATCCAAGCGATAAAATTTTCCATTTTGACGCCATTTATTTCAGAAACCCATCTTTCTTCAATATTAAAAGGGGGTCTTTGGCTTACAGGGCATATGAGAAATTCATATTCGTCCATAAACTGGTTCATGCGTTGAAACAATTCCATTCTTTTTGCTTCGGCCCATCCTACATCTGGCCCAGATAATTTGACCCCCTGCTCAATATCCCAAATCATCGTATCTTTCAATTTATCTCTGTTGTTCCTTAAATTATCTCCCTGGTTTATTTCTCTTCCCCATCCCCGCCAAATCAAAAACTGTTCATTTACATCGGAAAAATCCGGCTCCGCTTCCTGAATCAAGCATCCTATATTTTTAAAAACTGACCTCTGAGATTCAATTACTGCGGTGGTTCGGGGATCGATCGGTAATCCTCCTAAATCTTGACTCCATGCGATTTTAATATTCTTAAAGTCCCTATTAAGAGGTTCCAAAAAAACTTCACCCTTTTCAGTTATTGACATGGGAACCCTAGAATCAGGTCCAGCTATAGCAGCTAGAAAAAGAGCACAGTCAGAAACAGTTCTAGCCATAGGGCCTTGTACTGAAGTTGGACTCCAACCCACCTTAGATGGGTAAGTAGGTACTCGCCCAGGAGATGTCCTAAATCCGACCACATTACAAAAGTTTGCTGGGTTACGTAGGGAGCCTCCGGTATCACTTCCATCAGCAATTGGAACCATTCTAGTAGCGAGAGCCACAGCTGCCCCGCCGCTGCTGCCTCCGCAGGTCGTGTTGGTATCGTAAGGGTTCAAAGTTTCTCCAAATACCTCATTGTAAGTTTGGGACCCTGCCCCAAATTCCGGCGTATTGGTCTTACCAATCGTGATAGCCCCAGCCTTCTGCATCCTCTCCACTATTAAGGCGCTGTAGTCAGGTATGTAGTCAGCATACAAAGGAGAGCCGTATGTTGTCCGAATACCTTTAGTCGGGACTAAATCCTTATGGGCAGTAGGTAGTCCGTGTAATAGACCTAAATTTTCTCCTTTGGCAATTGCTTTATCTGCGAGTTTGGCCCCCTCAATTCCTAACTCGGGATGAATAGTAACAATGGCGTTGACTTTAGGATTTACAGAATTTATTTGCATTAGGTGAGCATCCATCACCTCTGCGGCTGAAATGTCCTTAGCTTTAATTAACCCAACCATTTCAGTGGCAGTCATGTTGACTATTTCAGATTTAGACATATGAATAACTCCATTCTCACGTGGTGATTTTCAAATTTTGTTCAAATTCCTCTTCCGATTTTTGCCAATCCGGTATCAATAGTTTGGCAGGGTTCTCTAGCAAAATAATACTAATAGCTCCTGCTAAACTCGCTACTACACTAATAGCAAATGCAGCATTGTATGAATCAAAAATATCAAACACTGGACCTCCAACCCAACCTCCTAATGCCATACCTATGCCAGCTCCCAGCATTTGAAACCCATGGGCTCCTCCCATAGGTGCATGCCCGAAATATTTCCTATTAAGAATTGGGAAACCCCCAGTTTCTCCTCCATATCCAACCCCAAAACTGACAGCAAAAATTAGAAAAACTCCATCCATCGATGAGAATATCAAAAGTAATACCGGTGCTCCCTGCAAAATGTAAAAGAATGTCATAACAGTCCGCACGCCCAACCTTTCACATAAAACCGGGGTAGTTAATCTAGTGACTATGCTGACTGCAGAAAACAATGTGAAAATTAGCGAAGCATCTATTGCACTCATACCTTTACTGGTGGCCATTGGTATTATCCAAATCAAGATCACTGCATGCCCCACACAACCAAGGAAATGAATAGAACTCATATTCCAATAGGCGGCAGTTTTCCTCATGTGTCCCTTGAACTCATCGAGAAGGATAGCAGGAGGGAGTTTGTCACTAAGTGGTGGATCACCTTTGAAAGTACCATACGCCAAACCTCCCACATCTGCCGGCCTGTTTTTAAATACAGAAACCAAGGCCAGCATCATTAATGTGGAAGCAATTCCTATAGAGACAAAAGCGACACTCCAACCAAATGTCTGAATCATAAAGGCTACAAGAGGCGTGGCCAACGCAGGGCCTATTCCCCAGGAAGCCATAATGAGACCCATAGCCAAACCCAAGTGCCTTCTAAACCAGATCATAGCTGCTGGTATAAGAGGTACAAGAAAAATTGCCTGAGCAACACCGAGTATGACCCCATATGTAAGCCAAAATTGCCACAGATCTTTTACAAAAGCGGTAGCCAACATACCAATTAAATAAACAAAAATTCCGACAAGCATCGATTTTTTTGCCCCAAACCTATCACCCAAGTTTCCTGCCAACGGAGCCACAACAGCTGACACCATGCTACAAATTGCATAGGCGAATCCGATACCACCCTGACTCCATCCAAATTGAGCCTGCAAGGGATCGATGAACACCCCAAAAGCCATTCTGATAGATGAGCCAACTATCTGCATCCCGGCAATAATCACAACTATTACCCATGCATAATGCCAGTAGAACGTATTGGAATCAGAAAGCTTGATAATTGTCTTTAGCATTAAAGTGAAAATTCTCCTATCTCAATGAAGCGGGCACATCCACAGTGCTGTTGATTCCCAAGTATAAATTTCTGTTTGCCCTGCCTCAGATCGAACATCTTTCCGTTTTTCTATCCGCGTCGAAGCTGACATGGCAAGCACGTAAATGACTAGCAACCCCGCAACAAAAATAACAAAGATAAATTGTAGCGGCAGTCCCAAAATAAAAGTGTTCTTTAACAATTACTCACTATATTTAAGAAAAAATGGAAGACGGTTTCATGAAATTTATGTGAGGATTATATTCCGTAACTGTCCCCCGTGACTAGGTTAAAAATGGTGTGTTTACAGTCTTAATTTGAAACAGATGAATTGTAGGTAATCTTTCTGATAACCTACCGATACCATAGAAAAATAAAAATCGCGGAGGATGCAATGCTTAGGCCTAACTTAATCAGACAAAAATTAAAGTCAAAGGAACCCACCCTTAGTACCCATATACACAGTGTGTGGCCCGCAGAAATAGAAGCCATTGGGCATGCAGGCATATATGACTATGTTGAATTCGTGGCCGAGTATGGGCCATCAGACTTACACGACCTCGACAACATGTGCCGGACATCTGAACTCTACAATCTTGGCAGCATGATTAAGATAGATCAAAGCCTTATGCCCTTCCTTGCTCAAAGAGGAATAGGTTCTGGTTACGAAAGTGTGCTGTTTACAGACGTACGAAGCATAGAAGAAGTCCGGGAATGCATCAAATCAGCTAGACCTGACCATCCTGATCATGGAGGCCTATATGGTGTTGCCACCAGAAGAAACTCCTACATGGGATATGGTGGTACGCAAGAGTATGTAGACATGCTTGGGGATGTAGTATTGGCTTTCATGATTGAAAAAAAAGGCGCAGTCGACAACCTGGAAGAAATTTTATCTGAACCGGGTGTGGAGATGATTCAATGGGGCGGTGCGGATTTTTCAATGAACATTGGTAAACCAAGACAGATGAACGACCCCGAAGTGCAAGCAGCAAAGAAGAAGACTTTCGAATTAGGCATCAAAATGGGTGTTCCTCCACGAGCTGAAATACAATCGGCCGACGAAATGAAAGAGTACCTAGATATGGGAGTAAGGGATTTCTCATTAGGTACAGACATATCAATACTTTACTCATTTTGGAAGAACGAAGGGGAGAAAGTACTGAGGGCAATGGAAGGGGAGTAGTTAACTGTCATGGAACTTTCCATAACCGGTAAAAAAGCAATCATCACCGGCGGTAGCAAAGGAATCGGTAAAGCTATTGCTAGGGAATTGGCCAAAGAAGGCGTTGATTTGGGGTTGTGCGCTAGGAATGAATCAGACTTAATAGAAACCGCTGACGAGATAACTTCCAATTATGGTGTGAAGGTTTTTACTGCAGTTGCAGATACTCGAGATGATAGCTCGATTTCCATGTTTATAGATGGGGCCGCTTCTAATCTTGGAGGTCTGGATATTCTAATAAACAATGCCGCCGCCCCAGGTGGGCTGGTCATGGGTCCACTAGACCAAGCTGACCCATTAGAGCTTATAAAGGACATAGATACCAAAGTTGTTGGATACTTGCGATCGACAAAAAAGTCTGTGCCTTATATGAAAAAAGGACAATGGGGCAGAATAATCAATATTGGGGGTTTGGCGGCAAGAACTGCAGGAGCTATCAGTGGCATGCGAAACCTAGCCCTAGTCCACCTAACAAAAACTCTCTCCAATGAATTAGGCCAATTTGGCATAACGGCCAATATCATACATCCAGGTGCCACAAGAACAGAAAGAACGCAACCAATGCAAGAAAACATCGCGCATACCCAAGGCTTATCCGTCGAGGATATCGAAAAAAAGGCTACACAATTTATTGATATACAAAGAATGGTGGAGGCTGAAGAGATAGCCTCTCTAGCGGTATTTTTATGTTCTCCGAGAGCCTCCGCTATAACTGGTGAATCGATAGCCGCGGGTGGTGGTGTAGGTACAGCCGTGTTTTCCTAATAATCAATTCATAAATCAAATTAGAGGAGTAAAAATGTATACAACAGAACAATTCGAGGGAATCATCGCAGAAACTATCACTATTAATGGGACAAACGGGGACGCAATACATACGTATTTTGCGAGACCAATGGGGGCAGGCCCGTTTCCAGCCGTAGTTTTGGCTCACCACTTGCCAGGGTGGGATGAATTATATCGCGAATTTACTCGCAAATTGGCGCATCATGGATACCTAGCTATATCGCCAGATCTTTATTGCAGAGAGGCACACGGTACCCCCGAAGACGTTGCAGCAGCAGTAAGAGCAGAGGGCGGAGTATCAGATGATCAAGTCATGGGTGATTTGGAAGCTGCAGCCAAATACGTTCTGTCTCTGCCGAGTTCAAATGGTAAAGTCGGGACATTTGGAACATGCTCAGGAGGTAGACACGTATTTCTAGCCGGGTGTCGACTCGACTGTTTTGATGCCATAGTGGAATGTTGGGGTGGAAACGTCATTATGTCTGACGAGCAATTAACAGATAAGCAACCTGTCTCTCCAAATTCGTATACTCAAGATTTGAACGCCCCATTGCTGGGCATTTTTGGGGATTTAGATCAAAGCCCAACTCCCGAACAAGTAAACCAACACGAAGCAGAGTTGAAAGCGGCAGGAAAGGATATAGAGTTTCACAGATATCCAGAAGCTGGTCATGGCTTCTTTTATTTCGACCGGCCCATATATCACCAGAGTTCAGCGGTTGATGGATGGGACAAAATGCTAACGTTTTTAAGTAGGACTTTGAGTTAAATTTAGAAGGAAATATTCATTATGTGCACAATGATATGTGAACGAACAGAGGTCGAGGGAAGTGGGAAAGGCAGGGATGGATGGTTCCCCCTGGAAATGGTCAACGTATCTTACGATCACCCATTCAACGCACCTTGGGAGTACGGCGTCAACATAGATTTTGTTAACCAATCGCGGGGGGTTGGATCGAGAGTTGCTGTCGAGTTAAGTCCTCAATCAGCTAAAAAACTTGCAGATACCATAATAGAAGCACTTAAGAGGGGAGAAGCTGACCCACAAATCAAAGTTTCGGTTCTCTAGTAAATAATTTCTATTTGGAATTTGGACGCGTCAGTATATACAACGTACCTATAACAGCAAGGGAGACCACTATAGCTTTGAATTGCCAGCCGTAAGGGGTTATCGGCGATGTTGATATGGCTGAGAAAAACCATATGCACCCAATAGAGATGAATTTGGCCCTTTTAGGCATAGCGCCCGTTTCCATAAATTGTTTTACATGTCTTCCAAAAAGTCTATGCTCCGTGACCCAGCGATACATCTTTTCATTGGACCGCATGAAACAAACGGCAGAAAGAATAAGAAATATAGTGCCGGGCAACATCGGCAGAAAATATCCTGCTATTCCAATCCCCAGAAATAAAAATCCAAAAATGTAAAGAACGACCTTTTTAAAGATGCGAGCCAGAGGATTGTCCTTCAAAGCAGACATGCCAACCAAAAAATATCCCGTGATCAGTAGTCCTGAAGGAATAAAGGAACAATACACCCAATCGTTAGACCCAACTAATCGAGGTCCCCAATCATAAATGCCGAAGCTTATAGACCCCGGTTCGTATAATCCCTCAACCCCTACTATTACTAGCGACAACCCAATACAAATGGGAAACAACACCCACAATCGTGCCACCATCACTCCGACGAATTGCTTGCAAGACGATACCAAATGTATAAACAGAACCTTATAGCCCCCGCTTTTTAAACCTTTGAATTATCACTTAGTTTATAATAACTATCCGTGAAACCATATAGAAATCAGAGTCAACCCCCTGAAGCAAATGCGCCAGTAGGTTTTATACTTTTTGCGTAATACAGAAGACTCTCCCAATATAAAACCTTGGTCTGCTTTCAGGTTTCCAAATTTCAGAATGCTATGGGTATCGGGGTTGTGCGCCTCAGTTACCATGCAGATCCGGCTGCTTGGATTTGGTGTGTGGCTTTATGAGGAGACAGGTTCAGGAATACAACTCGGATTACTAGGATTGGTTCAACTTGCTGTTCAAATGCCGGCCTCATTATTTGGAGGAGCATTCGCTGACCAGTTTGATCGAAAAAAGCTAATAGCGATCACTCAGTGCTTTAGCTTCTTCTTAATAGCCCTCGCCACAATTCTATTAATCACCGATTCTTTAAAGCCTTGGCACATATATGCAATGGTCGCAATACTCGGAGTTACCAGTACAATGGGTGGGCCAGCCCGTTCCGCGATAACAGCCAATGTAGTACCCACTTCCCACCTGCTACATGCTGTCACTTCTAATACGGCTACATATCAAATAAGCTCCATCCTGACACCTTTATTATTTTCCGTTGCATATAAATTAGTCGGACTACCTGCCGTATTTTTAATAGGCGTGTGTTTTTCCCTACCAGCCTCAATAATACCGTTGTTTATTAATGCCAATTACGGTACCGATGGATCTGATAAACCTTCAGAAGGCTCTATGACTTCAAGATTGTGGGAAGGATTCACATTTGTTAGAAACCATCCCATACTTCCTGGTCTATATATCATGGACATAGGGGTTACCGTCGTAAGTTTTTACAGAGAAATCATGCCTTTAATAGTCGATAAATTATTCAAGCAAGGTGCCTGGGCTATAGGACCTCTCTCAGCCGCCAATTCTCTGGGCGGAGTTTGTGGAAGTTTCCTTGTCCTTTTCTTGGCTAAATATCGCTCCAAAGGAATGCTGGTTCTATACGCTACAGGAGTATATTCCCTTTTGTTATTCGGATTCGGCTCAATTCAGTTCCTCAACGTACACCCGTTGTTTTTATTATTAATCGGGGGAGGAATAATTTCCGGACTGGGTGCGACTGACGCAATAGGTATGACTACCAGACAAACTACGGTGCAATTAACAACTCCTGACCATATGAGAGGTAGAGCTGTAAGTTTTCATTCTTTTTGCGCGATGGCAGCAAATAATATAGGAACATTTGAGGTTGGCTTCATGTCCGAACGAATTGGAGCTGGAAACACTATGCTATTAGGCGGAACAGTATCTGTTTGCGTGGTCCTTCTTGTATGGCGCCTAATAACTGGGTTAAGAAATTACAGATACCCTTAAATTATTGCTAATTTGGGCTCTGGATCAATGGAAACCCTTGTTGAAGTTATGTTTTCCTGGGCCTCTGTTGATAACTGTTGAAACCGTGACCCAGCATCCAAAACTTTTTCAAGTAGTGAGAACTCTCCACAGCTAGGGGCCGTATCTATTTTTTGCGATAACTGCCACCACAAAGCTTCATCTATTTCTTTCTGTTCCCTATAGGGGTCGTACCAGGTAGCACAGTCTTTTTCTTTATCAGCCCATCCCCCTCTGGCAATCATCTTTATTGTCTGGATTCCTACATCATTTTGATTGCAAAATTGAATTAATGCATCTGAATCTTTCCGGTACTCAGGATTTCTATACATCGAAGCATTCACCGGAAACATCACAGTGTCAAAATTAAACCTTCTCAATGCCTCTAGATGTGTAGCCGGTGAAGAAGGGCCATGCCCAGTAATACCAAGCCATTTCGTAAGCCCTTGTTCCTGCATCTCTATTAACGCCTCCAAGGCCCCACCTTTTCCTGTCACGAGATCTAGAGTTTCAAGATCTATTACCGAATGCAATTGGAACAAATCAAAAGAGTCCACATTCATACGACCCATTATGTCTTGCACATTGCTCCACACATCATCCCTAGTTCTCATTGGAGTCTTACAACCCAAGAACATCTTGGAGCGTAAATCCGGCATCCATGGCGCAACACGTTCCATCGATTCTGAGTATCCAGGTGCTATATCTATATGATTGACTCCGTAATCCAAACACATTTGGATGGCAGAATCTGCCTCTGGCTGACTTAGTTTTCCTATCGAATAGGCTCCGAAGGTAATTACTGTACTGCTGTGTCCAGTTCTCCCAAGTCGACGTTTTTCCACAACCAGCCTCTTTTTTTGTAATAATGTCCCGAAATATATTCAATCTAGTATAACCACATACATAAAATGGCTATTACAATCTCGGCAACTGAATTAGGCAACTATGCAACACGATATCCTTGCTTAAGGTGTGCCTGGATAAGAATGCACGTCAAGGATCTTCCTTATCAAACATTCCCTTCTATATTTAGTTCGATAGACAGTTTTACTAAAAACGTCATTTCTGCATTTTTTGAAAAATTTTCCCGGTTACCTGACTGGTTGGAAGAAATCGGAGAAGTCACAGAGAACATAAAACCTCCAAATTGGAGAAAATTTTACAGGGATGATGAAAACACCGGGATAAGGGTGAGAGGGGAAGCAGACGCAATATTTCGCCTTTCAGACGGGTCCTATGTGATTGCCGATTACAAAACCTCACGCTACAACCCTGAAAGAACATTTGCCCTGTTATCGTATCAAATGCAGCTAAATGCTTATGCGTGGATAGCGGAATCCGTCGGATACAGCCCTATCAGTCGCCTCTATTTGATATTTATGGAACCGGAAAGTCAAAAAGAGTTCGCATCATCTAATTCCTCTACTTCAGAGATGGGAATAGCTCTCGGATTTAAATCCAATATAATTGAAGTTGAAAGAAGACCAGAAAAACTGATCCCGCCAATATTAGATTTAGTCCATTCTGTCTCCAAAATGAAAATACCTCCTAAAGGAAGAAATAGATGCCGGGACTGTGTGAGGCTCGATGAAATGATTGTTAAAATGACCTACGGAATTACCAATGAAATCGTTTAATAAAGAAAGCATCGTTTGGTTGGGAGTGTACGGACACCCAGATGATGAAACCTCTGCCAGTGGTGGCACTATGGTAAAGCTAAGTGACAAAGGCCACCAAGTCTACGTTATCACAGCCACGGGAGGGGAGTTAGGTACATTGGGAACCGATGGTAGCAAGATCAAAAGGGAGGATCTTGCCTCTGTTAGAGAATGCGAATTAAAAACAAACATGAAAGCCTACGGGGCAAATCCACCCTTTATGTTGCGGTACGTAGATCAGGAACTAGAAAAAGAAGACCCTGAGGTGTTAGCGATAAAAATTCTAGACATAATGCATATGGTTGAACCAGATGTTGTATCGACCTTCGGCCCAAGTGGCATATCCAACCATCCGGATCACATAGCCATCCATAAATCCACTCTGATTGCCTATGAAAAATATACTAATCCTACAGGGGAAAACACTCCGCTTCTGATCTACCCGTCCATTCCGGAAGATATAGCGAAAATGTACAATCTACAATTAAGTCCAGTTGAAAAGAATATGGACTTGATCATAGATATTGATGACACCATTAGGTACAAAATAGAAGGCCTAAAAAATTATAAAAGCCAAGAAGATGCCCAAGAGTTCGCAGCACACCTTTCTGAAAGAGAAGGTCCCCATTTTGAATCATTCGCCGTTAGTGACTCTTCCCAAAACGACTGGGAATCACATCCAGTAGTGAGATATCTGCGCTCATTATAGAAAAAGTAGCTTCCCCTTAGCATCAGCCCAAAGTACTATTTTCCCGCGTGAATTTCAGTGATATTGCACCAAGCACAAATATTACAGACGTGATGACAAAGGCAACTGCGTAGCTACCTGTGATATCGAAACTCATTCCCGCTATGATGGGACCCAGAAATGAAGGTACAGCATTGGATATTGCTATGACCCCCATTATTGCACCAAAATGTTTCACCCCAAATGCGTCAATCACTATTAGTTGATAAAGGGCTCCAAAGGCCCCCAGGAAAAACCCCATAGCGGGAACAATTACCCACACTGGAAGTCCATCTCCTGCATAAACAAGCAGCGAGGCGAAAATTGCTTGCCCACACAAATCTAAAACTAAGGCCATGCGTGGACCATATTTATCGGACAAATTACCGAAGACAAATTTGCCCACCATTCCACAGGTAGCAAACAAGCTTACCGCTATGGATGCAGTGCTTTCTCTCACCCCATTAATAATGAGATGAGAAGAAACTTGGGGTAACAATGAACTGTAAGTAAATGTCCCGCATAGTATCGCAAAGGTAATAGCATAAAAAGTTTTTGTGCGAATTGCCTCTTTCAAAGTAAATCCAGTCAAATTGTCGGTGTTCTTTTCCGACTCTAATATTCCTTTACTTTCGGAATCTGGATTTTTTACAACCAAATAAGAATATATGGATACCAAAATCCCCAAAGCCCCAACAACTGCATAAGCAACCTTCCAGTTATATACGGTAACCAAAAATGCAATAATTGGTTGTATTACCATTCCGCCGAAATTATTTCCCATCGCAGTTATGCCGATTACTCTCCCTCGATTTTCAGGAAACCATAACCCGACCAATTTACCAGGAGGCAACATTGCGGCTCCGACCATGGAGAAAGATTGAACGACACTTAGGAAATACCAATGCCACAGTTCTGTCATGAACGGTCTAACAAGATAACTAATGCCAAATACAGCCATAGAAAAGGCCATTATTCGTCTTGATCCCTGTTTGTCTATCAGGGACCCGATCAATGGTGATATAAACGATCCAAATGCGATTAAAGATAAGGACAGCCCTATTTGGGTCCGTGTCCAACCAAAAGTATTTTCCAAAGGCTCAACGAAATGGCCAAATGAGTATTGAGACCCACCTACGGCAACAGAAGAAGCCAAAAAGCACGCTGCAGCGATAGCCCAGCCTCGATGAAAATTAATGTTATACAAAATTGAACAAAGTTAGAGCAGTTCCGCCCATAATCCATTCAATTTCTGTGGGTTCTGGGAAAACAGGATTGTCCATAGCTGTCTTCATTGCATTTCTATAACCTTCCCTGCCACTAACGGGAGGGTAATCACTACCCCACATAATTTTTTTATACCCAAAAGCATCTTTCGCCATCTCTAACAGGGGAGGGATATCATCAAAAAAATTCCTGTCGAATTTTTCCTTTAAAGCATTTGGTCTAATATTAAATTCCCCTAGTCCATGAATTTTTAAATATGTGTTCCCAAAATCACCCAATTGCATAGCCTTTTTATATTTAGAAAACGGAGAAACCGGAGCCTTCCCATTCCGTGGGAATGCACTCCCTTCTCCCCCCCCTGCTAAATGCTCAATTATTATAGGAATTGTGGGAAATTCAGCTACAAGCTCTGCAAATTGATCAGACGAGAAATCGTCTACGGTACCCATGCAACTAACAACCATTCCAAGTTCAGCAGCTTTCCGCCAAATAGCAAATTGGTCTGGTCCGGGGGAACGGGTGGTGGCTGTGAGGCGAACACCCACAGCTCCTTTTTCTTTATGTTCCTCCAATTTCCTCAATGAGTCCTTCTTATCAGAGTCTACAATGACGACTATGTTAAATTTCCCTGGAAACCTTTCGACGCATTCGTATAAGTAACTATGATCATATGTTCCATATTCTGGTCTGCCATGTTGTATTAGAACAGCATGGTCCACCTGATTCAGGGTCATCTGGTGCAGCAACATCTCCACGGGTTCAAACCAGTTAACTCCGGCATGGGTGTGAGTATCCACTACGGTCATTAAAATCTCCAGCCTATCAATTTACCGATTTTGGTAAGTGTTATATCCTCATTAAGTTTCCAGGTTCACATCAAGGAATACTAGGAGTAGGATATGCCAAAATTTGTTTTTATGCCGCCCCAAGATGATCTTAAACGTGAGTTCGCTGCCAGACTTTCTGACACTTTGCCCGAATATGATGTTCATTCCCCTGAAACAGATGAGGATGCTATAAGAGTGATTAAAGATGCTGATGCAGCTATGGGATGGATACCTCCTGAAGCTCTTGAGGTTGCGTCCAAAATCCAATGGCTACACAATCCCGACGCCGGACCCTTTTTCGGCTATTACTACGAAGATCTCTGTAAGCATTCCCTAACGATTACAAATCCTAGAGGAATCTATTGGGATCATATCTCCCACCACATTCTAATGTTTATATTGGCTTTATCTCGAGGACTCCCATGGTATATGGACGCAAAAAGGGAACGGATCTGGGATAAAGATGCCCGAAAAACACCTTACGTTTTTCTCGGAGATGCTACTGCTTTAATCAACGGAGTAGGTGGGATAGGTCATGAAACGGCAAGGCTATGTCGCGAGCTTGGGATGCGGGTAATCGGAATTGACCCGAGACAAGAATATAAAATTGAAGGTGTAGAGATGTACCAGCCTGAATCTCTTGCTGAACTTCTTCCTCAAGCTGATTTTGTGATCACCACAGTGCCTCACACACCTGAGACAGAGTTTACATTCAATAAAGATACTTTCGGCCTTATGAAGAAAACCTCGTATTTTATAAATATCGGTAGAGGTATGGTCTGTAAGTTAGATGACCTGGCTGAAGCGGTGGAAAAAGGAATTATTGCGGGATGCGGACTTGACGTTTATGAAACAGAACCTTTACCTTCAGAGCATAAACTGTGGGGTCTAGACAACGTTCTCATGACGCCTCACATTGCAGTGGCAGACGCAGAGAACTTATCCGAACGTAGATATCAGATACTGATAGAAAATGCCCGGCTATTTCTGGATAACGATGGACTGAATAATATCGTTGATAAAGAGAAATGGTTCTAATAACCAAGCAAACGAGAGGAACCCAATGAGTAACTTGAGACAAAATAAAGCAAAAAAGAATTTAAGCGATGGGAAAATAGTGTCAGTCCCTATGGGACCGATGAATGGAGATTTAATAGAGCACTTTGGTCCTTTGGGATTTGACGCAATGTGGCTAGAAGGGGAGCACGGTCCTGTAGATTTCAACAACATACCTGACTTAACAAGAGCCTGTGACCTCTGGGATATGACACCTATCGTGCGGGTTCACCAAAATGAGCCGGCCACCATCTATAGAACTTTCGATCTTGGTGCCCAAGCAATCACAGTTCCTCACATCAATACCAAAGAGGAGGCACTTTCAGTAGTGGATTCCGGTAAATTCGCGCCGATAGGGAACAGAGGTTCTTTCACCAGTAGGCAAGGTATAGGAGTGGATGACTATTTCAGCCAAGCAAATGATCAAACCATGCTGATTATCTTGATCGAAGATATTATTGCGGTCAATAACCTCGACGAAATACTCGAAGTCGAAAACATTGATGTGTTCTTTGTAGCCCCAGGAGATTTAGCCCAAACAATGGGCTATCCCGGAGGAGCGGGCCGGAGGGAAGTAAAGGAAGTTGTGGAAGGTGCCATCAAAAAAATCAGTTCGTCAGGTAGAACTGCAGGCACACTAGCCGGAACCGATGCAGTCGGAAGGTATATAGATATCGGAGCCCGATTTTTCTCATTCAGTTATCTCCCATGGTTAGCCGAAGGGGCAGAAAAATTCCACGAAACTGTAACAAAAGCGACCGAATAAAAAACTCCATACTAATTTTTCAAGGGAAGCACCCGTGCAAAAATTTATAACTTTTGGGGAAACTATGGTCCAATACAACGCCGAATACACTGGCTCATTCGACCCCAAGAAAAGATATTTCCCCGATGTGGCAGGTGCCGAATCAAATGTTGCAATTAACCTTTCTAAATTAACCGAAAATCACGCTGAAATTTTTTGGGTCAGCCGCCTCGGAAGAGATGATTCAGGTAGGCTAATCCAAAAAATTCTTTCACAACATATCAACATTGACGCCCCTATTTGTTTTGGTGAGAAAACGGGAATTTCCTATCTAAACCACCATGCAAACGGTCAACATGTAAAAACGTATTTCAGAAAAGGAAGTGCGGCAAGTGAGATACCGTTCGAGCAGGTGAAAAAACACTTAAAAAAAGCGGACATGTTACATATTACAGGGATTACACCAGCACTCAGTAATACAAACTTGGAAACTGTGGTTAAGTCCCTAGAATTCTGTAATGAAATGGATATCCCTGTTTGTCTAGATGTTAATTATCGGGAGCAACTTTGGAACCCAACTGAAGCCAAAAACACATTAGAAAAACTTTTGCCATTCATATCTATATTTAAAGTCGGGCACGATGAGGCAGAAACGATCTGGCACCTAAACCTTTCAGCCGAGGACTATGCTGCTAATTTCTATAAAAAACCCGGTACGCTAACTATCGTGACAGACGGCGAATCTGGCGCAGTACTTTTTAATGGAACCAACTACATTCGTGAACCCAGCATCGAAATCGAGGTCATAGACCCTGTTGGTGCCGGCGACGCGTTTGTTGCCGGTTTTCTCGGCACCTTAATTAGGCAAAATATTCCCTTGCGTGATTTCCTCAAGGCTGAGCATGAAGGCCAGATAGAGTCACTGACTAAAGCATTGAGAGTAGGGAATATTTGTGGGGCCCTCACTTGCACCAAAAAAGGAGATACCGCTGCGATGCCCACCCTCGCTGAAATCGAGAGTTTTCTTACATTCCCTTGACCTGTCTATACCCTGCAAACTTTTCGTCAGTTAACATGTAGTCAAAATAACCAAAACCGGAGTTAATCAATGTATAGAATCAGACGTGTTTACAGAACCAAGCCTGGCGAAGCCGGTAACGTGGCAAAACTTGTCTATCAACAAGCAAAAATTTATCGAGATTCAGGTCACAGGGGGGAATTCACCGTTTCATACAATGGATATACCCTTCCAGGGGAGCAAAATATCGTCGTACTAGAATGGTTTGATGATGCAATAATGTCTCCAGGTAGGGAAGGGAATAACATCCCTAAGGAAGCCATGGAAGCAGGGGCCAAATATAGGCCTCTACTTGAAGCTCAACACATAGAATTTTATGAAACTGTTGATCCATCTCTTATGGGCGATTAATCCCAAATAATTAGCAATATAGACATACATATGCCTACTAAATTCCAAACCAGCCATATCCCTTCAACTCACGTTAAAGCACCCGATGGTTCGGAAATAAGACTATTTCACGAAGTAAAAGGAGGAGGGTTAAGCGAGTGCACCCTTGCCTCCGGATTAGTTTCTAGTTCTATATCCCACAGAAGTGTTGAAGAAATATGGTTTTTTACTGAAGGTTCTGGTTTGGTATGGCGCCAACAGGGAGACATGGAGGAAACGGTAGAGGTCAAGCCCGGAGTATCACTTACTATCCCAAAGCATACTAAATTCCAATTTAGAAACACTGGTAAAAAACGGCTTAAATTTATTATTTCCACTATGCCTCCATGGCCAGGAAAATGGGAAGCAAAACCAGAAATAGGCCCATGGCCAACAAGCTTTTAAAATAACAAGGAGTACCAGCCATGACCTCATCTTTTGATATCCATTCTGATGCGTTCACAGAAATACTCAATGAGGATTCTTCGGTAGAACACATAGCAACAGGATTTGGATTTACTGAAGGACCAATATGGGTGGGAGGATGTCTCCTTTTCTCAGACATTCCGAATAGCAGAATCGTTAAATATGACGTCAAAGAGGAAGGGGCAAGTGTATCTACGTACAAATACCCAAGTGGCAATTCAAATGGCTTAACACTTGATCATAACGGAAACTTAATAGCTTGCGAACATACCAACCGGCGTGTATCCATAACTGACTCTAATGGCAATATAAGAGCTGTTGCCACTCGATACAAAGGAAAAAGATTAAATAGCCCAAACGACGTGGTTGTGAAATCAGACGGTTGGATCTATTTCACCGATCCCCCATATGGTTTGATGAACAGGACCCAAGGAAAAGAATTAGATTTCAACGGGGTTTTTAGAGTCTCTTCAAACGGTACGGCATTGGAACTATTGATCAAAGACATGACAGGCCCAAACGGGATTGCTTTTTCACCCGATGAAAAAAAATTATATGTGGCTGATTCAATGGAAAAATTTATTAATGTGTACGAGATTGACAATGATGGCTATCCAGTCAATGGCAAGCAATTTGCAGATTTGGACACGGGTGAGGAAGGTGTCCCAGATGGAATGAAAATTGATACCGAAGGACGGGTTTACTCAACTGGACCCGGTGGGATATGGGTTTTCTCAAAAGAATCCCAACTACTGGGGAAAATACTTATGCCAGAAATCCCAGCAAATTGTGGCTGGGGAGAAGATGGTCATACCTTATTCATGACGGCTAGAACAGGCCTATATAAAATTAGGCTAAATTCAAAAGGAACCGTATTGACTCCCATAAACAAAAACTAGAACAGTAAAAGAACACAACATGACCAATTACGACATAGTTATCAACCAAGCTCACGTAATGGACCCAGAATCGGGACTTGACCAATTACAAAATGTGGGTATATCGCAAGGGAAAATAGCAATGATCAGTGACTCGCCATTAAATGGTGAGCAAGTGATAGATGCTCCAGGGCAAATATTATGTCCAGGATTTATTGATTTGCATTGTCATCCACAAGATACTCAAATTTTTGAAGTGCAAGCATTAGATGGTGTCACGACTACCCTCGAACTTGAAGTAGGAACAAGTGACATAGAACATTTTTATTCCAAATGGGAAAACCAGTCCCCTATTAATTTTGGTGCAAGCATAGGCCACATACCAGTCAGGATGAAAGTAATGAACGATCCTGGGGTATTTCTACCCTCAGGAGATGCCGGCAGAAAACTGGCCAGTAACCCAGAAATAGTGGAGATGCAGCACCTTATACGGGAAGGCCTAGAAAAAGGTGCCCTGGCCGTAGGTTTCGGGCTAGATTACACAAGAGGTGCTAGTCGATGGGAAGTCATACAGATGTTTAAAGTTGCAGCAGAATTCGCTGCCTCCTGCCATGTTCACCTCAGAGGCAAAGGCCATTTGGAACCATCTAACGCTATAGAGGCCCTGGAGGAAGTTATAGCAGCTGCAGCGGTTACAGGGGCCCCTTTACATGTGGTCCATTTAAATAGCACGGGAATGAGGGCTGTTCCACAACTTTTGGATATGATTTCAGGAGCAAATCAATCGGGTCTGGATGTCACCACCGAGTGCTATCCATACACCGCCGGAATGACAAAAATCGAATCAGCATTATTTGACGATGGTTGGCAGGAGAATTACGGCATCGACTATGAACAACTTATGCGGCCTGATACAGGCGAATATTTAACTGCTAAAACATTCTCCGAGTATAGGGAGAGCGGGGGCTGGATAATAACGTTCTCGACTCCTGAAGAATCGATGAAAGCTGCTGTAAAAAGTCCCTTAACCATGATTGCGACCGATAGTATTATTGAGAATGGGAAAGGACATCCGAGGACGGCCGGCTCTTACACCAAGGTACTTGGAGAACACGTGAGGGAAAACGGTGATTTAGATCTAATGTCTGCTCTTTCAAAAATGACTATCATGCCCGCTAAGAGACTTCAGCATCGAGCTCCAGCCTTCTTGAATAAAGGTAGAATAAAACAGGGAGCTGACGCCGATATAGTAGTATTCAACCCGCTGACTGTAAAAGACCAATCGACCTACACAAACCCTATCAAACCACCTATAGGTTTAAACCATGTGATTGTTAATGGGGTCCCTGTGGTATCCAACGCAAATTTGGAAGAAGGCGCATTACCCGGCAAGGGCATCCGTGCAAAAATTAAGTGATCGGGAGAGTAAAATGTCCGTTTATTCAATAAGTAGCATTAATGTTAAAGACTGGGAAACCTACGAGAAATATATGAAAAAAGTTCCGGGTATCATCGAGAAATATGGTGGGAAATATCTAGTACGGGGAGGTGAAATTTTGGCAGATGATACTACTTGGCAACCCAAAAGAATAGTCATATTAGAATTCCCCACGCGGGAAGATATGGATAAATTTAGTAATTCAGAAGAATACAAACCAGTAGCAGCTTTGAGGCATAAAGCGGCCGACACTGAAGGATTCGTCGTATTAGGATATGACGGCTAATGAGCTGGTTGAGGAATCACGATCGAGAAATCCTCACCAATTTGGCTAAACTTTATCACGAGTTCAACATCGGTATTGCCTACCCCTGATAACCCCTCCATACCAAATACTTCTGAAAGGAATTGCCCGCCGTTACTTAGAGAAAATTCGGAGATGATTTTGGAAATTTCGTAGTTGTCAGAATCTACCTCCAAATTCACCTTCCATTTTTCAGGGGAGAATCTTCGAGCCTCCTCTTCAGTGGCAATTAATTCGAATAATGGAGTGACAGAACCAACAGGTCCATCATCATTAAATAAAAAAATGGTTTTTTCTTGTGTTGTCAAAATATTGCTTCCACTAAGATGAGATTTCAAGAAAGAGTCCCCAACGGCCTTCAAAAAATCATCTGATATATGCCCGATACCCAACTTTCGACTATCTTTCCATTCCTCCAAAGAAGATTCCCTGGTATAGATATCATCTCCCGTTTTTGCAGATTCCACATACAATCCTATCCCTAACAAATTGGCTTCAAATTTGGATAAGGAGACGGAAGAAGTTACGGCTCCCGATGCTGAAAGTGGCACACTTACCTGAATACCTCCCGCATCAACTCGAGCAATACCTTCAAGAATATATTTAAATGAATTTATTTTAGAGACAGCCTCAAATGTTTTTTTCTGAAGCGTTTTGTCCTCAACTTCAGATTTAAATATTTCCCTAATGGTTACAGGAGTCCCTGTCGGTATCGGAACGGAGGTGGAAATTGGTATCGGAGATGGTGCCTGAAGAGTAGATTGTTTATTTTCAGCAGTAGCGACAGGAACAATTACCGCCACAAATGTTGGTTCCTGGTTGGGTATTATAGGCTCCTGTTCCTCAGATTCGATCAAAAAACATCCCGGAATGGTAAGTATTAAAAAAATACCCATCCATGTATGGCTTAAAAATCGGATACTCATCATCACCAAAAAGCCACGGGCTACCCGACTGCCTCCGGATTTAAACAGGCAGGCATCGTCTCACCTCTGAGATGTGCAATAACATTATCGGCCGCCATCAAACCCATTCTCCTAAGTGTGGCCGCACTGGCGCTAGCAATATGAGGAGTGATAATCACGTTCTCCATATGGAGCAAAGGATCATCCGGCGATATTGGTTCAGGTAAAGTAACATCCAAAGCCGCTCCTGCTATTTTCCCAGCGATTAAAGCTTCTCGTAGGGCATCTGGGTCTACCGTTCCTCCTCTGGAAGTATTAATTAAAAAAGCGTTCTCATTCATATTCCCAATTTCTTTTGAACCAATAAATCCTTGAGTTTCCGGTCCGAGGGGAACATGAACAGAAACATAATCGGAAGCAGACAAAAGTCTATCCAAATCAGGAATCCACTTAAGTCCATACATATCTTCAACATCCGGTTTTCGTGTCCTGGAATGATAGAGGATCTCCATATCAAATCCTTTTGCCCGTTTGGCGACCGCCGTAGCTATCAACCCCAAACCGACTAAACCCAAAGTTTTGCCGTACACATCGGTACCCAAATATGGAGTCTGATCAAAAATTTTCCATTCCCCCGCAATAACTTTCCTGTTGGAGCGGGTTATTTGACGGGCTAAAGAAAGTATCAATCCCATTGTAAAATCGGCGCACGATTCATGTAGTATACCGGGGGTATTACCTACTAGAACACCATTTTTAGTCGCTGATTCAAGATCTATATTGTCAATTCCTATTGCCCTGGTCCCCACAACTTTCAAACGGCCAGCCGCGGTAAACACTTCGTCATCCATGATGTCATTAGACTCGATCATCATTCCATCACATTCTTTGGCTTTCTGTATAACCAATTCCTTTGGGGGAGGTGTTGGTTGATCCCAGATCTCTACTTCAAAATTTTGTTTCAACTTGGCAATTGCATCTGGAACTATGATTCTAGTAACAAATACTTTCTTTTCTGGCATATATAAATCTCCTATTCATCACATGCTCGGGCGAAAAAGTATACACCTATATATCAAATACTAAACTGGCACTGAAGTTTATATCTTGCACTAGTGGGGTTAGTACCTCAAACTCTTATTATTGCGTGAGCCGTTTCGCATCGCACAGGAAAAAACGCTCGTTAATGAAAGAATCTTCACAACAAAATATTCCATATAGATGGGTAATGCTCGCAGGTGTTTGGCTTGCCTATTTCTCATTTGGGGTAGTGCAGGGCGGTATACCTCCTCTAATCGGGCCGGTTAGTCAGGATCTAGGCTTAAGCCGCACGACGATGGGGACTGTATTGGGAGCATGGCCATTAATTTATATATTGACCGCAATTCCAGCCGGGGCTTTATTAGATAGATTCAATCTGAAATTCACAATAATGGTTGGCGTTATCTTTATTGGTATTTCCGGACTCCTTAGGGCTATCGCTGTCGATTACAAAACAATACTTTTTGCGGTAATGGTGTTTGGTTTAGGAGGTCCTTTCATATCGATTGGTGCACCAAAATTAATTAGCACATGGTTTTCTGAATCCGACCGGGGACGTGCAATGGGAATATATCTAACTGCCCCCGCAGTAGGACGGATTCTTGTGTTATCGGCTACCAACAGTCTTTTAATGCCTCTCTATAACAATAGTTGGAGATTAACTTTGTTGACGCTGGGTGGTGTGGCTTTTATTACCGCAATAATCTGGATATTCCTTGCAAGAGACCTTAGACCTAACAGTTTGAAACCCAGTGATAAAAAGGATCTCTTGGCAAGCATGAAGACTTTCCCTGATCTAGTTAGGGTGAGGGAAGTGCGCTTAATTCTAATCATCGTTCTTGGAATGTTTTTATTCAATCACGCAACTAATAATTGGCTTCCTGAAATTTTAGTGGGAAAAAATTTGAGTTCATCAAAAGCCGGGTTTTTAGCAGCAATACCGGTTGCTACAGGGGCATTCGGTGCAGCAATCATCCCACAGTTCGCAAAACCCAACGCACATAAAAGAATTGTTTTTACCCTTTTTTGGATCGCCGCAGCCTGCACTATCTGTTTAATCTATTTTGAAAACTCCCTACTTTTGAGTGTACTCATCGTTCTGGGAATTGCATCAAGAGGCGTTATGCCGATCATCATGCTCACATTAATATCAATGGTAGGGGGTGAAAAAACAGGTGCGGCTGGAGGGCTCTATTTCACAGCAGGAGAAGTAGGTGGAGTTTTAGGTCCAATTTTATTGGGCTTTTCTGCTGATATATTCAACGATTTTACCCCTGGATTATTTTTTCTTTCCTTTTTGTGTATTGCCCTTTCATTTGGGTCAACAATAGTTACCAAAAAACTAATCTAGCCATAATCAATTATCAACAAACATAGAATTAACTGAAGTGTAGTCAGGGACACCATTTGTTGTGTAACGAATAGCCCCAAATTGGTCAAAAATTATGAAAGTTGGTACCAACTTTCCTTCGTATTTGCTATACAAAATCTTCCCAACATGGCTTTGCACTTCAAGCCTGACGAAGATTAACTTCTCATCCAGTTGTGCTTCCAACCTGTCGACGGCAGGTTTCATAGATAAACATCCAATTCAAAAATCGGAATATAGGTACAGTAATATGGGACGACCAGAATTGTGCAATGAGTCCCAACCAGAAATATCCTTTATCTCATCAGATGAGCTGGTCAAGGAATTCTGGAAAAAAATCACACACACCACAAGGATTAGAACGGACAATAAAGCGATTTTTATCGAAAAAGTACGGTAGGCCAACAAAAAAGCTACCGTCAAAACAAAAAGAGAAATCAATACGTATGAATATTGATTTAAGATAGTGAACATAAGTGATATCAAATAAAAATGGGTCGCTCAAAAGCGACCCATTTCATTACTCTGTTCAAATTAGTCCACCTACGCGGCAGCCATATCATGTCCGCAGCACATTGGTGACTTGATCTTGCCACAGCCGTTAGTACATTCTGCTACACCAACTGTAGTACCGTCATCCTTCTCAATATTTACATGGGTCAATTCTGTTCCACATTTCCCACACGTAATAGGATGTACTTCCATTCCGCAATCCCCACAGCTATATTTCGGCATTTTTTTCTCCTTAATTCACGCTCATTAATAAAACAGTATCAAGTGACTCACGTTCTCTGCAAAGAGTCTATCGTTCACTAAAATTACTGTCAAACAACACAAATGGAGATTCCATATATTGAATAGATTCAATTAACAAAGTATAGTTCCGATCCTACAAAAAACCTCTACCTAAGTAAGGCTTCTGCGATCAGATAACGAATATTTCAAGGAGAAAGTAATGGCAACTAAACCTTTACGAGTAAGTTATGGCGAGTACACATATGAAAATGTTCCCGGATGGGCTCCTTTACCAAGTGGCTGGGAATGGAATCACGTGGTGGGGGTATGTGTTGATAGTCAAGATCGTATTTTCGCCTACAACAGAAGCGAACACCCAATGATTGTATTAGATAAAAACGGAACTATTTTAGGCACGTGGGGTGAGGATAGTTTCTCATCGGCCCATCACGTACAAGTCGGCCCCGCCGATTCCATATGGACAACCGATATTGGTGACCATACTGTACGAAAGTGGTCTGCCGAAGGCGATCAGTTGATGATGCTGGGTACCCCAAATGAGCCCGCACCTGAACAAAGTGGCGAACCATTTAACAAACCCACTGACATAGCTTTTGGTCTTGATGGATCAATCTATATTTCTGACGGATACGGTAACTCCAGAATTCATCATTACACACCTCAAGGGAAGTTGATTGGATCATGGGGTGAAAGAGGAACGGGACCCGGACAATTTATGATCCCTCACGGCGTTGAAGTAGACCCTTCTGGTCTCGTTTATGTGGCAGACCGTGAGAACAGCCGAATTCAGATTTTCACATCATCAGGACAATATGTCTCGGAATGGAGAGGAGTCCACAGACCGAATGAAATTTTGCATGGTAGTGACGGAGCAATGTACGTGGCTGAACTTGGCATGAGGCAGGGAACTAGTCCTGATGCAGATGAAGTCACCGTTGTTACTCCTCATTCCGGAGTCAAAATTATGACAAAAAACGGACAGTGGCTGGGTGGATGGGGCGCAGACACACATACAGCTGGTGATTTAGTGGCCGCTCACGCAGTTGGGGTCGACTCAGAGGGAAGCCTATATGTTGGCGAAACTTTAGACGGTGCCCGACTTCAAAAATTTATTAGAGTTTAGAATCGACAGCCCTCTGGTCTCGGAAATCTTCTTTCCTTGCCGGAGGGCTAGCTGAAACAAAACATAAGAACGATAAAAACAAAAATCCCAAAATTATTTTGAAAGCTAGATCGTAACTTCCCTGACTGTCATAAATAGCCCCGGCTAATAAGGGACCAACTATCCCGGGAATTATAACTCCCTGCCGAATCAAACCATTCAGAGTCCCGTAATTTTTCATGCCAAAAAGTTCAGTTACAGCCAACGGCCCGAGAGCACCTATACCCCCCATTCCAAGACCAAAAATCGACAATGAAATAAATATCAAAACAAAGTTATCAGAGGAAAAAAATACAAAGGCCGCCACACCTACAACCTGAATCCCCACAACTATCGCATAGGCCCACCTGGCAGTAGTATTCTCACTAACCCTTCCAAATATGATTTTAGAGGCTACTCCACCAAATGCCAGAACGGAAAGACATAGACCTATTTTGTCAGGTGAAAGTTGAATATCTTGTAAATGGGCAGCCAGTTGTGTGACTAGAGTGGTTCTCACAAACTGCTGTAGGGTCATCCCAGTCGCAATAAACCAGAATGCCCTGGTTAGCAAGGCTGACCGAACTGATAACCCATCAAACACTTTTTTCGAAGAATACTGATTAAGGCCTCTGGGGGCCCAACGTTTATTTTGTTCCTTTAACACGAATTCAATACCGTCTCTTACGAAAATGAAGGAGGCAATCGACAATACTCCCAGAAAAATTGCGGTAAAAAGAAATCCGCTTCTCCAACCTCCAAAAGCAATAACAAGAGTTAGTACCGGTATCGAAATCATACCCCCAAAATTGTTTCCTGCAGTAACAAAACCCATCATGCGTCCACGAGTTTCAGGAAACCATAACTGCACCAAACGTCCAGTGGCCAATCCAGTACCGGGGGTACCGGTAAAAACCAGGAGAGAGAACAAATAAAATTGCCATAATTCAGCCATCATTGATCTGAGGAAAAACCCTACCGCTATAAAGCCCAAAGAAACCGCCATAACATACCTAGATCCAAAGACATCTATAGTGCGACCTATTAAAGGTGAAACAAAATGAGCTAATACCCCGAGTGTTATAGCAAAATTGATCTGAGTTCTTGTCCATCCAAACTCTTCTTGCAGGGGAACTATAAAGAGACCAAACCCATATTGAGCAAAACCTATTGACCCTCCAATAGATAGAAAAGATACAGCTACTACTACCCAGCCCTTGTAAATACCACGGGGGGAGTTTTCAGATGAATTCTGGGTTATTTCAGAAGGCAACAGACACTATCAATCGAAAATAAATCATCCCCAAACAGTAACATTTAATTGATTAACCAGCTATCATTCCTGTCATGGAATCTATTGCGGGGTGGTCGGAGAATCATCTCACGCAGGGACACTAAGTCTTAATTATAAAAAATATCATGACTTTTCATAAAACCAAGACACTTTGAATAAAAAGCCGGATAACTTCAATAAAGGTCCTTCATCCTGGAACCCGTTAAACCCAATTAATGGATGGTGGGCAGTGGCGGTTTGTTTCAGCATATCAACCGCTCTTGTCGGGTTTAGCACCTACACATTCGCTTTATTCGGTGATGAAATGTCAGCAGAATTTGGTTGGACTCGCACACAGATCAACGCTTCTCTTTCCTTTCTAGCAATTGGTCAAATCCTCGGTCCCTTATTTGGTCGGATTATAGACAGTAAAGGGCCAAGGATCATAGTCGCTTTATGCGTAAGTCTTACGGCTTTAAGTTACATCATGAGACCAATGATGACCGAGCTTTGGCATTGGTACGCTTTAAGTTTTCTACAATATGCCGGCTTCTCTGCCACAATGACTCCTGTCGGCCGAATTGTTGGATTATGGTTTCCCAACACACGAGGCAGGGTCATGGGAATTGCAATGATGGGTAATAATTTCGGTGGGGTAGTTATGCCTGGGATTATTGGAGTGGTAATTGCTCTCGGGGGATGGCAATCCGGTTATTACCTGCAAGGATTATTAACTTCTTTGGTAGCGGTGGCGGTACTTCTCGCGCTACGGGAACCCAAAATGGGATTGCTAACTCTAAAAGTACCGAGCAACCTATCGAGCACTCCTTCAGAACCGGCACAACTCCCAGGGATGTCCATATCCGAGGCAGCACGGTCAAAAACCCTCTATATTCTTCTATATATATTTCTCGTGGGAGCTACACCATTTGCCTCTTTATTACCGCAGCTCATATCTCATTACGTTAATGAAGGGGTGAATTCCACTACAGCTGCCACAGCTATGAGCATTTTGGCACTTGCTGGGATGAGTGGAAAACTAGTATTTGGCATTCTGGGCGAAAAAATAACCGCCCGCTATGCCATGATGGTATCTTTTTTTGGATTATCGGTAGCCCTCCTATTGTCGGTAAATCCCACTGTCCCCGGAATCATCTGGGTTTGCTCCCCACTCTGGGGTCTTTGCATGGGAGCATTTGGAACACTTACAAACATGATTGTTCAGGATTATTTTGGCCTGAAAAGTTTTGCCAGTATCATGGGGGTTGCGGGATACGGTACGGCTGTATCATTCGCCGTTGGCCCTTTGCTAGCTGGTTTATCCTACGACAACCTTGATAGCTATCGCCCGATTTTCTATGGAACTGTGATTGTTATGGCCATAGGAATCCTTGCCTTGAATGCTATGGGGACTCCCGAAAGAAACTTTATGTCCAAAAATTAAAATAAAGACTTCGGGTTAAATATCAAATTTTTGCTTCTATCTCATAACGCAACAAACCTAACGATTCTCTTCCAAGCATCCTATTAAAAACACCAAAGAAGCCTTGGTAAAAGAGAGCATATTTTCCTCTCTTTTTTCCTCTCCGGTTTCCATAGTTTTAGTGCGTGATAAGGGACCCGAAACACCAATACAAGAATGTCCAGCGGAATCTCCATATCGATTCCCGGTAGGACCCGTAGCGCCAGTTTCACTCAGTCCCCATGTAGTACCCAACAATTTCCGTATCATTTTGGCATTTAGAGAGGCATATTGCTCTGTGGAAGCTCTTAATCCTTCCATTTCTTCATCATTCACTCCCAATAAATTGCGTTGGGCTACTCTGGTATAAATCACCGATCCACCCATAAAAAACTTTGAAGCTCCGGGTATCGCCAGTAAATGCGCTGAAATGAGACCACCAGAAGATGATTCCGCAATTCCGATAGTTTGATTAGTTTCAATTAGAAGATCCGCCGTTAGGTTCGCCAGTCGCAAAATCTCAGTATCCATGCCTACTCCTTGATATACCTACTGAAGATTGCCCTAAAACAATCTATTTGTAATGTCCTCTTACCGGTTAAGATAAACGTTAAAGTCGATTAATACAAAGGAAAGTATTCTATGAGTAAGGGGTGGTTTATCCTTGTCGGTCTATTTTCTCTGTCATTGGGGCTCGTTACCGGAGGGCTTGTAAAAGGAAATGTTGAACTTACAGCAGCCGGTTTTGTAATTGGGATCGGTATTTTTTTTATCCGAAACCGGCTCAAATAAATCTATCTCCACACCCATAGTTTTCGGTAAAGTTGGCTCCTTGACCGGAGTGGGCTCTACTTAATCGTTTTATTAATAGGGCACCCAACCTCTTATTTAAAGAACCCTAATTGGGATTTATTTCTTCTATCCTGGTAATCCGGCGGCCTAAATTTACCATTCCCCAACATTTTTTTGGAACGTTATTCAAGCAATTACCATAATGACTTCTTTACTCATTTCGTTTTACTCGGGTGCATTTAAAGGGCTGGGGCCATATTAAATGAAAGCTCAATCCCGTTTATCCTGATAACTAATACTTGGCACCTCTGCAATAAGGTTGCCGTGAACTAAATACACCATAATTTTCGCCCCCTCCCCCGAAATTATGAGACCACAGTTCCATAGGGTTTTAAATACTGACTTCGCATTTTTTTACATTCCCCGATTAATTACATGTTTAGGAAATAGCCTAACAAATCTTTGAAATGAGTTTTTAAATATCCTTGAAAGATACAGGAATACGTGTATATTATTTAAGCAGCATAAATATCATTTCTTTAATCTATATTTAAAAATAGGCAACGTAAAACTTTAAATTGGCAACATTCAATCGTAAAGGAATTCATAACTGGGAATCAGGTAAAAGAGGATTTCAACCTGTTTTAAACGATTGTCAACAAATCGGTCTTTTACTTATCTGGTCCCAGAATTATTGGAAAAATTCTGTTGGTCGCCAGTTCCTTGAAAGCCGTTATCGGATTACATTACCAACAAGAACATTAACGGCATACAAGACACGTCTTAAAACTCTTTGGAGTAACAAATCTGGGGCCTTGGATGAACCTGCGGAATGGTCCGATTTCAAAGCTCTTCTCACTAATGGTGTACCTGAACGGCATTTATATAACTTGCATAGTAGATGGAGAGATATTCAAAAAATTTGTTTAGATGTCGGCGTCACTCCAATTAGACCCACATATCGAGCTTTGAAATGGTGGGCCTATGTCTCTGAGTACTACGGAAACAATATGTCAGCTGCTTCGGATCGTCAGATCATAGGGGATCAACTCATGGTGAGAGAATTGATATCGGAAAGCACTCAAACCCCTTTTATTAATGAGGATATTGAGATGTGGTTGATACACGAACCTTGGCAAGGACAGGCAAATATGAGGAAGTATTTAAATTTGGTGGCAGAAAAAAAAATAACGCCTATTGATTGGGGTAAAGATGGATGGGGACTAGAGATAGCAGACTCTCTTGAGAAGACAGATCAATATCCCAAAGATTACGGTTTATCCATGTTAAATTGGCTTTTGAGCACGTCACCTGAGCCATATCTTTTACCATCTCAGATAATCGAAAGATATTCGATATTTGCTAGGCCTTGAATTTTAGCATCTGTTGTAAATGAGATGAAAATATTTAATGAGGGATTTCACATGAAAGTTGCCTACATTCTAGACACTCCGCATGCTGCAAATTATAAAGCGGGTACGATGATTTTGACTCAATGAGAGTCGGATCGCCATGGGGTGGATGTGTAAGGAATATTCTTTTTTTACGACAATACATACAGGTTGAGAAATAGAGATCCAAAGGGGGACCGATTGGCCACCATTGCGAAGGAGAAGGGGGTTCTATTAATGAGGTGTGATAAATGCGCTATCCAAAGGTGCTTGCCATCGGTGAAGCTGGTGGGGCTCCGAACCTAAGGGAACAGATCATTTCTCTTTAATTGAACTTAACTTAAAGTTGTCTCAACCTTGGGTCTAACTTGTCACGAAGCCAGTCACCCATGAAGTTAAGAGAAAGAACCACCAAAAATATGGACATCCCTGGAAATATTGCTGGCCACCAGGCCGTCTTTAGATAACCCCTTGCTTCAGCTACCATAATGCCCCAGGCAGGGGTGGGTGCTGGAACTCCAGCTCCCAGGAAGCTCAAAGCTGCCTCAGCTAGAATGAGGGACCCGACGCTCAAGGTCGCGATAACCACTGCGGTGTTAATTACTCCTGGTAGTATATGGCGTAGCAGAATTCTAGGGAGAGATGCTCCCGCCACTCTTGCCAAGTCCACGTAAGGTTGATTTTTAATTGTCAGGGTCTGACTTCTTATAACCCTGACAAAAGGATGCCAGGCTAACAGAACCATCAAAGAAAGCAATAGGGTAGTACTTTGGCCAAATATCATCACACACACGAGTGCGACCATAAGGAAAGGTAGGGCCTGCCATATGTCTACTATCCGAGTGATAAGTTCATCTATCCAACCTCCAGCGTACCCACTTACGATACCTAGAGTGGTTCCGATTATGAAGCCGCTCAGCAAGGCAGCAGCCGCGACAGCTAGTGAAATCCTGGCTCCGTAAAGGGTTCTTGTGAAGACATCTCGGCCAGCATGGTCTGTACCTAAAATATGTTCCGTTGTCCCTTCTTCTGTCCATGCTGGAGGAATATGCCTGTCTCTTATTCCTCCTTGCCTAGGATCCTGAGTGGCCAGGACGTCAGCCAATAATCCGGATAAAATTAATAGACCAAGGATAACGATAGGAATAACAGGCCAAGACCTAATGAAAATCCATATGGATCTAAGCTCTCTGATGACCGGAGGTCTTTCATGGAGTCCAAGTTTTTTTAAATCTTCTTCATGCAAAGCCATAAATATTAACCTAACTGTACCTTATTCTTGGATCTATAAATGCATAAAGCAAGTCAGCTATAAATGCGAAGGATACATATATTCCGATAAAGGAAAACACGGTTCCAACAAGCAGAGGCCAGTCATTGTCATACACCGCCTGATTGAGTGCTACCTGGCCTATACCAGGCCATGAAAATACTATTTCTACGACTAACGCACCGTTAAGATAGTCGGCCAGTAGTACTAGCATTGAAGTCAACGGCGGTATGATTGCGTTTTTCAATCCGTGTTTCCAGATTAACGGTAGTCTTGCTACACCTTTCGCTCTAGCAAGTTTTATGTATTCTGAATCTAGTATTTCAAGCATTGATGACCGTGTTAGTCGCATTATGCCTGCAGCCGCGGGCCAACCTAATACCATCCACGGGAGTATATAAAATTTGAGATTACCCCATGCAAGGAAAAATCCGTCATGATTACCTCTAGTACCGGCTGGGAACCAACCCATATAGACGGAAAAAATCATAATAGCCAGTACCCCAGTAAAAAATTGGGGTGTAGCCTGCCCAACGAGTGCAAAGGCCCTAGCTAGATAATCCCAAATGGTGGCTCTTTTTACAGACGCAAGTATTCCCATTGTGAGACCGACAACCGCTGCAAAAATCCAGGCGCCCAAAGCAAGCCATAAGGTGGCAGGAAGATGCTGCCAGATAATTGAGCTGACAGGACGGAGGGTGCCTATGGATTCTCCCATGTCACCTTGAAGCATTCTCCATACCCATTTGCCGTACTGAACTGGTAAGGGGTCATTGATACCTAATTGTTCCCCCAGCTCCTCCCATAAATCTTCTTGAATACCAATTCCGCCGGTTTCAGGTATATATAAGTAGCGGGGATCCGGACCAACTCTGGTGAGAGCAAATATAAAAATGGTCGCACCTATAATGGAGATGAACATGGAAAATAGTCGGCGGACCAAAAATCGACTCATTAAATAAACTAAAACCCTTGCGGAAAGGTTTTGTCCTCCACGGTACAGGTGCACCGAACTTTGTGTATAAGAGGCAAACTAAGAAAGGGGGTTCACTGCTCGTTAGTTATACATCCGCGCAGGGGTTAAGCTGCGCGGATGTATGTGCGAATCTATTTGGCAGGCAGTATGTGTTGAGGTCTGCCCCAAGCGCCAGCAGCTGTTGATCGCGACGACCACGAATCTATCGTGTCAGGATTGGCTGCAACACCTCGAGGAGGTTGCACCATTCCACCGTACAATTGCCAGTAGAAATAGTAATCAACCATGTCTAGGTGTAACGCCTCTCTTTTTGCCTTGTCACGTTCACCGTTTATGTTGACGTACATGTAGTCAAGGTACTTGCTCTCAAAAGAACAACCCCAGCTAGGTCGGCTGAACGTACTGTC
>Ga0209228_1000005_pt1 | contig 88086 bp, 75 predicted proteins | sample METZYME_3_150m_FD_187547 | JGI IMG/M metagenome (GOLD analysis project Ga0209228, IMG submission 187547) | Marine microbial communities from oxygen minimum zone in mesopelagic equatorial Pacific - METZYME_3_150m (SPAdes) (version 2) | ecosystem: Environmental > Aquatic > Marine > Oceanic...
TTAAATGCCTTATAAATGGCGCAATTAAGATTATCGAGCGCAGAACCTCTTAACGCAGGTTTAGATATCCAGACTAGTAGGTCGAAATCTAGGCTGGAGGCACCAAACATACGAAACCGGACTATGGGAGCGGGGTCGTCACATACGAGCACTTCGGCTTGAGCGATCGCTATCAAGATGTCTCTTGTCTTATCGATATCACTGCCATAGGCGACACCAACTGAGGCAATACAACGGTACTTTTCAGACGGCCCGCCAGATTCATTAATTATTTTTGTATTGCCCATCACTGAATTCGGAATGGTGACCTCGACATCGTCTCTGGTTAGTATTCTTGTGCTGCGGACACCGATGTGGGTTACTTCACCCCGTTCGGCGGTATCCAAGACGATAAAGTCGCCGATCTTATAAGGCGCATCTGCCATGATGAAGACACCGGAAAACAAATTTGCCAGTGTGTCCTTAGCAGCAAATCCTACAGCTATGCCTACAATGCCAGCGGAGGCTAGCCAAGCAGTCATATCAATATTCCACGCTGAAAATATCAAATAAACAGCTAGTACAACAATAATAATGTTGATCAGATTTAGGAATAGCGGCAGAGTTTGTTGATGAACTACCTTTATTCGTTTCTCATTTTCTGCAATGCGAGTGAGCAAAATCCGATTTATGCGAAGCAAAAAAGTTACCCAAATAATAAGGGCAAAAGACTTCATCAATGAAAAACCAATTGTTAGAAAGAGGTCGGCTGGCGAAAGAATCAATAAGGCGCTGGCAATTCCAAGAAGCAAAATACTGTTGTAGATTGGTCCATGTAACAGGCCAATCACTTGGTCGTCTAGAGTGAGGCGCGTTTTTTGCGCTAAATTCTTGAGTCCGGTAATGATGATGCGATTAAATATCCAAGCCACTATAAAAGATAGGGCTATGGCTAGAGAGGACTGAATGAAACGATTATCACCAAATATGGTCAAAAGAGGTGATATCAATGATTGTAAGTTGGCAAACATAAGCGGCATCTCTAGATAAATTTTAGAAGCAATATCAGCGTAGAAAGTAGAAAAGTGTTATTAAGGAATCTTGCCTGAGGCATAAACTAAACACCACACCAACTTCACTTTGTTTTCCCGATGAATAACCTTCAAATTTTTTCTATTTATTTTTTATTTTGATTCAGCGAGCCACGGGTCAAAATGAATAATGACTGACAGTAGGTAAGAAGGATTTGCCCGTTGCTATCCTTTTAATAGATATTTAAAGTGTTACCCATCAAATACTGCTATTTAATTTTTTTCAGATTTTTTCAAATTAGCCTTTAAGTACGGGGTTGGCAACTGTAATTATTAAGGCAGGCAAAAGGCCTCCCCCCACCCTTATTTGTAGGGTCATGCATTAATGAATTTCAGGGGGGGGGTAGAATTTTATTTATGGCGGGCTAAAGCACATTAATAGCCTAAATTGCTGTTATATACAGCCATTAGAGTCCGGCCTTCGGCACCATCTTTTACCGAGAATATCTAATATTGATGGTTTCAGCCTGCTCAAATTCAAATTTTGTCTTCTTAAACCTGTCTTTCAATGTGGCATCGTTAGAGTACTGAATCGCCGCAAAGCCGCGTAAAATCTTGACCTCAGCCCGTTCTCCTCCTTATAATGCGTGCCCCTTGTGAGATTGTGATCATAGTTTACTGTGTCATATATTTTTAGATAAAAAACAAGGGGTTATGTAGGAGGTGGTGCGGGGTGGAGCAGTCTGGCAGCTCGTCGGGCTCATAACCCGAAGGTCGTAGGTTCAAATCCTGCCCCCGCTACCAATTTTTTTAACGTGATTTAAGAGCGCAATAAGCTCATATGACCGTAAAAAAATACTCCGCACTAGGCTCTGATTAGCCTGGATTACGGATAAATTAAGAATGGGCGTTTGGCCCATTTTTTGTATCTGAGGTAAAGGTGTGGCCCGTGGTTCTAGTGAAGGCAAAAAGGCCTTGTGTTGAGATATATGCTTATTAATGGAACGAGGTTGCGTGAAAAGAAGTGAATCGGCGATAACAGAGTTGATCGAGCCCACCGTGTTAGCCATGGGGTTGCAGTTGTGGGGAATCGATCTTAGCCAGAGAGGCAAATACTCTATATTAAGAATTTATATCGAGCGTGAAGAAGGAGTCACGATCACGGATTGCGAAAAAGTAAGTCGACAAGTTAGTGCAATATTGGACATGGAAGATCCAATTGCCGGTGAATACACTCTTGAGGTGTCATCACCAGGGCTTGATAGACCTTTGTTTACTTCGGAGCAGTTCGGGCGGTTTATAGGTAGCGATGTGAAAGTGCGCTTGCACCATCCTGTGGATGGGAGGCGCAAGCTCAATGGATCGATAGAAAATGTTTCAGGAGACGAAATCATGTTAAGCGTTGATGGCGAAGGGTTTCGGCTACAGCACACAGACATCGAAAAAGCGAATGTCGTATTTTAAGGAACATTTGTTCCAGATCTGGAAGTGAATCCAGGCGAAGGCTTCGAGTAGGGTGATACAGTTATGATGAGCAAAGAAATACTAATGGTTGCGGACGCTGTCTCTAACGAGAAGGGTGTCTCACGCAGTGTGATTTTTGAGGCGATAGAATCGGCGCTTGCTACCGCGACCAAGAAACTTTATGACGACCAAGAAATAGAGTGTCGAGTTTCAGTTAATCGTGATACGGGCGACTACGAAACATTTCGTGTATGGACAGTTGTGGACGAAGAAGAATACCTAGAAGAAGGGTTCCAGTTGACTCTTGAACAGGCCAGTGGAAAAGATAGGTCACTGGTAATTGGCGATACATGGGAAGAGAAAATCGACAATGTCGAATTTGGTCGTATCGCAGCACAGACTGCGAAACAGGTAATCGTTCAGAAAGTACGGGAAGCGGAAAGAGAAATCGTAATTTCAGAGTACGAGGATCGGGTAGGCGAACTCGTTGCCGGAACCGTCAAGAAGGTCACGCGAGACAACATCATTGTCGACCTTGGAAAAAACGCTGAAGCACTGTTGCCAAGAGACCAGATGATCCCGCGAGAGACCTTTCGCATAGGTGATAGAATGCGGGCTCTGCTCACCGATGTGCAGTCGGAACAACGGGGTCCCCAACTTTTCTTGAGCCGCACTTCCCCGGATATGTTGATTGAGTTGTTCAAGATCGAAGTGCCAGAGATTGCAGAAGAAATAATAGAAATCAAGGCTGCTGCGCGTGACCCGGGTTCGCGGGCCAAGATTGTGGTTAGCACTAACGACGGCCGCATCGATCCGGTTGGAGCCTGTGTTGGGATGCGTGGTTCTCGTGTGCAGGTAGTGTCTAATGAACTTGCAAATGAACGCATAGATATTATTTTATGGAATGACAATCCTGCGCAACTGGTGATCAATTCGATGTCTCCGGCAGAGGTAGCATCTATTATTGTGGAGGAGGATAGCCACACGATGGACATCGCTGTAGAAGAAGAAAACCTGGCTCAGGCTATTGGCAGAAATGGTCAAAATGTGCGTCTGTCTAGCGAACTGACTGGCTGGACAATTAACGTCATGAGCGAAGAAGATGCGGCAGCTAAACAGCAACAGGAAGCGAGCAGTTTTATTGAGTTGTTTATGCAAGCGCTTGAGGTAGACGATGAAGTAGCTGAGGTGCTTGTGCAGGAAGGATTCACTTCTTTGGAAGAGATTGCCTACGTGCCACTGGATGAGATACTCGTAATCGAAGGGTTTGATGAAGAGATTGCCAACGACCTCCGTAATCGGGCAAAGGATGCTTTACTTACCCAGGCCATCGCCTCGCAAGAAGATTTGTCATCTGCAAATATTGCGGATGACCTTTTGAATATGGAAGGTATGGACAATGTGCTGGCGCTTGAGTTGTCTAAAAAGGGCATCCTTAGCATGGAAGATTTGGCCGAGCAGTCCATTGACGAACTGAATGATATTGAAAGCATCGATGAAGAACGGGCTGGCAAATTGATCATGACTGCGCGAGCACCATGGTTCGAGGAGTAAAACACTACGAACTGAAGTAGTGAGAGGGACTATTTAATGGCAGATGTAACGATTACTGAATTAGCTGGAGTTGTCGGTGTTCCGGTTAAAAAATTGCTGTCTCAAATCAAGGAGGCAGGGCTTCCTCATACAAAAGCAAAGGAGCTAATCTCTAACGAGGATAAGAACGCGTTATTGCTATTCCTACGCCGTAGCCACGGTGACCGGGAAGCGACTGGTGCGGCTCCGAAAAAGATTACATTGAAGCGTAAGACGATTGGCACATTGAAAGCTGCCTCAAGCCACGGTCGTGGCAAGACCGTCAATGTCGAAGTACGAAAAAAGCGCACCTACGTAAAGCGCAGCCCGGTAGACGAAGAGCCACCTTTACCAGAATTAGAAGCACCAGCCCCTGACGAAGAAAAGAAACTCGATGATGCTGCAATTGCTTCTGAAGAAATACAAGTTAGTGCAGAAGAAGCAAAGCATGAGGCGGCAAAGGAAATCACGCAACCTGAGAAGCCAGAGCCGCGGGAACAACTGCGGGATCTGCCGGTAGCGCCGTCTGCGGATGTTCCTCCTTCTGATGCCGAGACAGGTCGTGCTGCTAAGGCTGGGGCCAAGCGCAAGGCCCAGACCAAGCAAGACTCCGATGATCCCGTAGAGAAGAAGAAAACACATCTTCGTAACAAGGCCAAGGCACAGGCCCCAAAACGGCATGCGAAAAATATTCATGTCAATGACGACTTCGTGCTCGAGGGAGACGATTTCGACGGAATTAGTGGTCGCTCGCGCAGAGGGGGTGGACGCAAGAGCAAAGCCAGGCTTTCCGCGCAACAGCACGCGTTTGCAAAACCCACCGAATTTATCTCCAAAGAAATCACTATCGGAGAAGCCAACTCGGTGTCTGAGCTGGCTCAAAAGATGTCAGTTAAGTCGGCTGAAATTATCAAAGTCCTATTCGATATGGGAGTGATGGCCACCATTAATCAGATGCTCGATCAAGATACTTCGTCGCTTTTGATTGGGGAAATGGGTCATCAGGCTAAATTCGTATCCGAAGATGCCATAGAAGAACAATTAGCTGAATCACTAGCTTCGGAAATCGGTGAGAATGAGGTAAGTAGAGCGCCAGTTGTCACTGTAATGGGTCACGTAGACCATGGTAAAACTTCGCTGCTAGATTACATTCGCAAATCCCAAGTGGCTTCCCATGAGGCAGGGGGAATAACACAACATATTGGTGCTTATCACGTGAATACCGATCATGGCTTGATCAGTTTCCTGGATACACCCGGCCATGCTGCGTTCACTGCCATGCGTTCACGGGGAGCTAAAGCTACAGATGTTATTGTGCTTGTTGTCGCAGGTGATGATGGCGCAAAGCCGCAAACAGAGGAGGCTGTACAACACGCAAAGCTAGCCGAAGTGCCGTTAGTGGTCGCGATCAACAAGATGGATAAGGAGGGAACGGATCCTGAGAGAGTTAAAAACGAATTATCCGCGCTAGAAGTAATTCCTGAGGATTGGGGGGGAGACACACAATTTATTGAGGTCTCCGCGGAAACGGGTCAGGGTATCGATGATTTGCTGGAAGCGATAATACTACAGGCAGAATTGTTGGAATTAAAGGCGTATGCCGATGTGCCAGGACAAGGAGTAATTATTGAATCAAGGCTGGACAAGGGCCGTGGCCCAGTGGCCACTGTGCTGGTTCAGAATGGCACTCTGAATACGGGTGACATCGTGCTGGCTGGTCACGAATACGGCCGAGCTAGGGCATTGGTCGATGAGATGAGTAATACCGTTACGTCTGTGGGCCCTTCCATACCAGTGGAAATTCTTGGACTTAACGGTGTGCCCAATGCCGGAGACGAATTCGTTGTTGTGACTGATGAAAAGAAGGCACGGGAAGTTGCTGAATTTCGGCGGGAGCGTCATAGAGATTCTCGTCAAGCGAAGCAACAGTCAGCAACGATGGAGACCATGTTTACGGGTATAGGTAGGGATAATAAGCAGATCCTCAACGTCATTCTCAAGGCAGATGTACGCGGATCGTTAGAGGCTATCAGCACTTCATTGCAGAAACTGAGTACCGATGAAGTAGAAGTGAATATCGTCGCTTCCGGGGTTGGGGGAATATCGGAAAATGATGCTCACTTGGCGGAAACATCCAAAGCCATGATAATCGGCTTTAACGTGCGTGCGGACAAGGCGGCACTTGATATCGCTGAGAACGAAGGGTTGCAATTTCGCTATTACAATGTCATCTACGATGTTATCGATGATACCAAGGTCATAATGGGTGGCTTATTGGCGCCGGATATTCGAGAGGAAATTATCGGTGTTGCTGAGGTTCGAGACGTTTTCAATTCACCAAAATTCGGCCAGATCGCCGGCAGTATGGTAGTGGAAGGTACTGTCTATCGCAGCAAACCTATTCGTGTCTTGCGCGACAATGTGGTTATCTACGAGGGCGAACTGGAGTCGCTCCGACGGTTTAAGGATGATGCGGCAGAAGTTCGAAATGGTATGGAGTGCGGTATCGGCGTTCGCAATTACAACGATGTCAAAGTTGGTGACAAAATTGAAGTATACAAAAAGACTGAAGTTGCAAGGAGCCTCTAGGCAATTGGAGTTTAAAGGCCATGTCCGAGACATCATCCAGAAACCAGCGAGTTGCCGATCAAATTCAACGGGAATTAGCCACGTTGATTCAGGTAGAAATGAAAGACCCGCGAATTGGCATGGTTTCTATTACAGGAGTGGACATAAGTAGAGACTTGGGTTATGCCAACGTGTATGTCACCGTTTTGAATACTCTATCAGACAGCGAAGAACTGAATCATGCATCCTTAACTAACCCTGGTGAGATAGACAAATTGGAGGTTGAAGAAAATCTGAATACTTTGCGCCAGGCAGCTGGTTTTCTTAGGTCGATGTTGGCTAAGCGGTTGGAAATTCGCTCTGTACCCAAGCTGCAATTTCACTATGACAGCAGTGTAGAGAGGGGCCAGCAGCTTTCGGACCTCATTGACGATGCCTTAGCAGCGGATCAAGAAAAACGTTAGCGTAGCTATTAGAGTATTAAGTCAGACGGATAAGAGGAATATTGATTGAGCACGCAGCGTCGATGCAGGGTTCGAAATATTAGCGGCATCGTGGTGCTGGACAAGGCTAATGGGCTCAGTTCTAATGCGGCCTTGCAAGAAGTTAAAAGGCTTTATGAGGCTAACAAAGCCGGCCACGCTGGCAGTCTCGACCCACTCGCCACTGGCGTATTGCCTGTGTGCTTAGGAGAAGCGACCAAGGTGTCACAGTTTCTCCTGGACTCCGATAAGTGCTATCGAGCTAGGATAAAGTTGGGCATAAGAACTGACACTGGTGACAGCGAAGGTTCGATTATTGAGCGAAACGCAGGAATAAGCGTAAGTCGTAAAGCGATTGAAAGAGCACTCACAAAGTTTAAAGGAGAGATAGAACAGGTGCCTCCAATGCACTCTGCGATTAAGATGAACGGAGTGCCGCTTTACAAACTTGCTCGTAAAGGTATTGCCGTTGAAAGAAAACCAAGACTAGTAACGCTGTATCAGGTTTGCTTATTAGAGTTTGTTAATAGTGAGCTAGAGTTAGAAATATCTTGTAGCAAGGGCACTTATATTCGCACCATTGCAGATGACTTGGGGCAGGAACTGGGCTGTGGAGCCCATGTCATTGAGTTACGCAGAACCCAGGCAGGTGTGTTTACGGAAAAAGACAGCATTAGCGCTGAAGAATTAGCCTTGGAAAAGGAAAAAAATAGGGGGCTGGATAAGATTGATCAGTTTCTTATTCCAATGGACCGGGCAATACAGGATTTGCCAGAAGTCAATTTGCCCAGTATTACTGCCAGCCATGTTAAAAATGGGCAGGCAGTGTTGGTAAGACACTTGCCAAAAAATGGTCTGGTGAGAATGTACGAAGACGAGCAATTTATCGGTATCGGCAGTATTGATGATGACGGTAAGGTAGCTCCTAGGCGTTTGATCATTAATTAATAACGATGTTATTCGAAAGAGAAAATAGCTTATTGTAAACAACTAAAAACAAGCAAAAGGAATAGTATTAGGTAACTATAAATATGCATGGTTACCCTGATTTTATAAGGATATTGGCATTGCTCAGTTGGTACTTAGTGGGGAAATCACACTACCAGCCAGCATCATTTGCGCCGCATATTACGGAGGAAAGTAATGGCTTTATCAGCTGAACAGAAAGAAACAATTGTTAAAGAATACGCGCTGAGTGACGGTGACACCGGTTCCCCAGAGGTACAGGTAGCCTTATTGACTGCTAATATTAATGAATTGCAAGCTCACTTCAAAAAGCATACCCATGACCACCATTCACGACGTGGTCTTATTCGCATGGTGAATAACAGGAAAAAGTTACTTGAATATCTTAAGCGTAAAAACATTGAAAGGTACGCTTCACTTATCAAGCGACTCGGTCTGCGTAGGTAAAGTCACTGATAGTTAAATAATGTATCACTAGAACGATACGCCCGACGTAATTAAGGCGTATGTTTTGAATTATTAGGATAATAAATTATGTTTAATCAGGTAAGTAAGACGTTTCAGTTTGGCGATCAATCAGTCACCATCGAAACGGGTAAGGTCGCTCGACAAGCAACAGGATCGGTGGTGGTTAGCATGGGCAGCACCCAAGTATTGGCTACAGTTGTAGGAAGAAAAAAGGCCAAGCCAGGACAGGAATTTTTCCCGCTAACGGTTAATTACCAAGAAAAAACCTATGCGGTAGGCAAGATACCCGGGGGTTTTTTCAAACGTGAAGGGCGGCCAACGGAGAAAGAAACCCTAACCTCGCGTCTGATTGATCGGCCCATTCGGCCTTTGTTCCCCAAAAAATTTATGAACGAAGTGCAGGTGATTTGCTCTGTAATCTCAGGTGGCAAGGAAGAGGATCCGGATATCGCCGCAATAATTGGCGCTTCTGCGGCACTATCTATTTCAGGGATACCATTCTTGGAGCCCATTGGGGGAGCCCGCGTGGGATACGATGAGCAGTCAGGTTATGTGCTCAATCCCAATTATGAAAAACTGGAATCGTCTTTGCTCAATATGGTTGTAGCGGGCACTAAGTCAGCGGTGTTGATGGTGGAATCCGAAGCTAGCCAGTTGTCCGAAGATCAAATGTTAGGAGCAGTATTGTATGCTCATCAGGAAATGCAAATTGTCATTAAAGCCATAGAAGAACTGAAGCAAGAAGTTGGTAAATCGGCCTGGGAATGGGAAGCACCCCCCGAAAACAATGAGCTAAAAACAGCGATTACGGAAATGTTTGCAGACGGGGTTACTGAGGCCTACCAGATTTCAGAAAAAGTTAAGCGCTATGAGGCGACCGACGCACTCAGGCAAAAGGCTATAGAACAGTTTGTAGAAGAATCTGGACCCATTGAAGATGAAGTCGTTGAAGTCTTCAGTGGGCTTGAGAAAAGCACTGTTCGTAATCGAATTATTAAAGGCGAGCCACGTATCGATGGTCGAGACACTAAGTCTGTTCGTAAAATTCATGTGGAAGCAGGATTGCTACCGAAAACCCATGGTTCAGCGTTGTTTACTCGCGGTGAAACTCAGGCGTTGGTAATAACCACCTTGGGTCCTCTGCGTGATGCTCAGATAGTGGAAGGCCTAAATGGGACTAAGAAAGATGCTTTCATGCTTCATTATAACTTTCCGCCATTCTCGGTTGGTGAAACCGGGTTCATGAGCGGGCCGAAACGCCGCGAAATTGGACATGGCCGACTTGCTAAACGTGGCGTCGCTGCCGTAATGCCTAGCGAAGAAGAATTTCCTTACACTATTCGTATAGTTTCGGAAATTACTGAATCCAATGGCTCTAGTTCTATGGCCAGTGTCTGTGGCAGTAGTTTGTCGATGATGGATGCCGGAGTGCCGGTTTCAGCTCCGGTGGCAGGAGTCGCTATGGGCTTGATAAAAGAGGGAGATAGCTTCGCGGTACTAACAGATATACTTGGTGATGAGGACCATTTGGGAGATATGGATTTCAAGGTCGCGGGCACAACTGATGGGATTACAGCGCTTCAAATGGATATCAAGATTCAAGGTATCACTGAAGAAATCATGGAAATCGCATTGGCTCAAGCTCGTGAAGCAAGGTTGCATATCCTTGGAGAGATGAACAAAGTTTTAGCCGAATCTAGGCCGACGGTTTCAGAAAATGCACCATCGATGGCTATGCTGAAGATTGATACCGATAAGATCCGTGATGTGATCGGTAAAGGCGGAGCTGTTATCCGGGGAATAACCGAAGACACAGGAGCTTCTGTTGACATCGACGATGATGGCAATGTACGCATTTATGGTGAGGACACCGAGTCTCGTGACAAGGCTGTGGAAATGGTTAACGCCATTACAGCTGAAGCCGAAATTGGTAAGCTTTACAATGGCAAGGTGGCGAGAATTGTAGATTTTGGAGCCTTTGTGACAATCTTGCCTAGTAAGGATGGCCTAGTTCATATTTCTCAAATATCGAAGGAAAGAGTGGAGAATGTAAATGAACACCTCCAAGAAGGGCAGGATGTATTAGTGAAGTGTACCGATCTCGATGCCCGTGGTCGTATTAAACTGAGCATCAAGGAGATCACAGAAGAAGAAAGACAGGCTTTTTCCGATTAGTCTTGGACACAAACCAATTTCACGGTTTCGCGAAGTCGTCTAGAATGTGTCCCAGGGCCGCGTAGCCCTGTTCAATGGGTGTTGCAAGTTTCGGAAAACCTGCACAGAATAACTGAAATGGTTGAAAGCTTTCTATGACCTAGGAATATCAAAACGACGAAATCATATAAGAGGTTCTGAGAATGGCGATTACAAGCATTAACGCGACTACCTTTTGCAAGACGTTGGGATTTCTGCTTTTGCTGGGCCTTCCTTTTATGGCCAACGCTCAAGAAGAGCAGTTTACTTTCCACGAGGATATTGAACCTATCCTGCAGCGAAGTTGCCAGCATTGCCACCGACCCGGTGGTGTTGGCCCAATGCCACTGGTGACTTTTGAGCAGGTCGCTCCGTTTGCTGGACTCATTGAATACAAGACCGGGTTACGCAATCGTGCAGGTGCCATGCCACCTTGGTATATGGAGAAGGACATCGGCATTCAGAGTTACAAAGATGATCCTTCTCTTAGTGATGAAGAACTTGCCGCTATTTCCAGTTGGGCACGCAGTGGCGCCCCCAAGGGTAATCTAGCTAACGCCCCAGAACCCCTTGTGTTCGACGACAGCATTAAATGGACTGCGGGTGGCCCTGATTTAATTGTCAAAACAAACGATGTGACTAAACTAGCGGGAACACCGGACTGGTGGGGCGAAATTGACCGGGTTCCTGTAGGGCTGGAAGAGGACCGTTACGTTAAATCGGTGGAAATTGTTGAAATTAATGACGTCAATAATCAGATTGGAACTGGCCGGGCCACGGTAGGCGGTCGCTACATTTTTCACCACATGATCTGGAGCACGGCAGAATTGGATGAGAACGGACAACGCGTCGAAGGGTCCGTCACAGGATGGCCTGTGCATGAAGTTGGCCGTAATCCTGACCTATTCGATGAAGATGGGGGCCGACTGCTGCGCGCCGGAACCTACATATATTCTGACTCGGTACACATACATTCCAATGGTCAGGACACTACAGGCCATTTAGAAATAGGATTCCGTTTTCATCCTAAGGGATACGAACCTAAGTATGAGCGATCGATACTAGGGCTTGGTAACGGGGTAGACATAAGTATAGCAGGGAGTGAAAACGATCAAGAATTGCACGCATACAAGGTGCTTGAGGAGCACACAAAGATTGTCACTTTTGAGCCACACCTGCATGCTCCAGGAGAACGTATGTGTCTGGAAGCAATCTGGGGATACACAGTAGAAACCCTTTCCTGTGTCGGTTATGACCATAACTGGGTAAGGGGATATGCCTACGAAGACCAAGCTGCTCCTTTGCTGCCCAAAGGCACTATTCTGCATATTGTCGGATATATGAATAATACGGATACTAATCCCAACGTGCCCGATTCTAGGAATTGGCAGGGGTCAGGCAATCGCTCTGTAACCAATATGTTTATCGATCTCGGAATGCGCGTAAAGATGAATGAGGAGCAGTTCTTTGCTGAGATGGAAAACCGACGTCAAGTTTTAAACTTGGGACCGAACGATCATGTAATCGGATGTCCGCTGTGTGGTGCTCCTTTAGTGGCACCGATGCCAGAGCAGTCTCCGGCGTCTGATTGATCGAGAAACTAGTCCTAAAACGAGAGGCTGAAAAGTATGAAAGCATTTGAACTAACAAGAAGCAGGTTAGTGATCAAGGTAATTGCCGGGATCCTGTTAACCGGTTTATGCGCACATTCTGTGTTTGCGCAGACTTACAGCAAGGGCCGACATGTAGAGCCAGCATTTGAAGGTTGGCGCCCAAATGATGACGGCACTTTTAGCATGATGTTCGGCTACATGAACGAGAACTGGGAAGAAACTCCGGATATGCCCGTAGGAGAGAACAATAATTTCTCTCCAGGTGACATGGACCGAGGCCAACCTACCCATTTTTTGCCGCGCCGTAATCGCTTTACTTTTGAAGTTGCTGTTCCTTCTGATTGGGGCGAACGAGAATTGGTGTGGACACTCAACGTCAACGGGGTAGAACGCAAAGCCTATGCCACGCTGAGACCGGATTACCTTGTCGACAATATGATAATTGCTTCAGAAACAGGATCACTCGGTGCCGGTACCTCAAGCCCTGAATCTCGAGCCAATGTAGCTCCGGTAGTCACAGTTCAAGGTGACAGTATCCGGGCAGCGACAGTGGGTGAGGCACTCGATTTACGTGCTCAGATCGCCGATGATGGTTTGCCGAAGCCGACGGACCTGGTTGAAGAAACGCGTCGGTTTGTCGAATTAACTGAAGGTGGTAGTCTGGCGGCCGCTTTCATTACGGCTGAAACTATCCAGAAACGGCGCTTGATTACACCGCCGATAAATGTGACTGTGAACAAAGTCAATGGCCTATTTTACTCTTGGAACAAGTGGCGTGGCCCTGGCGATATTACATTCGATCCTCCCCAGGTAAAGGTCTGGGAAGATACCCGTACTAGTGCCAACTCACCTTGGGGTGCACTCTGGTTGGCACCTCCTATTCCGGAAGATAATCTTTATGAAGTGAATGCTATGTTCAGTGAACCCGGTGAGTACATTCTCTGGGGCCGAGCAGATGATGGGGGTCTCTACCACGATGCCTGGGTTACGGTAAATGTGTCAGAATAGGCTAACCAATGAAAATAGGGCGGATTGACCGCCCTTTTTTATGCTCGGGAAAAAGCAATAAATCCCGACAGCTAAAGGGAACCATTCTCCTAATGTAATGCGATAGTGATTATCGCTATATCGTTCTTTGCCGTTTTGTCTTCTTATTTACCGGCTACTCAAATTTTTTGTTTCGGGTAAAAGACAGGAGTTAGTCCAGATTTCCTTTATTTCCGATGCAATGCTAGATTTTGGCGCTACCCTCCTGTCCGCTGTCTATCAGAATAGTTCGGCAGGAATACCACGACACTGGTCAAATCGAGGTTTGAGATTTCTGCTGATATGGTAGTATCCACGTTCTTTTTGACTCGTTAATCAAACAATTTCGAGAGTTATTCTATGAGAAGTTCCTTATTTCGCAGGCTTCCCGTGCTCGTCTTCCTTCTTGTTAATGGGCTAAGTGTCGCCCAGGACAGCGAATTTGTTTTTTACTCGGACTTGGCAAACGACTGGTATGTTGGTGGAGATTACTTCGAATGGACATCGACTACAGAAGACAATAACGCTGCCAAGGTAAATGTTTTCTACAGGACCTGGGGAGACGAAACTAAACCGAAATTGGTGTTGATCCACGGCTTCCCTAATTCTAGTTTCGATTACTACAAGATGATCCCCTATCTTGAAGACGAGTATCATATTGCTGCGTTGGATTTTCCCGGTTCCGGATTCTCCGATAAGCCGCTTGATGGCTACAATTATATGCTGGCTGAGAATGCTGAGATTGTGGATCATTTCGTTCGCGAGGTAGTAGGGTTCGAGGATTTCGCACTCTTTACACATGATCGTGGTGTGAGTATCGGCCTCGCTTTTCTCGGGAATTACCTGGATAACCCCAGCCCGGGCTACACGGTTAATTATCATTTTTTATCCAACAGTGGCATGTTTCTCCCACTCGCCAACCTAGTGCCATTTCAATTGTCTTTACTCGATGCTGACGCCGGTGAGCGAATGATACAAGCTCGATCAGCTCAACCGCGGCGCACAGAAGGCGAACCGGAATCACTGGCTTTTTCCGATATCTTCGCTTTCAATCAAGGTAACATCTCACTGCTCTATGTTGGCCGCTACTTGTTAGAACGCCAGGTAAATGAGACCCGTTGGCTGGAGAATCTGCTACGCAGCCCAGTACCCGTAGCTTATCTGTGGGGATTGACGGACAACGTCAATCCTATTCGGATTCCCAACCATGTATGGGATACCTATCTAAACGATCGAGAGGTTGAGAGCAGCTTCTGGATTCTACCGACGGCAGGCCACTATCCTCAACGCGACAACCCCGAAGAAGTCGCCAAAATTGTTCGTATGGCACTGACAGGTCAAATACCAGACCGTGAAGCTGAAAGTGAGTTTATGCGCAGATATGGTGGAAGCAGAGCAGCTGAAGATGCAGTCTTTGTGGGGCGGTCAAAAATTGAGGAGTTGGATTTCCCCAGCTCGATTGAGTACACCCCTTCGGGCTATCGCCTGATAGACTAGTGGGCCAGAAACCTAAGGGGCAGAGTAATTTGATTCAAATTTTTACGAAACCCATTACACATCCATCGCACACCCAAAGGGTATAAATAGGGCTACATATTCCTGCGATACTGACCGCCCACTTCGAAGAAAGTATTAGTTATTTGGCCCAATGAACAATAGCGGACGGTGTTCATCAATTCGGCAAAGACGTTCTCATTATTGTTAGCGGCGTTACTTAGGTTTCGCAGAGCTTCTTCTGAGTGTTTTGCGTTCCGCGATTTGAATGCCTTAAGCCTAGAGATCTGGCTCTTTTTCTCTTCCTGCGTTGATCGGGCAAGCTTGATGTCTATCTTTTCATCCGGTTCGGCATTCAGAAACGTGTTTACACCAACGATAGGCAGGCTGCCATCGTGCTTGCGGTGTTCGTAGTACATAGACTCATCCTGAATTTTGCCACGCTGGTAGCCTGTTTCCATAGCTCCCAACACTCCTCCTCTGTCGGAAATGCGTTCGAATTCTTTGAGTACGGCCTCTTCAACAAGATCGGTGAGTTCTTCGACAATAAAGGATCCTTGGTTTGAATTCTCATTCTTAGCCAATCCCCACTCCTTGTTGATGATGAGCTGGATTGCTATAGCCCTTCGGACCGATTCTTCGGTCGGTGTAGTGATGGCCTCATCATAGGCATTGGTGTGGAGGCTGTTGCAGTTGTCATAGATGGCGATCAGAGCCTGTAGTGTCGTACGTATATCGTTAAATGACATTTCTTGGGCATGCAGCGAGCGACCCGAAGTTTGAATGTGGTACTTAAGCTTCTGGCTACGCTCGTCTGCGCCGTAGCGAAAACGCATTGCAGTAGCCCAAATGCGTCGAGCCACTCTGCCCATGACTGTATATTCCGGATCCATTCCATTAGAGAAGAAAAACGATAAGTTTTGGGCAAAGTCATCAACTTTCATGCCTCGTGCAAGATACGCTTCAACTAATGTAAAGCCATTAGAAAGGGTAAAGGCTAGTTGTGAAATTGGGTTGGCACCAGCCTCGGCAATATGGTAACCAGAGATTGATACAGAATAGAAATTACGTATTTTGTTGGCAGTAAAATATTCTTGTATGTCGCCCATTAGTTTCAGGCTGAAATCGGTGGAGAAAATACAGGTGTTTTGTCCTTGGTCTTCTTTGAGGATGTCTGCTTGTACCGTCCCACGCACATATTCCAATGTGTAGGCTTTGATCTCATCCCAGTCTTTCTCATTTGGTTGTTTATTATTTTCTTCGACAAAGGCATTAACACGCTGATCGATAGCTGCGTTCAGATACATGGCCAGGATAGTGGGTGCCGGTCCATTAATCGTCATTGACACAGAAGTAGATGGATTACATAGGTCAAAGCCGTCATATAGAGCCTTCATGTCGTCAAGTGTGGCGATGGATACGCCGGAATTTCCAACTTTGCCGAAGATGTCAGGTTGGATGGCGGGGTCGAAGCCATACAGAGTCACAGAATCAAACGCTGTAGATAATCTTTTAGCATCGGAATGTTCTGATAACTGCTTAAAGCGACGATTGGTTCTGAAGGCATCACCCTCACCCGCAAACATGCGCGTGGAATCTTCAGTTTCACGCTTGAATCTAAATACTCCTGCAGTAAAAGGAAATTTACCTGGCACGTTCTCCAGTAATATCCATTTCAGTAGCTCGCCGTGATCTTCATACCGAGGTAGAGCAACCCTGGGGATAGGAGTGCCTGATAGAGAAGTTCGGGTTAGAACTGTATTAATCTCTTGGCCTTTAACATTCATTACATGCTCATTGCCAGTGTAGTCTTTTTTTACTTGTGGCCAGGTTTTTAGTATTTGTTTAGCACCAGTATCCATTGCTTTTTCTCTTTCATGGATAAGATTATCTAGTCCGGAACCGTCTTTGCCTGTTTCTTCAATCATGTGTTTGGTTGCAAACAGTTGTTGTCTCTCCCGAGCAAGTTTTGATTGCGTGTCTACATAATGATGATAGCGGCGAACTTCTTCGGCAATTTCGGCCAAATAGCGTTGTTCTCGTTCAGGAATAATCAAGGTGCGTTGGGTGGATGTCTTGGTCTTAACCTGCGCGAGGAGTGATTTAAAATCACGCAAGCCTTGAGTTTTTAGATGGGGTAACAGTGCCTGGTAGAGTGCTGTGATTCCGTCGTCATTAAAATTTGAAGCAATAGTCCCAAATACGGGCATGTCTGATGGTGTCTGTGAAAATAATTCGCGGTTTCTTTGTACCTGCTTTGCTACATCTCGCAGTGCATCTTCGCTTCCTTTTTTTTCAAATTTGTTAATGGCAAAGAAATCGGCGTAGTCTAGCATGTCGATTTTCTCTAACTGGCTGGCAGCTCCAAATTCCGAAGTCATGACATAGAGAGAAGTGCCCACGAAAGGAACAATACCTGCGTCGCCCTGACCAATACCGGGAGTCTCGACGATGATAAGGTCAAACCCTACAAGTTTGACTGCGTTTAGAATTTCATTCAGATTTTCCGGGATTTCTACTGCTACATTACGGGTAGCAATTGAACGCATAAAGACGTTCGGATGATTAATTGCATTCATCCTGATCCTGTCACCCAATAGAGCACCGCCTGTTTTTTTTCGTGTGGGGTCAATAGCGAGCACCGCGATAGTTAGGGAATCGCCACTATCCTGCCGAAATCGCCTAATAATCTCGTCTGTAATGGAAGATTTTCCCGCGCCACCAGTTCCGGTGATGCCGAGAATGGGCGTCTGTTTTGTCTTTTTACTTCTGGAGGTAAGCTCATCCATTTGCGTTTGAGAGTAGTCTCCATTCTCAATTGCTGAGACAACTCGGGTAAGTAGCAGACTGTCACCTTCGGTCAGTTCAGCTGGGTCAACTGGAGGGGGACGATGCGCGCCCATTTGGCAGTGTCGTAGTATGTCATCGATTATGCCCTGTAAACCCATTGCTTGACCGTCGGAGGGAGAATATATACGGGTCACTCCATAGGCTTGGAGCTCTTCGATTTCTGCAGGAACAATTACACCGCCGCCACCGCCAAAGATCCTGATGTGGGATGCTTCCAGTTCTTGTAGCTTATCGACTAAGTACTTAAAGTATTCTACGTGTCCGCCCTGATAAGAGCTTATGGCAATGGCATCAACATCTTCTTGGATGGCCGCTTCAACGATTTCATGTACAGAGCGGTTATGTGCGAGATGAATAACTTCGGCGCCGCTCGCCTGCAAAATGCGGCGCATAATATTAATAGCTGCATCGTGCCCGTCGAATAAGCTTGCAGCGGTGATGAATCGCAACCACTTCCGTTTTCTGGCTGGTTCCGGCGCTTTAGTAGGCGGTCTTTTAAATTTGATTACACTCACAAGATACCCAAAGGTTCCTAAAGATAGTCCGACAAGCTAATTTTTCTAACATGCCTCGAAACTTACCTAGTTTGAGGATTTTACAAGAACTGCTGACCAATAGTCTGTATATTCTTGCCAAAGAAGTGTTAAAGGTATTTGGAATGAAAGAAAACTATGGTGATATTTCAGTTACTTCATTACCTGGATACGTGGTTCAGTGTGAAATTCATCGGGCGCCCAACAATTTCTTCGATCTTGAGTTGATCACAGATTTAGCGGATTGTTTCGACGATCTGGACGCAAACCCGGGCTGTCGGGCAATCGTACTTTGTTCTGAAGGCAAACACTTCTGTGCAGGGGCTAATTTTCAAACACCCGATGGCAAGCCGGAAGGTGATGTGATGGCAGCGAAGTCCGCCCGCGAAAGTAATCCGCTTTACACGGAAGCAGTGCGCCTGTTTGGCAATAAGAAACCTGTGATTGCAGCGGTGCAAGGGGCAGCTGTTGGTGGAGGGCTTGGTCTGGCGATGATGGCGGATTTCCGTGTTGCTAGCGAGAATACAAGGATGACTGCCAATTTTGTAAAACTGGGTTTCACACCAGGCTTTGGTCTTACATACACCCTACCCAGGCTAATAGGACAGCAGAAGGCCAACATGCTATTTCTGACTGGGCGACGTATCAATGGAGAAACGGCAATGGAATGGGGCGTCGCTGATGTATTCGCTACAGCCGAAGATATTCGAGATAAAGCCGTCGGACTCGCTCGTGAGATTGCGGAGAACGCACCGCTTGCACTTATTTCTCTCCGTGAACAAATGCGCCCAGGTCTAGTTGAAGCAGTTCGTGTCGCTACAGATATCGAAGGTAGGGAGCAATTCTGGTTGACTCGAACCGAGGATCATAAGGAAGGAGTGAGCGCTGTGGCCGAGCGCCGAGTCGGTAGTTTTACCGCAAAATAGTACACTTATCGAGAAAGCGGGAGTTAGGCTTTCTGCGTTGCCAAGAGGTAGCAACTTTTGCAGAAGTCGATTACTCTAGCATCCTAACAAATACCCTGGGATTATTATGTTTGTCTGGCTGGAGACTACACCGATAGCACAATTGGTGGCGCTATCACTTTGGGCTTATCCCGCTCTGCTGAGTCTTCATATAATCGGGCTCGCGATTGTGGTCGGCATTTTCAGTATGCGAGATCTCCGCCTCCTTGGTATCGCTCATGGTGTTGAACCTACTGCTTTTATTTCACTGGGCAAACTGGCATGGATCGGCTTTACGATCAATGCACTCTCGGGGATTCTACTTTTCACTTCGCAGGCAACGATATTTATTACAAGTATTCCTTTTTTGTTGAAAATCAGTTTTATTACTGTGGGTATGGTGCTAGCAGTCATCATTCAGGCACGGTTAAGTAATCTGCTGGTTGATGATAGATACATAAATAGCGTCGATCGCACGACCAGATTTCTCGCGGCAATCTCAATGTCATTGTGGATAGGTGCTATTATCGCCGGCCGGCTAATCGCATATTTTTAAAAGAAAAAACCATGCTAGAGTCACTCTCATCATTGATTATCGATAGTCCGCTGAACCAGTGGATTCTAGACACATACTGGTTGTGGCCAGTCTTGGAAATCGTTCACTTTTTCGGGTTATCGCTGTTGTTGGGCGGACTGATCATTATCGATTTACGATTGATGGGCTATTTCCGGTCGCTGAATCTCGAAACAATTAATAACTTGATTCCCCTAGTTATATGTGGGTTTAGCTTAAATCTCGTCACTGGTATCTTGTTTTTCATTGGAGACCCGATGCGTTACTCGGTCAATATTGGCTTCCAGATTAAGATGGGATTGGTAATACTTGCTGGGCTGAATACGTTGTTTTATTCCTGGAAAATAATACCAGCGCTAGCAAACTGGAGTGTCAGTTCAGACACTCCAATTTCAGTGAAGATTGTTGGTCTCATTTCTTTATCAGCTTGGACAGGCGTACTAGTGCTAGGACGACTAATTCCTTATGTTGGAACAGGATAGACTTAAAAGAAGCCGGGGTGAATCGATGATAAACACCCTGGCTTCTTTCGTTGGACAAGTGCTCTTACTTGTATTTCGAAGGATAGAATCGAACTGATGCTCTGGCCGCTTCGGGATCGCAATCATAAGCTTGTAACTGATAACCTTCTCTAGCCGGAAGCCAGCGCGTGGTGTAAGACGTTGGTTCGCGGAGAAACATCGAATCTTCTATTGTCAGCGTCATGCGTAGTTCGCCTTCCTCCAGCCAGTAGCGTTCCGTCACCTTTTTCTGGGAAGAAGAGGGGATACCGTTATAATCATCGAATCCCGCCACATCAAATACAAAATGAGTGGTGGTGACATACAAAGAACCGTTCTCGTAGTGACCCACGGAAAATCCTTGGACGCCGAAATCGGTGGATTTTGGCTTGCGACCGTCCAGCCAAACGGTCCGCAGTTGATCGTCTTTTTCGTACCGAAGTAGCACCCGGTCGGGCCATTGGGTAACCTTCATATGGTAAGGATCATATTGAATTGCAGGCGAACTCGCTGGTTGGCAATCGTACTTTGGCGCCATGATTTCTTCCCATACTTCCTGATAGGCAAGCGCACGTTCGTTCAGCACCGGGAAATTGTTTTCTCCCCACGGGACGTTCTCACCATTCACTGGACGTACTGAGAAACCACCATTCCAGATACCATCGAATATGGGAATATCAGTCTCAATGCTTTGGCTACTTATCTGAGGATTGGCGTATCCCACTGCCAGCGCAACCACAGCCAAAATTGTTATTTTCCCTTTTAATACCGGATTCATAATTCCTCCCACAGCTTATAATGTTTTCTGACTCTTGTTATTTTTGTGGATTTAGCGGCGCGCAGGGGCCTCTTCCACCCGGCCACCTTCGATGATGGGACTGCCATCCGGCTTAGTCATCCGCACGCAACAAACGCCGTAGGAGCCTTCCGCCCGTGACCGCTGACCCGATACTTTTACACGTTGACCCACTTGCAGAGTGTCGGGCGACCATCCTGCTCTGCGGATACTGACTGGTGCACCCAGTTCCACTTGCCATTCAATGACTTCGTCGTTTCCCCCTGCCACATTAACGAACAGGAAGGCGTGGGGGTTTCGGAATACCCAACGGGTCACGGTTCCTTCGAACTCGACACGGTTCTCGGGATTATAAAATGGTGCGCTTGAATGGTGAGCTATTGCTTCAGCAACTAGAATCGCGAAACCTGCGGTGACTGCAGCTGCTACCCATCGGCGAATGCTCATATTTCTCTCCTGTGGTTCGATTGGCATCGGATAACTTTGTTCCAGCGAGAATAATCAGTATCTGAGCAGTAGTCAAAGGAGAGGACGCGTGTGGTGGGCCTGGAAGGATTCGAACCTTCGACCAACGGATTATGAGTCCGGTGCTCTAACCAACTGAGCTACAGGCCCTTACACTTCTCTCTAATTTACGTGCTTTGTTTCAGACTCTCTCAAATTAGGTAGCGTCCACCTGCACACAATACCTTGTTTCCAGACATGTCTGGAATTTATCTTCGTAGTAGCTTCTAAAAAGACCCTGAAAAAACAGCTTGCCCGTTTCCTTAATATTATGACAATTCCCTCTTCAGTACTTTTCCAGTGGCATTTTTGGGTAGTTCGTCTATGAATTGCAAATACCTTGGCACCTTAAATTTCGCCAGTTGTTGGGCACAGTGGCCGAACACGTCTTGTTCGAGTAGGGCTACACCCGGTTTAGTTACCAAAAATAGTTTTCCTACTTCACCCCATTTTTCGTCTGGAACCCCTATGACCGCCGCCTCGATGATGCCTTCCAACTCGTATACTACTGATTCCACCTCTGCTGGATAAACATTTTCCCCACCGGAGATATACATGTCTTTCCAGCGGTCTACAATATAGTAAAAGCCATCATTATCTTGGCGGGCTGCATCACCGGTGTGTAACCATCCGTTTGTGAAAGAGGTCTGATTAGCTTCCGGGCGATTCCAGTAACCAGGACAGATAGTTGGCCCCTTCACCCAAAGTTCGCCGATTTGTCCGGGTGTCACATCGACTCCTTCATCATCTACTATACGCGTCTCTGTGTGTAACACTGGCAACCCAACAGATCCTATTTTTTCAATGAGTTTGTCTTTCGGTAGGGAGAGGCAAGAAGGACCGGTCTCGGTCATTCCGAAGCCCTGTTTTACGGGAAGCCCTTTGTCTGTCCAGGTAACAAGCGTGGCTAAAGGTACGGGAGCCCCACCTACCGTAGCATGCTCGACATGGTCGAATTTAGCCGTATCGAAGTCCGGTGATTGCGCCATGAATTGGTAAATAGACGGTACTGCCAAAAAATGAGTAACACCGAGATTGGGGTCGACAATTTTTTGTAGGCAGTCCGCAGGTTCAAAATTCCGGATAATGATATTGGTCGCTCCTGCATGGACCGCTGGATTTGCGTAACAATTGAGGCCGCCTGTATGGAAAAGTGGGAGTATTACCAGATTCGCACTTTCAGTAGACAAGCCGAGCGGTACAGTGGAATTGATGGCATTAAAAAATGTCATGTTATAAGTGATCATGGCTCCTTTCGGTTTGCCAGTAGTACCCGAGGTGTACATGATAGTTTGTACATCAATTAGGCGAATCCGATTTTCGGAGTCAAATACGAATTTATTTGAGTGTCTCAATAGAGCATCTTCGTAAGGATTGTCAGCAAGATCACGACTTATGCACAGAGTATGTTCGATATCGTAAAGTTTACTAAGTTCGCTTACCTGTTTCTCAAATTCGTAATCGAAAAAGAGCCCGCGCGGAGCAGAGTCTTTAATTATGAATTCAAGCTCTGGAACCGATAAGCGCCAATTCAAAAGCACTGAAATAGCACCTATCTTGCTGCAGGCGTAATAAAACTCTAAATATTCGTTTCCGTTTTTAGCTAGGATAGCGACGCGATCACTTTTCTCTATTTTCCACTGCTCGCGCAGGTAATTGGCAAGTTGGCAGACCCGCTCATTGAATGCTCTGTAGGTGAAGACTTTCTCTGAATCCAGATCGATGATGGCACAATTATTGCCATTGACATCACTATGATATTGAGGCCAGTCGTACGCCAATATAGGCCTGTATAACTGAGAATCATCGTTAACAAAATCTATGCTCATAGCTGGGTTCGCCTAGGTTTTCTTCCAATTTTGAGAATATTTGGCCGATGCTGTCCGGTGACAATCTAAAGCCCGGCAGCCCGCTTAAAGGCCGGGCGTTCCTTGAGCATCGAATAATATCTTTCCGTATTTGGTTTAAACGAGGCTGAGAGCCCTAGAGATTCGGCCAACACTAGCGCGTATCCGATGCAAACATCGGCGATAGTGAATCGTCCCGCACAGAGATATTTTCGATCACTGAGCGTCTCTTCCACACAACGTAAACGCGAAAGAAACCAGCGCTGGTAGTCCTCGGCTACTTGTGGAATTCGTCGTTCTTCCGGTTCGAGGCGAGTATAGCGGAGCACCAGAGTCTGTGGAAAGGTTAGAGTTGCATCGCTACGGTGCAGCCAATTGAGATAAATGCCATAGTCCTCATCGCGAGGGTTCAATCCTAAATCGGTCGGACCATAGCGATCGACAAGGTATTGGGAAATGCCAGCAGATTCGGTCATAGTTACTTCACCATCAATCATTGTTGGAACGGTCCCTAATGGATTGATTCCCAAATAGCCTTCATAAGTGGCACGAGGCGGAAATTCCATTACGATGAGCTCGTACTCGAGCCCCATCTCTTCTAAGGTCCAGAGTGGTCTCATGGATCGGGCTCGGGGGCAGTGATAGAGTTTAATTGTCATTTTGTCTTCTTTGTTGTTTTCAACTTAAGTTGCGGTTCAACCAGGACTATCCATTTTTCTACTTGCTTGAGATTTTCTGATGGTCTTACACCGTAGCGTTCTTGAATAATCAGGCCGCCCAAGAAGCTTCGCGTCATAGCCAGCAGTTGCCTAACCTCTTCGTCGCCATTAGCCGAGTAATAGGTCTCAATTGCTTGTTCATCTAGGGTCTTGTTCCAATCCTTTAGGGTGAGAGAAATGCGTTTTTTTAAAGCTTTATCTGTTCGGGCGGCGGTGAGTATTTCTAGCAAAGCACGATAGGGAGGCGTGTTGACCAGCTTATTCCACGAATAGAGAATAGCATCCGCGACGGTTTTGATTGAGCGTCCTTTTTCCGTGCGAAAACCCTTTGTACGCTGCAATAAAAGATTAGCAGTTGCCGTTATTAGATCTTCTTTACTCGGGAAGTGATGCTGTAAGGCTCCTTTGGAAAAACCGGCACGGGCAGCGACCAGATTCAGAGATGTTTTTGCATAACCTACCTCAATCAGACAATCGATAGTGGCTTTGCAAATTGCGGCCTGAGCTTTTTCGCTCTTGCTTTGTTGTTTCCCCACAATCTGCTCAAATGCCATAGTTTTTCCAATCGCGTTTTAGGAACAATTTCCAAGTGCCCTGATTTGTTAAATTAGCTCTCATGGAGCCCCACTGCAGACTCAGCCTAACATAGCGATGAACAATCAACCAAGAATAAAGCCATCCGGATGGCTTTTATTTTTGAATTTGAGTATGCTTGAGAAATGGTTTGCAGGTTTATAGATATATCGAGGTAACCGATGGAGATTAAATTCTCTGACAAAGAACAAGCCTTTAGAGATGAACTGGATGAATTTCTGCAGCGTGAGTTGCCCAATGATTGGGCTGAAAAACCAATATCTTGGCCTCACGATTATGCAAGGGGCGGTTACCAGGATGAGGGTGATAGTGTCATAGCTAGCGCATTTATGGACAAAGTCGCAGAAAAAGGCTGGTTAACCTTATTTTGGAGAAATGAAGAAGGTAGTCCGGCCTATTCTTATATGGAGCAGGCTATTTTCGAAGAACGCATGAGTTACTACCGTGCGCCGTTATCAGACCAAACCGGTATGGGCATCGTTGCTCCAATGTTACTCCGGACTGGGACAGACCAACAGAAACAGAAATGGTTGCCGCGTATTGCTTCGGGCGAGATAAGCTTCTGGTTGGGCTACAGTGAACCCAATGCTGGTTCTGATCTGGGGAGCGTTAGAACTCATGCAGTGGAACATGGAGATGAGTACATTTTGAATGGACAAAAATGTTGGTCGAGTGGCGCCCACCTGGCCGATTATTCTTGGATGATTGTCCGTACTGATCCTGAAGCTAGAAAGCACCAGGGCTTAAGTTTTTTCATTGTGGACAACAAAACACCTGGCATTACCATGGATCCAGTGATCAATATTTTAGGGGATCACTCTTTCAATAATGTTTTTCTCAATAATGTAAGAGTCCCTAAAGAAAATCTTGTTGGTGGTAAAAATAGGGGATTTTACAATCTAATGACCGCTTTGGATTACGAGCGCATTACCTTGGTGGGGATAGGTGGTTTTAAACGGATGTTTGAAGAGTTGTTGGACTATGTGAAATCAACTAAGCATAACGGCGAATTACTTGCGGAGACTCAGACTGTAAGAAATAAAATGGCCAGGATGGCTACTCGAATTGAGATAGGGTACATGCTGTTCTGGCGAACTGCAGAAATGCTGGACCATGCGCAGGATCCGAACGTAGAGTCCTCCATTCTTAAATTAACAGCAACCGAGTTGGCCCGTGACATGGCTGAATTGGCCATGGAAATAATGGGACCTTATGGTCAGCTGTCTGGGAAATCGAAGTGGGCACCGATACGGGGGTTGGTCGCCCGGGGTTTTCTAGAAAGCATTTCCGCCACTATTGGCGCGGGTACCTCGGAAGTTCAACGCAACATTATCGCCCAGCGTGGTCTTGGCTTACCAAGGGGCTAGTGATTGCATTAGTCAAAGATAAAGTAGGTTTTTTAATAAGCATATTGTCCTCGCTTAATACCTAATACACAGAAGGCCACAAGAATGAATACGGATTTAACCGAAGAGCAAAAAATACTGCGTCAAGCAGCGGAAGAATTTTTGCGTAAGGAATGCCCGAAAGATTTAATGCGTCAACGCAGGGATGATAGTAGGGAATTCGATAGCGCGCTATGGCAGAAAATGGCCGATTTAGGCTGGATGGGGGTCGGTATCAAAGAGGAACACGGTGGCTCCGGTGGAAACTTTAGCGATTTAGCAGTATTAATCGAGGCCATGGGGGGGGTGTGTTTACCGGTACCCTTCTTCAGTACGGTAGTAGTTAGTGCCGCCACATTGGAACAGTCTTCGGCCAGTGACCTGAAAACAAAATTGTTGCCACGGATTACAGCGGGGGAGCTAGTCTGCTCCTATGCTGCAACAGAACCGGGGAATACTTACGGCTTGGTGAATATTCAGACACAAGCTGTACCTGACGGAGATGGCTTCAGCATAAATGGCAGTAAATTGTTCGTGGAATACGCCAGATCAGCAGATTATCTTCTCACTGTCGTCCACGAAGGTAAGGATTTACTAATTTTAATGGTGGACTCCAGTAGCCCGGGTATAGAAATAGAATCCTACGACACTCTCGACTACGCCGACCAATGTGAAGTGCGCTTTAACCAGGTAAAAGTGCCGGTTTCTTCTGTTGTAGCCCGAGGCGGTGAAGCCACAACCTTGTTAAAGAATTTAGAAGAACGATCCGCTGTCGGGAAATGTGCTGAAATCTTGGGCGGAATTCAAATTGTTCTGGATATGAGTGTTGATTATGTCAAAGGCAGGGAACAGTTTGGGCAGGTCGTGGGTTCATTTCAAGCCGTACAGCATCACTGTGCCAACATGGCGGTCGAGGTCGACAGTTCCCGCTACATTACCATGCAGGCAATATGGAAAATCGCGCAGGCTTTGCCTGCTACAAAAGAAGTATCCATGGCTAAATCTTACACCAGTGCCGCGGCTATTCGGGTTACCAAGTTGGGGCATCAAACTCATGGTGCTATTTCGTTCTGTGATGAACTCGACATGCATCTCTACCTTCGCAAGGCCCATGCGGCTTCTGTTGCTTTTGGGGATGAGGAGTACCATCTGGAAAAAGTGGCGAAGGAGCTTGGGCTTTAGCTTTTAAGCCCTGAAGAATCTAAGAGCTGTTTTAGTTGATTGAGAATTAGAAATAATTTTAGGGAGGTTACATGCCCGCACTAGAATCGAGTCTCGATGTCAGGTCAGAAGCGTTCGAGAAGAATCGAGCTGACATGCAGGACTTGCTGGAAACCATGAATGGCTTGCTTGCAGAAGCGGCTGAAGGTGGGGGCCCGGAGGCCACGGCGAGATTACGTTCGCGAAACAAGATGCCAATTCGAGAACGTATTACTCATGTACTGGATCGGGATTCTCCCTTTTTGGAGATTAGTCCACTGGCAGCTTGGCGCTCACCTTTTGCGGTGGGTTCTGGTTTCGTTGTGGGTATCGGCGTAATTAAAGATGTGGAATGCGTGATTCTTGGGCACGATCCCTCAGTCCGTGCAGGTGCATTTAATCAATTCAACTCCAAGAAACTCATGCGAGGTTTGCAAATTTCTAGAGAGAATCGCTTACCCTATATACAGTTTGTGGAATCAGCTGGTGCCGATTTGCGGGGTCAAGGTTCTGACGAAGACCCGGAGGAGGCTATTCAACGTGAGATAGGACATTTTGCTGAGTCCGGTCGGCTGTTCTACGAAATTACCGAGTTATCCAAAATAGGCATACCGACAGTGTCGCTTGTTTTTGGGGCCTCCACGGCTGGTGGAGCCTACCAACCCGGCATGAGTGACTACAACATACTAATTAAAAACCAATCGCGAGTGTTTTTGGGTGGTCCTCCTTTGGTGAAGATGGCTACGGGAGAAGATGCCGATCCGGAGAGTCTTGGAGGCGCCGATATGCACACCACTATTTCTGGTCTCGGTGATTATTTGGCTCAGGATGAGATGGATGGTATTCGAATGTGCAGGGAAGTAGTCTCGCATCTGAACTGGCGAAAACGAGGCCCGGAGCCAGCGCAAAAATATTTGGAACCAATTCATGATCCAGAAGAATTGCTGGGAATCGTGTCTAAAGATTTACGTTCACCCTTTGATATGCGCGAGGTAATTGCTCGAATTGTCGACGGTTCTGAGTTCGAGGATTTCAAACCCCTCTATGGTCCTACGTTGGTTTGTGGTTGGGCGACTATCCATGGATATCCTGTCGGTATTCTGGGGAATAATGGAGCACTGTTTTCCGAGTCCTCAGAAAAAGCTGCGCAATTTATTCAATTGTGTAACCAGATCGATGTACCTCTTCTTTTTTTACATAACATAACCGGCTATCTGGTTGGAACAGATTTTGAGCAGGGTGGTATTACCAAAAACGGCTCGAAGATGATTAATGCCGTATCCAATTCCACAGTTCCCCACGTTACTGTCATTATTGGCGCATCATATGGCGCGGGTAATTTTGGCATGAGTGGCCGGGCGTTTGGCACTCGCTTCAATTTTATTTGGCCCACGGCGAAAATTGCAGTAATGGGTCCCAAACAGATGGCGGGGGTCATGACGATAGTGGGGAAAGCGGCGGCGGAAAGGCGAGGTAAGAAGTTCGATGAAGAAGCTGACGCCAAACGCGCAGCTGTAGCCGAACATTGGGCAGAGGAGCGTTCCAAAGGCATGTTTGCTACTTCTCGAGTTAGTGATGATGGAATGATAGACCCTCGAGACACGCGTACGATAGTCGCAATAGCGTTATCGGCTTGCCATTCCAATGAGGTGAAGGGTACGAAGGAGTTCGGCACGTGGCGCATGTAAGAAAAAAGATCAGTCAATCCAGAATCAAACCTATTAGCCGTTTATTAATCGCTAACCGCGGTGAAATATCCAGACGCATAAACCGCACTGCCCATCAAATGGGTATTAGCACCGTGGCTATCTATGCTGATGGTGACGTTGATGCTCCCTTTGTACGCGAAGCCGATTTCGCCATTGCATTAAGAGGTGAAACCTCTGTCGATACCTACCTTCATATGGAGAAAGTTTTGGAGGCTTGCAAAACAAGTGGTGCTGACGCGATCCACCCGGGTTATGGGTTTTTGTCTGAGAATAGTGGGTTTGCTGAAGCTGTGGGTGCAGCGGGCTTTGTCTGGATTGGACCCTCACCTGAGGCGATTGCCAGTATGGGAGATAAACTCTCAGCTAAGCATTTGATGGAGGAGGCCGAGGTTCCTACCTTACCTGGCAGGCAAATACGTGAAAATGAAGATGCTACCGCGCTCGCTGAAGAAATCGGCTATCCAGTATTGGTCAAGGCTTCTGCCGGCGGTGGCGGTCGTGGTATGCGCGTAGTAGAAAACTCAGGAGAATTAGCTGGAGCTATTGAGGCTGCTAGGCGTGAGGCACTTAGTGCCTTTGGCGATGATACTTTATTCATAGAACATTGGCTGGCCTTTTCGCGTCATGTTGAGATTCAAATTCTAGGTGATCACTATGGCAACCTGGTGCACTGTTTCGAGAGAGAATGTTCCATCCAGAGACGCCACCAGAAAATAATAGAGGAAGCGCCATCTCCAGCGGTTGATGAAGATATTAGATATCGTATGGGTGAAGCTGCATTGAAGGCAGCTCGTAAAATTGGTTATTCATCCGCTGGTACTGTTGAATTTTTGTTAAGTGGTTCTGATTTTTACTTTCTCGAAGTGAACACTCGATTGCAAGTTGAACATCCTGTTACAGAAGCTATAACCGGTCTAGATTTAGTGAGGGAACAAATTCGAATAGCTGAAGGAGAGGCACTTTCTTTCAAGCAGGAAGATCTCTCCATTTGTGGGCACGCCATAGAAGCCAGACTCTATGCCGAGGATCCGGAAAATAACTTTTTGCCATCTCCTGGCACATTATTGGCGTGGCAGGTGCCCACGTCTGAAACAGCGACGAATTTAAGTCCAAATGTAGTTGCTACTCGCATCGATTCGGGAGTCGAATCAGGCAGTGAAGTGAGCATGATCTTTGACCCTATGTTGGCTAAATTTATAGTTCATGCTGCTACCCGACGAGAAGCTGCAAGCCGACTGTCCAGATTGCTCGAGAGAACAAGGATCCAGGGCATAACGAGTAACCGTGATTTCCTTGTGGCCACCTTGCGAACGCCGGAATTTCTAAAAGGCGCAACTAACACGGACTTCATTGCGAGGGTTAAACCTGCGAGCAAACGTGAGCTTTCTAAAGAAGAATGTATCAATGCGGGTATCGCTGTTGTAATGGAGGCTCAGGCCCAGCAACGGGCGTCGGCAAAAGTGTTGAAATCTGTTCCCAGTGGCTGGCGTAACACAGAAATGCCTTTTGAAAAACATGAATTTCTGGTTGATGAAGAATCCCTTATTGTTGAATATCGTATTGAGCGTAGTGGAAAATTCAGGGTCAGATGTGAAGAAAAAGAATTTCTTGTAACTTTATATAGGGCTGGAAGGGGAAAAGTAGACCTTGAATTCGAAAATCGTCGTAACGCGTTTAATGTCGATCAGCATGCAAATCGGTGGCTAGTAAACGGCTCCCATGGCGACCTCGAGCTTATCCAGTTGCCAAGATTTGCCGATACCAAACTGGTTGATGCTGAAAGGGGTTTGGTGGCTCCAATGCCTGGGGTGGTAGTTTCAACAGAAGTTAAAGTGGGTGATGCCGTGGGAAAAGGCCAATTACTTATGGTTTTAGAAGCCATGAAGATGGAGCATCGCATCACGGCACCAAGAGACGGCATTGTATGCGAAATTCATGTTGTAACGGGTGCCCAGGTTGCTAATGGTGAGTTGTTAGTGCGGTTGGCTGAAGATAGAGAGGTGTAGTACTCAAATCAGCAATCAAATAGGGTGAAACGTAAAAAAGAAAGAGAGTTGTCCCGATGACAGATGATCAAGCAACGCTATATAAGGTGAAGCAAGGAGCAGCTTGGATAACACTGAATAGGCCAGACAATCGCAACGCATTGTCTGCAGCACTGGTGACAGGACTGTATGATAACTTGTTGGCTGCCAACAAGGATAATGAAGTGCGATGTATTGTTCTCACTGGGGCTGATCCTGCTTTCTGTGCTGGGGCTGATTTAAAAAGCCCGCCAGGCCAGAGCATCAAAGGGGGCCGTGCCGTTCCTTATGCAGATGTTCTTACAGCGATATTAGAAAGCAACAAACCCGTAATCGGAGCCATTAATGGTGCTGCATTTGCAGGAGGACTGGGTCTTGTTGGAGCGTCTGATATCGTCATCGCTGCGCAGGAGGCCATTTTTAGTTTTAGTGAGGTACGGATAGGAGTAATTCCAGCAGTGATTTCCGTAGTCTGTTTGCCGAAATTAGGCAGTCATCAAGGCATGAAACTTTTTCTCACTGGCGAGCGTTTTAACGGCAAACAAGCCGTGGATTTTGGCCTGGCTCATCGCGCTGTACCCAAGGCACAGCTATTTGAAGCTGTGCGGGAGGAAATCAAGGCGATAAAGTTAGGAGGGCCTAATGCTGTTGTTGAATGCAAGAAGCTTGTGCGCCGAATACCTCAGCTCGAGGTGAAAGAGGGGTTTAAGGAGGCTGCAAAATGGAGTCTTCGCATGTTTAAATCTCAGGAAGGTAGCGAAGGCATAGCGGCTTTTAGAGAGAAACGCAAAGCTTCTTGGGTTGCAGACGATTAGTAACTAGTTAACTTACGAGTAGATAAATGAGCGACATAATACGTATCGGCAATTGCAGTGGCTTCTATGGTGATCGGTTGGCTGCAGCTGGGGAAATGGTCGAAGGAGGGGACATTGATGTCCTAAGTGGCGACTATTTGGCTGAACTCACCATGGCCATATTACATAATCAGCGCGAGACACGTGGATCGCACCTTGGTTATGTTGGTACTTTCCTAAAACAGGTACGCGAAGTAGCTGCTTCCTGCCGCAAGCGGAATATTAAAATTGTATCTAATGCTGGTGGTTTGAATCCAAAAGGGATGGCAGAAGCTATAGAGAAAATTCTTGCTGAACTTGGCGTAAATTCCTTGGTTGCATATATCGATGGTGATGATTTAGTAGATGACATAGCAAAGTTACAGAGCGAAGGTGAAGCTTTCATAAGTACTGAGAAACAAATCCCGCTTTGTGAATCTGGCCATAAAGTAGTAACAGCCAATACTTATTTTGGCGGCTGGGCTATTAAAGAGGCGCTCGATCAAGGAGCGGACATTGTAATATGTCCGCGGGTTACGGATGCGGCAGTAGTCATTGGTCCTGCTGCCTGGAAGTTTAAATGGGCTCGGGATGACTATGATGCCCTGGCAGGGGCTTTGGTGGCAGGGCATATTATTGAGTGCGGAGCGCAATGCTGTGGTGGCAATTATGCTTTTTTTGAAGAAGTACCTAGTTACCGAAATGTGGGCTATCCCATCGCGGAAATAGAAGCCGATGGATCATTCACGATTACTAAACATTCTGGTACTGGCGGTTTGGTTTCGGTGGGCACGGTTACCGCGCAACTGCTTTACGAAATATCGACCCCGGAATACTACAATCCCGATGTGATTGCCCACTTTGATAGTATCAAGATCGAACAAGCAGGAGATGACCGTGTCCGAATTAGTGGCTGTAAGGGTAGCAGTCCGCCTTCCACTCACAAAGTCTGTATCAATACTATAGGCCCATGTAAACAAACTGTGGAGGTGTTGCTGACCGGACTGGATATCGAAAAAAAAGCGGAGATCTATCTGGATTCAATATTTCACAATCTGGGGGGAAAGGAACAATTTGATGATATTGATATTCAGTTGATCAGGAGTGACAAGGAAGATCCGGTTGCTAACGAGGAAGCTCATGCGGCGCTACGCTTAACGGTTACCAGTAATGATTCACGCAAACTCGGCCGCCTTTTTCAGGCCAAGATCACTGAACTGGGTTTGGCAAATATTCCCGGCAACACTTCTCGCGGGGCGACAGGCAACGATGGCAGCCCGGTCCTGGTTTACTGGCCGGCTTTGATAGACAGTAAACATGTTAGCGAACTGGTGCACTTAGGAGCTGATTTAATTGAAGTGTTACCTACTCAGCGGTTGGATTTTAACCATGTTCATTATGAGAGCGCTCCAGTCGAAATAGATAAAATACCGATTGCTGAAGTCGCTACTATCGCATTTGGTAGACTCTTTGGCACCCGTTCTGGAGATAAAGGCGGTTGTGCTAATTGTGGCGTTTGGGCTCGAACAGATGCTGCGTATAGTTTTCTCTATTACTTTCTCACGGTGGATCAGCTGAAGAAGTTACTCCCGGATATGAAAAAATTTGACATCGAGCGTTATGAACTACCCAATATGCGCGCCTTGAATTTTTATATTCATGATGTGCTAGGTGATGGAGCGTCTTCCAGTCATCGAATCGACAGACAAGCAAAATCATTAGGTGAATATTTGCGTGCGAAAATTATCGAAGTGCCACAAGCGCTTATCGAAGAATTAGGTGTTGAGGTCTAGAATGCGGATATGGATATCAGTTTGACTTTAGCATTTGTCATGCCATAGCATCGCGGGGTTTTGACTGCGTAGCGTGCAATATCTGCTAAGTAGATAACGAAGCCACTCAATTTTCTTGCATAAAATCCGGACAACTGGTTATTTTGAAATTCTAAAACTAGAATTGATCACGCGAGCTAATATTTTCGTGGGATGAAGGGTTCTTATTTATTACCAATTTAGCAGTAGGAATAAAAAGTGTCTGGGATTTTTCTGGAAAATACCATAGCAAACTAGCTCATAGCTCATAGCTCATAGCTCATAGCTCATAGCTCATAGCTCAATTATCAGTATAAAAAAATGCAAGCATCGATATTACGGATACTAACTTTACGGTTTCACGTATTAATCGCATTTTCCGGGTACATGCAGGCTCAGGACACGCCCGCTTTTTTTGAAGAAATCGTTGTCACCCCAAGTTTGGTTCCAGTTACTCTGCGCCGGATAGGCAATTCTGTTTCGGTCATTTCAGAAGTAGAAATCGAAGCGTATGGAAACCTTTCCCTCGTCGAAGTGCTGCGTCAATTGCCATCCATAGCTAGCAGCAATAATGGCGGCTCTGGTAAAACTACTACTTTAAGAATTCGCGGTGAAGAGGGGTTTCGTACGCTAATCTTATTTGATGGGATACGGTTATCTGATCCAAGCAGCACTCAAATAGGCACGCCGCTTGAGCACTTACTCAGTGACGGCATCGGTCGAATCGAAGTATTAAGAGGCCCCCAGGGCCTGGCCTATGGCGCTGATGCGGGTGGTGTTGTCAATATTAGTTCACGTTCTTTAGAGCAAGGGTTTTTTGCCAACTTAGATGCTCGATCTGGAGCCTACGGTACCCAAAAGGTTACTGGGAATATAGGAAGTGCCAACGAGGTTGTCGATTATTTTTTGTCGTTAACCGACGCTGAAACTGACGGCTACAATACCAGTCAAGCTGATACTGTTTTAAGAGACTATGATGGTTACGTTAACACTTCTGTGCATGGCCGACTCGGGATAAACCTATCGGAAAATATGCGTCTCGACGTGGTACATCGTGAAGTTGATGGTGATTCCGAATTCGATGGTTGTTTTTCCGGGACAACAGTACACAATTGTTCATCTAATTATGAGTTAAGTGCATCAAGAGTTGCCTTGAAATATAGTTCGAATAATTTTTCTCATTCGATATCTTATGCATCAACAGAAACAGAGCGAGAAAGTTTTGCCCTTAACACTTCGGCCTTCTCAGCCAATGGCTGGCTGGATCGATGGGAATACTTAGGCACCACCAACGGTCTGCCAGGCTTTAATTTTGTGTTCGGCGCGGACTACGAAGAGGCCAAAAACAATGACAATGCTCGGGATAATTTGGGATTTTACCTAGAATATCTCAGCGATTTTTCAGACATATTTTTTCTCACCGCAGGTGTGCGTCATGATGACAATGATGATTTTGGCACGAATACCAGTTATAGGATTAGTAGTGCTTACCTAATTGATCTACCAAATAGTGCTACATTGAAAATCAAAGCCAGTCAAGGTACCGGGTTTAGAGCGCCGAGCCCTTTTGAGATTGGTTATAACGCTGGCGCCTTTGCTTTTCCGCCAGCCTCCATGAATACTTTAAAGCAGGAAAAAAGCGAAGGCCATGAAGTTGGCCTGGAATACGTGTTAGGAAATAGTTTGCATCTAGATGCGGTTTATTTTAATCAAAAAGTAAAGAATGCAGTTTTTTTTGATCTCGCAAGGTTCAGTGGTTACTTGCAGGACGTTGGTACTAGTAAATCTGACGGCGTTGAATTGGCCATGGATTTTGCATTGACCGATAGCCTGCGCTTAACTTCAAATTATACGTTTAACGAAACCGAGCGACCCAATGGGTTGCAGCGTCTGCGCCGGCCTGAAGGGCTGGCTAATGTTGGTTTGTTCTATTCAGGAGTGGGAGAACGGCTAAAGGTTAACGCTTTCTATCGCATTTCACGCGACTCAATTGATGATCTTAACGGAACACTTATGAATCTAGATGACTTTGAGGTATTAGACTTAAGCGCTAGTTACGACATTAATGACAGCGCTCGGATTTATGCGCGGGTGGAAAATTTGCTTGACAAAGACTACCAGGAAATCACAGGGTTCTTTTCGCCCCAGCGCGCGATCTATATAGGCATTAAACTGAATTTTTCTCAGCCTTAATCAGGAGCGTCATAGACGACAGATTCCAAGGGTTTATATTTCGATAGCCCAAATCGAGGCCCAATGAGATATATGTAAAAGATGGTGAGCCTGCCAAGGACCGACGGGTTATGAAGTGACAGAACGGCCAGCAGCTTTCTTGTCATTTCCAGCTTTTTTTACTCTAATTTTATTGTCATCTAGCTGGCTACTGTTGAGATGCTTCATTGCCGCTTTGGCTTCACCTGCTTTTGGCATCTCGATAAAGGCGAATCCTTTAGATCCGCCAGATTTCTTGTCTAACACAAGGGTTGTAGATTGTACGGCTCCCCATGCTTCAAACACGGCTTGAAGCTCTGCTTCCGTCGTAGTTCTTGCTAAATTTCTGACTAATATTTTCATAGAGTTTTCATTCTGCTATGCCGGGACCAACGGGCTCTCAAAATCCATAGTCCGTCGCTCCAATTCATGCCTCGATGATTTGCTAGGGAAGTTGGTGGGCCCACCTGGGTTCGAACCAGGGACCGACGGATTATGAGTCCGGTGCTCTAACCAGCTGAGCTACAGGCCCTTTCACTTCGCCTGAGCTTTGCAGGCTATGTTAACTCCCAATTCATACTAGGTCCTGCGCTTTCTGTGTGCTGATTCGTCAGAATTAGAATGTATTTTTCCCGGATGTCTCAGTTTTCTCTATGACCTCTCGGTAAAATATCTCTCTCTTTGTTCTTGAAGCGCCGATGATAAAGCTAGTAAAGAACTGCCTAACCTGATTCAAATTAAAAAAGGCGCATTAAAGCGCCCCTGTTAATTTTTTCAAACCTGCTTATTTATTATCGAGAAATGATTTCAGGCCTTCTGTTCTCGTTGGGTGCCGAAGTTTGCGGAGAGCCTTCGCTTCGATCTGTCGAATTCGCTCTCGAGTGACATCAAACTGCTTGCCCACCTCCTCCAAAGTATGGTCGGTGTTCATGTCGATGCCGAAGCGCATACGAAGCACCTTGGCTTCCCGCGCGGTGAGGCCACTCAACACCTCTTTAGTGGCTTCACGCAAGCCTTCGTCGATTGACGAATCGACGGGTGAATCGACGGTACCATCTTCGATAAAATCACCTAGGTGAGAATCTTCATCGTCACCAATGGGGGTTTCCATGGAGATAGGTTCTTTGGCGATCTTCAAAACTCGACGCACCTTGTCTTCAGGCATTTCCATTCGTTCACCGAGCTCTTCCGGGGTCGGTTCACGGCCTTTTTCATGGACCATTTGGCGAGATATACGGTTGAGCTTGTTAATTGTCTCAATCATGTGAACCGGGATACGGATGGTGCGGGCCTGATCCGCAATAGATCGAGTAATGGCTTGGCGAATCCACCAGGTTGCATACGTGGAGAATTTATATCCACGGCGATATTCGAACTTGTCGACCGCCTTCATCAGGCCAATGTTGCCTTCCTGGATTAGGTCAAGAAATTGAAGGCCTCGATTGGTATATTTTTTGGCTATGGAGATTACCAGTCGTAGGTTCGCCTCTACCATTTCCTTCTTGGCCCGACGAGACTTGGCTTCTCCGATGGACATCTGTCGATTGATATCCTTGATCTCGTCAACCCTTAACCCGGTTTCATCTAACAGCAGTTTAATCTTCTTTTGGGCGCGGATCGCTTCGGTCTTAACATTAATCAGTAATTCGGAATAGGCTTCCTTGGCTGAAATATGCTGATCAATCCATTTCCCATTAACCTCGTTACCGGGAAAGCTGGCTATGAAATCCTTGCGTGGCATCTTGGCCCCGCGTACACACAGAGTCATGATAGCTTTCTCGTGGCGACGCAGACGAGCCAGCACGGCACGGATATGGCTGAGTAAAGGTTCGAACTGACGTGGAGTCATTTTGAAACATTTAAAAAGATCTCCTAGTTTTTCTAATTCTGCTTTGGCTCGATCGTCCGATCTTCCGCGTTTGCCAACCACTGCGCTAGTTAGCTCGTATTGCTCTCTCAGTTCTTTAAAGCGAAGCCGTGCTTCTTCGGGGTCAGGCCCCAAAGCAACTTCATCGTCATCGTCATCGCTATCGAGTTGAGTGCCGCCTGATGCTGCCCCTTCGTTTACCGGCGGCACGTTCGGCGCTCCAACAGGAATCTCATCATCCGTTGTATCGAGATAACCTGTAATGAGTTCATTGAGTCGCCGTTCATCGGTATTAATCAAGGCGTATTCGTTAAGCACGTGCTCGACAGTGCCCGGGAAATAGGCCATAGCCTTCATAAGCTCCCGCAGACCTTCTTCAATGCGTTTGGCAATTACGATCTCTCCCTCACGCGTTAAAAGTTCTACCGTCCCCATCTCACGCATGTACATACGCACTGGATCAGTAGTTCGGCCCGCTTCACTTTCAACTGCTGCCAACGCGGCTGCCGCTTCAGCAGCCGCTACTTCATCTGCATCAGTGTCGTTTTCTTCATTAAGAAGGAGAGCATCAGTATCCGGCGCAGTTTCGAACACCTTGATGCCCATATCATTGATCATCTGGATTATGTCTTCGACTTGGTCTGGATCTGAGATCGATTGCGGCAGATGATCATTTACCTCGGCATAGGTGAGATAATTCTGTTCTTTGCCCTTGGCGATCAGAGTTTTAAGACTGGACTGAGGTGCAATTATTTCGGCCATGGATTCTCGCTTTTTCTGGCACGTAATGCCGAGAAGTAGGATTTAGCTTAAAAAAGCCAGCCGGGCATTATATAGATACCGGCCATAGTTGTATATCTGCTATAGATATAGACTTTATTAGCGGCTGCTTAGTTGCTATCTTTTGTCGCAGAAACCCTAGAATTTAACTCGCCCCTAAGCTCCAACAGGTCTAATTTTTTCGCTATATCAGACAATATATTGTCGATTATATGATTAAATTCCTCTTCGATACCTTCCTGCGGCGTAATCCGCTCGCTTTTAAGTAATTGCGTAAGTTGAGTCCTCAGGTTGGTGCCATAACAGTAACCAAGTAGAGTATAAGTATCCGTATTTGGGTTTTTTCTAATCATTTCAATGAGTGAAAGCAACAACTTACGGCTTTCGTCCTCAGCGCTATGTAGCGGCTTAAGATCCTGCGCGATAGACAGGGCGATTTCAGGATTCCTGAGCAGTAATTCGATCGCTTTCAAGCTTGATGGTTTCCGGTAGGAAGCAAGTTTTTCCCCACTGTGATTTTTCGGATTAGGCCCAAAGTTGAGAGGGGGAGCATCGGGTAAAGAAAATACATCAGCATTTGTCTGTGCGGGTGGATTCCTTTCTAACAATTGATCCAAGGATTCGCTACTGACACCAAGGGTTTCTGATAGGCGATCAAGCATGAGTTGGGCATAGACACCGCGTGGCAGTTGTCGTAACAACGGTTTGGCAAGGTTGCTTAATCTGGCTTTTCCCTCGATGGAGGTAGTGTCTAGATTTTGGGAAAGCCTTGCGAAGAAAAACGTCTCTAATGGTGTAGACTTATCAACCTCCTTTTTGAACTGTTCCTTTCCCACACTCCTGACATAGGTATCAGGGTCCGATCCTTCCGGCAGGAACAGGAATTTGACCTGGCGGCCATCTTCCATATGGGGCATTGTGGTTTCCAGTGCACGCCAGGCAGCGGCACGGCCGGCATCGTCACCATCGAAACAGAACACTATCTCTCCCGATTGCCTGAACATACGAGTCAGATGGCGAACACTGGTTGCTGTGCCGAGGGTAGCCACTGCGTTAGTAATATTCATTTGGTTCAGGGCGATGACATCCATGTAACCCTCAACAAGCAGCAAGCGGTTGAATTTGGTGCTTGATTTCTTTGCTTCGAATAGGCCGTAGAGCTCGGAACCTTTTTTGAAAACAGCGGTTTCAGGAGAGTTGAGATACTTGGGTTTGTCCTCACCCAGCACTCTTCCGCCGAAGGCAATTGTTCGTCCCCGATTATCACGTATTGGAAACATGATGCGGTGGCGGAATCGATCATAGTATTGCGTATCTAACTCAGTTGGGTTATCGCTACCCTCAGATTTGTGCTGTTCTTTTTCTATCACAAGCCCGGCATTTAAAAGAGCCTGTTGCTTCTTGACATCAGTGCCCACAGCGTTGAGCAGGTTGTTCCAACCAGGTGGCGCGTATCCTAAGCAGAATTCCTTGGCAATTTCGCCGCTAACACCTCGGGACTTAAGATAATCCACTGCAACTTGTTTATTTTGATGCTGACGAAGCTGGTACTGGTAGAATTTGCTGGCCTGTTCCAGTACTTCAATCACTATGATATTTTCTGACCGTCGTTTACTTGCTGCCTTTGATTCCTCCTTGGGAACCTCGAGGCCTGCCTCTCTCGCCAGAGTTTCGACGGCTAGAGGGAAATCCAGTTGGTCAAAATTCATGACAAACCCGATGACGTTACCACCGGCGCCACAGCCAAAGCAGTAATAAAACTGACGATCGGGCTGCACACTGAACGAAGGGGTCTTCTCTTGGTGGAATGGGCAACAGGCCGTGTAGTTTTTGCCGGCTTTTTTAAGAGTTACTCGTTTGTCGATGACTTCTACGATATCCGTTCGATTTAACAGATCATCAATAAATGCCTGTGGAATCAATCCAGCCATTAGTGCCCTTTTTACATTGTAGGGAGCGAGTAAACCCTACCAATCAATTGTAACGGATTGCTCCAAGCTTTTTGTCATTTTTAGGAAAGAACTGAATGTCATTCGCAAAGCGAGTGCCGGTTGAATAAATTCAAGGTATCCTGCGCATTTTTGCCACGGGTTTCTTGAAAACTCCGCGAAAGAACATAGAGTTACCTTCTCGGTATTAAGAAAGAGCCGCTTTGATCTTTTGGCTGACAGCCCCCATGTCGGCGCGTCCAACAACTTGCGGTTTGACTAGCCGCATCAAATTACCCATGTCCTGCATACTCGATGCACCAGATTCTTCAAGGGCAGTTTTGATAATGGTATCTAGTTCTTCTTGGCTAAGTGTCTCTGGGAGAAACTCTTTTATTACATTTATTTCTAGTTGCTCCTGGGCAACGAGGTCGGTTCGGCTGGCTGTTTCGAATTGCTTAATAGAGTCGCGGCGTTGTTTCACCATCTTGTCTAGGATCGATGTGATACGTGAGTCGTCAAGGTCTATCCGCTCATCGATTTCGACCTTCTTTATTTCTGCAAGAGCGAGGCGAACAGTACCTAAACGGGCCTTATCTCTGGCGCGCATAGCCGCCTTCATGGCTTCGGTGATACGCTGTTTCAAATGGGTTTGGGGCATGACTAAATTAATGCTAATGTATCTGCAAGATGTAGATCAGGCAGCCGACTGCTAACAGAGCTAATAGAGTCGCTGACTCTTGCGATTTTCCCGATGCAGCTTTTTCAAGTGTCGCTTTACTGCAGCCGCGGCCTTTCGCTTGCGCACAGAAGTGGGCTTTTCGTAGAACTCTCTGCGGCGCACTTCTGCCAGGACTCCAGCCTTTTCGCATGAGCGCTTGAAGCGACGCAGGGCAACATCAAATGGTTCGTTTTCTTTAAGTTTGACTTGTGGCACTAATTAAAACCTACTTTTCGAGATCAGGGCTAAATTAAGGGCGAGTATCTTAAAGCCCAAGCGGCCGAAATGCAAAGGAATTAAGCCCTTTAGGGCGGTAGAAAAATCCGACTTGGGATATGCTATGATTTTTGGCATTATGGCCTCTCCTGAACATGTATAAAGAACTAAGTCATTGAAAGTACTGGGTATTGAAACTTCTTGTGATGAGACGGGGATAGCAGTTTACGATAGCGACAAAGGCTTGCTGGCGGACTGCCTTTATAGCCAGGTGGGCATACATGCCAGGTATGGGGGTGTGATTCCCGAATTAGCTTCACGTGATCATATTCGCAAGACATTGCCCCTAATCAAAGAGGCCCTCAAGGATGCGGGCATAAAAGCGTCTGAGCTTGATGGAGTTGCCTACACCGCGGGACCCGGACTGGTGGGCGCACTTCTAGTCGGTGCGGCAATAGGTCGCTCCCTGGCTATGGGATGGGGCGTGTCAGCCATTGGTGTGCATCACATGGAGGGTCACTTACTTGCGCCAATGCTAGAGCCGAACCCTCCTGTCTTTCCATTTGTCGCGCTTTTGGTATCTGGAGGGCATACTCAGCTAGTTCGGGCGGATGGTATCGGGCGTTACGAATTGCTCGGTGAATCACTGGACGATGCTGCTGGAGAGGCTTTCGACAAAGTAGGCAAGATGCTAGGGTTGCCCTATCCGGGCGGGCCACACCTGGAGAAGCTGGCGAAATACGGAAAAACCGGGCTTTATGAGTTCCCCCGGCCTATGACAAACCGTCCAGGGTTAGACTTTAGTTTTAGCGGCCTAAAAACGTTTGTGCGCAACACTATTATCGAACAATCTAAAGGGAGGGAGCTTGACGAGCAAACTCGCGCCGATATTGCACGAGCTTTTCAAGAGGCAGTGGTAGCGACCATTGCGATTAAGTGTCGTCGCGCTCTTGAGCAGACCGGTTTGCGTTCGCTCATAATCGCCGGTGGAGTAAGCGCAAATACCCTCCTCCGTGAAGAGCTCGAAATCTCTCTGGGGAAAATCACCGGTCAATTATTTTACGCCCAGCTAAAATTCTGCACGGACAATGGTGCGATGATCGCATATGCTGGATGTCAGCGCTTGCAAGCGGGTCAGCATGAGGGGCTTGCGATTAATGTTTTTCCTCGATGGTCGATCGAATCATTGTCTGCGATTTCGTGATTATATAGAGCTCTTTTTGGACATCATATACATACACGAATTAGAGATAGAAACCGTTATTGGTATCTATGATTGGGAGCGGAAGCAGAAACAAACTGTGAGCATAGATCTTGAGATGGCAACTGATATTCGATCTTCGGCTGAGATTGATAGCATCGAACGAGCTCTGGATTACAAGGCAATCGCCAAGCGGCTCATTGACTTTGTCGAGGGTTCAGAGTTTTTTCTGGTGGAAACTTTAGCCGAACAGATCGCTCACTTGGTGCTCTCAGAATTCGATGTGCCTTGGCTAAAATTGCGCCTCGGTAAACTGGGAGCGGTTAGGGGATCCAGAGATGTGGGCGTCATTATTGAGCGAGGCAAAAAGGAATCGTAATGGGCGGATGTAGTCTTTGGCCTTACTTGCGCTGAGTCTTGGCAGTAATATTGATGCTGCAAACAATATCCGGGAAGGGGTGCAGGCCCTCCGGTATGAATTTGATGTTTTGAAGTGCTCGTCTGTTTATGAAAGTGAACCGATCGGGTTTGCAGGGCCTAATTTCCTCAACCTTGTTGCGATTACTGAAACTGCTGCCGATCTTTACTCGATTAAAAATTTTATAAAGTTGCTAGAGGATCGTCTTGGTAGGAACCGAGCACAACCCCGGTTCTCCTCACGAACTCTGGATGTGGATATACTTTTCTATGGTGATGAAATCGCAGGCAGTGGCGAAATGGATTTACCCAGAGAAGAGATAACCGAAAACGCATTTGTCCTGAAACCCCTAGTTGAATTGTTACCCGACCGAATTCACGCCTATACCGGTCTTACATATGCAGCATTATGGGATAAATTTGATCAGTCTAGCCAACGGCTCTGGAAAGTGGATTTTGACTGGCGTGATACGTTCACATAAATAGGCAGGAGAGGTAAAGCTAGCAACTAGCTTAAACGTCGCCCGCCATCGATCTTAATCACTTGACCGGTGATGTAATCGGCGTCACAGGCCAGGAAGTAGGTCGCATCAGCGATATCTTGTAGGTGGCCTAATGTTCCAAGAGGGATATTTTTCAGCACTTTTGCTCGAGCCTGGACCACCTGTGGATCATTCCCATTTTCAAGTGTTGACGGCCAGAGTATGGCGCCAGGTGCTACCCCGTTGACACGCACCTTTGGTGCGAGCTCGATGGCCAACGCTTTAGTCATGGCTTTCAGGCTAGCTTTTGCGATGCTGTAGACGGAATGGTGAAGCAGGGGCCTGTCTGCATATGTATCTACGATGTTGACGATGGATCCATTTCGGATAACCAATTCCTGACTTAATGCTTGGGAGAGGAAGAAAGCGCCTCTTAAGTTGCTATTCTGGAGATCGTCCCATTGCCGTTGCGTGGCCGCCCCAAACGGAGTTGCATAATAAGTGGAGGCATTGTTTACTAGTACATCGAGCCGCTGGTAACAGGTGAGAGTTTCACTGGCAAGTAAATCAATCGCTTCCTGATCATTCAAGTCTGCCTGCAAGCAAATTGCGCTACTTGCCCTTTTTTTATTCAGCCTATCCGCTAATGCATTTGCTTCTACCACAGAACGATTATAATGGATAATTACTAGATAGCCGTTGGTATGGAATGTCTCAACAATACTAGCGCCGATACGTTTAGCAGCCCCGGTCACCAATACTACTTTTCCATCAATCATTGTTATCGAAAGCCTTTTTGGCCTCTTCAATCTTTTGTAATTGATGTTTTCTAATGACTGCGTTAGGTTGAGTAGAAGGCTTGTTAGCCAGCAGTGATTTGACATCGATACTGTTAATAGCTTCCAGCATACTTAGCAAGTACTCTCTTTGTGGGTAATTTCGATCTTCCAGGCCAGTCCGGCCTCGAGCATCAGCCTCACAGGCCAACAGAAACTTATTGAGTCGCTCCGGTCGCCGAGTCGCATCGAGAGCTTCCAGCAGATCCAGCAGGGTATTCGATTTAAACTGCATGACACGGTGCAGTTTGGTGTGATGCTCACACACGAGAGCAGCGAGTTGAGAATACTCATTAGGCACCTTGATGCGTTTGGTAATTGCCATCTGGAGTTTCAGACCGAGTTGCTCATGATGGAAGTGGCTAGGCCATTTAGATTTATCAGTAATTCCCTTGCCGACATCATGGATCATAGTGGCATAGCGCACAACAGGGTCATCGCTCAACTTACTAGCCTGTTCCATGCTTAACAGGATATGCAGACCTGTGTCGATTTCTGGATGGTATTTCTCTGGTTGAGGAACGCCGAATAGCCTATCCACTTCTGGTAGGATGACTCTTAAGGCTTCGCACTCTCTTAGTGTCCGGATGAATTCAGCGGGTGTTGGTGTGGCCATTGCCCGTTCAATTTCCTGCCAGACTCTTTCTTCCACCAGATGTTTGAGCTCACCTGAGCTAACCATGGTTTTCATGATTTCCATTGTTTCTTCAGCAACACTAAATCCAAGTGTGGCGAATCGTGCCGCAAACCTAGCGATTCGTAAAACGCGCAGAGGATCTTCCCGAAAAGCCGGTGACACATGACGCAATACTCGGTTTTGCAAGTCGGCTTTGCCACCATACGGATCGATAAGGTCACCGTCGCCACCTTGGGCAATTGCGTTAATGGTCAGATCCCGGCGTAGTAGATCCTGTTCAAGAGTAACGTCTGGCGAAGCGTGCACTGCGAAACCAGTGTGGCCGGGCGCTGTTTTTTGCTCAGTGCGGGCCAGTGCATATTCCTCTTTTGAGTCGGAATGCAAGAATACAGGGAAGCCCTTACCGACTTGCAGGTATCCACGGGCAATCATGTCGGCTTCAGTCGCGCCAGTTACTACCCAGTCTCTATCTTTGACACTGAGCCCGAGCAGTTTGTCGCGAATCGCGCCGCCTACCAGATAGATTTTCATGAAAACCTGTAATAATAAAAACTGAGACTATATCAGACAGCTCAATTCGATATTGAATAACGTCGTTGATCTTCCAAGCACATTACGGTCAGTTCCCGACCCCATACGTAACCAGTATCGAGGGCATGTACTCGATGTTTTCCAGTTCTTCCTTCCAGTGAGGCCCAGTGACCAAATAAAATGGTGGCCTTGTGGGTAATGATCTCATATTCATACCAAGGCTTGAATCCAGCAGGTGCAGCACACAAACCTTCCTTGATATTTAGGCGCAAGCTACCAATATCATCACAGAATCGCACGCGCGTTAGGTAATTGGTAATTGTGCGCAGGCGATCTTGCCCCTGCAACTTTTCATACCAGCGAATCGGTTTGTCTCCATACATGCCATGTAGGAATTTTTTATAGTCTTTGCTTTGCAGGGCGTATTCGACTTCCGCCGCTAGGTTTAGTGTTTTCTGTAGGGACCAGCGGGGTGCTACACCGGCATGCACCATAAGAAAATTTTCAGGACCGCGTATCGTATCCAAAGAATCGAAATGAGCAAGCTGCTTGTGGCGCAGCCACTTGCTGAGCTGGCTGCTATCCTGCGCCTGCAATAGTCTAGACAATGTGTCCCTGGATCGGACCGGCGCACAGCCTTCATGAATTGCTAAGAAGTGCAAGTCGTGATTGCCCAAAACAATTTTTGTGCAATGATCCATGTCCTGTAAAAAGCGCAAAGTGTCCAGAGAAGAAGGGCCACGATTGACAAGGTCTCCAACACACCACAGTTTGTCCTTGTTTGGAGAAAACTTAATTTTTTTCAGGAGCTGTCGCAGAGCTTTATAACAACCCTGGATGTCCCCAATAGCATAAGTACTCATATGTAGAACTGCTTCGCGAGCCCGCGGTATATCATTTCTATGTGCGCTGATTGTGTCAGCCTAGTGAACCATGTGGGGCTGAGCCAGCAGAAAAGGTGGAATAGCGGCTTTAAACGTGTGACCGTTGGCTTTCAGCATTTCATAACAACCCTCCATGGTGCCGAATTTTGTTTTGATGATCGCTCCACTAGTGTAATGGAAAGTTTTGCCGGGTTGTATTTCAGGTTGCTGCCCCACAACACCCTCGCCAATGACTTCTTCGACCCTATTGTTGTCATCGGTAATCAGCCAATGACGTTTAAGAAGCTTCACCATTTCGCTACTAAGGTTAGTGATTTCTATCGTGTATGCAAATGCGTAGCGGTTCCTGTCGGGATCAGACTGTTCTCTCAAATAACGAGTTTTAACTGCAATTTCAATTAATTCGCTGTTGTCCACGTAGTTTCTCATTCGTTACTGATGGCATCACTTATTATTACGTAATCTTGCAAACTTAGGTTTTCTGGCCGCAGGTTGCTATCCAGAGGCAATTTGCTGAGAGTTTCTTCTGAAATGATTGTTTTAAGGCTGTTTTTCAAGGTTTTACGGCGCTGATTAAAGGCAGTTCTTATAACGGTTTGCAGATTATTAATGTCATTGGCTATTACAGGAAACTGGCTATGAGGTGTCAGTCGGGCGATAGCCGAGACCACCTTTGGTTTTGGAGAGAAAGCTGCGGAAGGGACATTAAATAAATGCTCCACCTTACAAAAATATTGGAGCATGAGGCCCAATCGACCGTAATTCTTATTGCCAGGTTTGGCTGCCATGCGCTGTACCACCTCCAGTTGTAGCATGAAAGTCATGTCTTTGATTACTTCATGGTATTTCATCAGATGAAACAGCATCGGAGTTGAGGTGTTGTAGGGCAGATTACCGACGATGCGTAGAGATCGTCGAGCAGGAGCGAGCTGAGCAAAATCGAACTTGAGCCCATCTTGTTGATGCACGGTTACCTGTGGGGTTTCCGAATAATGTTTTGTCAGGTATTTTGCCAAGTCCCGATCCAGCTCAATACAATCGAGTCGAGCGCCGGTCGCTGCCAATGGTTCGGTAAGCGCACCTTGACCTGGACCAATTTCAACGAGGTGGTCATTTGGGTTGGGATCGAACGCATCAATGATACGATTGATAACATTCTGATCACGTAGAAAAATTTGCCCGAACCGCTTGCGTGGGTGATGCAATATCCCATTCTTGAGCGTTATCGAGCCGTTACGCGATTTCATTCCTGCTTTCCAGTTGTCGCTTCCCTGTATTTTTTCCAGTGATTGGCCATTTGTGTTGCTGTCGCTATCGCATTGTACAGGCTGCCGGTGTTCCCTTGGCCAGACCCCGCCAGATCGAGTGCAGTACCGTGATCGACTGATGTGCGAATAATGGGTAAGCCAAGGGTGATATTGCTAGCGGAACCGAAGCCTTTGTATTTTAGCACTGGTAGTCCTTGGTCATGGTACATCGATAAAACTGCATCTGCTTGAACAAGGTACTTGGTGGTGAATAGGGTATCCGCTGGTAGTGGGCCAATCAGGTCCAGACCATCTGATTGTAGCTTAGACAGCACTGGCTCAATGATCTCGATTTCTTCACGCCCGAGATAGCCGCCTTCTCCGGCATGAGGATTGAGTCCGCAAACAAGAATAGTCGGATTGTCGATACCAAATTTGATTCGTAAATCTTTATGCAAAATTCGGATGATTTTCTCCAGCAACTCAGTCGTTATTGCTTCGGGTACTGCTCTCATGGGTAGATGAGTAGTTGCCAGTGCAACTCTTAATCCCTCCGTCGCTAACATCATTACAGTTAGCTCTTGGTTACAATATTCAGCTAGGAATTCTGTGTGCCCGGTGAAGCTGAGCCCAGCTTCATTGATAATGCTCTTTTGAACAGGTCCGGTTACCACCGCGTCACACTTTCGCTGCATTGCGAAGTCTGCTGCGGTTCGCAGCGTATGGAGCACATACTTTGCGTTTGCCATGTTAAGTTCACCTGGGCTAACGGGTTCATTTAGGGTTACCTGTTGAACACTGAGCTCGCCAGGCCTGTTGACGGCGATGGGCGCACTGGGATCGAAGTGTTTTAGGCTCAGCGATAGACCGAGCTGCTTGGCCCGTTGGCTCAAGAGCTCGGCATCAGCAACTATTACGAGTTCAGCATCAGGAGGAGGATGTTGCGCAATGGTAACGCAGAGATCAGGTCCGATGCCGGCTGGTTCGCCAGGGGTAATCGCTATTCTGTGGGGCACGGCACATTTTCCGTTGAGCCATTAATCGACCAGTTCGACAAAGGCTTCTTCACGAAGCTCAATCAACCAATTCTGTAATTCTAGATCGAACTTACGGTCACGTAGTGTATTCTCTGCCTGCGAGCGCGAGTATTCCAGACTTAGGTCCGTCTCCCGTCTACCTAATACTTCGACGATATGCCACCCAGCTTCTGTGCGAAATGGTTCACTCAAGTCATTGATCTCGAGTCCATCGACCACTTCTTCCATCAATGGTGGCAGACCGCCTTGGTTAATCCAATCTAGATCACCACCTCCGACCACTGTGTTTGCGTCATCCGAGTTTTGCCTTGCTAGAGTAGCAAATTCTTCGCCGGCAATAATTTGTTCTCGAATTTCCCGGATTTCGGTCAGCGATTGATCGTCATCACGTATTTCATTAGGCATTAACATGATATGTCGCAGGTTAGTTTGCTTTACAACCTGATCTGTACCACCTCGTTTTTGCGCAAGCTGTATTAAGTGGTAGCCGTTGCCTGCTTCTATGGGCCCTTCCACGTCAGCTATTTCCATGTCTTCTACAATTTCTGAAAAAATATTCGGGAGTTGATCTGCCCGACGCCAATCGAATTGAGTGCTATTGACTGAGAATAATCGGGCACGCTGTGCTTCGGCGAATACTTCCCCGAAAAACTCTCCATCCCGTATTTTGGCAGCAAGGTCGGCCGTATATCTGAGCTTGGCTTCTTTATTTTCCGCCGAGTCCGAATCAGACGTTTGAACAAGCATATGATTAATCACGAATTCTGCCGCCATCACTTCCCGCCCCATTTCCGAACTCAGAAAGTTATCGATTTCTTGTTCGGTGATGGCGAGCCGGCTATTGACCATGCCACGCTGTAGTTCCTGAATGGTCAGTTGTTTACGCACCTGGTCCCGGGTCGTCAGGTAGACGCCGGCTTCTTCTAGGGTAGTAACGTACTCATCGAACGACATGTTACTGTTTTCCGCCATGTTCAACAGTACGCGGTTGATTGTATCATCATCAAACCGAATGCTGACCCTTTCTGCAAACTGCATCTGCAGGTTCTCCAGGATCAGGGCATCCAGAACCTCGGATTGGAGCTCGTCCTGTTCAGGAAGCGGGCGGTTGTTCGCAGCCGCATTTGCTCTTATATCCTGTAGCCTACCATCCAGCTCACTTTGCAATACAACATCTTGATCCACGACAACAATGATCCTGTCCAGCAACAGCCTTTGTGCAAAACCAAAAACCGGCAGGCAACCGATGGTAATAACCAGACACCACCTCAAAGTCGAATTTAGGTTGCTATGTTTGTTTGTTGCGTTATTGCCCATAATTATCTTCTCTAAAACCCCAAATACCATCGCTTAATAGACTACTCAATCCGCCCCCGGTGAGGTTTCCTAGTCCTTTCAGCGCAAATTGAACGAAAATACCGCGGTTGGATTCGATATTAGGAAGAAACAATTCGTCTTCGTCAACCCATTCTCGACCAATGAGTCGGATAGTGGCACAACAATTGCTCCACTCCACCCCTACGAAACTTTCTAGGTTACGCGAGTTACTGTGATCGTAGTTCCAGCGAGCTAGTAATTTCCAGTTGGCGTTGACGGGCCAGATACCTGATATATCCGTTTGTTTTATACGGGGATCAATGCCTACTGGTAGACTAAAACTTGGTGAGCTAACAAGGGTACGGTAGCGATAAGCCACGTTGAGCAAGTGATTGTTGTCGCGCTGATAACGAAGCTGAAAACTACCTTCGTCCAGCTCCTGTGTGTCTTCATTCCATTGGATATCAGTGTTGAACTGCAATTTTTCCCCAAAATTAAATGCTATTTCACTGGCTAAAGCAGATTTTGTGGTGAGCGGTGAGTAACGTGGTACCCAGCTTTGGAGTGGATTACTGAGAGCCACTAAACGGTCCTCGAAGTACTGGGTCTGGCCGATACTTATGCGTGCGGTTTCCTTACCTGTAGAATTTAGTATACGGCTAGTGAGGGCGAAAGTTACTTGGTCGGAGTCACCGATTCTGTCTCCTCCACTGAAGCGGTCATCACGAAAAAGTTGCTTAAAATTAAAGTTCAGTTCCGACGTATCAAAGAGGGGCAACATGCTTTGATCTTCGTATTCGCTATATAAATAATAAACACGGGGTTCCAAAGTTTGGCTCCAACCACCACCGCGCGCCATAGAGCGTTCGAAAACTAGGCCTGCATCCAAGCTATAAATGCCAATACCAAGATTAGGATCCTTTGGGCTATCGATTGCATGTTTTTCCAAGCTGTATTCTACGTGTTTGTATTTGGCGCCGGTACGGACGAACCAGCCCGGGTTTTCGAGCGACCAACTGATTTCTGGTTTTAGATTTATACGTTCGCCATTCACCAGCGCTCCGTTTGCTATTTGGGACGGAGTAAGTAGTGCGTCATTCAGGTCCCGATCAAAAGAAGTGATTTCACCTCGTATACTTACGCGGAAGCCGGCGGGGAGATTGGCATCGGATTGAAAATGGAACTGGGGTAGACGGTCGTACGGTCGGCTTAGATGAACTGTTGAGATCAATGGATCAATGATCTGGATGCGCTGAACGTTTAGGCCGGCACGCAGGTACTCGGAATTGAAATTCAGGGTTCCCTGCCTGTTCAGGTGGGTACGGCTTATCAGATTGAGTCCGCTGCTACCGAGATCGTAAAAATAGTCTTCATCACTGACGGCGTTGTAATCGATGAATGTGGTCCAGTTTCTGCCCAGGGATCCCATATGCTCGAAGCCGATGAACCATCGATCTTCAACTGGTGGAGAATCGGAGCCTGGAACATTCGCTGTCGCGGCATCATACAATTTGTCGCCGCTCAGCCCAGACATATTCAAGGTATTCATGGACCAGTTTGCCAAGTAACGAAACTCGGCGCCCGCCAACATGCCACGATCTGAGATTAAGCGCGGTGATAGCGTGGCATCGTAATGAGGTGCTAGGTTAAAGTAATAGGGCAGTTCAAAATCGAATCCGCCACTCCGGGTCGAGCCGGTGCTTGGTGCAAGGAGCCCGGATGACCTCGCATCACCCAGCGGGAAAGGTAGGGTGAAGGGGTAATAGAAGATCGGGAAACCGCCGAGTCGCAAGCTTGCGTTTTTGGCGTAGCCCCGATTGACTTTCTGGTCCAGTATGATGTTGTCGGCTTGTAGCTTCCAGAAGTCACTTCCGGGCTCGCACCGACTGAATTCACCGTTCTCGATACTGACCAAGCTGGAATCACTGCTATAGACAATGCTCTGGGCCTGGCCATGGGCTCCATAGTTATGTAACACATACTGAGCATTATCAACTCGATTGGCATTATCGTTGTTATCAATGAAAGCTGAGTTGCCGCGCAGCAACATACCCGGTTCCCTGAATTCGATGTTGCCTTCCATCAAAATGGTGTTTGCATCGCGATCGATACTGGTAACTAGGTCATTAATGACTGTGCGATATCCTTGCTGTACCACGACATCGCCTTCGATCGTAATTAAGTTCTGGGTCAGCTGTTGTAATCCCGTGTTTGCTCGGAATAAGGTCTCGGCGACAGCCGGATCTGCAGTAGAATCGGCCAGATCAGCAGCAGGATCAATGAAAGCGCCGCAACAATTTTCGGGTACGTTCTCAAGCTGTTTTGTCGTCATAGATACCCTTGGTATCCAGTCCAGTGGGTGTGTGGTTAACGGTACTCTTATTTTCCCTCCAATTGTTTCCGGTTCACTTGATAGGATTTCTTGGGCTGGCTCTTGTTGGGAGGAATCGGGAATGGTTTCGCGCTCTCCTGTTTCGTCTTGGGAAATCACCTGCGGTGACTCCGACTCGATTTCTTCGACGGTGCGCGGGAACTCTGCACTATTACTGTCGTAACGGTCAGTGCGGCCGGCCGTGTTTCCTTGAGAAGAAGGATCAGATCTTTCGCATACCCAACCATCACCGGGCACATTCGGGCGACAGGTATACTGCGGGGCTTGAGCCCCAGCTGTTTCTGATAATGTAGCTAGTAGAATGCTGACAGAGAAAATCAGCGAGATTTCAGAAAAAAGGTGACGTTTTCTAAACGACACGTCTTCCCTAACCTGCTAATCCATTAAAAAGACTGGTAAAGGTAATAAACAATTTGTTGCTGAAACCGACTAACTGAATGATATGCAAGCTCCTGGCTGTTACTAGGCGCATTGCAAGTGCATAATAATTCATTGCTGTTCGAATGCAAAGAGAACCTCAGATAAGCTTTAGCCAATGTTAATAAAGCGCCTATGACCGATTCCCGACGCAATCAATTAAGTCTTTGGACTAAAGGGGTACTAAACCGGCTGCTACCGAAAGGTCAAGATGCAATAGCACTTGAAATGGTAAGTGGCGATGCTAGTTTTCGACGCTATTTCCGAGTTAGAGCGGGCAGCGATTCCTTTGTGGCCGTTGATGCCCCATCAGAGAGTGAAGATGGTCAAACGTTTGAGAACATCTCTAGCTTGTTTCGGCAAGCAGGGGTAGTCGTGCCTAAAATCTATTCGGCAGATCATGAACGGGGGTTTATGCTGCTGAGTGATTTTGGGGATATGCTATACCATGACGCTCTGCGCGAAGCCCAGCAATTTGATCAGATCGAAGTGGCGGATAGCCTATACCAGAAGGCTATTTCTTCTTTGCTTGTATTTCAGACAAACATAAATAAAGGGACTCTTGACCCTTATAATAGGTATGAGTTGCGCAAGGAGATGGTGCTTTTCGAAGAATGGTTTTGTGAAGAATTTCTTTCATTACCGCTGAACCAGGATATACGTGATTTAATTGATGGGACTTTTGGTTTTCTCGAAGATGTAGCGCTAGGGCAACCCGAAGTGGCTGTTCATAGAGATTACCATTCCCGTAACTTAATGGTCCTCGATCCTGCGATCTTCGGTGAAGAAGCTGGCCCCGGAGTTATCGACTTCCAGGATGCGGTGTTCGGAGCCTATACTTATGATCTTGTGTCGCTGCTTAGGGATTGTTACTTAAACTGGTCGCCGGAACAGGTTCATAAATGGGCGTCAGGATACCTTGAGCAGGCAAATGAAAGGGGCATTGTTCACGATGTGGATCAACAACAATTCTTTCGAGATTTTGATCTCATGGGACTGCAGCGTCATTTAAAGGTGATGGGCATCTTTGCTAGGCTGAATATAAGGGATAATAAACCATGCTATTTGGCCGATATTCCTCAGGTTATCCGTTATTTTTTAGAAGTAAGTCAGCGATATAGAGAAATTTCCCCGTTCGTGGACTGGTTTAATAAAGACTTGTTGCCAGTCGCGAGGACTAAACTCAATTTGGGCTACTAATGCGCGCAATGATCTTGGCGGCTGGGCTGGGCAAACGTATGCGGCCCCTTACTACTAACGTACCGAAGCCACTGTTAAAAGTTGGCGATAAGACTCTTATTGAATATCAGATCGAGAGGTTAATGGCTGGTGGTATCACAAGCATTGTGATCAATCATTTCTATTTGGGTTCCATGATTGAAGAAGCCTTGGGCGATGGGTCTCGGTTTGGTATTGAAATTTGCTACTCAAAAGAGGCTGTGCGACTGGAGACAGCAGGAGGCATCATCAAGGCGCTTCCGCAACTCAAGGACGATTGCTTTATCATCGTTAATGCGGATGTTTGGACCGATTTTGATTTTTCTAAACTGGAACCAGTGGATGGGAAAAATTGGCTTGCCCATCTGGTGCTAGTTAAAAATGCCGAGCACCATCCACTAGGAGATTTTTATGTAGATAATGAGGGCAGAGTACATGAAGATCCTAGTACGCCAGATGAACGTCTTACTTTTAGTGGTATAAGCGTCCTACATAAAAACTTGTTTTCTGGATACCCGATTCAGCCAAGATCAGTGATTCCCCTATTAAAGGATGCCATGACGCACGACCGTGTTAGAGGAGAAGTCCACACCGGTCTCTGGATTGATGTGGGAACTCCGAAACGATTGGGGGAGTTATCTGCGCTTGTTTCCCGGGGCGAAGGCATTTGAATCATGTTTGATTTTCTCCGTAATCGAGCCTATAAACGTGCCATCTTACTGCGTCTTTCTGGAAATGATCCGCAAGCGGAAGTGCCACCCGGCGGCAAAACGCAGCTACTTTTTAATATGACCATGTTTGCATTAATGGGCAGAGTCTCGAAACTTGATGGAGTGGTGACACAAGAAGAAATTGATTTTGCCACGAGTATTATGCAACAGCTTAGTTTTGACGTTTCCCAGTGCCAACAGGCCGCACAATACTTTGATCAGGGTAAACAACTTAATACGGATGTTATGCAATGTGTGCGGAATTTGGCGAGAACGATCGGACCTAAAAGTGAGCTAGCAGATCTTTTTCTCAAGATTCAATGCCGACTGGCATACTCCAAGGGTGAGATGCGTCTTAAAGAAAAGATATTACTTCGGGATGTCGCAGAAGAGCTTGGATATGATAAGGGCGAATTTATGGAAGTGTGTAAAAAAATGCAAAATCACTTCGATTATTTGTGCTCAGAGCCACGAGGATTTTTAAAGCACGCGTATCGCGTTCTACAACTCGAACCAGGAGTAGAGCATGGTGAGATTAGACGGGCTTACCTCCGGTTAATGTCGCGTTACCATCCAGATAAACTCATTAGGGAAAACCTTTCAGAAAAGACGCTGCAACAGGCGCAGGAAAAATCGCAAGCGGTCCGAGATGCTTACGAAACGTTGTGTGGCTACCGCAAGGTTCTCTGAAGGACAAAAGAACTCGCAGTCTGTACAATACGGGCACCTGAATAGCTGTCCCGAACAAAACCTATGAAAAACCATCTGATCGCACCTTCCATATTGTCTGCTGATTTTGCACGGCTTGGCGAAGAAGTGAATGCAGTACTTGATGCCGGCGCCGATGTTATACACTTCGATGTAATGGACAATCACTATGTGCCTAATCTGACCATTGGGCCAATGGTTTGCCAGGCACTGCGAGACCACAATATTACAGCCCCGATTGATGTACACCTCATGGTGACTCCAGTAGATCAGCTTATATTGGACTTCGCCAAGGCAGGGGCAACTTACATCAGTTTTCACCCGGAAGCGACTTCACATGCTGATCGGTCTCTCCAATTGATCCGCGATCAAGGTTGTAAATCCGGGTTGGTGTTTAACCCAGGCAGTCCTATCGATTGTCTCGAGTATCTGATTGAAAAGATCGATGTAATCTTGCTAATGTCCGTAAACCCAGGATTTGGTGGTCAGAAATTTATTCCTTCCACTCTTAAAAAGCTAAAGAAGGTGCGCAAACTTATCGATGATAGTGGCTACTCTATCCGTCTGGAGGTAGACGGTGGCGTGGGTGTTGAGAACATTGGGGAAATAGCCGAAGCTGGCGCCGATATGTTTGTCGCTGGATCGGCAATTTTCCACAGTAAGGATTACTCAGCAACGATTACCGCGATGCGCGAAGAGTTAGGCAAGAAGCTCCACTAGACATGCTAAATGAGCAGAACCCTCCATGAACCAAGCGCAGTTCCAGGATCTCGCCAAGAAGGGCTATAACCGCATCCCCATAGTTCGCGAAGTGCTCGCTGACACTGAAACTCCACTCAGCACCTACCTCAAGCTGGGGAAAGGACTGCATAGTTATTTCTTTGAATCAGTCCAAGGGGGTGAAAAGTGGGGCCGTTATTCCATTATTGGCTTACCCTGCAACACAATCGTACGGGTACAAAATAACAAGGTTACGGTGGAAACCGGGGGTGAGATTGTCGAAGAAAAGGAAACTAATGATCCGTTTGATTTTATTGCTGGATTTAAGAGCCGGTTCAAGGTGGCAGACCTCGCAGATAAGCAGCGCTTTTCCGGCGGGCTGGTAGGCTATTTCGCATACGATGCCGTTCGCTTCGTGGAAACTCGCATAGGGTCGGCTGAAGGCATTGATGAGATTGATACACCTGATATCTTGCTGATGGTGTCCGAAGAAATTGTGGTCTTTGATAACCTAAGAGGAACGATCTCCTTCATTATAAATGTAAATCCAGCGGTTTCAGATGCCTATGAAAATGCCCAGCATAGGTTAGATCAATTGCAGGCGGATCTAAAAAAACCAGCGGCACTTCCGGACTTGAACGCGAGTAATACTGTTACAAAAAAAGATTTTCGTCATCACTTTAGACAGGAAGATTACGAACAGGCTGTCAAACGTATAAAGGAATATATTGTTGATGGAGATGTCATGCAGGTGGTATTAGCTCAATTGATGTCTGTGAAATTTACTGGTGACCCGATTAATGTTTATCGAGCTCTGCGGTACCTGAATCCGTCACCCTACATGGTTTTTTTTGATCTGGGGGATCACCATGTCGTAAGTGCTTCGCCGGAGATTTTGGCGCGCGTAGAATCAGGTAAGATTACTGTGCGCCCGTTGGCGGGAACTCGCAAGCGAGGTTCCACTGACTTGGAAGACCTGGCACTTGAAAAAGAGTTGTTAGCGGATGCCAAGGAGACAGCAGAACATTTGATGTTGATAGATCTTAGCCGCAATGACTCTGGTCGCGTTTCTAAGATTGGCTCAGTGCATGTTACTCGCAAAATGTTCGTAGAACGCTATTCCCACGTAATGCACATCGCTTCGATTGTGGAAAGCGAAATCAGCGATGATAAAACGGCGCTTGACGTACTCAAGGCTACACTACCCGTTGGTACACTTAGCGGGGCCCCAAAAGTCCGTGCTATGGAAATAATCGATGAACTGGAACCCAACAAGCGAGGGATTTACGGCGGTGCGATGGGTTATCTGAGTTGGAATGACAACATGGACATGGCCATTGCGATTCGCACCTCAGTAATTAAGAATCAAACACTCTATGTCCAGGCCGGGGCTGGGATAGTGGCAGACTCTTTGCCTGATAAGGAATGGGAAGAGACTCAGAACAAAGCAAAGGCGATAATGAAAGCAGTGCAACTTGCGGACCAATCACTTTGCCTATAATAAAACGTTAAGCCTCGAACGAACATCTGTTTGCCTATTAAATATGTAGTGCTTTCAGACGCAGTGTGCGCATTTTACCTTCACCGATTCTGGTGAAACAAAGCTATTGTCACCAGCGCTCTTGTTGAATTGTCGCAACTATTTGATGATGTACTAGGTACGTCGTTTCCCAGTGCTAGTGATCACATAGCCAGCTCAAGACAGAAGTAAGTTGTACTGATATGATTGTTCTTCGTAATTATTAGTGTTTTAGCAAGGCTGATCCGATGTTGTTAATGATAGACAATTACGATTCCTTTACATACAACGTAGTTCAGTACCTCAGTGAGTTGGGCGCAGACGTAAAGGTATTCCGTAATGACGCAGTAACTCTAGAAGAGATTGAAACAATGAAGCCCTCCCAGATTGTCATCTCGCCAGGGCCATGCACTCCCATTCAAGCTGGGATCTCTATGTCGGTGATTAGCCATTTTGCCGGCCAAATGCCAATCCTCGGAATTTGCCTTGGGCATCAGAGCATTGGGCAGGTCTTCGAAGGCAACATTGTGCGTGCGGGTAAGGTGATGCATGGTAAAGTTTCGCTAATCCATCATATAGGAGAGGGGGTATTCGAAGGGATCGCTACTCCGTTTACGGCGACACGCTATCATTCACTTGTAATCGAACGTAAGTCGGTACCGGACTGCCTTGAGGTAACAGCCTGGACAGAAGATGGTGATGGAAACTGTGAAGAGATAATGGGTGTTCGCCACAAAAAGTTGGCAGTCGAGGGTGTGCAATTCCATCCAGAATCCATTTTAAGCGAGCACGGGCACAAATTGTTAAAAAATTTTCTGACGGTTGTTACCTTATAGAGGCATAACAATCATGGAGAAATAGGTTGGATATCAGAGAAGCTATTAAGTATGTTACCAGTGGGAACGATCTTGAAAAAGAACAGATGATATCTGTTATGCGTAGTATTATGTTAGGACAGACTACCGACGCCCAGAATGCAGCATTTTTAGTTGGGCTGCAAATGAAAGGAATAAAATCCGATGAAATTCTCGGCGGAGCTACAGTGATGCGAGAACTGTCGACCAAGGTAAATGTTGAGCCCGGTCCATACCTTGTAGATACCTGCGGGACTGGTGGTAGTGGTTCTAACAAATTTAATGTATCGACCGCGGCGGCAATTGTAGCTGCCAGCGCTGGCGCCAGAGTGGCTAAGCATGGCAATCGGGGAGCAACTAGTACCAGTGGGAGTGCTGACGTGCTAGAAGCGGCAGGTGTAAGGTTAACGCTCGAGGCAGAGCAGGTTGCCAAGGCAATTGAACAGATTGGTGTGGGATTCATGTTTGCGCCGGCTCATCATAGTGCTATGAAGCACGTTATTGCCGCTCGCAAGGAAATCGGTGTAAGAACTATATTCAACTTGTTAGGCCCTCTCACTAACCCTGCTGGTTCACCCAACCAGATTATTGGAGTTTTTGATCCGATATGGATACCAATTTTTTTGGAAGTGTTGCGCGAGCTTGGGAGTAATCACGTGATGATTGTCTCTGCTGATGATGGCCTCGATGAGATTAGCATTGCTTCAGAAACACAAGTTGGAGAATTAAAAGGTGGGGAAATTACTATCTATACTGTATCGCCTAGCGATTTCGGAATTGAGCAATATCCTGACTGCAGCAGTTTGCAGATCAACAGTGCGGAAGAAAGTCTTGTCATGCTTAAACAGGCCTTGGCGAACGAAAATCAGGCAGCTGCTGAAATCGTCGCCCTGAATGCTGGTGCTGCAATCTACGTAGCCAATCTCTGTGAAGATTTATTGGCGGGTGTTACTAAGGCTAGGGAAGTACTAGAGAGTGGGATAGCACAGGAGAAGTTCGATCAGTTGGTGCAATTTACCCAGTTGGCGGATGACTAGCAACGTGACTCGGGCAACAGTTCTGGAAGAGATTCTAGCGCATAAACGCACAGAGGTTAACGCAGCAAAGACTGCCGTATCGCAAACGGAGCTGGAAGCGAGACTAGCCCATACAGGCAAGACAAGAGGGTTTGCGGAAGCAATCCGCAACCGTATTGCGCAAAAAAAGCCCGCCATTATTGCCGAAATAAAAAAATCGTCGCCGTCTAAAGGCCTTATTCGGGAAAATTTCAATCCTGCTGAACACGCTGAAGATTATGCTAATAATAGAGCTACTTGTCTTTCTGTTCTTACCGATCAAAAATATTTCCAAGGGCGCGATGAACATCTACAACAGGCGCGTGCTGCTTGCCAGCTACCTGTTATAAGGAAAGACTTTATTATCGATCCCTACCAAATTGCTGAATCCAGAGTATTGGGAGCTGATTGTATTCTTCTGATTGTGGCGGCCTTACAATATTCGCAATTAGTTGATCTGGTCGATTACGCGCAAGAGATTTCAATCGACATACTGGTTGAAGTTCATAACCGGTCAGAACTAGAGCAGGCACTTGAGCTAAAAACAGAACTTTTGGGTGTCAACAATAGAGACTTACATACCTTTGAAACAGATATTGGCGTTACGTTGGAGCTTGCGGCCCATATACCAACCGATAAACTTATAATTACTGAGAGCGGGATTAAATCTCGAGAAGATATTGAAACTATGCTCTGCAATGACGTCTATGGATTCCTTGTTGGCGAGTCATTTATGAGCTCAGATAAGCCTGGAGAGAAACTGAAAGAACTCTTTTTCCAATGACTGCTTCAGAGGGGATATACGTTCTGTGTCTGCCCGCACTGAAAAAGAGTATTGCTCAATTGATTGTTACAACTCATAAATTGCAGGAATCAAGGAGCAAGATAGAAGGCGAGCAAAAAGCGAAAACGCTTAACATAACATTTTTAATAGAGAGCAATTATGGAAGTGCGAGTTAACTGGGTTGAAGACGTGATGTTTGTCGCTGAGTCTGAGACGGGGCATTCAATTGTACTGGATGGAGCACCCGAGAGCGGCGGCAGGAACATGGGCATGCGTCCTATGGAACTTATGGCTTTGAGCGTAGGCAGTTGCTCTTCCTACGATGTGGTAACTATTCTACGCAAAGCTCGGCAACAAATTACCAGTTGCGAAGCCAGGGTGACAGCGCAACGGGCTGATGCTATACCTGCTGTATTTAAGTCAATTCATCTTCGTTTCAGAATAGTTGGTAAAAATCTGAGTGAGAAGCAGGTAGAGCGAGCGATCGAGCTGTCGGCAGAGAAATATTGCTCAGCTTCGATTATGTTGAAAAATGCAGGGGTGGAAGTAACGCACGACTTTGAAATCGTTTCAGTAGAACCAACTGGCTAAAAGGCTATATGTGGTAAGTTGTCTTCTTCATTAGTTGTGACATCGCGTTCATGGCCTGTCGAATGACTATTGGGGGTTCGAGGCCTCCAGCTTGTCTAGCGGTTTCCTCATGATGCTTCTCATCGACAATCATCTGCTCGAGGATTGCCCTGCTTTTGTTATCCTGTTTCGGAAGCTTTGAGAGATGATCTTCAAGGTGTTCACACACTTGGTGCTCAGTTTCGGCAACGAATCCAAGGCTCCATTTGTCACCAGCTAATCCCGCTGCAGCTCCCAAGCCGAACGACATTGCATACCACATAAAATTCAAAACACTTGGACGGCTGTCGAGTTCCGTTAGTCGCTGTTCACACCAAGCTAGGTGATCGATTTCTTCTTCGGCGGCTTGCTCCATAGACTCACGGACTTCTCCTAATAAAGCCGTTGTTGCCTGACCTTGGTACAGAGCTTGGGCACAAACTTCACCAGTGTGGTTGATACGCATGAGACCGGCAGCATGTTGTTTTTCAAGATTGTTTAATTTCATTTCATCGGCGTTTACTGCTGGTGACTCTCGATTGGCCTCAGTTGTACCAGGCACGCAAGTGCGCAACGCCTGGTCAAATTGGATCAGGAGTTGGTCGATGGTGAAACGTTGGGATCTTTTAAGCATTTATCCATTCTCGCGCGCGATAGCTCTATAAGCAATATCATTGCGGAAATAGATATTAGGCCAACTGATCGAATGTGCTAATTCGTAACTAGCTGCCCTGGCAGCTGAGACGGAGTCACCCAGAGCCGTTGCACACAGGACGCGGCCTCCGTTAGTCACAACAGCACCATTTTTCAGAGTAGTCCCGGCATGGAATACTTTCTGGTGATCTCCACATGTTTTGCCAAGGCCCTCGACGATATCTCCTTTGCTGTACGAAGTAGGATACCCACCAGCGGCTAATACCACTCCGACCGAATAGCGCGAATCCCACTGCGCTTTGTGGTTGTTAAGCTTCTGTTCGAGCGCAGCGAGACAAAGATCAGGTAAGTCCGATTTCAGGCGGAGCATTACCGGTTGAGCTTCAGGATCTCCAAACCGGCAATTGAACTCTACAACATTCACATGTCCCGATGGAGAGACCATCAGCCCAGCATAAAGAAAACCTGTGTAGTCATTGCCGTCGGCAGTCATTCCTTCAACCGTCGGGAGAATCACTTCGTCCATGATGCGACGGTAGATTTTGGTGGAGACAACAGGCGCTGGGGAATAGGCTCCCATGCCTCCAGTGTTGGGCCCTTTGTCTCCTTCATCCCTAGCTTTGTGATCTTGGGAAGTGGCCATGGGAAGCACATGTTTTCCATCTACCATGGCAATAAAACTGGCCTCTTCTCCTTCTAGAAACTGTTCTATGACTACTCGGTGTCCAGCTTCGCCAAAACAATTGCCGGACAACATATCTTCAATTGTTTTAAGAGCTTCCTCTACAGATTGGGCCACGATAACGCCTTTGCCCGCCGCGAGGCCATCGGCCTTGATAACTATGGGAGCTCCATTTGCGAGCACATAGGCGGTCGCGGGTTCGACTTCCGTAAATGTCTGGTAGGTAGCAGTCGGAATGCCATGCCTGCTTAAAAAATCTTTGGTAAAGGCTTTCGATCCTTCCAACTGGGCGGCATTTGCCGAGGGCCCAAAACAGGGCAGGTCACGTTCGGAAAAATAGTCTACTATTCCTTCCACTAAAGGGGCCTCAGGTCCCACAATAGATAGCGTTATTTTCTCTTTTTGAGCAAAGCTTGCGAGGGCTGAGAAATCCATCACGTCAATAGCAATATTTTCCATCTTGGCTTCGGTAGCCGTGCCAGCATTGCCTGGGGCAACGAAGACCTTATCTACGGTGGTGGATTGGGCGCACTTCCACGCTAGCGCGTGCTCTCGACCACCTGATCCAATTACTAACACATTCATAATGGGTTTCCGAGTTTTTCAGATTTTTAATTCTGAATATCTAATAATCTCTTTGAATAATAAGGGGCAGAATAATTATTCGGAATCGAGTTAAGCTCGTTCGAAAACTGGATTTTATCTTAAAGAGGAAAAAAATGTGAGCACGGAATTAATGAAGAGTTTCAACAAATCTTTCCTGTTTTGGTAGACAGTAATTGCGTAATAAGATTGAATTCAATGAAGAAATTGAAGATATGATATTTCGACATAGTATCAATGGCGGAAATGGCGAACACTAGTGAATACCATAGCGATATCAGCTTCATCAGCGGCAGCTATAACTTCCTCATCGCGCATGGACCCCCCCGGTTGGATAACGGCGGTTATACCAGTTTTAGCGGCGGCATCGATTCCATCTCGGAACGGGAAGAATGCATCGGACGCCATTACTGATCCTTCCACCACCAGATTTTCGTCAGCTGCCTTTATCCCTGCAATTTTGGCGCTGTACACTCGGCTCATCTGACCGGCACCGATTCCGATGGTCCGATTATTCTTGCAATACACGATTGCATTGGATTTCACGTAAAGTGCTACTCGCCAAGCGAAAAGTAAGTCACGCACTTCTTCTGTGGTAGGTGACCGTTTGGTGACTAACTTCAAATCGGCTTCGCTAATTTCATGAATGTCTCTATCTTGAAGAAGCAAGCCACCATTAACTCTTTTATAATCGAGACTCGTTGCTCTTGTGTCCGTCCACTGGCCGCTCGTTAGCACTCTGACGTTCTTCTTTGTGGCTGTTATCTCTAGAGCCTCTTCAGAGACTGAAGGAGCGATAATTACTTCCGTAAACTGTTGATCGATAATGCGCTGTGCTGTTTCCGCGTCTAGTTCTCGATTGAAAGCGATGATTCCACCAAAGGCTGAAGTGGGATCAGTCTGAAAGGCCAGTTCGTAAGCTTTTGCTAGAGTTTCGGCTATAGCTACGCCACAGGGGTTCGCATGTTTAATGATGACGCAGGCCGGCTCAGCAAATGACTTCACGCATTCCAGCGCAGCATCGGTGTCGGCGATATTGTTATAAGACAGCTCTTTGCCTTGCAGTTGAATAGCTGTACTGATACTGACCTCTTCGGGGGCTTTTTCAGTATAGAATGCTGCCTGTTGGTGAGGGTTTTCCCCATAGCGCATCTCCTGGCGCTTTACAAACTGTGGGTTGAAAGCACGAGGGAAGTCTGAGCGTTCATCATCAAGATTCGTTCCCAAATAATTGGCGATAACTCCATCGTAATCTGCTGTGTGCTCGAAAGTTTTCACGGCTAGATTGAAACGAGTTTTCTGGTCTAGGCAACCATTGTTTACTTTCAAGAGGCCAATGATGGAATCGTAATCGGCGGGATTTACCACAACTGCTACAAAACGATTGTTCTTTGCGGCGGAACGTAACATTGTGGGTCCACCTATATCTATATTCTCGATTGCTGTGGAAAGATCGCAGTCGGGATTGGCTACTGTAGCCTGGAAAGGGTAAAGGTTGACTATGACTAGGTCGATAGGTGGGATGTCATGCTCTTTCATCACAGCTAGATCTAAATCGCGACGGGCTAGAATGCCGCCGTGTATCTTAGGGTGTAGGGTTTTGACGCGGCCATCCATCATTTCTGGGAAGCCGGTGTAGTCGGATATTTCGATGGCTGGAATGTTTTCCGAAGACAATAGTTTATAAGTGCCTCCGGTTGAAAGTATTTCGACATTGAGTTGGCGAAGAGCTAGAGCGAAGGGAACAATGCCAGTCTTGTCAGAAACGCTGATTAGTGCCCGGCGAATGGCGCCAGAATTATCTGATGACATAAGTGAAATACGTATATTTATTGAATTTGATTTACGAGTACTATAGTTAGAAGAAGAACAATGGCCGACTGCAAGGACTAATCAAAGCAATCCATAGAGTTTCAGCTTTGTGCGAAGCGTACCACGGTTGAGTCCGAGCATTATAGAAGCTCGACTCTGATTTTTCCTAGTGTAACGCATCACGGCCTCAAGCAATGGAGCTTCTACTTCCGACATCACCATTCGATGCAGGTCGGTCACTGGTTCGTCCTCAACATGTTGGAAGTATCGCCTAAGAGCTTTTTCGACTTCTGATCTTAGAGTGCTCTCCTGATGTCCTTGTTGGGAAAATGATTCCAAATGGTCAGTAACCCCGAAGCTTGAAAATGTTGAGGATTCGTCCAGTTTGTTCATGCAGCGATGGCTCCCTCATCTCCAGTCAGATATTCAAAGTAATTATTGATAGCCTTGAGCTGGCTTAGCCCTGACTCGATTTTATTAAAGTTTGCCAGAAATATCCTTCTTTCAGGAAGATTTTTTACATAACTAGCAACATGTTTGCGAGCGTACCATATACCCTTTGCTTCGCCATAGAAACTATGCAATTTTTTTAGGTGAGTTTCGATGATTTTTAGTTTTTGGTAAAGCCCCAAGGTCGGAAGAGTTTTTCCGGTTGCGAGAAAATGCTCAATCTCTTTAAAAATCCAAGGACGACCCTGCGCTGCGCGGCCGATCATTAATCCATCGGCCTTTGTGTACTGCAAAACATGACCTGCCTTGTCGGGAGAATCGATATCGCCATTGGCTATTATGGGTATCGATACTGCTTGTTTTATCGCCGCAATCGTATCGTACTCAGCTTGACCATTGAAGCGACATTCCCGCGTTCTGCCATGAACGCTAAGTAGCTGTATTCCGCAGTCTTCCGCAATTCTGGCTATTTCGATACCGTTGCGGTTAGCAGGACACCACCCAGTACGAATTTTAAGTGTTACCGGGACATCAACGTGCAGCACAACCGCCCGCAGGATTTTTGCTACCAAGTCTGTGTTTCTCAAAAGAGCTGATCCGGCGGCTTTTTTCAGCACTTTTTTTGCCGGGCAGCCCATATTGATATCGATGACTGTGGCGCCTGCAGCGACATTAAGATGGGCGGCAATAGCCATCATTTCTGGATCCGAGCCAACGATTTGTACAATCTGATGCCCCCTGATACAGGGCTTTATCTGCTTAAACCGGTTTTTTTTATTGGTCCATAAATCAGCATTACACGTGAGCATCTCACTGATAGTGAGCCCAGCACCTAGTTCGCTGCAGATTTCCCGAAACGGGGCATCGCTTATGCCCGCTAAGGGGGCGAGAAATAGATTGTTTTGAATATTATAAGGACCAATTTTGATCACTTTCAACTCATCAATGGGTTAGTATTTTTAAGGAATGACATAATACCTCGGAAGGAGATTTGCTTCTTGGGAGTTTGTATAGATTCTTCTTCCACGATCGTTTCTTGAGCATCTGATTTTGAAAGATACTGTGTATCAGGGGTCTGCATATCGTCATGGTTCAGCCCCTGCCAGGCGCTCTCTCTCATCGCCTCCGAGGGGTCCACATCCAGGGGGCAGAGCAGCAACATCAGTGCGCCCACGAGAGCTGTAACGGTGAAAGCGTTTCCAAAGGCGACCTCGCTCACTACGTTCGACCACAACACTGCCCCCGTTGGGGGCACCCCACCTTATACTTTTTGGTTCTATCTCGGACTATTACATACTATTCTGGACGAATGGTTAGGTATTTTTGAGAGTTCAATCCTTTCTGTCTTCACAATCCACATCCACATCCAAATCCACCAACAGGTCTTCTTCCGGTTCGAATTTTTCGCCTTTCAGGAAGGCACGCAACTTAAACCAGTACAATTTGATTGTTACAGCCACCACCGCTAACCCGGCGATAAGCGCCTGTAATATCATGCTGCCGGTGGCTGGATTGAGATAGGCATTGGCATCGAAGTGAAAGCAGCTAATACTAAGAAGCGCGATCATACATGCAGTTGGTTCAATTATGGATTTCACTTTATTGCCGCCTTGCATTGATTAAGTGTTTGTTACAGAATCTTTATAACTCCCTCAAATTCGAGGCGAGTATACCTAAAGTGGAATTGTCTTACTACAGGCGGGTCAGCGCAGAGCCGCAAGTTATTCTACGGACGTACTGATGCCAGGAAGTAACGCGCTCGCTTCATCATTCAGAGATCCTGCTGGATTTTTATATTGCAGGGATGGCTGCCTTTATCGTCAGATCAATACTAAATATTCCACAGACTATGATTTGCTCAATTCGAGTGGGCTCTATGCGACTTTGGTAAAAGCAAAATTGCTCATTCCCCACACCGAGGTAGGCATCGAGTTTGCCGAAAATAGTCTGGCGTATAAGGTAATTAGGCCAGAACTGATTCAGACTATCTCTTATCCATATGAGTGGTGCTTCAGCCAGCTAAAAGATGCAGCCCTCACAACAATCAGGATTCAGCGAATTGCTCTTAAATTTGGCATGGTATTAAAGGATGCTTCTGCCTATAACATCCAATTCCATCATGGAAAACCCATCTTCATCGATACTCTGTCTTTTGCCAAATATCGAGAGGGCGAACCTTGGGTTGCCTATAAGCAATTTTGCCAACATTTTGTGGCTCCACTGGCATTAATGAGCTTCAAAGACTGTCGTTTGGCACAACTCTCCCTAAATCATATTGATGGAGTGCCGCTCGATTTGGCGAGTAAATTACTGCCTCTCCGCAGCTATCTGAAATACTCACTTCTGGTGCATGTTCATCTGCATGCAAAAGCACAACAAAAATATGCCAATAGCTCAGATACGTATGTAACGAGTGTGAAGCCGAAAAGAATCGAACCGAGAGCGTACTCCGCATTTCTCCAGGGTTTGCATAATACAATTAAGGCGCTTCACTGGAAGTTTCCGGAAACAGAATGGGGGGATTACTATTCAACGACCAACTACCAAGATCATTCCATGCGCCATAAGGAGACTCTGGTGGAGGAGTTTCTAAGCTCGGTGGCTATGGATCGAGGCGCATCGGTGGTACATGATCTCGGAGCCAACGACGGCCATTTCAGTCGAATTGCGACAAGGCTTGGATTTTCTGTGGTATCACAGGATATTGATCCAGTGGCTGTGGAGAAAAACTATTTGCAGACAAAATCGAACCAAGAGGAGAATTTGCTTCCGCTTCTGCTGGACCTCACGAATCCCAGTCCCGCAATTGGTTGGTCTTCGGCTGAACGCATGTCGTTTGTAGAAAGATTGGAAGGGAAAATTGTTCTCGCGCTTGCATTCATACATCACCTGGCGATTTCAAATAATGTACCAATGGGCTTGATTGCAGAATTTTTTGGGGGACTGGCCACACATCTGATAATTGAATTTGTACCGAAGAGTGATTCTCAAGTAAAACGTTTGCTTGCTTCAAGAAAGGACATATTTGACAAATACGATAAAGAGCAATTTGAGATCGAATTTTCGATATTTTTCTCTATTCGGAATCAGGTGGATGTCGAAGACAGTGAGCGTACGCTCTACCTTATGACTCGCAAGAAAGAGGTATAGGTCTCATTTTATCTAATTGCCTATCCAGAAGGAATCGACAAAATTTTTCCAGTAGTGACAGACTCGTCATGCAGACGCATTTCGGAGACTTGGTTAAGTTGTGGGCGTCCCCTCTACCTTTAATTTCTAAAGACCCAATTGCGGGTATAAGCTAATTCGCTTGCACTGTTTTGGGAAATGCCGAATACGCGGACATGTTCTTCATTCAGCACATCAAAATCGGATAAGAGCAGATTTATTCGAAAGCCAGGCATTAACCCGACTGTTTCCTCTCTGACAGACTCAACATCACTCCTACGCACATCAGGTGTGAGGGAAGCGCGCAGTTCACCATTGACAAAGATTAATACATCAGCGACATCGTTGTTGACTACGTCAAGCGACCAGCCGCTCACCACGACTATGGCGTTTTCTTGCCCAATATCAGAACGAACAAAACCCTCTACATTCCTGTCATCTATTGGTATTTTTTGCCCGTCGGGAGAAATCAGTATTTCGGTATTTTCATCCCCTTCAATGGCAAGAGAATATTGAGTCTGGATGTCTTTCTGTAATCGCTGCAGCTCTATTTTTCCATCGATATCTCTTACAAAAAACACATTGACCTCATTGTGGCCAACGCTAAATGACGCCTCGGGTACCAGCGCAGTAAATTTTTGCCCCTGGTAAAACTGGGGACCCAGCTCTATTACTGTCCTGATTACGCCATTAATTCCAACCGCTAAATACCCAGGTTCATCAGGCAGGTTTTCTCCGGTTACTCGCCCCCTGATGTCAGTCAAAATGAATCCTGCATCGAGTGCCACATTAGCGAATAATGCCTCCTCCTCGAGAGTCACCTGCAAATCCACATCGAGCAGTTCAAATTCTGCTATGGGCCTGCCAGCCAAATGGGCATATTCCTGGACACCATACATCTGTCCCCAAGCCCCTGATCGAATTGTTCTGGTCTTTCTCAAAAGGCTGTCGGTTCTTAAATTTGATTGTGGATCTATGTCGAACAGCCTGCTACTGCCTGCCAGAATACTTTTCCGTTTGCGCTCCGGCAGAGTCGTATTGAGGGCCGATTGACCATCCATCTCCCAATCGACCTCCAGTTCGAGAGCATCAATAATGGTAGGCAGAATGTCGATAGACTCTATGTTGCGGTCACTGGTAATACCCTGGTCCTGAAAAGGTAATTTGATAAACAGGGGAACCCACATTATGTCAGCGAGGTTTGTCTCGCTGGCTCTTCTTGTATAGTCGTTTTGTATAAATGAAGCCCCGTGATCCGAAGTAATTATCACTAATGAGCGCTCGAAGAGTTCCGCCAGCTGCAGGCTTTCGATAAGTTCTCCTACCAGGCCGTCTACATAGCCAGCTTGCAGGGCATGGCGTCTATAATTGTAATCTATTAGCGATTGATCGCTTTCCCAGCCTGGAAAGGTTCCGTAGGCACTATCCAATCTAATCTGTCCATCAACGCTGCCAGGCGCCAAAGTGTATTTTTTTCCATCAGGCAGGTATTGCCAAGGTTTGTGGGGAAGCATCGCATGCAAATAGTATAAAGATGGGGCGTCGTCTTTCTTGATTGAAGCCGAGAATTCTCTAAATATATTTGCTGATCTATCCAGTACATGCGTAAAGTCTTCGAAGTCCCTATATCGGCGTGCGGATGACAACGCTGCCATGCGCCAATTTACCGACCTGAAGGAATTCCACGATTGATCTATTGCAGGTAAGTTGGCAGCCAAATCACGTGGCAACACCACATGGCCGTAAACCACTGTCAAATCCATCAGCAGACCCAGCATCCTCTCTGAAGTTGAAGCCACTGCCTGGTCTGCTGGAAAAGGAGAAAGTCTGGTGCCATTTTCTACTATCTTCAGCTGATGAGTATCGGCCAACAAGGTAAAGAGGGTTTTCGGATAGTCCGCCAAAGTAGGCAATCGTTTCTTACCCAGTACAGGCGAAACGCCACTCAGTATTGTTGGAACAGAAACCAGAGTCGAATCGCTAACGGTAGTCGTGTTTCTAAACCAATAAGCATGATCAGCAAGCCCCGCGAAATTCGGGAATCTGGTCCGATCGATTTGCATTTTCTCATCCAGCAAAGTTGTCAATGGAAATTCATCCAACACGATCATGACTACGGGTACAGAATTTGATGCTGAGGTCGCAAGCGGGGGATTGAGCTCAACTGAATCAGGAGCAGGAATTTCAGATTCAGGAAATGTGACTCTGCCTATTTCAGGACTGAAAATGAAGAGAGCCGGAAACAAAAGCACTACCGGAGAGAGCAGAGACAGGTAAGTGTGCACAATTTTCCATTTGCTGTAGGCCAGAGCGGTAAAGGCGCCTGCAATAAGTGCAGCTCCTAACAAGAAAATCCCCGGAATAACAGTAATGGCCTTAATAACTTGAATCACAATCAATGCGCTAAACAGAGCCACAAGACTCAGCTTAAAAGATTGTTGAAATTTCTTTCCATAGACTATTGATGCTGCAACCAGGATCAAGCAAAACACAGGGATAAGCAGGCTTAGAATCGATGCCAGGAGAAATAAATCAATTGGTTCAGATCTTCGGGCAACAAAGAATTCAGGATAATTGCCGAGTAAGCTGAAAAGCGGCTGAGCTAGAGCAAACCCAAGCAACGTAAATAGATGCAAGGTAAATTTGAGCAAATCCGCGCTTGATTTAGAGGAAAGATTCATGCGTATAAATTCGCCAAATAGGCAGAGGCTCTCCGCTCGCGATGCGCAGTTGCTCTTTGACGATATCCACACCTGTGACCATTTCCGTGACTGGGTGTTCTACCTGTACGCGGGTATTCATCTCGATGAAATAGAAGTTTTGAATATTATAAGGACCAATTTTGATCACTTTAAACTCATCAATGGCGTAGTATTTTTAAGGAGTGACATAATACCTCGGAAAGAGATTTGCTTCTTGGAAGTTTGTGTGGAATCTTCTTCCACGATCGTTTCTTGAGCATCTGATTTTGGAAAATGCGCCGGGGAGTCGGATGTTGCTGGTATATAGATTTCTCTGAGTTGGGCTTTCTTATTGTTAACAAAGGATCTAATTTTAAAATTGACAGTCCTTCTGCATAATTTTTTTGAAAGATACTGTGTGTCAGGGGTCTGCATATCGTCATGGTTCAGCCCCTGCTAGGCGCTGTTTCTCATTCCCTCCGAGGGGGTCCACATCCTGAGGGCAGAGCAGCAGCATCAGTGCACCCACGAGAGCTGTAACGGTGAAAGCATTTCCAAAGGCGACCTCGCTCACTACGTTCGACCATAACACTGCCCCCGTGGGTGTGACATAAACCGCGCTCCATTTCACCACACCAAATAGCATGAGTGTGTCGATAATTCGGGCGCCCAGGGTTGCGAAAGCCCATACACTGATCCAGACATTTCCGCGCCGAAAGTCGGCACTCGTTCGGTTTGAAGACAACCAGCACTGAACCACGAAAAACAGGCCCGCGAGAAATCCCAGAATGTCCAGAACCCATGCCGGCGCACCCCAGTTGAACCCGGAGACTACGCAAGTGACCACCACACTTACTAAGTGCGTAACCACGAAACAGACCCCCAACAGAGCCGCCATGCCCATGCATCGGTGACCCGCAGTCAGTGCTGGGGCTTGAAACAAGCCGATGCTGTTAAAAAATCCTTTTGGTGCCATGTTTTTCGTCCGGGTTTCAGTTTGCAAACTTTGATTGAATACGCTTCAACACTATTAAATTCATTACGCTAATTGTTGGGTAAGATCAAAAGTTATGCATGCAAGATTCGCGATAGCTTGCTAAAGGAATATATTGAATAATTTTAGGTGCCTTGGTGGTCGTTATCAGGCCCTGCGAGTTCCGATCAGTAAACCCCACTCATGATCAATCCAGGGTTCTTCTATATCAAACCATTTCTGGTAGCAGGTGATCAACTCTACCACCTGGTCTTCCAGCAAGCCGGATAATACGATCTTACCTCCAGGTTTGACCAGCTCCGAAAACTTAAACGAAAGATCAAGCAGAGGCTCTGCAAGAATATTAGCTGCCAGGATATCCGCTTGAAGCTCAGGCAGAGCCTCAGGCAGGTAGGCTTTAATTACTCCCTCGACGATATTATTTCGGCAGCTGTTATCAATGGTTGCGACAATTGCCTGCTTGTCATTGTCCACCGCGTGCACTTTGCTGACGCCAAGCAATGCTGCTGCAATGGCCAATATGCCGGATCCGCAGCCATAGTCGATCAGCTCAGCGTTTTCAAGGGAGGCCTGCTCTAGCCAGCGTAGGCAAAGGGAAGTACTGATGTGGGTGCCGGTGCCAAAAGCCAATCCCGGATCTAGTGAAATGTTAGTTGCTTCTGGATCGGGGGGTGTCAGCCAACTTGGGCAGACCCACAATTTCTTACCAAACTGTAAAGGCAAAAAATCCGCCATCCAACAGCGCTCCCATTCTTGGTCCTCAATTTTTTCAATCGAAATATCTTTGGTCTTTTTCACAACTGGATGCTGTTGCAATTTTTCTACTAGAGGTTCTAGATTTTTGCCTTTATCGAACATGCAAAGAAGGCAGGTGTCTTTCCATAGAGGAGAGTCATTCGGTGCTTTTTGGAAAATAGGGTGGTCGATATAAATTGGCTGGTCTGCAGCGTCAATATAGGTCATAGATATAGCGCCAGCCTCGAGCAGTTGCTGCTCCAGGGCCATACAGTCGTTAGACTCAAGTTGAATTCTAAGTTGCTGCCACATATAGCTTTTAAAAATTGTGAAGGGTTATATCAGGAGCTCAGCTTCTGTTCCAGATAGTGGATATTAACCCCACCCTCCTGGAACTCGGTATCTCTTACTAGTTCCCTTAGCAAAGGGATGTTGCTGCGGATTCCTTCGATTAGAATCTCATCTAGTGCAATCTGCATCCGGAGTAGCGCTTGGTCCCGAGTTTCTCCGTAACTGATGAGCTTTGCGACCAGAGAGTCATAAAAAGGTGGCACACTATAACCACTGTATAGATGTGAATCTACGCGGACACCCGGACCACCTGGAGCATGAAATAGTTTCACCTTCCCGGGGCAGGGTAGAAAAGTAGCCGGATCTTCTGCATTGATGCGACATTCAAAAGCATGACCATTTATAGATACATCTGCCTGTGAAATAGGCAGAGCTTCTCCGCTAGCGATGCGCAGTTGCTCTTTGACGATATCCACACCTGTGACCATTTCTGTGACTGGGTGTTCTACTTGCACGCGGGTATTCATCTCGATGAAATAAAAGTTTTCATCTTGGTACAAAAATTCGAGCGTGCCGGCACCACGGTATCGCATGTTCTTACATGCCTGGATACATGTGGTGGCGACTCGTTCACGTGCCTGAATTGGTATGCCTGGGGCAGGGGCTTCCTCCAGTACCTTTTGATGGCGTCTTTGCAATGAACAATCACGTTCACCTAGGTGAATCGCATCACCTAATCCATCGCCGAGCACTTGAATTTCTACGTGTCGGGGATTCTCTAGAAATTTCTCTAGATAAACTATGCCATTACCAAAGAACGATTTAGCTTCGGTTTGGGTGACGTAGATCGCTTTTAACAGAGCCGCTTCATTATGAACTACCCGCATTCCACGTCCGCCTCCCCCGGCTGCGGCTTTGATAATTACTGGGTAACCGATCCCCCTAGCGAGGTTCAAAGTCCGGTCCTTGTTATCGTCCAGAGGGCCATTGGAGCCAGGCACGGTAGGTACGCCTGCTTTCCTCATTACTTCGATGGCGGAAACTTTATCTCCCATCTTCCGAATAGTTTCTGCCTTCGGGCCTATGAATTTAAACCCACTGTTTTCTACCTGCTCTGCAAAATCTGCATTTTCAGATAGGAACCCGTAGCCTGGATGCACTGCTTCGGCATCAGTAACCTCCATTGCACTTATGATCGCGGGAATGTTTAGATAGCTATCTGAGGGGTTGGAGGGTCCGATGCATACAGATTCATCGGACAACCGAACATGCATAAGTTCTCTATCTGCTACTGAGTGAGCAGCCACTGTTTTGATGCCCAGTTCTTTACACGCACGCAAAACTCGCAGCGCGATCTCTCCGCGATTGGCTATAAGAACTTTATCAAGCATGTATTGTGATCCTGTTGCAGGGTGCGTTAACAATCAAGCGATTGTAATCAGTGCCTGATCGAACTCTACAGGTTCGCCGTCTTCAACTAGTATGGCTTCCACTAAGCCAGCATAATCTGATTCGATCTGGTTCATCATTTTCATAGCTTCTACAATGCAAACCACATCTCCAACCTCCACATGTGTTCCCACTTCAACAAAAGGTGGCGAAGAAGGAGAAGGCGAACGGTAAAATGTGCCTACCATTGGTGATTGGACAACATTGCCTTTTATAGCGGATCCAACTGCGGGTGTTTCTGTTTCTTTTGGTGTCGGGGGCGTGGGGCTAGAAGCTGGAGCCGCCTGATAGGTCACTGGTCCAGATGAAGCAGAGGGAGCACGGCTGATACGCACCGCCTCCTCGCCCTCCTTGATTTCAATCTCAGCGACATCCGAGGCTTCCAGCAATTCAATAAGTTTTTTGACTTTTCTAATATCCATAATCAGTGCCCGACAAAATTTATTTAGTTCTCTAGTTTCTTGAAGGCTGCATGTAATGCTAGTTCGTAGCCTTGTGCGCCTAGCCCGACAATACAGCCGAGCGCAATATCGGCGAAATAGGAGTGATGTCGATACTCTTCCCTAGCGTAAATGTTGGAAAGGTGAACTTCGATAAAAGGAATTTCAACAGCTAGAATTGCATCTCGGATCGCGATGCTGGTATGAGTAAAGCCACCAAAATTCACTAGCATAAAAGCAGTGCCGTCAACCCTGGCTTCGTGTAATCTGTTGATCAGTTCTGCCTCAGTATTGCTCTGCAGGTTGGAAAATTCGTGACCGCTGTTAGCGCAAATGGCTTCGCAGCGTGCATTTATGTCATTAAGGGTGTCGCCGCCATAGATATTTGGTTCACGATGACCCAATAGGTTCAAATTGGGCCCGTGCAGGGCGAGAATTTTTGCCATTTTTAATTTCCCAAAGATAAAATTCGGCTTTGCAGTTAGCTGGTTTCAGCCAATTGCCGATTTTAGCAGCATTTTCTCAGAATATAGCTACTATTTCACTCATTTTGTGTCTAAATTTCGACAGTCAAGGCGTGAGCTTAAAAAATGTTTTCTGTGGTGGATAGCAGAAGCCCCAATCTGCGCATCCCTGGTATTCGATGATTAGAAACGCCTCAGGACTGGGTACAGTGGTTAGGTTGAGATCCACACTTACCCTGTTGTAGTAAGCTTCGATCTGGCCGAAGAACTGATCCGATTTCTTGAGGCCACTAGGAATCAGAGCGTTCACATCTAAGACTTCACTGGCCTCATTTTGCTTCATTGTGAAATTGAACGCATGCCGATAGAGATAGTGGCCATCGGCCAAGTTCCAAGTCACGCGCATCTTACCGGGGCTGACTTCACTGATGTAGAAAGGAAACGCCTGTTCAAGCGGCAGAGGAGAGGGTTGGAGTTGCTCTAGAGTGGTAATCCCACGAAATGGCGGTGGAGCAGTTTGTCCATATGCCGAAACGGCAGCAAGGCTGACAACTAGAATCAAATAGGTAAGCTTTTTAGTACACATTCCGGATTGACCAGTCACTTAATAACAGAGTTTCAAGCCACTATTGTTTGCTTGGGTTCAACTTTATACAGTTTTAATCAGAGTATCGATCAAACACAAGGCTTGCATTAGTGCCACCAAACCCGAAGCTGTTAGACATAATACGCTTTAGCTCTGTGTCGTCCTTGCGTTCCAGCACAATTGGCATGCCAATTGCCTCTTCATCCAGTTTTTCAATATTGGCTGATGCCGCGATGAAATTATTTTCCATCATCAGAAGGCTGTAGATAGCTTCCTGGACGCCAGCAGCGCCGAGAGAGTGTCCACTGAGAGATTTTGTGGAATTGATTATAGGAATGCTATTCTCAAAAACATTACGTATCGCTCTGAGTTCCGAGATGTCACCCGCTGGCGTGCTCGTGCCATGGGTATTAATATAATCTACCGGGCCTTTCAGGTTCTGCTTGGCCATAAGCATCGCTCTAGCGCCGCCTTCTCCTGATGGTGCTACCATGTCGTGGCCATCAGAAGTAGCCCCATAGCCGGTGATTTCTGCATAAATCTTTGCTTTCCTCGATAGTGCATGGTCTAGCGCTTCGACTAATACCATGCCACCTCCTCCGGCAATCACAAAACCGTCACGATCGGCGTCAAATGCCCTAGACGCTTTTTCAGGAGAGTCGTTATATTTCGTAGATAACGCGCCCATGGCATCGAACATGTGAGACAAGGACCAGTGTTCGGATTCTCCCCCTCCAGCGAACACTAAATCCTGTTTATCCATTTGTATCAATTCCATGGCATTGCCTATGCAGTGGGCACTGGTAGCACAGGCTGAAGAAATCGAATAGTTAATGCCTTTAATCTTGAATGATGTTGCCAAGCAGGCTGAAACCGAACTGCTCATGGTGCGCGGCACACGGTAGGGGCCTACGCGCTTAATGCCTCTCTCTATCGCGATGTCAGTAGATTCGAGCTGATCTTTCGGCGAGCCGCCACCAGAGCCTGCAACAATACCGCTGCGAAAATTCGAGACTTGTTCTTCTTCCAGTCCAGCATCTTTAATGGCTTCTTGCATCGACAGATAGCTGTACGCCGATGCATCGCCCATGAAGCGCAACAACTTCCGATCTATTAGTTCAGAAACATTGATATCTATGCTGCCACTGACGTGACTACGCATGCCGATATCTGCATAAGTTTGATTATGACGGATACCGCTGCGGCCGGCTTTGAGTGAGTCAAGCACGGCTGTTTTTCCGTTACCCAAGCAGGAAACTATCCCAATACCGGTAACCACAACACGTCGCATAAACACCTCAAAGGATCTGAATCTAAAACGATTGTTCAGGAGTAAACAGGCCTACCTTTAACGCTTTAGTAGTGTAGATAACCTTGTCATCCACCGCCACAGTTCCATCGGCTATGCCAACCACAAGGCTACGGTCAATAATCCGTCTCATTGAAAGTTCATAAACTACTTTTTTCGCTTGCGGCAGTATTTCACCGGTGAATTTAACCTCACCGGCTCCCAATGCGCGACCCTTACCTGGATAACCGCTCCAAGGGAGAAAGAATCCAACGAGCTGCCACAAGGCATCAAGACCAAGACAGCCAGGCATGACAGGATCGCCGGGGAAATGGCAGGCAAAAAACCAGAGTTCCGGCTTAATATCTAATTCTGCAATTATCTGGCCACGCCCATACTTTCCGCCGTGAGAATTGATCTCTGTGATTCGGTCCAGCATGAGCATGTTGTCGACCGGCAGAGTGGCATTGCTCGGCCCAAACAGCCTTCCGTAGCCACATTCCACTAACTCAGAAAGTTCGTAGGAACTCTTGGGAACGAAGCTATCATTCCTTGGTTTCATAGAATTCTTTTAGCCCAGTAAGGCCAGTCTTTTAAGGCATGCGATATTAGCGCGCCAAGACCAAATAATCGATAACAAATTCCCTATAAAGATAGTTGATGAATATCGAAAACGCTATGGTTTTATTAATTGCAGCAATAATTTGCTACCATTGCTGATTGGTTCCCTTGGTGAAATTTATGCTGCTTCCTGTCGTCCTTGCTGGTGGTATTGGCTCCCGTCTGTGGCCAGTTTCAAGGGCCTCTCTACCCAAACAATTCATTCACTTTCCGCAACATCTGGGCTCATTGTTTCAAAATACAATTACTCGACTAGATGGATTAGCTGAGATTTCGGAACCCTTGATAATTTGTAACAGGGAACATCGGTTCTTGGTCGCTGAGCAAGTTAGGCAGTTTAATAGGGGCCACAATCGCATTTTATTGGAACCGGTTGGAAGAAATACCGCTCCAGCAGTTGCAATAGCGGCACTGGAAGCTTTGGAAGATGATCCTGATGCTGCCCTATTGGTGTTGCCTGCGGATCATCTCATAGAAGACACGGGTGCGTTTCACCAAGCTGTAAAACAAGGCACAGCTTTGGTTCGACAAAATAAGCTGGTAACATTTGGTATAGTGCCAGGTACACCACAAACGAGTTATGGGTATATAAAAATGGGGTCCATGATAGAAGGTACGGATGCCTACCACGTTTCTCACTTCGTGGAAAAGCCAGACATTGCGACCGCAGAATCATACCTATCCTCAGGAAATTACTTATGGAACAGTGGCATATTCCTTTTCCAAGCAGCCGACTATCTGCAAGAACTGAAGAAACATGCCCCAGACATATATTCCTCATGTATAGAAGTTTTTGGGGGAATCAAAAGAGGTGCTGACTTTGATGAGCTTCCCGAAGAGAAATTCGCGCAGTGCCGCAGTGACTCAATAGATTATGCAGTGATGGAAGATACTGAAAGCGCCGTTGTGATTCCTTTGGATGCCCACTGGAATGACTTGGGAGCGTGGGATGCACTCTGGGATACAGACAGTAAAGATGAAAATGGTAATGTTGTTAGCGGTGATGTGCTGATCGAGGACGTGAGCAATAGCTATATTCAATCGAATTCTCGACTGGTAGCGGCAGTTGGCGTAGAAGATGTTGTAATCGTCGAAACTCCAGACGCTTTACTGGTAGCCCGCAAAGGCAATGCGCAGTCGGTTAAGCAGATTGTGGAGCAATTGGAACGCGTCGGTCGTGAAGAAGTCAGCAGCCACACAAAGGTATTACGGCCTTGGGGATATTATGAATCGCTGGCAATCGGTGAAAGTTATCAGGTGAAACGCCTTATGGTGAGCCCCGGCGAAGCAATGTCATTGCAATTGCACAAGCACAGGGCAGAGCACTGGACAGTTATTAGGGGGGCAGGGTCAATAACTCTTGATAACAAGGAGTTTGAGTTGCGAAAAAACGAATCAATATTTATTCCACTTGGCAGTAAACACCGCGCGGCGAACTTGGGTAAGGAGCCTTTGGAGATTGTCGAGGTCCAGCTAGGGGATTACCTGGGGGAAGATGATATCGTGCGTTTTGAGGACATCTATGGGCGTGAAGATAAAACCAAAACCAAAACCAAAACCAAAACCAAAACCAAAACCAAAACCAAAACCAAAACCAAAACCAAAACATAAGGCAGTAAGAAGGTTAAATCCGGATCATTCAACCATGCCTGTTATAAAGAAGTGTTTATTTCCAGCCGCACACCATATTATTAGGTTCTCGGTGTCAACCAAAGCCACGCCAACGCAGATTTTGCCAATTGAAGGGAAGCTGGGTATTGGTAGGCTCTTTTTCTAGGTAGTCCCAAGTGACGAGCGATTTGACCAGATGCTTCAAGGCTTACGATATTCGTGGCCAAATTCCTGACCAGTTCAACGAGAAAATCGCCTATCAAATAGGGCGAGCGTATGTTAATTACCTAACGCCATCCGAGGTCGTGGTGGGCTACGACATTCGATTGACCAGCAGGCAACTGTGCGATTCATTGATGTCAGGGTTGATTGATGGTGGTGTCAATGTCATCAACATCGGTCAATGTGGTACGGAAGAAGTATATTTCGCTACCTCTCACCTCGGTGCCGATGGAGGGATAATGATTACTGCCAGCCACAATCCAAAGGATTACAACGGAATGAAGTTGGTTCGTGAGAACTCCAAGCCAATTAGCAGAGATACGGGACTCAATGACATCAAACTGTTGGCAGAGAAAAGTGAATTTTTTAACGGTGACAAAAAAGGGTCTATCACAGAGCAGAACACGAGGCACGCATACATAGAGCACTTATTGCGCTATATAGATATGGAAACTTTAAAACCTTTGAAAATTGTTTGTAATCCAGGGAATGGTGTCGCTGGCTCGGTAATCGATGAACTAGAATCACATTTTCCGTTCGATTTTATCAAGATGCACCATGAGCCTGATGGTAACTTCCCTAACGGTGTCCCCAATCCGTTGTTGGTTGAGAATCGCCAACCGACAATTGACGCCATCAACACAAACCAGGCTGACTTGGGAATTGCCTGGGACGGTGATTTCGATCGTTGTTTTTTCTTCGATGAAAAAGGACGCTTTATAGAGGGCTATTACATTGTTGGTCTACTGGCAGAACTCTTTCTTGAAAAGCATCCGGGAGCTAGTATTGTGCATGATCCACGGCTGACCTGGAACACGATAGACTTAGTCGAATCTAAGGGAGGCAATGCGATCCAATGTAAGACCGGCCATGGTTTTATGAAAGAGCGCATGCTTTCAGAGGACGCGATATATGGTGGGGAGATGAGCGCCCATCACTATTTTAAAGACTTTTTTTACTGCGATAGTGGTATGGTCCCTTGGCTAATCGTGTTGGAGTTAATGGCGAAAAAAAATAAGCCTCTCTCGGCGTTGGTCGAAGAACGCATGGCCGCCTTCCCTGTCAGTGGCGAAATTAACAACACTGTCGAAGATCCAGCGGCATTGATTCAACTCGTAGAAGAAACATATAGATCGGAAGCACAAAGCATCGATCATACCGATGGCATTTCCATGACTTTTGACAATTGGCGCTTCAATTTGCGGGCATCTAATACTGAACCTGTTGTGCGGCTAAATGTGGAGTCTCGTTCCGATGAGCGCCTGATGCTCATCAAAACTGATGAACTGCTTGCCCTGATTCGGTCCTGAGTTTACCTCTTAGCCTTATCGAATTAGATTAATTGAGAAGACTTTCCAGGTGGCAGCTGTCAGCAAATCAAGTGAATGCATGACGTAATTGAAATAGCTGAATCAAAACCTTGTTGTGTACCCTTCAATGAAACTCTAGAATTCCTATGTACGCACGCTGAATGTTATGAACACGATATGCCGCTTGAACCAACGGTTACCTGATATTGCAGAAAAAATCTGGAAGCTAGGTCAGAGAGCCTATCAGGTGGAAGCGAGTTTAATCGGAATCGACGAATTTCCACCTTTAGATCGTAGCGCCAAAGATATACAGCATAGTTGCTCTGAGTATTTTGGAATATGGGAAGACGCGCAATTACTTGCAGCCGCTGAAATAGTGGGCGCCGAAGAAGATTTTCTAATCAGCAGTTTCTTCGTTATTCCCTCCCGTTTTCGTTCTGGTCTAGGCGATATGTTATTACACGCGATATTAGAGACTAAGCCCAACAGTCGCTTCATGGTTGAGACATCTCTCTGGAACAAGCCGGCTATCAATCTTTACAAAAAGCACGGTTTTGTTACGACTTCCCAACGCAAAATCAGTGGGGGCCATAAAATATTCACTATGAGGTTGCGCCGGGCCACTTCTGGTTAACACTACAGTCGTCTTCTTGTGACCTCCGAAACCACTCAGTTAGATGATATTGAATAGCAGCTTTAATTTAAGTGCGCTCGTTTATTGTTATCTATCAATTTTCTTTTGATGCGGCCCACCTTCAATTATCCCTAACCCGTGCTTAGACTCACGTATTAACCAGAGCCAACTACTCGTCCCATTTCCTGGCGAACTGGATCAGGCCATTTGTTGAAGCATCAAAATTTAATGCTGTCACTTGACTGGAAAGAGAATCAAACATTTCTCGGGACAAAAGCTTGCCCGATTCAACTCCCCATTGATCGAAGGCATTAATGTTCCAGATTACACTTTGCACAAACACTTTGTGTTCATAGAGAGCAATAAGGCAGCCGAGGTTATAAGGATTCAGTTCTCTAAGCATGAGAGTATTACTGGGCTTGTTACCTGGTAGATTCTTATTCGGATCCTCCGAATCCGTATTACCTTTCATCAAAGTAAGACTCTGGCCGAAACAGTTGGCCAGCAGGTGCTGGTGTTGTTCTTTTTCAACTTCCAACCTGGGTTTAGCCAACGCAATGAAGTCAACAGGTACAAACTGGGTACCCTGATGCAGCAACTGAAAGTAGGAATGTTGTCCATCGGTGCCGGCTGTTCCCCAAATTATTTCTCCTGTGTTCGTCTTCACCGGGTTGCCTTCTATATCGACAGATTTGCCGAGACTTTCCATTTGGAGCTGCTGCAGATAACCGGGCAGTAGCTTCAAACGTTCGCTGTAGGGGATGACGGCTGTATTTTTGCTGTCGAAAAAGCCAGTGTATAGCACAGTTAATAACCCCATGATAACTGGCATATTCTCGTGGAGAGCAGCCTTCTGGAAGTGCCTGTCCATTGCGTGTGCACCTGCTAGTAATTCACGAAAATTCTGCATACCGATAGCGAGAGCGATCGGCATACCAATAGCAGACCACAATGAATATCTGCCTCCCACCCAATCCCACACGGGAAACAAGTTTTCAGCACTGATTCCGAATTCACGCGCCGCTAGCGTGTTTGCGGTGATCGCAATGAAGTGTTTAGCAAGGGCGCTTTCGTCCTGCGCTTGCTCAAGCACCCATAGTCGGGCCTTCTCCGCATTCTGCTGAGTCTCCAGAGTAGTAAATGATTTGGAAGAGATGATAAACAACGTGGAAGCAGGATTCAGAGCGTTCAGAGTGCTACGAAGGTGGGATGGATCGACGTTGGAAACAAAATGCAGTTGAGGGGTGTGGGTAATTAAATCAGCGAGAGCCTCACATCCCAACGATGGGCCAAGGTTAGAACCACCGATGCCTATGTTAACCACATCGGTAATTTGTTTTCCGCTATAACCCTTCCAATCACCGTTGCGCAAAGTTTCTACAAAACCTGTTATTTTGTTCAGCGTTTCTCCAACTACAGAGAATTTGCTATCGGGATCCCGTAAGGTAACGTGGAATGCCGCCTTATTCTCGGAGTGGTTGATCTTATCGCCGGAAAACATGGCCGCAATAGAAGCAGGCACTTTGCACTCATTTGCTAGGTCGATAAGAAGCTTAAAAGAATGGTCAGTTAGATAGTTTTTGGAGTAGTCCAACAACAACTGGTCTGTGAAAACAGAAAAGCGATCGAATCGCTTGCTATCATTTGTAAACAGATCGTTCAAGCGAAAGGCTGGGTTCTTGAATTTCTCGCATTCCCTATGCAGGTTTCGCCACGCGTGAGTTTGGGTAGGGTTACTCATAGAAGGGCAATTTTATCCCAGCAGGGGGGTATGAGATAGAGGAATTAATACGATTTATAAAGACTCAATGCTCCTTAGCCTCGCTTTCTTGTAGTCATTTCCTGATTCAACTATGCTTCGGTCCTTCGCTGCCAATGAGAGACATCGATTACGGTAACTTATGCTAGACGAAAAAGAAATCCGCGAACTGGTTGCTTCCCACGGTGCTATCGTTAGTCAGGGAAGACTCATAAAACAACTCATAGAAGACGGCGATCTCCCTCGCCTCACCGACGTCACTGTTCTTGAAGGGAAGGTGTCTGACTCGGTTTTTTCTGACGACCTTGTTGACAAACTTGGTAGGCCCATACGCTTAATGTTCCGAAACAACCGTATTTCAACCCATGATGTTAACCGGGGTGCTATTCCATTTAAGGACCAAGTGCTCGCTTTTAATCACGACCATATGTTGCGCCTCGTGAAAGATGTGCTCGGTTCGTCCCAGTTCGAAGTAGCCCGGCTCAAGCCAAGCTCAACTGTAATTCCAGCCGAGAATCTAAAACTGATAAGGTTGGAAAATGTGCTGAGGTTATACATGGCAGAAAGCTCCACTTCCACTTCCCTGTATGTACACTGGCTGGCGGCGAAGGAGGCGGGTCTGAGTGTAATGCAATATGCCGGGCACCGGCTAATTGTTGGAGACCTCGAGCCTAATGGCTTTCTTCCCTACCTGATGGATACGCCAAGTACTAAGGATCAGGTAGATCGTACCATCGATGCGCAAGACCTAGTTGATAATGATGTATGCAGCTGGAATCAATATGCACAGATAAGGAACTCTTCCATCATGGCTTTCGGTATAGTGTCCCAGTATCTAGCGGGTAAAGGCATGGTATTGGTAGATACGAAGACCGAACACGGCATCAACACCCAAGGGCAGATCGTCGCTGCCGACGAACTCTATACAATGGATTCCTCTCGTTTTTGGAAGCTGGACAATAAAGGGGAACTGTTGACGCGAGACGGGAAGCCTGTGTCATTTTCAAAGGAATTCGCTCGCGGGATGGTGACTGAGAAAGACCAGCAGTTCACTGAAGAACAGACTAATGAAATTGCTGTGCGGTATATACAGGGACTTCAGCATCTTACGGGAAAATCGTTTGCACCTGATCTACGTGCGCGCGATGAACGCATTGTCGATTCAACAAATCTGATTTTGGATGCTTTGCTTTAAAGTGATTCTCTCGCCACGATTTCTTAAAATTCAATTTTTTCTAACATATTTTCTTATTCCCGAGAACTTCTTATGAAGACCTTCATTGGTTGGGAACATATATTCTTTATTTTATTGCTGGTAGCGATTCTAGCTTGTTCGCCTGCGTCATTGTCACCTGAACAAATCAACGAGCAATTAGTGACTGTGGAAGATTACAGGCGAGCGGAGCAATTCCTTGCAGCTAATACTTCGGAAATCGTTTATGACGTTATTATCAATGAGTATTGGCAGGAGGATGAAAGGCTTGTTTACCAAAAATCAACGTCACAAGGATATAATTATATCCTTGTCGATTTGACTTCTAATGGTAAGTCGCCTTTGTTTGACCATGCAAGGCTGGCTGAATCTCTGTCAAAATATACCGAAAAAAATACGGAAGGAAATAATCTGGATTTAACCCAGATAGAAATTACCGACGATCGAGAGTTTGTGGAGTTCAATTTCGAGGAGTCACGATATCGACTCAATCTCATCAGCTATGCATTGCAGCTACTAGAGGACGGGCCACAAAATGAATACTTGTCACCCGATGGACGCAAAGCGGTTTATATAGAGGCGTATAATCTTTGGCTACGCGACGTAGTGACCAATGAACTCACCCAGTTAACCTTTGATGGCGTAGAGTCCTACGGTTACGCTACAAATAACGCTGGTTGGAGTCGAGGAGAAGGTCCGGTATTACTCTGGTCTCCAGACTCTAAAAAATTGGCAACGTTCAGGCACGATGGCAGAAACGTCAAAGATATGTACCTTTACTCGACGGAGGTAGGACACCCAGAACTCGATGTTTGGAAATACCCATTACCTGGAGATGAGCATATCTTCTTGATTGAAAGAGTGGTCCTTCACGTGGAAGAAAACCTGCGATTAGTGCGGTTGGAGATGCCACCTGACTTTCATCGATCAACTACTAGCGATCATATGGCAGGACGCAACGGCAGGTTTCTCGATGTTGAATGGAGTGCGGACAGTCAGAAATTAGCTTTTGTTTCTTCCAGTCGTGATCACAAGTTAGCCCAGTTAAGAGTGGCCAACCCCGAAACCGGTGAAGTGCGCGACGTTTTTAGTGAGTCGGTCGGCACTTATTATGAATCGGGTGTGGGTACCGCGAACTGGCGAGTATTGCATGATCGCAATGAGTTCATTTGGTTTTCTGAAAAATCCAACTGGGGCCATTTATATTTTTATGATCTCACAAATGGTGAATTCAAGAATCAGGTCACCAGTGGGAACTGGAGTGTACTGCAGGTCCAGAAGATTGATAGAGACAAAGGGCTGATTTATTTTACAGGTTCCAACCTCGAACTTGGAGACCCGTATTATTCTTATTTGTATCGAGTTCGTTTCGATGGAAGTAATTTGGTCAACCTGACACCAGAGCCGGGGCACCATGTTATCAATTGGTCTAATTCGGCGGGTTACTTCACTGATACTTGGTCTACCCCAATCCAACCCGCTGAGTCTGTGGTGCGCAACATAGATGGTGTGGTCATTGCCAAATTAGAAGAAACTGATATCAGTGCATTAGTGGAATCGGGTTGGGTGGCACCAATACCCTTCAAAGTAAAAGCTCGGGATCAACAGACGGACCTGTATGGCTTGATGTATCAGCCATCCAACTTAGATAAAACCAAATCCTATCCGGTGCTAAACTACCTGTACCCTGGCCCACAAACCGGCAGTGTGGGTAGCCGGACCTTCCAGGCGTCCCGGCGCGATAAGCAAGCATTGGCCGAGCTGGGCTTCGTCGTAGTAGAAGTGGATGCAATGGGCACGCCGGGTCGATCCAAATCCTTCCATGATGCTTACTACGGTAACATGGGAGATAATGGACTACCTGACCAGATAACTGCTATTCGTCAGCTGGCTGAACTGAATTCTTGGATGGACTTGGACCGGGTGGGGATCTGGGGGCATTCGGGAGGGGGGTTTGCTTCTACAGCCGGCATACTGCACTACCCGGATTTCTATAAAGTTGCTGTTTCGAGCGCTGGAAATCATGATAACCGGAACTATGAAGATGACTGGGGTGAAAAATGGCAAGGGTTATTGGAGACTTACCCAGAGACTCAATCTACTCCGGGTGATGGTGGGGAGGCGACGAACTATGACAACCAAGCAAACCAGCTCTTTGCTGACAGGCTTGAGGGCAAACTGCTACTCGCCCATGGCATGATGGATACTAACGTGCATCCAAGCAGCACTATGTTAGTAGTAGAAGCTTTGATAGAGGCAGAAAAGGATTTTGATTTGTTGTTGATTCCTAATGTGGGCCACAGTTTCGGCAATTCACGTTATTTTATGAAACGTCGCTGGGATTATTTTGTAGAGCATCTGAAACACGCTAAGCCGCCAGCTGCTTTTACTTTTTCTGATAATATCAAGTAGCGCCCGCTAACAGTTGTAAACCCTTTACCTATAGGTTCTCTGGTTTTTTATGGAACAAATGGAAGCGGCACTGGCGGCATTCGCCAATTTTATGTGGGGGCCACCACTGGTAGTACTCCTGGTAGGTGGCGGCCTATTCTTCACGGCTCACTCTAAACTGATGCACTTTCGCTATTTTGGGCACAGTTTTGATCTCCTTCGCGGTCGGCACAACAAACATACTGGTGCTGCAGCCGGGGAAATAACACACTATCGAGCTCTAGCAACAGCGCTTGCTGGTACAATCGGACTGGGTAATATAACCGGCGTTGCAGTTGCCATCACAGTTGGCGGTCCCGGGTCAGTGTTTTGGATGTGGGTGACTGCTCTAGTTGGTATCTCCACTAAGTTTTACACAGCGTCGTTAGCCATTCTGTACCGTGGCCATGATGACAGTGGCAAACTTCAGGGTGGGCCCATGTACGTAATTCGTGAAGGATTAGGTCACAGATGGCTGCCACTTGCATGGATGTTTGCCATTGCTGGAATGGTCGGTACGTTACCAGTTTTCCAGATTAACCAGTTGGTGCAGATTGTAAGAGATGTAGTGGTGATCCCCGCTGGTATCACTACCTCCGAAAATCATCTCGTGTTTGATTTAATCATGGGTATTCTTCTGTCAGTGGTGTTGTTTTCCATAGCAGAGGGCAAAGTCAAACGGGTATCCGCGGTAGCAGGCAGGCTAGTGCCCATCATGGTGGTTTTTTACCTTGCTATTACCGGCATCCTGCTGCTCAGTAATATTAGCGAGATTCCCGCTATGTTTGCTCTGATCTTTAAGGACGCCTTTACAGGTGATGCCGTTTCCGGAGGAGCTATTGGAGCCGTAATCCTTATAGGAGTACAACGTGGTGTGTTCTCTAACGAAGCTGGACTTGGCACCGAGTCATTGGCCCATGGAGCTGCCAAAACGAATGAGCCAATCCGTGAGGGGTTGGTAGCCATGGTAGCGCCTATCATTGATACTCTCATTGTTTGTACTTGCACTGCG
>Ga0209228_1000006_pt1 | contig 86189 bp, 85 predicted proteins | sample METZYME_3_150m_FD_187547 | JGI IMG/M metagenome (GOLD analysis project Ga0209228, IMG submission 187547) | Marine microbial communities from oxygen minimum zone in mesopelagic equatorial Pacific - METZYME_3_150m (SPAdes) (version 2) | ecosystem: Environmental > Aquatic > Marine > Oceanic...
CCCGAACGGGCCGCTGCCGATGCTGCCTCCGCCGCGTTTCGCAGACCGACCGACGACAGGTCGGCCGTATGGGCAAACCCAGTGGTCTCCCCCACCACAACACGAATCCCCGCGCCACGATCCCGGCCACTGGACAGTTCCTCGATCCGACCGTCGTCGAGCACCGCCGAGGTGGACCGCCGATCCTCCACGAACACCTCGGCAAACTCGCCACCTGTTGCCATGGCGACCGAGAGCGTGTCGGCCAGCAGACCCGAATCCACAAGGCCCGTTTCTAATCTCCCGGTATCCGGTATGCCGGAAGAACCGTTGCCGTCAGCCATCATCATGCTCCTGATCCTGTGCGCCCGGTCCGGGCCGGTGTCCCGGTCGGGCCCGGGCGGATGCGTAGGGTACCGCTGTGCCCCCGATGCCAGGGTTGCGCGGTCGCGCCTCCCACACCGTCACCGATGCCGACACGGCGATCGCCCTCCGCTCCGGCGAAGTGCCGGTCCTCGGCACCCCACGACTGGTGGCCCTGATGGAGGAAGCCTCGGTCGAGGCACTCGACGGCTCGCTGGCCGATGGCGAGACCAGCGTGGGTATGCGCATCCACGTCGACCACATGGCCCCCACCGCACCTGGCGTCGGCGTCACCGCCGAGGCGGTCCTCGAAGGCGTCGAAGGGCGCCGTCTTACCTTCGGGGCGACGGCCACGGTGGGCGACGCCGTGGTGGCCACAGCGAGCATCATCCGCGTGGTCGTCGAGACCCACCGGTTCCTCGACAGGGTCAACGGAGACCTCACCTGAACCGTGCAAATCGTTCCCTCGAGGGCCCAGCCCGCATCACGGCATGACGAAACGGTGCCCGGCGCGGGTCTAGTTCGGTTTCCCCGGCGTGCAACCGGGCCGGGCAGCGGACTCCACTGGTGGGTTGAGATCCTCCTCGTCCTCGGCTTCTACACCGTCTACTCCACCATCCGGAACCTCTTCGGATCCGAGTCCGTGTCGGTGGCCGACGCGCTGGCCAATGCCGAACGGATTATCGACCTGGAACGATCGATCGGCCTCTACCGGGAACTGGAAATCCAACAGGCTTTCGTCGACCACCGGTGGTTCATCCAGTTCTGGAACCTCTTCTACGGGACGTTTCACTTCGCGGTGACGGTGTTCGCTCTGGTCTGGGTGTACCGGCGCTTCCCCCACCTGTATGCGCGGCACCGCTCGACCTTCCTGTGTACGACAGGGCTGGCCCTGATCGGTTTTGCCCTATTTCCGCTCATGCCACCACGGCTGCTTTCAGACTGCGGGACCTTTGGGGCCTGTCTGGCCCACATGCATCCCTACGTCGACACGGTGACCGACGTCGGCGGGCTCTGGTCGTTCGACTCGGGGACAATGCAACGCGTCAGCAACCAGTACGCGGCGATGCCCAGCCTTCACTTCGCCTGGGCCACGTGGTGTGCGCTGGTCATCTGGCCAACGGTCCGGACACGCGCCGTCAAGGTGCTGACCGTCGCCTACCCGGTGGCCACACTGTTCGCCGTGATCGTCACCGGCAACCACTTCTGGTTGGACGCCGCTGGCGGGCTGGTGGCCCTGGGTGCCGGCACGCTGCTGGCCGGCGTGCTGGTCCGGGCCTGGATCCGACTCCACCAACGGTCGCGCGCTAACTGAACCGGCCCCGCTGAACCGGTTCGGCTGGGCCGCGATAGCGTTTTCCGTCGTGCGCCTCGATGCCCTTCGCTCCCCCGCCGACCTCCGCGACCTTGGCCCAGAGGACCTCGCCGCGCTGGCCACGGAATTGCGCCAACGCATCATCGACACCGTGGACCGCACCGGCGGCCACCTTGGTTCGAACCTGGGCGCGGTGGAGCTCACCTTGGCTCTCCACCGGGTTTTCGATAGTCCAAGGGACGCCATCCTCTTCGACACCGGCCACCAGACCTACGTCCACAAACTCCTGACCGGACGGGTCTCCGAGTTCGACGGACTACGCCAGGCCGGGCAGATGTCGGGCTATGCGTCCCGAGATGAATCGGCCCACGACTGGATCGAGAACTCCCACGCGTCGACCGTGCTGTCATACGCCCACGGCCTGGCCACGGCACGGGCCGCCAACAGCGACCGGCGGCGGGTCGTGGCGGTGATCGGCGATGGTTCGATGACCGGCGGCATGGCCTTCGAGGGTCTCAACAATCTCGGCCACAGCGGCCTGCCAGTAACCGTGGTGCTCAACGACAACGGGCGGTCCTACGCCCCCACGGTCGGTCGCCTGTCGGAGAGCCTCATCCGAATCCGTTCCAACCCGACCTACATGCGCCGACAGCGCCACCTCGAGGACCTGGCCGAACGCCTGCCGTGGGTGGGTGATCTAGTCGAGCGGGGCATTAGTGCCACCAAGGCCGCGCTGCGCGAGATGTTCGAGCCGACGGCGTTCTTCGAGGCGCTTGGCGTCCACTATCTGGGCCCGTTCGACGGCCACGACATCGCCGAGGTCGAAGACGCGCTGACCAACGCTGCCGAGTTCGACGGACCGGTCGTAGTCCACGTGCTGACCCAGAAGGGTCGAGGCCACGCCCCAGCCGAACAGGATCCGATCAAACACATGCACGACACGGGTGGTGTGAAGCCCGGCAGCTACACCGAAGCGTTTACCGAATCGCTCCTCAAGGCCGCCGAGTCCCACCCGGAGGTGGTCGCCATCACCGCGGCGATGCCTGATTCCACGGGCCTCCTTCCGTTCCGCGACCGTTTCCCCGACCGCTGTTTCGACGTGGGCATCGCAGAACAGCACGCGGTGACCGCGGCAGCCGGCATGGCCATGGGCGGCCTTCGCCCGGTGATCGCCCTGTACGCCACGTTCCTGAGCCGGGCCTTCGATCAGACCAACCTTGACGTCGGCCTCCACGGCCTCCCGGTCGTGTTCTGTCTGGACCGGGCGGGCATCACAGGTGACGACGGCCCCTCGCACCACGGGGTGCTGGACATGGTCTTGTTGTCCCGGGTGCCGGGGATGACGGTGCTGGCCCCGTCCTCCTATCAGGAGCTGCAGCAGATGTTCGAGGACACAATGGCCATCACCGACGGCCCGGTGGCCATCCGCTGGTCTAAGACGCCGGCCCCCCACGTGGGCTGGGACGAGGTGGGACGGGGTCTAACCGCCCGCCAAGTTCGTGCCGGGGACGGTCAGGTGTGCCTGCTGGGTGCCGGGAAGATGCTGGCCGCCGCCCTGGCCGCGGCCGACGAACTGGCCACCGACGGCATCGACGCCACCGTGTGGGATCCGCGGTGTATCCGGCCACTCGACGGAAAAATGCTGGACAACGCTGCCGAACACCGGCTCGTGGTCACCATCGAGGACGGTTTCCGTGAGGGCGGATTCGGCACCGGGGTGCTGGATGCCCTGGCGGCGCGGCCGCCACGGGCCGAGACGCCGATGCCGCGTGTCGCTGTACTGGGCGTGCCGGTGGCCCACCACGCCCACGGTCCGGCCGACGCGCTGCTGGCGTCGTTTGGCCTCGACGGTCCCGGCGTAGCCGCTTCCGTCCGTTTCCGCCTCGGCTAAGCCCAGCGGAACCTCTCAGGACCGGCCATTCCGACGCCGGTCCGGAGCAGCGATTCAGGAATAGAAGGGGTTGTCGCCCGCCGAGTGATCGGTGGCGTCCACCACATCGGTGATCTCCGGCACGGCCTCGACAATGGCCCGCTGGATCCCCTCGGTGAGGGTGGCCTGGCTCATCGAACAACCCTGGCAGCCGCCACCCATTGTCACGTACGCCGTGTGGGTATCGACCCCGATGAGGGTCGCGAAACCACCGTGGGAGGCCAGCATCGGATTAACCGTCTTCTCGAGGAGTTGCTCGATGCGCTCGGGCACCTCACCGGTCAACTCCAACTCACCCACGTCCCCCAGTGGGTTGGGACGGTTGGGGTTACGGATCACCAGCCCGCCCTGCACCGGGTTACTGGGCAGGTCGAGGGTGGCGCCAGCCAACTTGGAGCGACTCTCATCACCCACCGCCATGTCAAGGGTCGCGCCGGTCTTTCCATCAGCGTCTGCACTGACCGTCCAGCGGTGACAGTCGTCGGGCAACTCGACGATTGGGACGAAGGCCAGGTCATAGACGTAGTCCACGCCTGACACGCCGGTCACGTCGATCAGGAGGGACAGCGTGGTGGGGTCTTCGCCGTCGTCCTGCGAGTCGCGGACCTCCAGCACCTTGTTCAGAGCACCGTCGCTGACCTCCATGACCCGTTCCGTGGTGAGAATGTCGCCCATGGGGCAATGGTACCGGTGGCTGTTCTCTGGCGGGCCGTCATCTGGCCGGCCGGTTGGGACGACCATCAGCCTCCACCAGTAGGTTCGCCGCCATGAGCGACGAGACGACCCCGACTCCAGTGACCATCCAGTACACGGACGGCCCGACCGACGCAGGCGTAGCGGTCATCACCATGGACGACGGCAAGGCCAACGCACTAGGCCACGACCTTCTAGGCGCGCTTCTGGCTGCGCTGGACGAGGTGGATGCCTCCGGTGCCGACGCGGTGGTCATCGTCGGTCGACCTGGCCGGTTCTCAGCCGGCTTCGATCTATCGGTCATGAAGGCCGGTGGCAACGGACCTAAGGAGATGCTGGCCGCCGGCGTCGATGTGTTCCTCCGGATCTACCAGTTCCCCCGACCGGTCGTCGTGGCCTGCACCGGACATGCCATCGCGGCGGGTGCCATCATCCTGATGTCGTCGGACCTCCGGGTCGGTACGGCCGGCGAGTTCAAGATCGGCATGCCCGAATTGACCATCGGTATGCCGCTCCCCTTCTTCGCCACAGAGTTGATGCGGGATCGCCTGTCCAAGCGCCATGTGGCAAGGGCGACTCTGGGTCAGATGTACGACCCCGAGACGGCAATCGACGTGGGCTACCTGGATGAGGTGGTCAATGCCGAGGATCTCCTCGACACTGCGGTGGCCCACGCCCGGGTCGCCGGCGGAGTCGGCCGCGGTGCGATGAAGCGCACCCGCATTACCACCCGCGGCGTGATTGCCGATGCTGTCCGCTCCGGGTTGGCCGAGGACCTGTCGCACTTCGTGGTCGAGGGCTGAGGCCTCGAACCCGAACCCAGGGGTTACCCGATGATCGACGATTCCGGAGAGTACGACGCACTGCTGCTCGTGGCCTTCGGGGGACCGGAGTCGATCGACGACGTGGATCCATTCCTGGCCCGGGTCACGGCTGGACGACCCATTCCCCCGGAACGACTGGCCCAGGTTGCCGACCGCTACCGCTCCGTCGGTGGCCGTTCGCCGCTAAACGCAAGGTTGCGAACCCTGCAGGCGACGGTGGTGGAGCGACTGGTCGACCGTGGTGTCAACACGCCGGTCTTCTGGGGGAACCGCAACGCCGCTCCCCTGCTGGTCGACACCATCGCCGAGATGCGCGACGCCGGCGTGCGCCGGGCGGTGGCCTGGGTGGCGTCGCCCTACGCCTCCTACAGCACTTGCCGCCAGTACATCGAGAACATCGAGACGGCCCAGATCGCCGTGGGGGCCGGCGCCCCGGTTGTCGACCGTATTGGTGGCCACCACGATCACCCGGGTCTGATCGAACCGGCAGCGGATCGACTCGTCGAGGCGCTCGACCGACTGCCTGCCGACCGTCGCGACCGGGCGCACCTCCTCTTTTCAGCCCACAGCATTCCGAGCACCATGGCCGCCAACTGCAACTACGTAGCCCAACTTCACGAGGTAGCCCGGCTGGTTGCCCAGCGGGTGGATCCAGCCGGTCGCTATAACCGCGAACTGGTTTGGCAGTCCCGAAGCGGTTCACCCCAGACCTCATGGCTGGAACCCGACGTGGGCGACCGGATCGATGCCCTGGCAGTGGCCGGTGTGGATGCCGTGGTGGTCTCGCCCATCGGTTTCCCAGTAGAGAACTTCGAGATCGTCTGGGACCTCGACGTGGAGGCCGCCGCCCGAGCTGAACGGGCCGGCGTGGCCTTCCAGCGGGCCGGCGCGATTGATGACGACCCGCGCTTCATAGACATGGTCGTCGACCTGTTTCTGGGACACGACCCGGCGTCGGCCCGGACCTGCCGAGCCGACTGCTGTCCGCCGCCCCCTCACTGACCCTGCACCGCTCCTCGACCGGAGACATCCCCGAAACGCCCGCCCGGAACGGGTATTTTCAGAGGTGATGAACCACGCCCGCATCGCCACGGAAGCCCTCCGTTTTCGTCTGGGAACGTTCTCCGCCCGGGTCGATTCACCACCCGGCCTCAACGCCGACGAAGCCGGTGCTCTGCTCGTGGCCTGCGGTGACCCCGGGGTGGACCATGCCCTCCGGATGGTTGGTGAAACCTGGTGTCAGGCCGGCCTCACACCGGATCACATCGACCACCCGTGGACGGCCGGTGAAGCCGCCCGGCTCCGCTCGGTCGGCGGGTCTGCACTCTTGGATGCCCTCGACGAGCTTGTCACCGGCGTCACCCGCTGCCGCGTCCGCGGCTGAACTGACCTCAGCCTCCTTCTGCCGCGGCCCGCCGGGCCCGCGCCTGTACGGTCGCCAGCGGGCCACCAATCGCTGTCACACCCCTACGACAGACTGCCCGTCGACCAAACAGACCAGGATCACCGACCGCACCCATGGGCAAGCAGCAGAAGCTCATCCCCGACGAGATGGACTACGCCCGCGAGATCGTCGATGTCTCCGTCGCGCAGGAGATGAAGGAGTCCTTCCTCGCCTACTCCTTGTCGGTTATCACGTCGCGGGCCATCCCCGACATTCGTGACGGGCTCAAGCCGGTGCAACGCCGAATCCTCTACTCCATGCTCCGCATGGGCATCCGGCCCGATACCCCGCACCGCAAGAGTGCCCGAGTGGTCGGCGACACCATGGGTCGATACCACCCGCACGGCGACTCGGCGATCTACGACGCCCTGGTTCGCATGGGCCAGTCATTCTCCCGGGGCATGACTTTGATCGACCCCCAGGGCAACTTCGGTTCGCTGGACGACCCGCCGGCCGCACCCCGCTACACCGAGTGCCGGCTCAGCGAAGCCGCCATGGCCATGGTGCGCGAGCTCGATGAGGACACGGTGGGCTTCCGACCGACCTACGACGGCGAGTCCACCGAACCCACCCACCTCCCCGCGCTGCTCCCCAACCTGTTGTTGAACGGCACCACAGGGATCGCCGTGGGAATGGCCACCAACATGCCCACCCACAACCTGGCCGAGATCCATGCCGCGGTTACTCTTGTCATGAAGCAGCGACGACCCAAGCCGACGGTCGACGAGTTGCTGGCCGTCCTCCCCGGTCCGGACTTCCCCAGTGGGGGCATCGTGGTCGACGACGGCATCCGCGACGCCTACGCCTCCGGCCGGGGTTCGATCCGGATCCGCGCCCGGGCCCACGTCGAGGAAGCCGGGAAGGGCCGTCAGGCCATCGTGGTCACCGAGTTGCCCTACTTGGTGGGCCCCGAGCGGGTGATCAGCAAGCTCAAGGAGTTAAACGAAGCCGGGAAGGTGGCGGGGATCGCCGATTTCAAGAACCTCTCGGACCGTCACACCGGGCTCCGACTCCAGGTCACGGTCAAGCCGGGGCACAACCCCCAAGCAGTGCTTGGCGAGCTGTACCGCCTGACTCCCATGGAGGAGTCCTTCGGCATCAACAACGTGGTGCTGGTCGACGGCGAACCCCGCACCGTCGGCCTGTACGACCTGTGCCGCCACTACATCGACCACCGGCTCGAGGTCGTCGTCCGCCGGACGGCCTACCGTCGGGATCGTGCCGAGGAGCGGCTCCACATCGTGGCCGGCCTGCTGGTGGCCCTCCAAGCCATCGACGAGGTGGTCACCATCATCCGTGGTTCGGAGGACACGGCGACAGCCCGCGACGCCCTCATGGAACGGTTCTCGCTCAGCCGCGTCCAGACCGACCACATCCTGGACATGCCGCTCAAACGGCTAACCGCCCTGGAGGTCCGACGCCTGGAGGACGAACGGGCCGAGCTCGAGGCAGCCATTGCCGGGCACACCAAGCTCCTCGAGTCCGAAGCTCGCCAACGCACGCTGGTGCTTAACGAGTTGGGTGAGGCCGTCAAGCAGTTCGGTCGGGATCGCAGTACCGAGATCGTGAACCCTGATGACCTCCCGGTGTTCGATTCCATCGAGGTGGCCGATGACGTGGTCGACGAGCCCTGCGTGGTCACGCTCTCCACCTCCGGACAGATCGGGCGGCTGCCGGCGGAGGGGGCCAAGCGGGCCACGCCGGGCCGCCACGACGTGCTGGTCGCCCAGCTGCTGACCCGAACCACGTCCACGGTTACCGCGGTCACGTCCGAGGGTCGGGCCCTGCAGGTCCTGCCCGCCGAACTGGCCGACGGCGAGGGCCGGGCCCGGGGAGCCGGCGCCGCCCAGGCCTTCGGTACAAACCGAGGCGAGATCATCCACACCGTGGTGGCCGACGGTGACGAACACCTCGTGGTGGTCTCCGCCCAAGGCGCAGCCAAGCGCCTCACCATGGCCGAAGTTCGTGAAACCCGAGGCGGCAAGACGATCATGAAGCTCAAGGCCGGCGATCGAGTGGCCGCCGCGTTCACCGCTCCCGACGGCGTCGACGTGGTCTTCGTGGCTTCCGACGGCCAGGTACTACGAACCGCAGTCGACGGCATCAGCGTCCAGGGGCGGGGTGCGAGCGGCGTCGCCGGGATGAAACTCCGCGATGGGGCCACCGTGGTCGCCGCGGCCGCCGCGCTCGGTGACGACACTCTGGTGACCGTCACCGACGACTCCTCAGTGAAGGCCACGCCGCTGTCCGAACTAGAGGCCAAGGGTCGTGGCGGTATTGGTGTCCGGGTCTCACGCCTAGCCGACGGCGCCTCACTCAGCACGGCCCACGTGGGGCCCACCATCGGCCTGCTGGCCATCATGACCAGCGACGACGACGCGAAGAAGCCCGACCCCACACCGGTACCGCTCATGTTGGAGGCCACGAAGCGTGACCTGGTGAGCGCTGCGTCGGAACGACAGATCCTGGCCATCGGGCCGCCGAGGTGGTGACGGTGGCCGCCGCACAATCCAAGAGCAGGTCGAAGGGATCGGGCTACGACGCCGATGCCATCCAGACCCTCGAGGGGTTGGATGCCGTGCGGAAACGGCCCGGCATGTACATCGGCGGCACCGGCGGACCGGGACTCATGCACCTGGTCTGGGAACTGGTCGACAACGCGGTCGACGAAGCTGCCGCCGGATTCGCCCGCAAGATCGATATCACCCTGCACCGCGACCACTCCGTGGAGGTAGCCGACGACGGCCGGGGTATCCCAATTGACCGCCACGCCAAGCGGAAGATCTCGGCGCTGGAGGTCGTCCTGACCGAGCTGCACGCCGGAGGCAAGTTCGGTGGTGGCGCCTACGGCGCATCGGGTGGCCTCCACGGTGTAGGCGCCTCGGTGGTCAACGCCCTATCCACCAAACTGGTGGCTCAGGTCGACCGTGACGGCCACACCCACGAACTCTCGTTCAAGGAACGAGTGGCCGGCCACTTCTCCGGCTCGGCCTTCAAGGCCAGCCACGATCTGGCCAAGGTCAAGCGCCTCTCCAAGAACAAGACGGGCACCCGCATACGCTTCTGGCCCGACCGGGAGATCTTTGACGAGGACGCCCACGTCGATGCCAAGGAAATCCGCGAACGGATCGTGCAGTCGTGCTTCCTCGTGCCGGGCATGAAGGTCGTCCTAGTCGACAAACGAGCAGGCGGCGCCGAGCCGTTCGAGTTCGTGTCCCGAGGCGGCCTGGCAGACCTCGTTGACCACCTATCGGTCGGCGACAACGCCTGCGAGATCATCACCCTGTCGGGCATCTCGGAGTTCACCGAACGGGTTCCGGTCAACGGGAAGATGAGCGACGTCGACCGGGAATGCACCGTCGAGGTCGCCCTTCGGTGGGTCAAGGGCTACGACCCCCGGGTCGAGTCGTTCGTGAACACCATTCCAACCAGCCACGGTGGTACGCACTCGGCGGGCTTCGATCGGGCACTCACCCGGGCCGTCAACGACGTCCTCCTCAAGGACACCCGAAAGCTGGCCAAGCTGGCCAAGGAGAACAAGCACCGGGCCACCAAGGATGACGTTCAGGAGGGTCTGGTTGCTGCGCTCAAGGTGGTGTTCCCCGAACCACAGTTCCGGGGCCAGACCAAGCAGGAGCTAGGAACCCCGGCCGTTGAGAAAATCGTCTACGAGGTGGTCAAGGGCGGCCTCACCGACTGGTTCAGCGGTGGCGGGCCCAAGACCCACATCAACGCGGTGCGCGACAAGTTGACCAACGCGGTGATCAACCGGGTGACGTCCAAGCAGATGCTGGAGACCCGCCGCAAGGCTGCCAGCATGGGTTCGACCGGCATGCCCGACAAGTTGGCCGACTGCCGGACTCACGGCCCGGACTCCGAACTCATCATCGTGGAGGGCGACTCGGCCGCCGGACCAGCGAAGGCAGGTCGAAACTCGGCGAACACAGCCATTCTTCCCCTGCGAGGCAAGGTGGTGAACGCCGGGAAGGCCACCCTCAAGCAGGTCCTCGACAACGCTGAGGCCCAGGCCCTCTTCACAGCCATCGGGGCGGGATCGGGTAACGACTTTGATATCGACGCGGCGCGCTACGGGCGCATCGTCATCCTCTGCGACGCCGACGTGGACGGCAGCCACATCCGCTGCCTGCTCCTCACCCTCATCCACAAGTACATGTGTCCTCTCCTCACCGAAGGCCGGGTCTTTGCCGCCCAGCCGCCGCTGTACTCACTCCGGGTCGGCGACACCGTCCACCGGGCGTTCACCGATGAGGAGCGCGACGAGATCACGGCATCGCTGGCAAAGGGTGGACGCAACGTCGAGAACCTCCGGTGGAACCGCTTCAAGGGTCTGGGTGAGATGAACGTCGAGGAGCTTGCCGAGTGTGCGCTCGATCCGGAAACCCGGGTCCTCAAGCGGCTCACCATGGAGGACGGTAAGGCGGCGGCCGACGCGGCAAACCTTTTCGAGATTCTCATGGGTGCCGATGTCACTCAGCGCCGTGACTACCTCATTGCCAACAGCACCCTGCTGGACCCCGCCGCACTCGACGTCTAGGAACCCTCAACCCGTGCCCTCCCCGCCCCGCTCCTTTTCGGTCTCGTCGGCCGGCCTCTTCAACCAGTGCCAACGACGATGGCGGTTCCGCTACGTCGAGAAGCGGTCCGACCCGCCGGGCGAGGCCGCCCTGCTGGGGACCTTCGTCCACCGGGTGCTAGAGCTCCTCTGCGCCGAACCAGCCGGAGGTCGGACCACCGATCGTGCGCGAGAGTTGGCTGCCACGGCCTGGCCCGAAACTCGGGACGACGGCAACTTCATCGCTCTGGCCCTGGATGATGACGCCCAACGGCAGTTCCGGTGGAGGGGTTGGACGGCCATCGAAAATCTCTGGGAGTTCGAAGACCCGGCCCAAGTCGAAGTGGAGGCCACCGAAGCCAAGGTGTCGGCCACCGTCGGCGGCGTGCCCTTCTTCGGGATCATCGACCGCCTCGACAACACGGCCGACGGGCTAGTGGTCACCGACTACAAGACAGGCAAGGCCCCCCGCCCGGGTGACGTCCCCGAGAAGCTTGACCAGGTCCTGCTCTACGCCGCCGCCGTGGAGGACCACCGGGGCGAACGTCCCAGCCGCGGACGCCTCTACTTCCTCGGCAACAGCGTCGTGGAGACTCCGGTAACCGAGGACGGCCTCGAGGCAGCGGTTGGTCGCTTCGTCGAGACGTGGGACAGTGTCGGGAAGGCCTGCTCATCCGATCAGTTCGAAGCGCGGGTCGGACCTCTCTGCGGCTGGTGCGCCCACGTGGCCGACTGCGAAGAAGGCACCACCGAGGTCCAGGTCCGGGTCGCTCGGGGCCGTATGCGCGCCGACGCCCCGGCCCGCACATTGCTGGGTCTCTAAATGGCGGGGCCCTAAGAAACCGTTACCCAAAGTAGGCCTCTAGGCGGTCAGCCGTTCCGCCGACGGCGGCGTACCGCCACCAGCACCAGAACCAGAGCGGCCACAGCGGCCAGTACCCATATCCGGTTTAACAGGTCGGTCCGCTCGTCGGTCATCTCGACCGGAGGAGTCTCGAACGGCAGCAGTCCCTCCTCGGTCCCCCGATCGACCGTCTCCCCGGCCATCCAGTCCTCGACTCCACCGGAGTTCGACTCCACGAGAAGATCCACGACAGGAGCCTCGTCTGTTCCGTCGCCTAATGCCTCCGGCTCGGCTCCGTCCGGCAGCATGTCCAACAGGCCGTCCACCGGGCTGTCGACCGGCGGCGTCGGACGCGACCGTCGGGCCTGCGGGTCGTAGCCCGCCATCAGGCGGAACGCTCCATGAACGGGGGCGCCTCCGAGGCGTCAACCGCTCCGGGGTCGTCCGCCCCCATTCCCGCCAGGTCGGACAGCGGTGCCACTCGAGCCAGCAGTTCGTCGAACTCGGCGGCCGCCTCGGTGGCGCCAGGGCGACGCAATGCATGGATGGGCATCGACTGTGCAGCGGCTTCGGACACCGCGGCACGCAGGTGCACCGGCGGCAGACACCTTTCCGGGTAGGCCTCCTGAAGCTGTTCGTTCCAGTAACGCCCGTCACGGGTCCGTCCCAACCGGTTCACGGCGATACCGGCGATCTCGGGTCGTCCATCGGATCGACGCAGCCGGATGCGGTCAATGGTCTGGAGCATGCGCCCCACCCCGTCGACGGCCCACGCTCCGGGCTCGGTCACCACCAGCACTGCGTCGGCGGCGAACAGAGCATTGACTGTCAACAGGCCCAAGGAAGGCGGACAGTCGATCAACACCAGTCGATCGTCGGACACCACCGTCGAACCCGCGTCGGGGGCGGCCCGCAGAGCCGGTCGAAGGGCCATGGCCAGCCGGTCCTGGGCACCCAGCGGGTCCGTGGCCAACAGGGGCTCACGAATCGAGAGCTCGGGCGAGGATGCGGCGAGGCTAGGCACCGGCCCCACCTCGGCAGGCCAGCCTCCTGGCTCGATCACGCCAGCGAGGCCGCCAGGGCGCTCGTCGGCCAACACCGCGTCGACCCCCGGACCGGGCTCAAAGACGCCCAGACCGGTGGTGGCGTTGCCCTGCGGGTCGAGATCGACGACCAACGTGTCGATCCCCCGAGCCGAGGCTGCCGATGCCAGCCCGAGGACGACCGTGGTCTTGCCCACGCCACCCTTCTGGTTCACCACGGCCACTGTGAACATGCACGCAACCTAATCCACCCGACCGTCTGGACCGGGGTGTCTCAAGTTTCACCGGGCTGCCCGCTGCCAGCCCACCACTTCGGTGGTCGGCGATACCTTCGGGTCATGCCCGAACTCCCAGAGGTCGAGACGGTTCGAGCCCAACTCGAACCGTTGGTCCGTGGCGCCGTGGTGACCGATGCCCGGGCCCACCGCTCCCCCAAGTTCGCCTCAGCCCCCGAGGCCATCGGCTCGGCCATCACCGGGATCGACCGTCGCGGCAAGTACCTCCTGTTCGGGCTGGCCGACGCCGCAGCCGAACAATCCGACCCGGGCCTGAGACAGGTTCACGCCGACCGCGAGCTCATCGTGCATCTGGGCATGACCGGCGCACTCCACGTCGACGACGCCCCGCCCCATGACCCCTACGAACGCGCCTCTTGGCACCTAGCCGACGGCCGGACCCTGTGGTTCCGAGACATCCGACGCTTCGGTCGCATCGCCGTCGTCCGAGCCGGCGACCACCAGTCGTTGCCCACCTTGCACCACCTCGGACCAGAGCCGTTCGACCCGTTGCTGGACGGCATCCGCTTCCACCGGTCGTTGTCCGCCAGCCGCCAACGGATCAAGACCCAACTGTTGTCTCAACGCCCGATCGCCGGTGTGGGCAACATCTACGCTGACGAGGCCCTGTGGCGGGCCGAGATCCACCCCGCGGTCCGCCGGGTAGGACCCGGCCGGGCCGACCTCCTCCTGGGCCATATCCGTGACGTGCTGGCCGAAGCCCTGGACCATGGCGGCACCACCTTGCGCGACTACCGCACCCCCGACCGTTCCACGGGCCGCAACCAGTTCCGCCTCGATTGCTACGGGCGCTCGGGCCAGCCCTGTCGGCGCTGCGCCACACCGTTGGCCTCGCGGGAGCTGGACCAACGCACCGCCACGTGGTGCCCCACCTGCCAGGCCCACTGAAGTGAGGGTCCCTCAAGGACAGACCGACTCTCCGGGGGTGGGTGCCCCGACCCAAACGACAACGAGCCCTACGATCAGCGCCGTGCCCCGCATTCGTCGTCGCCGGTCCACCCTCGCGACGATCCTGTTCGGCGCCATCGTGGTGCTCCTGGCTGCGGGCACTCTGGTCGCTGTGGCCGGCCCCTACGACTCCGAGATCGCCGCGCTCCGCGACGGCATCGATGATCAGGAATCCACCATTGCCGGTCGTCGAAGCCACATCGCCGAGTTGGAAAGCCGCCTGTCCACCCTTGACGAAGAGGTCGCCGATACCGACGGACTCATTGACGACGACGATCGAGAGCTCCGCGTCCTCTCCATTCGCATCGAGCTGACCGCCGATCGGTTCGTCCAGGTCCTGGCCTCCCGAGAGGCTCCGTCCTCGCTGCACCGAACCATGGCCGTGGACGCCTACGTCATTAACGACGAGCGCCTGAATGACGTCCTCACTCAGTCGGCCCAGCTCACGGCCACCGCGCTGGAGGGTGTCCGCCACCGGATGCTCTACGACTCGGTGATCCGCGAGGCACAGCGACGCATTGACCTCGTCGATGCCGCGATGCGGTTGACGGCCAGGGAGGTAGCCACGCTCCGTTCCCTGGTCGCCGAGGCCGAAGACCGCCAGGACGGTGCCCGGGAGGCCCGGGACCAGCTAATTGGCTCGCAGCCGGCCATCCACGCCGAGATCGCGGTGACCCGCACGGTCATCGCCGAGGCAGAAGCCACCATCACGGAGCTGGAGGCCGAGATACTGACCTTCGAGCGCATGGCCTTGACCCGTCGATGGACCGGTACCCAGGGGACCGACGTTGGCCGTCCGGCGTTGGCCGTCAAAATCGACAACGTCACCCGGGCCCATCCTCAGGCCGGTCTCAACCAGGCCGACGTGGTCTATGAGGAGATCGTGGAGGGTGGCGTCACCCGACTGGTGGCCGTGTTCCAGTCCACCTCGGCGAACGTCGTCGGTCCGGTTCGTTCGGCACGGACATCGGACCCGCCGCTGCTGGAAGGCTTCGACCGGCCGCTGTTCGCCTACTCGGGCGCCAACCGCGGCACTCGCGACCAGTTGCGGGCCTCGACGCTGGTTGACGCCGGCTACGACGCCCACGACCAGGACTACTGGCGTGACCGGAAGCGTCGGGCGCCCCACAACCTGTACACCGATACCGACCGTCTGTGGGTCCACCACACCGACCGGACCGATGTCCCACCGGCGCCCTTCGTGTACCGCTATCCCGGCCAGGAGCTCCACCGATCGGCCGAGAAGGCCACCGGCGTGTCGGTCGACTTCGGCCTCACCGAGGTCGACTACGCATGGAACGGATCCGGCTGGGCGCGTACCCACGGTGACCGGGCCCACAATGACGCAGACGGCGTCCGGGTGGCGCCGGCCAACGTGGTTGTCCAGTTCATCCGCTACGGACGGTCCCTGGCCGACCTCCGGTCACCGGAAGCCATCTCCGTCGGTACCGGCGATGCCTGGGTCTTCACCGACGGACACGTGATTAGAGGTCAGTGGCACCGGCCTGATGCGTCGATGCCGGCTACCTTCACCGCCGACGGCGAGGTGATCCGCCTCGCGCCCGGCAAGACTTGGGTGGCATTAGCCAAGAAGGACACTGCAAGCTGGCGGGACTGAGCGCCCGTCCGTCCTAGTTCAGGCGGACGCGATCGATGACTCGATGGCGAAAACATCGGCGGGGACCATGCCCTCGGTGGTCACCGTCAACAACTCGATCCCATCGTCGGTAACCAGCAACGTGTGCTCGAACTGCGCGGTGCGTCGTCCGTCGAGGGTCACGGCCGTCCAGTCGTCATCCCACATACCGCATGCCGGATCACCCAAGGTGAGCATCGGCTCGATGGTGAAGGTCATGCCTGGCACGAGGACCGTCGTGGCCCGACCGTCGTGATAGTGCGGAATCTGCAGTCCACTGTGGAACTCGGTCCCGATTCCGTGTCCGATGAACTCACGGACCACTCCGAGGCCGTGGCGACGGGCATGGCGTTCGATGGCCCGGCCAATGGCGTGCACCGGCTGGCCAGGTCCCGCTGCAGCGATCCCCTCATCCATGGCCACCCGGGTCTCAGCGATCAGGCGACGGTCAGCATCTGACACCTCGCCCACGGCGAACGTGATGGAGGTGTCGCCGTGCACCCCGTCCAAGAAGATCGTGACGTCCACGTTGACGATGTCGCCATCGGCCAGAGGTCGGCTGTCGGGGATGCCATGGCAGATCACCTCGTTGACCGAGGTGCACACCGACTTGGGGTAGCCCCGGTAGTTCAGCGGACTGGGATAGCCGCCGCGGTCGATGGTGGCCTGATGGACGACCTCGTCAATCCGGTCGGTGGTGACCCCCGGAACCACATGGGGGCCGACCTCCAAGAGAATCTCGGCCGCCGCACTGCCGGCCCGCCGCATGCGTTCGACCTCGTCGGGGGTCCGAACATTGGACGATGACGACGGTCCCGGATCTCCGGTCTCGGCGTACGGCGGACAACCGATGGCAGCCGGGACGGACCGCCGGGGGCTCAACAGGCCGGGACGGACGGGCGGCTCGGACCGCGGCGCGAGGGGTGCCTGACGGCGCTTGCGTTTGACCACGGGCCGAATGCTATCGGTGGCGCTCCCAGCGGTCGCCGTGCCCGTTCCGGAACGGTCAGCGAAGGAAGCGGCTCACGCTGTCGACCACGCAGGCCGGACGGTCCGACCCCTCGATCTCGACGGTGATCCGGATAACGGCCTGTACCCCACCAGACACCTCGTCGACCTGTACCAGCTCGGCTCCTCCTCGAACCCATGAGCCGACCAGCACCGGCGCCGGGAAGCGCACCCGATCGACGCCGTAGTTGATCCCCATGGAGATCCCCTCGACCCGCACGATCTCGGGCAGGAACTGATTGGTCATGGCCAGCGTTAGATACCCATGGGCAATGGTGGCCCCGAACGGCCCGGCGGCCGCCCGTTCGGGGTCGACGTGGATCCACTGGTTGTCGCCCGTCGACTCGGCAAACTGGTCGATGCGAGACTGGTCGATCTCCACCCAGTCGCTGTGACCCAGATGGGTTCCCACGGCCGGAACAAGGTCATCGGGGCTGGCGAAGACAGTGGTCATGGGGGTCGACACTACGCTCGGCCTCTTCGGTAGGCCGATTCGGGCCCGCCGACGGCATGACGCTGAGAGGACGAGGAACAGGAGGTCCGATGTCGGCATCTGGAGGGACCCGTGCAGTGCTCGCCGCCCTGGTGGCCAACGCCGGGATCGCGGTGGCCAAGTTCGTCGGCTTCGCCCTGACCCGGTCATCGGCCATGTTGGCCGAGGCCATCCATTCGGTGGCCGACATGTCCAACCAGGCCCTGTTGCTGCTCGGCGGTCGCCGGTCGCGTCGGGCCCCCACCGAGACCCATCAGTTCGGCCACGGCCGCGAGCGCTACTTCTGGTCCTTCGTGGTCGCCCTGGTCCTGTTCACCGTGGGTGCGGCCTTCGCCATCCACGAAGGGATCGACAAGGTCCGTCACCCCCACGAAATGGACGCCCCCGCATTGGCAGTGGTCATCCTGATGGCCGGCATCGTGCTCGAGACCTGGTCGCTGCGAACCGCGGTGGTCGAGGCTTCCCCGCTGAAAGGTGGCAGAACCTGGTGGACCTTCGTGGTCCGGTCTCGGAACCCCGAGCTGCCCGTCGTGCTGCTCGAAGACGTCGGCGCCCTCCTCGGACTGGTCATCGCCCTGGCGGCCGTCGGCCTCTCGAGCATCACCGGTGAACCCCGCTGGGACGGGGTGGGCACCATCGCCATCGGCCTACTGCTGGGCGTCATCGCTGTGGTGCTGGCCCGCGAGATGCAGAGCCTGCTCATCGGCGAATCGGCCGACGATGACGACCGGTCCGCCATCACGGCCGCTATCGGGGCCGCGCCAGGTGTGGTGAGCCTGATCCACCTCCGCACCCAACATCTGGGGCCCGACGAGATCCTGGTCGGCGCCCAGGTGAGCTTCGATCCGACGTTGGACAGCGCCGGCGTGGCGGCGGCCGTCGACGCTGTGGAACGTCTGGTGCGCGACGCCGTCCCGACCGCCCATCCCATCTACGTGGAGGCTGCGCTCCCTGACCAGCCCACCGAGCCCGGGAACCCATCGTGACCTCGACAGGAACGGTCCACCTCCAGGTGAACCAGGACTCCGACGGGAAGGTGGCCACGCTGGTGCTGGACAACCCGACCAGACGCAACGCCATGGGTCGGGCCATGTACGCCACCATCCCCGACCTGGTAGCCGAGGTGGATCAAAGCCCGGACATCCGGGTACTGCTCATACGCGGCGAGGGCCGCGAGGCATTCTGCGCCGGCTCGAACATCGCCGAATTTCGGGATCACCGGCTGGGTGACGCCCACCTTGGGTACGACGAGTTGGAGCACCAGGCCATCGACGCGCTTGCGACCTGTCGGGTCCCCGTCGTGGCATGCATTCGGGGGGCGTGCATGGGTGGCGGCGTCGGTCTGGCCCTGGCGGCCGACCTGCGTTACGCAGCCGACGACGCCCTGTTCTCCGTGCCGCCCGGCTTCCTAGGCATCGGATACTCGCTGGACTCAGTCGAACGCCTGCTGGCGACGGTGGGCCGATCTTCAGCGACCGAACTCCTGCTTACCGCCCGCCGCCTAGATGCCGACGAGGCCCGGCGCATCGGCCTGATCCACGAGGTGGTGACCGTCGACCGGCTCGACGAGGTCGTAGCCGAACGCTGTGCCACCATTGCTGCGCTCGCCCCGATGACCCTCCGGGCCGCCCGGGCCGCGTTGGCCGGTCGACCCGATGCCGCCGCCCTGACTGACGCCTGCTTCCACAGCGCCGATCTCGTCGAGGGGATCAGCGCGTTCGAACAGTCCCGCCGACCTCAGTTTGGGAACCGATGAGGGAACAACCGGCGTCACCATCTCACGACGGTCGACTGGCCCGTCGGATCCTGACCATCGGCGCCGTCGTCGCGGCGTGGCTGGCCTTTGACGCCCACCTCGGCTCGCGCCGGGTCAGCCGGGCCCGAGCCGCCAACCTCCGCGGTCGGGTCCGATCGGTCCATCGTGCCAACCCGATCCGGGCCGGCGAGACGGTGTTTCTCGGTGACAGCATCACCTTCGATGGGAACTGGGAGGTCGCCTTCTCCGACCTCGGAGCCCGTAACCGAGGCATCGGATGGGACACCACTGACGACCTGCTGGAACGACTTGACGAGTCCCTCGACGGCCCACCAGCCACCGTGGTTTTCATGATCGGAACCAACGACCTGAACATCGGTGTACCCCACGCCCAGACGGTCCGAAACGTGGCCCACGTATTGGACCGGACGGCCGCCGCGGCTCCCCACGCCCGGATAATCGTCCAGTCGGTGCTCCCCCGGACCGACCGCTACCAGCCGCTGGTCGCCCCGCTGAACGCCGCGCTTTCCCGGGTAGCCGTCGAACGCGACGTCGAGTTCGTCGACCACACGGAACGGTTCGCCGGGCCGGACGGCCGACTGGACCCCGCGCTACACGACGACGGCATCCATCCAAACGGAAACGGGCACCTCCTCCTTGTCGAGGCCCTTCGCTCCCTGCTGGACCGTCCCTAACGCAGAGACCCCTCCCTTCCTGCCCGACAATGGGACGATCGGACTGGGGGGGGGAGACGGACGAAGTTCAGGCCACCGACGCTCCGAGCAAACCACCAATGAGGTAGGTGGCCAGGCAGGCCCCGGAGGCCACCACCAGTTGGCGAACCACCGTTCGCACGACAGACCGCTCAGTCAGCCGGGCCAACAGCCCGCCCACGGCCGCGGAGGCACTCACACCCAGACCGGCCGACGCCCAGACCGCCCCGGTGCCAGATCCGACGAGCCACGGCACCAATGGGACGAACGCTCCAATGGAGAACGCCCAGAAACTGGCCACAGCGGCCGTCAGAGGATTTCCCAACTGGTTCGGATCCACGCCCAGTTCCTCGCGGGCGTGGACGTCGAGGGCTACCTCCGGATCGGACATGAGTTCAGTGGCCACCAGCCGGGCCTGCTCGGGATTCAGCCCCCTTTCGATGTAGATGGCGGCCAGCTCGGCCGTCTCGGCCTCCGGATTCTCGGCAATGGAGATCCGTTCGATCTCCAGCTCACGTTCCACCAACTCGGCCTGTGCCCTAAGCGATACGTACTCGCCAGCCGCCATCGAGACTGCTCCGGCCAAAAGGCCCGACACGCCGGCCACCCGCACGAACGCCGCATCGGTGCTGGCCCCGGCGATGCCCAGGATCAGGGCCACATTGGACACCAGGCCATCGCTCACGCCGAACACCGCTGCCCTCGCCGCCCCGCCCTGCACATCACGATGCCGGTGGACTCGGCCACGCGACGTCAGGAATCCATGTTCTCCGCTCACCAGACCGACCGTAGTTCCCGCCGACGGAACGTCTCGTAGTATCCGAGGCCATGCCCCCGTCGACCGATCGATCCACCGCGCTCGTCATCGGTGGTACCGGACCGACGGGGCCGGCCATCGTGCAGGGCCTCGAGGCCCGTGGCCACCGCGTCACCATCTTCCATACCGGACACCACGAACTCGACTTGGTGTCCCACGTCGAACACATCCACGGCGACCCGTTCTCCGCCGACGGTGTGGTGGCCGCCTTGGGCGACCGGACATTCGACGTGGTGGTGGCCTGCTATGGACGGCTCCGGGTCATCGCCGAGGTCCTGGCCGATCGATGCGGCCGGTTCATCTCAGTGGGAGGCACCCCGGCCTACCGGGGCTACTTCGACCCCACCCGTTTCGATCCGATTGGCCTGCCCGTACCGACCGGCGAGGACGCACCACGCTCCGGCGAGGACGACGACGGCAAGAGTTACCGGGTGGCACGTACCGAAGACCGACTGTTCGAACACCAGCCGGACGCAATCCACCTCCGCTACCCATTCGTGTACGGCCCACGCCAGATCGCTCCGCTGGACTGGTGCATCGTGCGACGAGTCTTGGACGGACGGTCAGCCATCATCGTCCCGGACGCCGGACTGATGGCCGAGACCCGCGCCTACAGCGAGAACGCCGCACACGTGGTGCTGTGCGCGGTGGATACGCCAGCGGCCGGCGGACGGTGCTTCAACGTGGGTGACGAGGAGTCACTCACCACCGCCCAACGAGTCGCCCTCATCTCGGCCGAACTGGGTCATGAAATGGAGGTCGTCGGGATGCCCACCCACCTCGCCCTGCCTGCCCGACCCCTGATGATGCAGGTCGAGCCAGGACACCGGATCCTGGATCTCTCGGCCACCCGAGATGTGTTGGGCTACCGGGACCTCGTCCCGGCCCGTGAAGCCGTCGGGATCTCCGCTCGTTGGCTGGCCGACAATCCGTTGGAGTCCGGCGGCGCCCAGGAGGCCGTACTGGAGGATCCGTTCGACTACGCCCGCGAGGACCGGCTTCTGGACTGGTGGCGCTCGGCAACCGCCGATCCACCCGACCTGGACTATCCCAACGAGCCGGGCTACGGCCTCTACTACAGCGGCCCCGGCACCAGTCGCCGTCGAGCCGACACCCGTATCTGAGCAGCCTGCGGGCGGTCAGTCCATGGCAGCGGGTGTGACGGCGCGCGTCGTCATCCACGCCCCAACCATGAGCGTGGCCAGCCCGGCTACCTCCCAGATGCCCAGGATCTCATCGAGCACCACGACCCCAAGGACGGCGGCCACTATGGGCACCAGGTAGGTCACCGATGCCATGCGGACGGGCCCCACCCGGCCGATCAGCGTGGCCGCGGCCACATAGGCCACCCCGGTCCCGCCGATCCCGACGGCCAGGTTCGATCCGGCGGCCGACCAGGCGAAATCCGAGTCGGCAAGCCCGACGATGCCCCACGGCAGGGTGGCCGCGGTGGCGACCATCAACACCCTGACCAGCACGGCCGGCGATCCGTATCGGCGCTGCAGGGGCCCGGCAATGTTGGCGGCGATTCCGTAACAGGAGATGGCCACCACCACGAGGAGCACGCCCAGTACTCCGGTGCCGGAACCACCACTCCCGCCGCCGATCGCCGTGGGGAGCCCGACCATGAGGATGCCCACCATGCCGGCCATCACCCCGGCCACCTGGAGTCGGTGGGTTCGGACCCCGAAGAACGCCGCGCCGGCCAACAACGTCATGATCGGCATGCCGCTGTTCATCATCCCTGCGATCGAGGAGTCGATCCATGTCTGAGCCAGCGGAAACATCGTGAGCGGGATGGCCATCCACAGGAACCCCAGAAGGCCGATCGTCGGGAGGTCGCTCCGATCCACCGGGCGCCACGCGCCGGGGACGACCGCCAGAAAGCAGAGGCCCAGCGCAGGCCGCAACCAGGCCACCAGGCCGGGATGCTCGACCCGCAGGGCTACATCCATGAAGAGGAACGACGAACCCCAGATTCCGGCCGCTGTCAACAGGAGGAGCCAGTCGATGGCCCCCAGTTGGGCGCCCTCGGCCGCCGCCGCTCCGTCGGCCTGTTCCCGCCTGATCATCGCCGCACGCTACCGGCGGCCCACATTGTGGGCGGTTCCGATTCCGCTTCCGGCCCAGACGGTTCCTAGGATCCCGCGATGCCTGCCATGCCCGCCGTCGAGATCGAGATCCGCTCCCGCATCGACCAGTTACTAGAGATCGACCCCTGCAACCGCCTGGGGTTCCTGGGTGCCCAGTACGACCTAGGCCTGGCCTGGGTTCACTTCCCGGAGGGCAGTGGTGGCCTCGATGCCGATCGGAATCTGCAGGGACTCGTCCATGATTCCGTGGTGGCCGCTGATGGACCGCAACCCCGGTACGACATCGGTTACGGCATGGCCGCGCCGACCATCGTGACCTGTGGAACTCCCGAGCAGCACCGGCGCTGGCTGCGACCGTTGTTCACCGGTGAGGAGATCTGGTGCCAGTTGTTCTCTGAGCCGGGCGCCGGATCCGACGTGGCCGGCCTGTCGACCCGAGCGGTGGCCGACGGCGACGAATGGGTGGTCAACGGTCAGAAGGTGTGGACCAGCAACGCCCATCTGGCTCGGTGGGGCCTTCTGGTCACTCGCACCGATCCCGACGCGCCCAAACATCGGGGACTCACCTACTTCGCCATCGACCTGAACCAGTCCGGTGTGGAGATCCGACCGCTCCGCCAGTTGACGGGGCAGGCCGAGTTCAACGAGATCTACCTGACCGACGCCCGGGTTGCCGAGGCCGACCGGTTGGGTGACGTGGGCGACGGGTGGCGGGTCACCCTGACCACGCTCATGAACGAGCGGGTGGCCATCGGCGGCGAGACCCGTTCGTCGGACAAGGGCACCATCGACTGGGTATTCGAGGCCTGGCGGGACCATGGGCACGACGATCCCGCACGCCGGGACGACCTGATGCGCCTCTGGGTGCGAAGCGAAACGCTGCGGCTCAACAACATGCGGGCCGAGCAGTCCCGGGAAACCGGTACGCCGGGCCCCGAGGGATCGATCGGCAAGGTCTTGTCTGCCGAGTTCAACAAGGACGCCTTCGCCTTCGCCCTGGGCCTCTCCGGAATGGCCGGCACCCTGTTCGATGCGGGCTACGAGCAGGACCAGACCCGCCCGGCGCTGGACTACGACTCGCTGGGCGAGTACTTCCTGCGGGTGCGAGCCAACTCCATCGAGGGTGGCACCACCGAGGTCATGCGAAACATCCTGGGGGAGCGGGTCCTCGGACTCCCCGGTGACGTCCGCGTCGACAAGGACGTTCCGTGGATCGAAGTGCCCCGTAGCTGAGAAGAGCGGGCACCTGACGCTCAGTCGACCGGGAAGAGCGCCCGCAAGAGAACAACGGCTACGCCCACACCGACCAGTTGCATCAGCACAAACATCGGCGCGCACGAAGGGTCGATCCCGGTGAACGTATCGCTCAGGGTGCGTCCCACGGTGACCGCCGGGTTTGCGAAACTGGTCGACGAGGTGAAGTAGTAGGCCCCGCCGATGTAGGCACCTACCACGTACGGCAGGTGAGCGGTGCGGCCCGCTCGGACGAGAGCGAACACCGCCAGTAGCAGGCCCACAGTGGCTACCACCTCGGACAGCCATAGGTGGCCACCCGAACGTGACGTGGTCGACCACGTGGCAGCTTCAAGGTCGAACATGAGGTTGGCCAGCACCGTGCCGGCCACCGCACCGATGACCTGCACCACGATCAGCGGGGCGACGTCCCGCCCCGCCCGGTGGCCCAGCAGCCAGGCGCCGATGGTTACCGCAGGATTGAAGTCCGCCGAGATCGTGCCGAAGGTGGCGATGATGGCCACCAGCACCGCTGCTGTGGCGACCGCGTTCTGGAACAACTGGAGGCCCACGTCGTCCGGGCTGAGGCGGGCGGCCATGATCCCCGAGCCGACCACCCCGATGAGCAGCAACGTGGTTCCCAGGCATTCGGCCAGCAGGACCCTCGAACGCGATGTCACCACGTCAGCCTCAGCCCGGTCTCAGGCTGACGTGTGAAACAGGCCGTAGACCAACGAGTCGACGAGGGCCTGCCAGGACGCCTCGATGATGTTCTCCGACACCCCGATGGTCGTCCAGGTGCGTTCACCGTTGGTGGTGTCGATGAGCACCCGGGTGACTGCAGCGGTGCCCTCACGGGTCTCCAGTACCCGGACCTTGAAATCGGTCAGGTGCAGGCGGTCCAACTGCGGATGGCGATCGGCTAGCGCTGATCGGAGGGCGGCATCTAGGGCGTTGACCGGACCGTTGCCCTCTCCGGTGGCCACCATGCGTTCGCCTTCGACATGGACCTTGACGGTGGCCTCGGTCTCGACCTCGACAGCCACCTCGTTCCATGCCCGGCTTCCACTCCCCGACCGGTGTCCGACGTCGACCGAGAACGACTCCAACTCGAAGAAGTCGTGGGACCAACCGGCTGCAGCCCGCATGAGCAATTCGAGGGAGGCGTCGGCAGCCTCAAAGTGGTAGCCGGCGTACTCCAACTCCTTGAGGGTCTCGACGATCTCGCCCAGGGTGTCACCGTCGAGTTCGATGCCCAGCTGGGTCGCCTTCAGCTCAATGGTGGACCTCCCAGACATCTCCGAGACGAGAAACCGGGTGCCGTTGCCGACCAGTTCGGGATCCACATGCTCGTAGGCGTCGCGGCGCCGGGCAATGGCGCTGGTGTGGAGTCCCGCCTTGTGGGCAAACGCGGTGGCACCCACGTAGGGCTGCTGGGGGTCGGCGGCGAAGTTCACCAGTTCAGCCACGTGGTGGGCCACCGGGGTGAGTTCGGCGAGCCGGTCGGCGCTGACGGTCTCGACGCCCATCTTGAGTGTCAGGTTGGCAATGATCGGAACCAGGTCGCAGTTGCCGACCCGTTCGCCATAGCCGTTGATGGTGCCCTGGACGTGTGTGGCACCGCCCGCCACACCAGCCAGGGCGTTGGCCACGCCACACCCGGTGTCGTTGTGGAGGTGCACGCCGACCGCGCAGTCAACGGCGGCCACCACGTCGCGAACCATGGACTCGATCCGTCCGGGCAACGAACCGCCGTTGGTGTCACACAGCACGAGGCAGTCGGCACCGGCCTCAGCGGCCCCAAGCAGGACCCGCATTGAGAACTCCGGGTCGTCGGCGTAGCCGTCGAAGAAGTGCTCGGCATCGAAGAACACCGTCCGCCCGTGGGACTTCAGGTGGCGGACCGAGTCAGCGACCATGGCCACGCCCTCGTCCAGATCGGTTCGCAGGGCCTCAGTCACGTGGTACGCCGATGCCTTGCCGACAATGCACACCACCTCAGTGCCGGCTTCGAGCAGGTTGATCAACGTGGCGTCACCGTCGGTCTTGCCCCCGACCCGACGCGTGGAACCGAAGGCCACCAGCGTCGAACGCTGGAGGTCCAGTTCGGTGCGGGCGCGCTCGAAGAACTCGACGTCCTTGGGGTTGGCGCCCGGCCAGCCGCCCTCGATGTAGTGCACGCCGAGCCGGTCCAACTGCTCGGCGATGCGAAGCTTGTCGTCGACGGTCAGCGATATGCCCTCGAGTTGAGCGCCGTCGCGCAGCGTGGTGTCATATATCTCGACTGCTTTGGGCAGCGTGGGCACGTCAGGCGCCGACATGCTCGTTCCATTCCGAGTATTCGGGACGCTCCCCGCGGACTGCCTGGAAGAAGACTTCCTGAATGCGGCTGGTCATCGGACCCGGCGCTCCGATGACCCGATCGTCGACCGAACGGATCGGCACGACCTCGGCAGCCGTGCCCGACAGGAACGCCTCATCCGCGGTGTAGAGGTCGCTGCGCAGGATGTTCCCCGTGGTGTACGGGATCCCCAGATCCTCGGCAATACGACGCACCGCGCTCTGGGTGATGCCCTCGAGTGCCCCGGCACTTGACGGGGGCGTCACGATTCCCCCGTCGCGAACAACGAACAGGTTCTCACCGGTGCATTCGGACACGTAGCCCTGCGGGGATAGCAGGATGGCCTCGTCGTAGCCGGCCTTGACCGCCTGAATCTTGGCCATCTGGGAGTTGACGTAGTGGCCGACGCCCTTGGCTGCCGGCGGCATTGCGTTCGGGTCGTGGCGCTGCCACGACGAGATCATCATGTCTACGCCGTTGGCCAGGCCGTCGTCGCCCAGGTAGGTACCCCACGGCCAGGTGGCGATCGAGACGTCGACCGTGCACGGCAGCGGGTTGAGGCCCATCTCGCCATAGCCGAGGTACACGAGCGGCCGGATGTAGCACGACTGATGGCCATTGACCCGGACAGTCTCCAGCGTTGCCTCGACCAGTTCGTCGACGGTGTACGGGATCTCCAGGAAGAGGATCTTGGCAGACCGGAAAAGTCGCTCGATGTGCTCGCGGAGGCGGAACACCGCTGGACCCCTGTCGGTCTCATACGCCCGGATGCCCTCGAACACACCGTTGCCGTAGTGCAGGGTGTGGGTGAGTACGTGGACCGTGGCATCGTCCCAGTCGACGAGCTCACCGTTCATCCAGATCTTGGACGACTTCTCGATCGGCATGTCGGTTCCTCTTCTCGGTTCGGTAAGTGGCGGTCAGGCCAGCTAGTTCAAGCCAGCAGTCCGGCGATGGCGTCGCCGATGGCCACGGTGCCCTCGACGTCGGTGGACGGATCGGCGCACGCCGCCTCGACACGGGCTGCCGCGTCGGACTCGCCAAGAAAGTCCAACATCATGGCCCCCGACAGGATGGCCGCCTTCGGGTTGGCGATGCCCTTTCCGGCGATGTCAGGGGCCGAACCGTGGACCGGTTCAAACATTGACGGGGACGTGCGATCGGGATTCAGATTGGCCGACGAAGCCAGCCCGATGCCGCCCGAGACGGCACCGCCAAGGTCCGTGAGAATGTCGCCGAACAGGTTGTCAGTGACGATCACGTCGTACTGCTGGGGCGACTGCACGAAGTAGATGCAGGCCGCGTCGACGTGGTTGTAGGCCGTCTCGACGTCGGGGTATTCCTCGGCCACCTCGTTGAAGGTTCGCTCCCACAGGTCGCCGGAGAACGTGAGGACGTTGGTCTTGTGGACCAGCGTGAGGTGTCGGCGCCGGGTCATGGCCAGGTCGAACGCGAAGCGGACCGCCCGCTCGACACCGTGTCGGGTGTTGACCGAGCCCTGGGTGGCGATCTCGTATGGTGTGCCCTGACGAAGGAAGCCCCCCTCGCCGGCGTAGGTCCCTTCGGTGTTCTCACGCACCACGCGGAAGTCGATCCCCTTGGCTGAGAGCACGAACGGACGGAGGTTGACGTACAGGTCGAGGGAGAACCGCATCTTGAGTAGAAGGCCCCGCTCGATGAGGCCCGGCGGCACCTCGGGAGTGCCCACCGCTCCGAGGTACAGGGCGTCGAGCTGACGCCACTCGTCGAGGATCTCGTCAGGAAGCACGGTGCCGTCACGGCCGTAGCGGGCACCACCGAGGTCGTAGTCAACGGTGTCGAGGGCCACGCCGGCGGCCTCGATCACCTTCAGGCCCTCGGCGATGACCTCGGGGCCGATGCCGTCGCCACCGATGATGCCGATGCGGTGCGCCATGGTCTCCAACTCCTACGGAATTCTTGGGATGTATCGGGAAGCGGGCGGGGAACTAAAAAACCGCCCACCAAGGTGGACGGTCAGGGCGCACACCAGAGCGGTGTGCGCTAACGAATGCTGATTACCCGGGGTTGATCGTTCACAGCCACAAGTGTACCGCTCTGGTGTCGCAGCAGGTCAAACGGGTATCGCCGGAGAAAGCCGTCCTAGAGATCGCCACTAGTGTTCGCGTCCCCGTGGCTACCCTCATGGGATGGCCGATGCGCACCAGCTCTCCCAGGAGACCCACGACCGGCTCGCCGCCGAGTTCGAGGACCTCACCACACGCGGGCGGATTGACATCGCCCGTAAGATCGAAACGGCCCGCGAGCTCGGCGACCTCTCCGAGAATGGCGACTACCACGCCGCCAAGGAGGAGCAGGGAAAGATGGAGGGCCGGATTCTCCATCTCGAGAGCATCCTCGAGAAGGCCGAGATCGTCGAACTTTCGACTGGCAGCGTCGACGTGGTGGCCCCGGGCACCATCGTGGCCGTCGTCTACGAGGGTGACGACGAGCCCGAGCGAATGCTCGTCGGATCGATCGAGGAGCAGCGCGACGACGTGCTCGTTGTCTCACCGGGGTCTCCGCTGGGTGCTGCCCTGCTGGGCTCAGCGGTGGGCGACACCGTCTCGTTCGAGGCACCGGGCGGCATGTTGGCCGTCAAGGTCGTCGCCATCGAGCGATGACCAGCGCATTCGCTGGTGATCCGACGGTCGCCGCTCCACCGTGGCGGCGTATCGAACTTCCCGAACTCGGCCCTATCGAGGTACGCGACTCGGGACCTCTCCGCGGCTCCGGCAATGGTTCTGCTGGCGGGCCGACCATCTTGTTACTGCACGGCTGGACGGCCAGCACCGACCTCAACTGGTGTCGCACCTACGAGCCTCTTGTCCGATGGCGAAACGGGCCGATCCGGATCGTCACGTGGGACCACCGGGCCCACGGAGCCCGGGGACTTCGCACCGGCACCACTACACGGATCGATGACCTGGCTGACGACACGGCCGCCATCGCTGGTGCGTTGGGGATCGAGCGAGCGATAGTCGTCGGCTATTCGATGGGCGGAGCCGTTGCCCAGGCCACCTGGCGACGCCACCCCGACCTGGTGGCCGGTCTCGTTCTGGGCGCCACCGCGGCGAGATTCAGCGTCGGCGACCGACAGCAACAGGACTTCACCCTGATGGACCGGGGCATCGGTCCGGCGCGACTGTTGGAGTCCGTGGGCTGTGGTGCTCTGGCGTGGCGGGTCGCCCGCTGGTTCGGCGAACGTCATGCCGGCCGTACTGCGACCGACGACGCCTCATTTGATGACTGGGCATGGAGAGAGACCCGGGCCGGCGTGTTGTCCCGGGTGCTGGCCGCCGGACACGACCTCGGCGGGTTCGACGCCACCGATTGGCTCTGCAAGGTTGACGTGCCCCACGCCGTTCTGATCTGCAACGACGATGACATCGTGCCGACGGTTCGCCAGCGTGAGTTGGTCGACGCTCTCCCGGCACCCTTCGTCCACGAGATGGCCACCGGCCACACGGCCTGCGTGTTGCGACCCGACCTATTCGTCCCTGCTCTGACCGCCGCCCTCGACGAGGTCACGGCAGTCCGCTAAGTCAGGAGAACCGGCGTTGGCAGCCGTCTCCCGCCCACATCAGCAGCACCCGTCCCGAGTCGGTGGTGTTGCCCACCGCACCGAGAACTCCGTCGCCCAGGTCGGGTTCGGTGTTGAACCAGCCAGCCGGATCACGCTCAGATGGTTGTTCGAGGGACATGCCGGCTCCGTGGGCGGCCCGCAGATCCGCCACCGTGGAGCCGATGCCGATGCGCTCCAGGGTCCACCACGACGTCTGGGTTGAGTCGGGACCGTCGAGGTACCACTGGACCAACCTTCCCGGGTCGTCGACCGAACCGCGGGCCAGGACAATCTGGAGGCCGCCCCAACCCAGTCGACGGACTTCGGCCGCGGCGCAAGTTGCGTCGGCACCCCAGCCACTGTCCCCGATCGCTTCACCCAGTGCGCCCGACACCAGGGTGAGCGCCGTCCCGGCATCGTCTCCGAAGCCGACCAGCACTTCGTAATCGGTCGTGGCGTCCACCGTCAGTCCGACGCCGGACAACGTCACCGTGCCAAGACGGGGGGCCTCGGTCGTCGTCGGCGATTCGGAACTGCCGGTCTCGTCGTCAGCTTCGATTTCGGCTCCCTGATCGGCTTCTGGGCGACCGTCGGAGTCGGGGTCCGCGTCAGTCTCAGCCGGCATGGTCGTCGCCGAGGCGGATGTGTCTCCATCGGAGGCGTCCCCGAGGGTGGTCGGGGGAACCGTCGCCAACGGTTCGACGGTGGACGCAACGGTCGGAGGAACCGTTTCCGACGGCACGGTTGTGGGTGCGACAGTCGACTGTGGAGTAGCCGAAGCAGGGACCGTGGTGGTCGCCGTCGCGAGCGGCGGGGCAATGGGCTGCTCGTCTGGCTGCAGCACGAGAATCACTCCGAGCACCCCAAGAGCCACCACAACGACAGCCGAGACCAGCGGGAGCGAGACCCCACGACGACGCCCGGCCGGTCCACCGTCTTCCTCAAAAACCGTGCGCGGGCCGACGGCCACTACCGACGGCGCCGAGGGGGGCCGGTCCGGCCTGGAATCGCCCCCGAGGTCAGCGCGGGTCACGATCGGCTTGGGCCCGGTCGGGGCATCACCGCTCCGCTTCCAAAAAACTCCACCAAGCACCGGTGCCAGGTCACTACTCACACCCCGTGGCCCATGGGCGGCCAACGCCGCTACGGCTCGCATCTCGTCGAGCACGGTCGGCTCGGGAACCCGGGCCCGTCGAGCTGCCTCGGTCAGGACCGGATCAATGGCACCGGCGCTGTCTGCCCGCACCAGCACCAGTTCGTCGGGCACGGCATCGGCGATGCGAACGCACCGGGCGTGGGCATCGACCAACAGCGCTACTAGGCCCCGCCCGTCAGTGGGGTCGGGAGCCTGGACCGATGCCCGATCGTCTGCGAGGGCCAGTACGTCGATCCGGCCGTCGACAGAGACCGCGGCGTGCACTGCCGTGGCACCGAGGTGAAGTGAGAGGACGGTCGGCATCAGTGGAAACGAGTTGGGGAACCGGTCGACGACGAAGGGCTAGGGATCCGGTCCGACCCTACGACGCCCGACACGGCCACCGGGGCCACCGGGGCCACCGGGGCCACCGGAACTGATCGGACCCGTTCCCCATCTGCTCATTCCTCATGAATCAGATCACTCATCGGTGGCGCGGATGCATCTCGACCGTGGCATCCTCATTAGCGATGGACCTTCGCCAACTCGGCCACCTGCTGGCCGTCGTCGAGCACCGCAGCTTCTCGGCGGCCGCCCGCGCCCTCCACACCGTCCAGTCCAACGTCTCGACCCACGTGGCCAAACTCGAGAAGGAACTGGGCACCGTCCTCATCGACCGGCACTCCATGCAACCCACCGCCGAAGGCCTGGCAGTCGTCGAGCGAGCCCGACGGATACGGACCGAACTGCAGGCCATTCAGGACGACATCATTTCGATGCGCCACGAGGTTGCAGGCGAGGTTCGCATCGGTTGCATCGGCACCACCGGCCGGTGGATGGCCACTCCACTGCTAGGCGAACTCTCCGACCGCCACCCGGCGTTGCGACCGGTACTGGTCGATGCCACGACCACCTCCCTTGCCCCTCGTGTACTCAGTGGCGATCTGGACATGGCCGTGGTCAACACACCGGTCGTGGAGGCCGGTCTGGAGACCGAGCCGTTGTTCGACGAGGAGCGAATCGTTGTGGCCCCCGGTGACCACCCCTTGGCCGGAGCGGGCACCATCGACGTGGCCACGCTGGCCGAGCACCGGGTCATGCTCACCCCACAGGGCACCACCTTCCGTGATGCCATCGACCGGGAACTCGAAGCCGTGGGCCTACGTCTCCAGGCGGCTGCCGAGGTCGACGGGCTCCGACTGCTGGCCTCGCTGGCCTACCAGGGCTATGCCCCAGCCCTCCTCCCGGCTAGCGCCGTGTCGGGCTACCCGGAGGGCGACTGGTCGCTGGTACACGTCGAGGGACTGGCCCGTCGGTCCGTGGGGCTGGTCCGCAACCGACGCACCACACCGTCCATGCCGGTGCTAGCTACCCGGGATGTCCTGCGTGACGTGATCCGCGAGATCGCCCCCCACCAGCCCGGAATCCATGTCACGCTGGAGCCATGAGTAACACCGCTGCGACGTCGACCGACGGCGGACCCTCAGAGTCATCGCATCCCGCGGGGCCCGGTGGCCTGGCGCTACGGAGCCGCACCGGCGGTTCGGTGGCGTTCGGCGTCCGGGATCTGGGCGGTCGTCGGGTGCTGGCCGTGGAGATCGCCGGCGAGAACCGGGGCGCCCTACGACCGGCTGACGGCGAGAACCTGGCCATCGCGGCTCGAACGGCACGCGACAAGCGGATACCGCTGGTCTGCTTCGTGGCCTCCAGCGGCGCAGCCATCGGAGAAGGCGTGGGGGCGGTCCACGGTTGGGGCACCGCGGCCCGAGAGTTCGTGGCCAACTCCGGAATCGTGCCCACTATCTTCTGCGTGACCGGACCGACGGTGTCCGGTCCGGCCCTCCTGCTGGGCCTGGCCGACCTTGTAGTCATGGTCGACGACTCCTACGCATTCGTCAGTGGCCCGTCCATGGTCCGACAGTTCACCGGCGAGGACCTCTCCAACGAGGGCCTCGGCGGTTCCTCCATGCACGCCGGCACCTCGGGCGTAGCCCATTTCACGGTGACCGACCGAGCCGAGGCCGACAACCTGATCGCCGAGTTGCTGGGCTACCTGCCCGACCACGCCGACGTCACCCCCACTGGCTGGCCCTGTTCCGACCCGACCGATCGATCCACGCCGGAGGCCGGTGAACTCATCCCGGACACGCCCACCGGCAGCTACGACGTCCGCGACGTCCTGGCTGCCGTAGTCGACGACGGCCACATTCTCGAACCGCGGTCCGGTTGGGCCACCAACCTGGTAACGGCGTTCGCCACTATTGGCGGCCGTCCCATTGGGCTGGTGGCCAACCAACCCCAGTCGATGGCCGGCACCCTGGATATTCCGGCGTCCCAGAAAGGCGGCCGGTTCGTGGCCTTCTGCGACGCGTTCAACCTGCCGTTGGTGACCTTCGTCGACACATCGGGCTTCTACCCCGGCAAGGACCTGGAGTGGCGGGGCATGATCCGCTACGGCGCCCAAATGGCGTTCGCCTACGCCCGGGCCACCGTGCCCCGGGTGTGCGTGACGCTCCGCAAGTCCTACGGCGGCGCCTACATCGTCATGGACTCCCGTTACATGGGCAACGACCTGATGCTGGCCTGGCCATCAGCCGAGATCGCCGTCATGGGTGCCAAGGGCGCCGTGGAGATCCTCCACCGCAAGGCCACCGAGGACGAGCGGTCCGACCTTGTAGCGGCCTACGAGGACCGGCTTCTCAACCCGTACATCGCTGCCGAACGAGGCTCAGTGGACCGTGTCATCGAACCAGCGGACACCCGTGCCGAACTGGCTGCCGCCCTCGAGGTCCTCTCGGGCAAGCGGGAACGGCTTCCCCGACGCCGCCACGACAACACGCCCCTCTGACCCGAGATGTGGTGCTCAGGCATCCTGAAACAGTGACAGGTAGGCGTAGTAGAGAGAACTTCTTGGCTTCTTCGGGCTGATCGCCCACGACCAGACCCCTCCCCTCCCGGTACCTTAGAAACAGTACGAGGATTCGGGCGGGTAATTCAGAAGCGCCCAGAAAGGACCGGACCGTGGCTGAGACCATCACCATCACTGACAACCGCACCGGCGAATCGATCGAGGTCCCCCTCGTCGACGGCACCGTGGACGCCAAGGCCTGGAGAGGCCTGCTTCCCGGCATCTGGTTCGATGATCCTTCATTCAGCGCCACCTCGGGGGCGGACAGCGCCATCACCTTCCTGGATGGCGATGCGGGCCTCCTGCGCTACCGCGGTTACCCCATCGAACAGCTGGCCGGGTCCACCTCGTTCCTAGAGGTCGCGCACCTGCTGGTACGCGGCGAGCTCCCCAATGGTCCGCAGCTCAAGGCTTGGAAATCGGAGATCTCCGAGGCGGCACCGATCCACGAGAACTTCCACAAGCGAATCCTTGAAGGCTTCCGCGACGATGCCCACGCCATGGGCGTTCTGGTGTCGAGCATTGCCGCGATGTCGACCTTTTGGCCGGACTCGAAGAACATCGAAGATCCCGATCAGCGTCGTTACGAGATCGTCCGGTTGATTGCCAAGATGCCTACCGTGGCTGCCAGCGCCTACCGCCGCAGCGAGGGTCTTCCCTACGTCCTCCCCGATCCGGACCTTGACTACACGTCGAACTTCCTGGCCATGATGTTCAAAACCGGCGACGCGCCCTACGTGGTGGATCCGATCCTGCGTGATGCCATGGACATGTTGTTCGTGCTGCACGCCGACCACGAGCAGAACTGCTCGACCACGACAGCCCGGGTAGTGGGCAGCGCCCACGCCGACCCCTACGTGACGGTGTCCGCCGCCGCCTCAGCGCTCTACGGCCCCCGTCACGGTGGCGCCAACGAAGCCGTACTTCGCATGCTGACCCAGATCGGCGAGTACGAGAACGTGGATGCCTTCATGGACGGCGTCAAGGCCGGCGATCAGAAGCTCATGGGCTTCGGCCACCGGGTCTACAAGAACTACGACCCCAGGGCCAGGATCGTGAAGGACACCGCCCACCGGGTGTTCGACGTGACGGGCACCAACCCGCTCCTAGACATCGCGCTGAAGCTCGAGGAGGTCGCCCTCGCTGATCCCTACTTCATCGATCGCAAGCTGTACCCGAACGTCGACTTCTACTCGGGGTTGATCTACCAGTCGATGGGCTTCCCGGTGGAGATGTTCACCGTGCTGTTCACCATCGGACGAACCCCGGGCTGGCTGGCCCACTGGGACGAGATGCTCACGCAGAACTCCCGGATCGCCCGACCCCGGCAGCGCTATACCGGTCCGGCCGACCGCGACGTCCCGACCATCGACGAGCGCTGAAGCCAGCTCCCCCGGCGATGGTTCCCCTCGCTCAGGCTGGACGTACTCCGAGCAAGATCTTTCCCACGCTGGCGTTGGTCTCCATATAGGCGTGCGCCGTGGCGATCTCATTCAGGGCGAACCGTCGGTCCACCACCACAGCCAGGCGACCGTCCTCGAAACCCGGAACGACCTGTTCCTCGAAAGCCCGGCTGACGGCCACCTTCTCGGCCAACGATCGGGCACGCAACGTGGTGCCGACCACCGTGGCCCGCTTCACCAGGAGCTTGGCTAGACCAAAGGTGGCCGATCCGCCGCCCATCACCCCCACCTGGACAATGGTGCCGGCGGTAGCCAAACAGTTCACGTTGCGATCCAGGTAATCGCCGCCCACCACGTCGAGCACCACGTCCACGCCGCGGCCGCCGGTATGCCCGGACACCGCGGCGACCCAGTCCTCGGACCGGTAGTCCACGGCAAGGCTGGCCCCGAGGTCCATGCACCGATCGAGCTTTCCGGCCGACGCGGTGACAATCACTTCGGCACCCACCATCCGGCACAGCTGGATAGCCGCGGTACCGACCCCGGACGCCCCGGCGTGCACCAGTGCGGTTCCTCCCGCTGCGAGCTCTCCCCGGACTACGAGCGCGTCCCACGCCGTGATGAAAACCTCGGCCAGTCCGCCGGCCACGTCGAGTGCCATCCCGGCGGGCACTCGCACCGCCTGGTCCTCGTGCACCACGGCCCGCTCCGCATACCCCCCACCACCAGTGATGGCCATGACGGCGTCACCCACCGACCAACGCGAGACGCCGTCGCCGAGAGCGGCAACACGGCCGGCGAACTCCAAGCCGGGGATCTCAGGGTCCATGGGCGGCCCCGGGTACAGGCCCATACGCTGGAGGAGGTCGGCCCGGTTGCAGGCCGTGCCGACCACATCGACCAGCACCTCGCCCGGCGCGGGTTCCGGATCTGGCACGTCATGGACGGTCAGGACCTCTGGGCCACCGTGGCCGTCCAATACGACAGCTCGCATCAGCGACTCTTCTTCAGGTCGGCGTAGGCCGCATCCTTATCGACCCGAGGCTCACCGGGCAGGCCGAGGATCCGTTCGCCCACAATGTTGCGTTGCACCTCATCGGTACCGCCGCGGATCGACATCGACGGTGCGGTCAGGAACTCGAGGTGGCCGTCGGCGTCCGACAGCATTCCTGCGGGCCCGCTCAGGTCCTTACCCAGATAGGCCCGGGACTTGAATGCCGCCACGCTCCGTAACTTGGCCCCCGAGCCCGACGGCCCCGGCGCCTCGCCCTCAACCAGTGCGGCAGCCGCCCGAGCCACCGTGAGCTGGTTTACCCGATGAAGGATGAACGCCCGCATGGCACGCTGTCGGGCCACCGGGTCGGCCAGATGGCCAGCGGCCCGCCAGTCCTCCATCCAGGACGGCAGGCCGTATTCCTCGTCGTCACCGCCGCCGAAAGCCCGGCCTCCGATGGTGGCCCGCTCGTGGGCCAGCGTCTCGACGGTCAGGCCCCAGCCGGCACCCAGGTCACCAATCCGGTCGGCGTCGGCCACCCGGACGTCGGATACGAACACCTCGGTGAAGTGCCGATCGCCGTTGATCTGTTCGAGCGGTCGGATTTCCACGCCGGGCGCCGTCATATCGACAGCGAACATGGTGAGTCCACGATGCTTAGCCAGCGAGACGTCGGTGCGCGCCAAGCACATCCCCCACCTGGCATAGGTCCCCCGCGACGTCCAGACTTTGGAGCCGTTCAAGATCCACTCGTCGCCGTCGCGCTCGGCACGCATGCCGGCATTTGCCAGGTCCGACCCGGCATCGGGTTCGGAAAACATCTGACACCAGATCTCCGACCCGTCAGCGATCGGTCGCAACCACCGCTCCTGTTGGTCAGACGAGCCTCGCTCCAACAGCACCGGCCCGACCAGGTTCAGGCCCACCCCGTAGGGGTAGAGGTCGGCTACGTCGTAGGCCCCCATGGCAGCGCCGATACGGGCTGCCTCGGTGGCATCAGCACCCCGGCCCCCGTGACGAATCGGCCAGGACGGAACCATCCAACCACCATCGACTAACACACCAAGGAACCGTCGCCCGCCCTCGAGGTCGTCGCTGCCAGCACCCAGCACCGTGCCCGACACGTCGGGATCCCGGCGATCCAAGAGTGCGTCGAGCGCGGCGTGGATGGCCTCAGAGGTCAGTGCTCCGGAGATCTCGGTCGATTCACTCATCGACGTATTCTGCCCGTCCGGCCCCATGGCGTGCAGCCCGGACGGCCATGATGGGGCCATGCACCAACTCCTCGATGCGGCTTCAGCCGTCACCAACGACGTCATCGCCCTGCGACGCGACCTTCACCGTCACCCCGAACTGGGGTTAGACAACCCGTCCACCCAAGTCCGGATCCTGACCGCGCTGGGTGGACTCGGTCTCGATGTCCAGACCGGAACCAACTGCACCTCGGTGGTGGCCGACCTGATCGGCAAACATGACGGTCCAACGGTCCTGCTGCGAGCCGATACCGATGCGCTCCCCATGACCGAGGACTCCGGCCTGGACTTCCAATCGGCGGTCGAGGGTCGGGCCCATGCCTGTGGCCATGATGCACACACGGCGATGCTGGTTGGCGCCGCCCGGGTCCTGTCGACCCGGCGGGACGAGATCCAGGGGCGGGTCCGCTTCATGTTCCAGCCCGGCGAGGAGGGCTTCGCTGGCGCCCGGATCATGATCGACGAGGGCGTGCTGGACGGCGTAGACCGGGCATTTGCCCTCCATGTCAGCCCCAATCAGCGGATCGGTATCGCCAGCAGCAAGGCCGGAGCAGCGCTGGCCGGCGACACCTCGATCACCGTCACCATCACCGGCCGAGGCGGCCATGCATCGGCCCCCCATCACGCCACCGACCCCATCCCAGCCACCGCTGCGATCATCACCGCTCTGCAGACCGCTGTGACCCGCGAGATCGACGTGTTCGATCCAGCGGTGCTGACCATTGCGCATCTGGTGGCCGGCACCACGACCAACGTGATTCCTGAGACCGCGTTCTTCGAAGGAACCATCCGATGCGTATCGGAACACACACGCTCGCGCATCCGCGAAGCGGTGGCCCGGACTGTGCACGGGGTAGCCGAGGCCCACGGCTGTACGGCGTCCCTCGAGATGGTCGACGGCTACCCGGTCACCATGAACGACCCCTCCGAAGCCGCCCGGTTTGCTGAGGTCTGCACGACGACCCTCGGCAACGAGAGCCATCGGGTCATGCCGGCACCGTTCATGGGCGGCGAGGACTTCTCCTACGTGCTCCAGAAGGTTCCCGGTGTGATGGCATTCCTCGGCGTCTGCCCGGACGACGAACCCGACCCCCGCAAGGCTCCGCCGCTGCACTCCAACCGCATGCGCCTCAACGAGGACGGGCTGGTTCACGGCATTGCCCTCCACGTCGGCATGGCTCTCCACGGTGGCTCCGCTCTCGACAAGAACGCCTAACATGGCTTGGGACATCACAGACTTCGCCACCCTGCTGGCGCTGGAATCCCACGGTCCCGATGTGTTCGTCGGGATCAGCCCCGAATACCCATGGGGCCGCGTCTACGGCGGTCAGGTGGTGGCCCAGGGACTGCGGGCCGCCCAGGCCACGGTCGACTCCGACCATCACGTGCACTCGCTGCACGCCTACTTCATCAGGGGCGGCACGAGCGACGAGCCGATTCGTTACGAGGTGGACCGGATCCGCAACGGCCGATCGTTCGTGACCCGACGGGTGGTGGCCCGCCAGTCCGACGGAGCGATCCTGAACCTGGCGTGTTCATTCCAGGTCCACGAGGAGCAGGCCGACATCCAGGAGTCGAAACTTCCCGACGACGTCGGCGAACCCGGTTCGGGCACCGTAGAGGACTGGGAGCTCCTCGGTCGCCGTGTGGCCCACCAGTCCGTCGGCCGATCCGCCATCTGGCTAAAAGTGTTCGGCGACTTGGGCGACGACCCCCGGCTTCAGGCGTGTGCGTTGGCGTACACGTCCGACGACATCCCCACCAATGCGGTGGGGAGCACCCACCCCCGAATCGACCAGGTCCGTGACGACTCGGTGACCACCTACGGCGAAATCTTCATCGGGGCAAGCCTCGACCACTCCATCTGGTTTCACCGGCCACCGCCGCCCGACCAGTGGCTCCTCCACGACCTACGGTCCCATGGCCTGGCCAGCGCCCGGGGGTTGGCCGTGGGTGAGGTGTTCGCCCCGTCAGGTCTGCACGTGGCCACCGTGGCCCAGGAGGTCCTGATCCGCGAGCGAACCCGCTGAGCTGGATCCGCGCTATGAGTTACCGGTACGTCAACCGAGTGCCCCGGCCGTGGGCCTTGCTCTACCCGGCAGTGCTGCTGCCTTGGCTAATTTCCCTGGTGGTGGTCGGTGTGACTGCAAAGGTGCTCCTCTGGAGCGTCCCTTCGCTGCTCGTTCTACACGTGGCGATCCGGGCCTTCATGACGCTCACCATTTCCGTCGCCGACGGCGAGGTCGTGGCGGTATTCCACTGGGGCTGGCCCCGCAGACGAATCGCGCTCGCTGACGTCACCTCCCAGCGGGTCACCATCCACGGCGCCCGCTACGGCTGGGGCATCCGCTTCGTCCCCGGCGGCACGCTGTGGCGGGTCTGGGGCCGGGACTCCGTCGAACTCACCCTGGCCGACAAGCGGCGCACGTTCTCGATCGGCACGGCCGACCCCGAGGGGCTCCTGGCTGCCATCGCCACCGCCCCCCGGTCGAGCACATCGACGAACAGGTCGACGAGATCGCGGATTGGAAGGAAGAGCAGGCTAGTTCTGTAGCAGTTCGACGGTGAAGGCGTCGTAGCACGGCGTCCCTCGAGATGGTCGACCGTCCATCACGGCGAGGATTAGGAGGTTCTTGCCGGTGAACTAGTTGTAGAGCGGGCCCAACGCCGCCTCTGCCTCGTCGGCCAGGCGGGTCGCCATCTCCAGTACCTACTGGCGTCGCCTTTCCTACGCTGGCCCTGCAGCCATGGCGAGAGTCTGGCCGGTCGGAAGGCGCTCGCAACACCGTGCCAGACTCCCGGCCATGGACTCCCTTGACCGGACCCCGGTCCTCGTCCATCTGTGGGGCGAGCACTTTCCCTCCGACGCGATCCGGGAGCGGTTCCCAACCGTGGACTTCATCCCGATCCCCACCGACGGTGCGGTGCCCGACGGGGTGTCGGGCAGGGCCTGCATCACCCAGGCGGCCCGCACCGGCAACCTTAAAGAGGTACTGGAACGAGGAGTCACCTGGGTCCATGCGCTTGGCCAGGGTGTCGACCACTTCCCCTTCGACCAGTTGGGCGATCGCACGCTGACCTGTGCCCGAGGGGTCAACGCCGTCCCCATCGCCGAATGGGTAGTGGCCATGCTGTTGACGGCGGTCAAGCAGCTCCCCGACCGATGGGTCACCGAGCCGCCCCGCCACTGGGTGCTGGCCGACCTAGGCACACTGGACGGCGCAACGGTGGCCTTCATCGGCTTTGGATCCATAAACCGGGCCGTCGCCCGGCGACTCACTCCCTTCGGATGCCAGATGATGGCCGTGACCCGATCCGGTGACCCCGGCCCCGTGCCAGACGTGCCTGACGGAATGGTGTTCTCGACCGACGTGCGGGCCGCGGTGGCCGACGCCGACCATGTGGTGGTGGGCGCTCCGCTCACGCCGGCCACCGAGGGAATGGTCGATGCCGACCTGCTGGCCGCCATGAAACCGGGGGCTCATCTGGTCAACATCGCCCGGGGCCGCATCGTCGACCAGGATGCGCTCAGACGGTCGCTGGACGCCGGCCACCTCGGGCTGGCCTCGCTCGACGTCTGTGACCCCGAGCCACTACCCGCGGGCCACTGGCTCTACGACCACCCCCAGGTGCGGCTCAGCCCTCACGTGTCGTGGGCGGACCCCGGAGCCATCGAGCGACTCCACGCCGCCTTCGTCGACAATCTCGAACGCTGGTTGGCCGGACAACCCCTCGTCGACGTGGTCGACGTCGAAGCCGGCTACTGAAAACACCAGATACTGAGGAAAGCAGGAGCCCATATGCCAATGTCCGACGAGTTCCAGGCGCTGTCCACCCGTGTCCGCAACTGGGGGCGCTGGGGTGACGACGACCAGATCGGCACCCTGAACCTGATCACACCCGAGGTGGTGGCTGCCGCGGCGGACGGTGTCCGACACGGACGCACCATTCCCTTGGCTGTCCCCCTCGAACACGAGGGCATTCAGGCCGGGTTCGTCCCGGGTCGCGACAACCCAACCCGCACCATGCATGCCGTGAACGAGGCCCTGGATCCAGAGGCCGGCCCCGACGCGTTCCACACCAGCGACGACCACGTCACGATGGGCCTGCAGGCCGGAACCCACTGGGACGGTCTCGGCCACGTGTCCTACTCGGGCCTGATGTACAACGGCTTCGATGCGGCAACCATCACCGAGACCGGAGCCTCGCGTTGCGGGATCCACCACCTCCAGAGCGTCGTCTCCCGTGGCGTGTTGCTGGACGTAGCCCGGTCCAAGGGCGTCGACGTCTTGGATTGTCCGTACGCCATTACCGCCGACGACCTGGACGAAGCGGCAGCGCTAGGTGGCGTGGAGGTGCGGTCGGGCGACATCGTCCTAGTCCGGACAGGAAGGATGGCCATCTACCACGAGTCCGGTGGGATGGCCTACTGCCTCGGCCCCAGCCAGGACGGCTCCAATGCGGGGATGGGGCTGTCCAGCGTGGCGTGGATGCACGATCACGACGTCGCTGCGGTTGCCAATGACACCCTGGCCTTCGAGGTGTACCCGTCAGAGGCCGACACGTTGGCCGTGCACCTGCTTCAACTGGTCGATATGGGATTGACCCAGGGTCAGAACTGGGACCTTGAGACCCTCTCGGCCGACTGTGCCGCCGACGGTGTGTACGAGTTCCTCCTCAGCGCCACTCCGGAGCCCTTCGTGGACGCCGTGGGGAGCCCAGTCGCACCGGTCGCCGTCAAGTAGGTCTCACCTGGAATCGCTGTTCGACGAGTCCGATGACACAGGTGATCGCCGAGGCCGACATGGTCGTTGAGATCATGAACCGCCGCGAGTTCTCCAGCCTGCCTGACCAGAGCCCAACCGTGGCCCACAAGGTCTTGGCCGGCGCGTTCAAGCGCCTCCATGAAGTGGCCAACGGACCCGTCGCCTAGGCCGGTCTCTACATCCCGGTGAAGTCCGGCGGCCGCTTTTCGGCAAACGCCCGGAGCGCCTCGGCATTGGCCGGGCCACCCATCAGTTCAGCAAACTGCTGGTCCTCGCGTACGCGGGCTTCGGCAATGGCCTCGGCCAGCGGTGCGGTCAGTAGCTGCTTGGACGCGACCAGTGACGCCACCGGCTTGGCCGCCAGACGCCGGGCGTAGCTCATCGCCTCGTCCATGAGAGCCTCGGGGGCACACAGCCGCCACGCCAGCCCCATCCGTAGGCATTCCTGCGCGTCGATCCACTCCGAACTCATGAGCACCCACGTGGCGTCCTGACGATTCAGGAGCCGGGGAAACAGGTAGCTGGACGCGGCTTCGGGCACCACCCCCAGAGCGGTGAACGGACACTGCAATCGGGCCTCGCTGGACATAAAGACAAGGTCGGCGTGGCCGATCACTGTGGCACCGATCCCGATGCCCAACCCGTTGACGGCCACCACGACTGGCTTAGGGAAGGTGGACAGTCGATCCATGAATCCGGCGAAGCCATGTCGACCCGGCACGAATCCCGAGTCCGGGTCCTTGCGGCGCTCCATATCGCCGAGGTCGGTCCCGGCGCAAAAGGCTCGGCCGGTGCCGGTGAGGACCACCACCGCCACCTCGGCCGACGTCCGGGCACCATCGAGGGCGTCGGCCAGTGCGTCGTAGTGGACCTCGTCGAGGGCGTTGAGGGCTTCGGGTCGGTCAATCCGGAGGAGACGGACTCGGTCGGCATCGTCAATATGGAGCATGACCTGAGTGTGGCAGCCGTTGACCCGCAAGGGGATGCTGGGCCGATGGACAATGTGCGTTGCCTGATGACGGATGATCCGGCGCCCGATGCTGAGGCGATGGCGTCCCGACCCGGCGTCCTGGCGGTGGACCTGGTCGATCAGGGTCGGCTCCACCTACTGGGAGCTCGGTCCATGCCGGTGATCGAGCCGATCTGGACGGCGCTGATCTGGATCACCGGCGAGACTCACTTCCTGGCCCCCGAGCATCTCCTGGGCGTGCTCGAGGTGGATCGCCATCACGTGTGGGGCGCCAGTCTCGGAGAGCGCGGCGACGCCGCGCTCTCGCCGGACGCCCTTCTGATGGTGTCCCTGGTGGCCCGACGGAGCGACCTGAACGCTGACTCGTTCGTAGAGCATTACCGCTCCCATGCCGAGGTGGCCCGCACCCACCACGGGTTTGGCGCCTATCGCCAGAACGTGGTTCGCAAGCACGTCGCTCTTCAGAACGCAGTCGGCTGCGACGCGATCTCGGAGATCCTGGTGGCCACCGAGGAGGACTGGCGGAACAACTTCTACACCACGCCCTCGTCGGCTGAGATCGTGGGACGTGACGTGGCCCAGTTCCTCGACCAGGCGGGCACCTCGTCGACACTGGTTCGCCGCTTCCCCGGCACGGCCTGACCCACCGTTCCGTCAGGCAGGGTTCGACCCGGTGGGGATGCCATGCTCTCAGACATGTCTTCCCCCCGTGTCGTCGTGGTCGGTTCAGTCAACCTCGACATCGTCGTACCGGTCCCCCACCACCCGATGACCGGCGAGACGGTGATGGGCGGCGACCACGCCCTCGTTCCGGGAGGCAAGGGAGCCAATCAGGCGGTAGCCGCCTCACGACAGGGAGCGGCGGTGACCTTCTTGGGTCGCGTGGGATCCGATGACACCGGCGCCACTCTGAAGGCATCGCTCGAGGCGTCAGGCGTGGACACCAGCCATCTGACGGTCGATGCCGGAGCCCCCAGCGGGATCGCCCTGATCGGGGTGGACGCCGACGGGGACAACGCCATCGTGGTGAGCCCGGGCGCTAATGCCCACGTGAGCTCATCGGACCTCGACGGTGCGTCGGCTGTGCTGGCCGACGCTGAGGTGGTTCTGCTCCAGTTGGAGATTCCAGCGGAAACCGTGACCGATGCTGCATTAGCCGCTGGCGGGACCGTGGTGCTGAACCCGGCGCCGGCCCCGTCGCCCCCCGGGGCGCTCCCGGTCGCACTCGTGGATCGGGTGGACGTGCTGGTCCCCAACTTCATCGAGCTGGCCCAGCTGACGGGATCCGAACCGTCCGATGACGTCGACGACCTCACGGTGGCGGCCCGTGGCCTGGGCATCGAGACCGTTGTGGTAACCCGCGGGGCTGACGGCGCCCTGATCGTCACCGTCGACGAGGCGATAGAAGTGCCCGCTCCAACCATCACCCCGGTGGACACCACCGGGGCCGGTGACTCGTTCTGCGGAACGCTCGCCGCGGCGCTGGCCCGCGGAGTGACCGTCGTCGAGGCCGTCCACGAAGCGGTTCATGCCGGATCCATCGCGGCGACGCGCCCGGGTGCCCAGCCGTCGATGCCCACGGCCGCCGAGGTGGCCCGTTCGATGGGCGCCTGATCCAACAAACCCACCTCCTGACGGGGCACACTCCGGCCATGCCGAAACAGTTCCCAGACAACGCAACCTCGACGAATCCGGCTTCTGAGGCGTTCTCACCGGGTAAACGGCCTCGCATCATCTTGGACTGTGACCCCGGAGTGGACGACGCCATGGCCATCATCGCCGCGGCCCGCTGGGCCGACCTGGTGGGCATCACCACGGTGGCCGGCAACGTCGAGTTGGAATACACCACAGCTAACGCCTGTCGGATGCGTGAACTGCTGGGCCTCGACGTTGAAGTCCATACAGGCGCTGGAGGACCGCTGGTCGGTGCCCAGGAGTTCGCCCACGAGGTCCACGGGGCGACGGGCCTCGGGAGCCTCGTGCTCCCCGAGCCGACCAGGGGTGCCGACTCCGATGACGCTGTCGGTTGGCTGGTCGAGACGACCCGTGCCGAAGAAGGTCTACATCTGGTGCCCATCGGCCCTCTGACCAACGTGGCTCTGGCCCTTCGGGCCGATCCAGGCATGGTTGAGCGGGTGGCTTCCATCACCTTGATGGGAGGCGCCGCCCTAAGCGTCGGCAATGTGACGGCGGCCGCCGAGTTCAACGTATACGCCGACCCTGAGGCGGCCGATGAGGTCTTCCGGTCCGGTGCTCCGCTGACCATGGTGGGCCTCAACCTCACCCATCAGGTCCGTATGGGCAGTGCCCACGGTCGGGTGTGCGCGACCTTCGGAACACCGGTGGGTGACGCCATGGCCGAGCTACTCGAGTTCTACACGACGTTCCACGTGGCCGAGGAGGAGACCGAGGATGGGCCGGTCCACGACCCGTGCGCCGTCCTGGCCGTCACCCACCCCCACCTGTTCGAGATGGCATCCCGCCCGGTGAGTGTGGAAGTCGACGGCACCCACACCCGGGGCATGACTGTGGTCGACGAGCGCGGCCCCCGCGCCGAGATGCCGTTCAACTGCGATGTGGCCTACGACGCCGATACCGAGGCACTCATCGACCTGGTGATGCAGGCGGTCCGGGACGCCTGATCCGGACGGTTTTGTCGGGCCTTAGTTTTGGGCTTCAGTTCAGCGGCGTGTGCACCAGAACCCGGAATCGGCCCTCGGTGGGTAGTGGGCAGAAGAGCGCCGTGGCCTCCATCAGGAACACGGCCAACGACGGGCCTGTAGGCGCGTCTGATGAACCGGACTCCCAGATGAGGCCCCGCTTGGGGTTGTCCTGGCGGAGCAACCAGCCTTCAGGAGCGATAACGCCGGCGTCTCGTAGACGGTCACCGGCGCCCCGACCGGTGCTGTGGTCGAGCCCGACGGACGGAACGTTCCGACCGGAACCGGCTACGAACGTCGCCACCGGAACCTGAGAGCCTCGGGCCGAGAACCATGCGAAGAGGCCCGGCACGTCGGCTCGGAGCGAGTCGTCCACGTCAGGTTCCACGTTGATCCACGAACCGGGCGAGCCAGCCACCTCATCTAGCACGTCGACCAGATCGGTCGGGTCGGTGGAATCGACAAGGAACGTTTCGGTGTCGAAGCTGGCCACGTCCGGACGCTAGTGGTCTCACCGGTACGGTGGCGCCGTGACCGACCGGCCGCCTCGTCCGCTGCGGATAGCCGCCCTGGTCAAACAGATTCCGAAATTCCAGGAGATGCGCCTCGGCGACGACGGACGTCTGGTGCGCGACGGTCTCGAACTCCATATGAACGACTACTGCCGACGTGGGGTGCGGGCGGGTTGCGATCTGGCCGAGGCCACCGGCGGCACGTGCACGGCGATCACTCTCGGTCCCGACGCCGCCGAGACCGTGCTACGGGAAGCCATCCTGTGTGGCTGCATCGAGGGGATCCACGTGACCGGCTCGGCGTTCGCCGGGAGCGACACCCTGGCCACCTCCAGGGCCGTTGTCGCCGCCCTGGAGGCCACCGGACCGTGGGACCTCGTCCTGTGCGGTCGCAACTCGGTCGACGCCGACACCGGCCAGGTGCCCGCCCAGGTGGCGGAACTTCTGGGTCTTCCCCTGTTGGTGGGTGCCCGGGAACTGGACTTGATATCCGGCCCGGGGAAGTCCGCCCGGGGGCTGGCAGCCTTACTGGAACACGATGACGAGTGGCTACGTGCCGAGGTCGACCTGCCGGCCGTGGTCTCGTGCGCCGAGCGTTTATGCGACCCGTGCAAGGTTAAGGAGCCTGAGGCGTGGGCCACCGTGGACGGTGCCCTCATCCGCCGCCTCGGACCCGTCGATCTGGGCCCTGGACCTTGGGGCGCGGCAGCCAGTCCGACGGTGGTCGGTGAGGTGCGGTTACTCGACGTTGAACGGGCTGGTGAGACGCTCACCGGCGCCGACAAGGCCCATCTGGACCGGGTGGTCGAAGTGGTCCGATCCGGTGGCGCCATCTGGGGGTCTAAAGACGCTGATGGAGAGGTGGCCCGACCGTCTGGTCCAGGCGACGGTGGCGAGATCGTGGTGATCGGCGAACCCGGACGGGAGCGCTCGACCTCCGAACTTCTGGGAGCGGCCGCCAACCTGGCCGACACCATCGGCGGCAGGACGGTGCTGACCATCGACGTGGTCCACGACTGGGAGGCCCTCAGCGGCCAGGGCGCAGATCGGGTGCTTCACCATGCTGGGGTGACCGGCGCCGACGAGGTGACCCGGATGCTGACCAGATCACTGGTGGAGGACCCGCCGTGGGCCGTACTGGCACCGTCGACGGCCTGGGGTCGCGAGGTGGCGGCGCGTCTGGCCATCTGCCTGAATGCCGGCCTAACCGGCGATGCCGTGGGGCTCGAGGTACGTGACAGACGCCTGATCGCACTGAAGCCCGCCTTCGGTGGCCGTCTGGTAGCCGAGATCACCTGCACCTCGACCGTCCAGATGGCGACCGTCCGCTCCGGCATCTTGCCCACGCTGCGGCCTCGGCCCGGGGCCCCCTTCGCCGCGGACCATCTCGGCTCGCCGGCACGGGAGCCGGCACAAAAGTCAGGGCACGGCGGGCCAGCCGATCGACTGGTACGGATCTTGGAACGTCGCCGCGACGATGACAGCGACCTGTTGGCCAACGCCGACGTGGTGATCAGTGTCGGACAGGGCGTCGAGCCCTCGGAGTTGTCCCACGTGGAGAGACTGGCAGGGCGGCTGGGTGCCGAACTGTGCGCCACACGAAAGGTCACCGATGCCGGATGGATGCCTCGGGCCCGTCAGGTGGGCATCACCGGGCATGCCATTGCCCCCCGACTGTGTATCGCCATCGGGACATCCGGGAAGTTCAACCACACGGTCGGGCTCCGGGGGGCCACCACGGTGGTGGGCATTAACCCTGACCCAGAATGCGAGCTATGGAACTGGTGCGACGTGGGCTTGATCGCCGATTGGCGTGACGCCCTCGAACCACTAATCGACCGACTGGTCGCCGACTCGACGGTCAGCTCCTCGGCGTGAACCAGTGAGGCCGGGCACACCAATCAATCAGGTCGATCGACTCCGGCGGCTCGCAGGGCCTCGGCATCGACCCACTCCAGGCTGAGGATGTGGGTGGCGGCCAACAGGACCTGGGGCGCCGCTCCGGCCTCGTGAGCCTCCTGCCAGCGCGGGGCACACAGACACCATCGGTCACCGGGATGCAACCCCGGGAACCCGGGCCGCGGCGTCGATAGGTCATTGCCAGCTTCCTTGGAGAAGGCCAGAAACTCCTCGGTCATCAGAGCGCACACGGTGTGCACGCCAAGGTCGTCAGCTCCGGTGTTGCAGCAACCATCCCGGTAGAAACCGGTCAGGGGGTCGACACCGCATTCCTGGAGCGGCGTTCCCAGCACGTTGACGGCCATTGGTCGAAGCCCCAGAGGGCCGTCAGGCTCGAGCGTTCTTGAGGCGCTTGACGGTCCGGGCGCGGGCGGTGGCGTCGAGTTCGACCTTGCGGAGACGCACCACGCCCGGCATCACCTCGACGCACTCGTCGTCAGCGATGTACTCCAACGCCTGCTCGAGGGAGAGGCGCCGCGGCGGTGTTAGGCGGATCGTGTCGTCAGATGCCGAGGCCCGCACGTTGGTGAGCTTCTTTTCTCTGCAGATGTTGACGTCCATGTCCTCGGCCCGGGGGTTCTCGCCGACGATCATCCCGGCGTACACCTCCTCGGTGGGACCGATGAACATCGAAGCCCGTTCCTGGATGCCGGTGATGGCGTACGCCGTGGCACTACCGACGCGGTCGGCCACCACGCTGCCCGTCTGGCGGATTCGCAGGTCACCCATCCACGGCTCCCAACCTTCGAACACGTGGTGCAGAAGGCCAGTACCGCGGGTTTCGGTCATGAATTCGGTCCGGAAACCGATCAGTGCACGGGCAGCCACCACGTAGTCGAGACGGACCCAACCGGTGCCGTGGTTGGTCATGTCCCCCATGCGGGCCCGGCGCTCGCCGAGTAGTTGGGTGACGGCACCCACGTACTCCTCGGGGACGTCCACTGAGAGGCGCTCGGTGGGCTCGTGCAGGGTGTCATCAATCTCTCGCAACAGCACAGCCGGCTTACCCACGGTGAGTTCAAAGCCTTCGCGGCGCATTGTCTCGACCAAGATGGCCAACTGGAGCTCGCCACGACCCTGGACCTCCCAGGTGTCAGGACGCTCGGTGGGCATCACCCGTAGCGACACGTTGCCGACCAGTTCAGCGTCGAGACGGTCCTTGACCTGACGGGCGGTGAGCTTGGTGCCGTCCGATCCGGCCACCGGTGAGGTGTTCACTCCAATGGCCATCGACAGCGTGGGCTCATCGACGGTGATACCGGGAAGAGGACGGGGATCATCCAGGTCAGCCAGGGTCTCACCGATGGTGACATCGACGATGCCCGACACATAGACAATCTCACCCGGTCCGGCCTCCTCCACGTCGACCTGTCCGAGGGCGTCGGTGACGGTGACGGTGCCGATCTTGGCCGGCTGGATGGTGCCGTCGGTGCGGCACCATGCCACAGAGGCACCTCGCTTGAGGGTGCCGCTGTCGATACGACAAATGGCGATGCGACCAAGATACGGCGAGGCATCGAGGTTGGTGACGTGGACCCGCAGCGGGGCTGTCTCGTCGAACGAAGGCGGCGGCACGTGCTCGAGCACCACGTCGAAGAAAGGGCTGAGATCGACACCGGGGACAGACGGATCCAGGGTGGCGGTACCGGCCCGGGCATCGGTGTAGACAATCGGAAACTCGATCTGGTCTTCGGTGGCGTCAAGGTCCAGGAACAACTCGTAGGTCTCATCGACCACCTCGTCAAGGCGGGCGTCGGGCCGGTCGACCTTGTTGATGACGAGCACGATGGCCAGACCAGCTTCGAGTGCCTTACGAAGCACGAACCGGGTCTGGGGGCGTGGGCCCTCAGCGGAGTCGACGAGCAGGATCACGCCATCGACCATGTTCAGCGCCCGCTCGACCTCGCCGCCGAAGTCCGCGTGGCCGGGAGTGTCGACGATGTTGATCTTTACGCCGTCACGGACGACGGCCGTGTTCTTGGCCAGGATCGTGATGCCCTTCTCACGCTCAAGATCCATGGAGTCCATGACACGCTCGGCGATCTCCTCGTTGTCCCGGAAGGCACCGGACTGGCGCAACAAGGCATCAACGAGGGTTGTCTTGCCGTGGTCGACGTGCGCGATGACAGCGACGTTGCGTAGGTCGGGACGGCTGCCCGTGCGCGTCGGATCGGAGGTCTGAGAATTAGCCACGACGAAAAGGTTACGGCCCCGCGAGCCTCCGTAGACGGAGGTGTGACCGATGGGCGAGGCCCGCAGAATCCGCTGATCTGTGCCGGTCAGCGGTGGCGGCCGGTCTCCAGGCGCCGACGGGGCGCCTCGCTTCCCCGGCGAGCAATGGCCTTCCCGAGATCTTCGACTGCATCGTCCAAATCGGGCCACGTCCCAAAGGCCGGGCCGGCAGTACCCAGCATGGCGAGGCGCTCAGCGGCATCGGCGACCAGCAGCGGGTGGGGAGGGCGTCCGTCCACCTCGTCCACCGCCGCCCGGGTGGTGGCCGCCCAAAGCACGAGGTCAGACGCCACAGGTATCTGGACGGCGTGCAGCGGGGTGCTTCCCCGGACACGGCGCCCGGTGAAGGTCACCACCATCCGGGGGCGAGTCCGGCGCCACGAATCGAGACGGGTGGCCAAGGTCTTGTGGGGCACGCCGAGCCGTTCGGCCAGCTCTCGGATGCCGCCGACTCCGAGGAGGACAAACCCAACATGTTCGGGCCGGGCCGTGGCCTCATCAACGAGTCGAGCCCAGAGTGATCGCTGCTGGTGACTCTTGAGGGGGTCGGTCCGTCGAATGCCGGGCGCCCGTGAGAGGCCGGCAGCGACTCCCCGCATGATCGACCGCGGCACCAGCGAGTCGGGTGACCGATCGGCAGCTTCACGGATTACCTCGAACCGGGAAGCCAGCGCGCCGTATTCGAGTGGTTCCTGCCCGGGACCCCGGGGATCGTCGTCAACAGGCGCGGCCACGTCGTAAACGGTAGTCCCAACAAGGTCGAAAGACCGAACACGACGACGGTCGGGCTAGAGACTGTCGTGTTAACTCGGTGCTGCCGTCCGAGGGCGTCTCTGACACCCTCGGTGTAGGTACGCGCAGTCCGGGACATTGTCGAAATATGGTTTCGTCATGAACGACAAATATGAGGCGACCGAATTCGGTCTGGTAAGTGAGGTTCCGTATTACGCCACGATCTTCACTACTCGTATGACAAGCAATCTTGACGGATATGAAGAGACGGCTGACCGCATGGCCGAACTAGTCAACGCCCGTGAGGGCTTTTTAGGCATGCAATCGGCTCGGGGAGACGACGGCCTCGGAATTACCGTGTGCTACTGGCGTACCGAAGAGGACATCGCCGCCTGGCGAAACGACCTGGAACATGAGAACGCCCAGGACGAAGGCCGTAATCGCTGGTACGCCCAGTACACGGTCGAGGTGGCGCGAGTAGATCGGACTATTGGATTCAAGCGCCCTAACTAGAGTTTTTCGAACCCTCGGCTACACCGGGCGGGAGGCGGCATCGAAGCCCGCAGGTGCAGATATGGGTAGACAGTCTGAGTGCTCGGACCCCGCCCCAAGGGACGGGCTCCGAGCGACAGGGTTCTAGTTGTCGTTGATTGCGGCTGACGCAATCGGCCACCACTCATCAAGGGCTACGAACGGCCCAGCGGAAACGAACTCCAGCAAGCCTTTCGCTGAGATCTCGATCTGTGTCTTCACCGCTGCATCTGAATTCTCGTATTTTGTAATCGATACGTTGACGCCGCGAGCTAGATCCTGACCAGATAGGACCATTTCACCGCCATTGGCTGCAAGAACCCCAAAGGTCTCAGCCAACAAGGCGTCACCTTCCTCGGTGGTCTCTGCCGCCTGCATCCGTGGCCCTGGCGTCGTAGTGGTAATGCTCGTATAGGACATGGTTCCCCTTTTCGTATGTGAGCGGACAAGGGTTCCACAGATCAAATGCTGACGCTGGCGAACCCACCCTTAGGGGGTGGTCCTAGGTACAAACCCCTAGGTGTAGATACGTGCGGCGGGTCAGCGCCCAGCGGTTAGGCCTACCATCAGCGCATGGTCTCCGAGGGAACACTGAGCGGGCGCATGGCCCGCACCACCATCGCTGAGGGGTTTCACATCCTTCCTGGCATGGGCAACTGTCTGGCGGCCGAGACCGACGCCGGGGTGGTCGTCGTCGACGGCGGGCCGGTCGCGGTGGCGCCCAAGATGATTGATCACCTACGTGGGATCACCGACGCCCCTGTTCACGCGATCTGCTACAGCCATGGCCACAACTCGTACAACGCGGGGCTTGGAGCCTGGCTAGAGCACGCCGCAGACCGGGGGGACCCACCACCTCGTCTGGTGGCTCACGTCAACATTTTGGACCGCTACTCCCGCTACCGAGAGACCCACCATCTCCAAGCCCGAATGGCCGCCGTGCAATTCCCGGGGCGCAACGGGGTTCCCCTAGCCGCTCTTGATGACGTATTTGTCCACGTCGATCCCACCGAGACCTTCGAAGACCACCTGGTGCTCGTAGAGGGCTCCCGACCTGTGGAGGCCTACTGGGCTCCCTCGGAGACCGACGACGCTCTGGCCCTGTGGTTTCCTGCGGATGGTCTTCTCTACGGCGGCCCAGCCACCCCAGCCGACTCCATCCCCAACGTGGGTACTCCTCTACGTACCCAGAGGTTCACCGTCCGGTGGGCCGACACCCTGGACCGTCTGGCCGCCCTAGGCGCCCAGACTCTGGTCACCGAATTCGGTCCGGTGGTATCCGGTGCTGAGATGGTGCGAGAACGTCTGACCATGACCGCCGAAGCACTGCGCTGGCTTCGAGTCGAGGTGGTCGAAAGGATGAACCGAGGCATGAGCGAGGCTGAGATTCTCGCCGACATGTCTTACCCGCCCGAATTGTTTGACCACCCGTGGATGGCCCCTACTTACGGCTGTGCCGACTACATCGTGCGAGATCTCTACCGAGAGGAGAATGGGTGGTGGGACCGCAACCCCACCACTCTGCATCCATCCCCACCTGACCAGGCGGCCTTCGAGATTCTGTCCGCCCTAGGCGATCCGGCGACCGTGGTGGATAGGGCCAAGGATCTCGCACAAGGGGGGCAGACCCAACTGGCCCTCCACGTCATTGACCTGGTGGCCCTGGCCCCCGGCGATGACCCGGTGGTGGCCGAGGCCCGTGTCGTCAAGGCCGAGTTGTGTCGGGTGCGTTCCAAGGAGGTGGAACCCTTCGTGTCGAAGTCCTGCTACCGCTCATCAGCCCGGCTTCTAGACGAGGGCCACACCTCCTGGCAAGACCTTCCCTGACGGGTCGACGTGCAGGCGGTGCATCCGACGGTGCCCCATAACGCACAAATGACCAGCATTTCCGCTGGTCACCGTGGTGGGCCGTGAGGGATTCGAACCCCCGACCCCCTGCGCGTCATGCAGGTGCTCTAGCCAACTGAGCTAACGGCCCCGGAACGACACAGGCTAGCGGTCGCCCTTTAGTGGCACACCCGGCGAGAGATGGGTCAGCGGGAGCCAAACGACCAGGGACCACGGTCCAACAACGCGCCACCGACCAGCAGTACGCCACCGAACGCCACCACTGGTAGGCCGCTGCCTACCGACCGTTCGAGCGACGAGACGGCGTCGACGGCCCGTACGTCGGAGATCTCCAGACCGGCCACTGCCAGCAGCACGCCCCCGGCCAGCAGCAGCACCAGCTTGTGCACCAGCCCCCGCTGTCCGATCCACAGTGCCCCGGTCACTCCGGCGGCAACCAGGCCGGTGACCAGCACGAGCACGGCATCGCCGGCGAAATCCCACCCGATCAGGTGGTCGACGGCTCCGTCGGCCCGATCGACAACGATCCACGGCAGGAACGTCCCCATGATGGCCAGCACCACGCCGACCGTCGCCGCCATCGCCGCCAGGCCGTTGCCCGCGGGTCGTTCCCGACGCGGTGGACCGTCCCCGAGGTCGGGTGGACCGACCGGCGGCACGTCGCCGGGATGTACGGCCCGGATGCCGAACGGCGGCGTATGGGGCAGCGGCGAATCAGCCCCGTGGGCACGGTCATCGCTGGTGCTGGCCTCGACCTCGTCGGCCGATTCCTGGTCATCCATGGGTTCCCCCGTTTCTCATCGGTCGCCCCGACCCGCTGTTGCGGATCGCCCGATCAGTCGAGCACCGGGCGGGATTTGAACCCGCGGCTTTACGGCTTTGCAGGCCGTCCCCTTGGGCCTCTCGGGCACCGGTGCATCTCTCCGGTCGAAACCGGAGCAGAGCCAATGGTAGCGCTGCGTCCCCGGCCTCAATCGGGCCGGTCCTCGGCCAACTTCACCGTGCAGGTGCCCTGGGCCAGAGCCACCAGACGCATCCCGTCGTCGGCCAGGTTCTCGACCCGGATCGAGACCACCGCGGATCGCTTCGTCATGGCCTCGATGGTGGCCGTGGCCCGGCACGTCCCCTCCGACACCGGCTTGAGGTAGTTGACCTTGAACTCGGTGGTGGCCGCCCATGACCCCGGCGGCATCACCGGGTAGAGGACCACGCCCAGGCAGTGGTCACAGAGGGCGGCCAGGCAGCCCCCGTGCATGTTTCCGATGAATGACAGGTGCTGGTCGTCCACGTCGAACTCGGCGACCAGGCAGCCGGCCGATATCTCCTCGTGGCGGATCCCCAGAAATCCGTCGATGCAGGTGTCGGACTTCCGCCCGACCATGAAATCGATGAAGCCCTGGTTCCGGACCTGCAGCCCGGAAGCAGGAATATCTTGTGTGGTCATCGTCGGCCCTCCTCACCCCGTCGGGGATGGTCGTCGCCCACGCTATGCACCAGCAAGGATGGGGCCATGACCGGCCCGAGGATGCGAACCGCCATCCAACTGGCTGCCGAGCAGGCGCCGTGGCCCGAGCATGTCGCATGGGTCGTCGAAGCCGAACGCCTGGGCATCGACCACTGCTGGGTGGCCGAAGCGTGGGGTGGGGATGCCGCCACGCCGATCGCCGGCCTTTCCCAACACGTCGAGCGGATGACCTTCGGTTCGGGCGTCTTCCAGGTGGGTGCCCGGTCAGCGGCCAACACCGCCATGACGGCCCTCACCCTGCAGCACATCACAGGCGGCCGGTTCAGCCTTGGCCTCGGGGCGTCGGGACCCCAGGTGGTCGAAGGGCTACACGGCGTGCCGTTCGCTCGCCCGCTCACCCGGATGCGTGAGACCATCGAGGTGGTTCGGATGGCCGAGGCCGGTGAGCGTCTGGCCATCAACGGTGAACAGATCTGCCTGCCCCTGCCCGGCGGGGAGGGCAAGGCTCTCCGTTTGGCCCTGCGACCGCCGGCCGGATCGGACTATCCACCCCTTCCGATCTACATCGCCTCGTTGTCGCCGAGGATGCTGGCCCTCACCGGCGAGGTGGCCGATGGTTGGTTGGGGACGAGCTTTGTTCCGGAAGGGGCAGCATCGTCTTTCGAGTCCCTGACGGCGGGGGCTCAACGGGCCGGGAGGTCGCTAACCGACCTGGACCTCTGCCAGGGCGCCGAGGTGGCCTTCGCCCGCGACGAGGCGGACCTGACCGCCATGGTCGACATGCGACGGGCCGGACTGGCGTTCAGCCTTGGCGGCATGGGGTCGGCCGACACCAACTTCTACAACGACGCGTACGCCCGCCAGGGCTTCGCCGAGGTGGCCGCCGAATCCCAGCGCCTCTGGCTGGCTGGCGACCGGGCGGCCGCCTCCTCGGTCATCCCCGACGAGATGGTGCTGGCCACCACCCTGTTGGGCACTGAGGAGATGGTGGCCGAACGCCTCCGGGTGTGGCACGACGTCGGCATCACCCACGTCCGCCTCTACCCGGCCGGCGACAACATGGAGGAACGCCTCGAGACGCTTGGACGGGCGCTGGACCTCATTCCCACCTGAGTGGAGTCCCGCTGGGAGGTCGCGCGATGCCCGGCCATAGGGTCGATGCCATGAGCGACACCGATTACGCACCTAGTCCCTGGGAACCCGTTGCCGACCACGTCGAGCGCTATCTGGCCACCGACGGCGTCGATGGCTTCGAGTTCAATGGTGCCGAATGCATCATCCTGACCACGATCGGTCGAAAGTCCGGCATGGTCCGGCGGTCGCCGTTGATCCGTGTCCACGACGGCGAGTTCTATCTCGTGGTTGCCTCGATGGGCGGTGCGCCCAGGAACCCGATCTGGTACCTGAATCTGGCGGCCAACCCGGAGGTCACCATCCAGGACCGGGCCGAGGTCCACGACCTGATGGCCCGCACTGCCTCGCCCGAGGAGAAAGCTGAACGCTGGCCGGCCGCATTGGCCGCATGGCCCGCCTATGCCGAGTACCAGGCGAAGACCGACCGCGACATCCCCTTGGTGGTCTGCGAACCCCGCTGACCGGGACTTCTCTGTCGGTCAGCGCTTTGGACCGGACTCCCGCTTCGAGTTGATGACGCCGGTGTCGAAGCCGGCCAGGTGCAGGCCGCCGTGGAAGCGGGCGTGCTCGATCTTCAGGCAGCGGTCCATCACCAGGTCCATGCCTGCGTCGAGCACGGTCCGGGCCGCCTCGGGGCTCCACAGACCGAACTGGGTCCAGAACACCGGGGCACCCGCGGCCACTGCCTCGTCGGCGACCTCGGGCACGTCGTCCAGCCGACGGAACACGTCCACGCAGTCGGGCACCACCGGCAGATCGGCAAGCGTCGGCACGCAGGGCCGACCGAGAATCTCGTCGGCCATCGGGTTCACGAAGTAGACCTCGTAGTCGGTGCCCAGCAGGTAGGTGGCTACAAAGTTGCTGGGGCGCGAGGGGTTGGCCGACACCCCGACCATGGCGATGGTCCGTATCCTGGCCAGCAGGTCGCGGCGCTCGACGGCCGATGGTGGGGTCCAGCCGTCGATGGCCGGCCACCCGCTCACTGGGCACCGCCGGTGAGGGCCTGGTCGAGGTCCCACAGGATGTCGTCGACGTCTTCGAGGCCGACCGAGAGCCGCACCATGTCGGGGCTCACACCACCGGCGACCATGGCTTCCTCGGAGAGTTGCTGGTGGGTGGTCGACGCCGGGTGGATGACCAGCGTGCGGGCGTCGCCAATGTTGGCGAGGTGGCTCACCAACTGCAATCGCTCGATGAAAGCCGCTCCGGCCGCCCGGCCGGCACCTCCCTCGGCAGCAATACCGAACGTGAACACGGCACCGGGTCCATCGGGCAGGTAGCGGTCGGCCAGGGCCCGATACGGAGAGCCAGCCAACCCTGGGTAGGCGACCCACGAGACTGCGGGGTGTCCGTCCAGGAACTCGGCGACGACCCGAGCGTTGGCCACGTGCTCGACCATCCGTTGGGGCAGGGTTTCGAGACCCTGTAGGAGCAGGAAGGCGTTGAACGGCGACAGGGACGCTCCGACGTCACGGAGCTGCTCGGCCCGCAGCTTGGTACAGAAGGCGAACTCGCCGAAATTCTCCCAGAACCGGAGGCCGTTGTACCCGGCGTTGGGTTCAGTCATCTGCGGGAAGCGGCCGCTCCCCCAATCGAACCGACCCGACTCGACGACCACACCGCCGATTGACGTGCCGTGACCACCGATGAACTTGGTGGCCGAGTGGACGACGATGTCGGCCCCGTGCTCTATGGGGCGACACAACCACGGAGTGGCGAACGTGGAATCCACCACCAGCGGCAGGTCGTGGGCATGGGCCACGTCGGCCACCGCCGCCACGTCGGCCACCGCCCCTGATGGGTTGCCGATGATCTCCGTGTACAGGAAGCGGGTGTCGTCGTCGATCCGGGCGGCGAAGGCTTCAGGGTCGTCGCCGTCCACGAAGCGGGCGTCGATCCCAAATCGACCCAGGGTGGTGTCGAACATGGTGTGGGTGCCGCCGTACAGCGCGGACGAAGTTACGAAGTTGGTGCCCGCCTCAGCGAGGGCCGCTGCGGTGAGAAACTCGGCGGCCTGACCCGACGAAGTCGCCACCGCGCCGATGCCTCCCTCCAGGCTGGCCATGCGTTCCTCGAATGCCGCAACGGTCGGGTTGGACATCCTCGAGTAGATCGTCCCGTACTTCTGGAGGGCAAACAGGTCGGCAGCATCGGCCGCGTCGTCGAACACAAAGCTTGTGGACTGGTAGATGGGCACGGCCCGCGCCCCGGTGGTCGGATCGGGCTGTCCCCCGGCGTGCAGCGCCCGGGTCCGGAAACCCCACTCGCGGTCGGTCATGGACAGAATCTAGGCGTCGTGCACGCTGATCAATCGGTGACCGTCGAGCGTTGGGCCGCCTTCTCGCCGCTCATCCAGGTTCCGGACCGACGGCCGCCGGCCGGTCCGAGTGGCTCCACTGCGACCAGGACCCCACGAACAGGCGTCCCCGTCCCAGCCCGGCGTGCTCCATGGCCAACAGGTCGTGGCACGCGCTGACCCCGGATCCGCAGTAGGCGACGACGTTGGTGGCGTCCACCACCCCGATCTCCTCGTACCGGGAGACCAGGTCATCGGGTGACCGGAACCGGCCGGTCCGGGGGCCCTCGACCTCGAGGTTCGTAGCGAACGGTGCGCTCCGCGCCCCTGGGACGTGCCCGGCCCGCGGGTCCATTGGCTCACTCTCTCCCCGATACCGCTCAGCTCCACGAGCGTCTAGCACGATCCCCTCGGCCCCTCCCGACGCCGCCAGAGCGGCCACCTCGTCGATGGTGGCCACTGCACCGACGGGCCAAGGTTCGACCGGCATCACCACCGGCGATCGGACGGTCGGCGAGGTCTCCAGCGGCCCATCCCAAGCCCCGACGCCACCGTCGAGCAACGCTGCAGGTCGGCCCAGTACACGCAGCATCCACACCAGGCGTCCGGCGGCCATCCCACCGGCATCGTCGTAGGCAACCACCGGGTCGTCCTGCCCGATGCCCAGATCTCTCATCGATCGAGCAAACGCCTCGGGCGTGGGCAGCGGATGGCGACCTACCTCGGAACCCGGTGTCGAGGTCAGGTGTTCGTCGAGGTCGACGAAGACGGCGCCCGGGAGGTGGCCGGCGTCGTAGGCGTCGCGACCCGATCTGCCATCCAGGTACCACCGCACGTCGCACATCACGACGCCCCGAATGGCCGCCACCTCAGAGGCCTCGACAATGGGGGCGAACTCATATCGGGTCGGCACGCCACGAGCATCCCACCGGGAATGCCCCTCCTGATCAGCGCAGTCCCGTACGGGTAATCAGATCGGTAACATTGCACTCTGATTCTTACTCCCCTAAGGTTCCGGTCATGCTCCACCGGCTCCTCGCCCCACCTCTTGCGTCCACTCTGGACACCCGCAGCGATGCCTTCGCCCAGAACCGCTCTGACATGGAAGAGCACCTGGCCGTGATCGAGGAACTCCTCGACGAGGCAGACGCCGGTGGGGGTCCCGAGTCGATGGCCCGCCTCCGCTCCCGGGACAAGATGCCTATCAGGGAACGAATTACCCACGTGGTCGACCCCGACAGCCCATTCCTCGAGATCAGCCCGCTGGCCGGATACGAGTCCTCGTACGCGGTGGGCGGGGGCTTCGTGGTGGGGATCGGCGTGATCGCCGGCGTCGAGTGCGTCATCTGCGGAAACGACCCGACGGTGCTGGGCGGCGCCATGACCCCCTACATGGCCAAGAAGTGGATGCGGGCCATCGAGATCGCCCGCCACAACCGGATGCCCTATGTCAGCTTCGTGGAGTCCGCCGGTGCCGACCTGCGGGTCCAGACTGGCGGCGGCTCCGGCGGGCGGCGGGCCAGAACCGACCACTTCGCCGAGTCCGGTCGCTTTTTCTACGAGATGATCGAGCTCTCCAAGTTGGCCATCCCCACGATCTGCGTGGTGTTCGGGTCGTCAACGGCCGGCGGGGCTTACCAGCCCGGCATGTCCGACTACACGATCTTCATCAAGGAACAGTCCAAGGTCTTTCTGGCCGGGCCCCCGCTGGTGAAGATGGCCACCGGAGAGGACGCCGACGACGAGACCCTGGGCGGCGGCGCTATGCACGCCGAGAAGTCCGGTCTTGCCGACTACCTGGCTAATGACGAGATGGACGCCCTACGCATGTGCCGCGAGGTCGTGTCTCACCTCGACTGGCGCAAGGCCGGCCCCGATCGGTCATACGAGGTGACCGAACCGATCCACGACGTTGAGGGCCTCATGGGCATGGTGTCCAAGGATCTCAAGCAGCCGGTCGACGTCAGGGAGATCATCGGTCGGGTTGTCGACGGTTCCCGATTCGAGGATTTCAAACCCCGGTACGGACCGACAATGATCTGCGGGTTCGCCACCATCCACGGCTACCCGGTTGGAATCCTCGGCAACAACGGCGTGATCTACCCGGAGGCCGCCGAGAAGGCCGCCCACTTCATCCAGCTCTGCAACCGGCAGGACACACCGCTGGTTTTCCTTCAGAACATCACCGGGTTCATGGTGGGCACCGACTTCGAAGAGGCGGGAATCATCAAGAAGGGCTCCCAGATGATCAACGCCCTGACCAACTCCACCGTCCCCCACCTCACGGTCATCATCGGCGCCTCCTACGGGGCGGGCACCTACGCCATGTCGGGGCGGGGCTACGAGAACCGGTTCACCTTCCTATGGCCGATGGCCAAGATCGCCGTCATGGGCCCCAAGCAGATCGCCGGCGTCATGTCGATCGTGCGACGGGGCCAGGCAGCCCGCAAGGGCATCGAATTCGACGAGGAGGCGGACGCCGAGATCGTTCGACAGGTTGAGGCCGCTCAGGAGAAGGGGTCTCTCGCACTGGAAGCCACCGGGGCGGTTAGCGACGACGGGATCATCGACCCACGCGACACCCGCACGGTGCTCGGACTATGCCTGTCGGTGGTGAGGACAGCGCCTGTCGAAGGCGCTGAGAACTACGGGGTGTTCCGACTGTGAATCACACCTCCAACGTCTCGATCACGGGGGTACTCGTTGCCAACCGCGGCGAGATCGCCTGTCGGGTGTTCCGCACCGCCCGCTCCATGGGCATGCGTTGCGTCGCCGTGTATGTCGACGCAGATGCGACCGCGCCCTACGTGGCCGAGGCCGACGTGGCCGTCCGACTCGACGACGGGGGCTACCTCGACGGCGACGCTCTAGTAGCGGCCGCCAAGGCAGCCGGCGCTGATGCCGTGCATCCCGGCTACGGGTTCCTAGCCGAGGACGCGGCCTTCGCCATAGCGGTATCCGATGCCGGCCTGACGTGGATCGGCCCGACGCCCGACGTCATCGCCTCAATGGGCGACAAGATCTCGGCCAAGGTCGCTGCGGTCGCCGCCGGAGTCCCCACCCTTCCGTCCTCGGACGACCCCACCAATGATGAGGCCGTGGGCTATCCGCTCCTGGTCAAGGCAGCAGCGGGCGGCGGCGGCAAGGGCATGCACCTCGTAGAACGACCCGAGGACCTGGCCGACGCGGTGGCAACCGCACAGCGGGAGGCCGCAGCATCGTTCGGCGACGACCGGGTGTTCCTCGAGCGGTACGTGGCCCACTCCCGCCATATCGAGATCCAGATCCTGGGTGACGCCCACGGGAACCTGGTGCACCTCGGTGAACGGGAGTGCTCCATCCAGCGCCGCCACCAGAAGGTGGTCGAAGAGTCCCCAGCCGCCGTGCTCGATGCCGACGACCGGAACGCCATGGGGGCAGCTGCCCGGCAACTGGCCGACGGGATCGGCTACCGGTCAGCCGGGACGGTCGAGTTCCTGGTCGACGACGCCAGCGGCGAGTTTTTCTTCCTGGAGGTCAACACCCGCCTCCAGGTCGAGCATGCGGTGACCGAGGAGGTCACCGGCGTCGATCTGGTCCGCGAGCAACTACGAATCGCCGCCGGCGAACCGCTGGGCTACGGGCAGAACGACGTGACCTTTGACGGCCACGCCATCGAGGTGCGGCTCTACGCTGAGGACCCGTCAGCCGGCTTCCTCCCGGCCACCGGAACGCTGGAGGCCTGGGAGCCGGCCGACGAACCGGCCGTGCGTTGGGACACCGGGGTGACAGCGGGCAGCGTGGTCGGGGTCGACTTCGACCCCATGCTGGCCAAGGTGGTGGCCCACGGGCCGACCCGCGCCGAGGCCGCTGGACGCCTGGCCCTGGCGCTTGAACGCATGCACCTTGGTGGGGTGACCACCAACCGGGACTTCCTGGCCGCCACGCTGCGTCACGAGGCGTTCCTGGCCGGCGACACCACCACCGACTTCATCGAGAGGCATACCCCGGCGACGACCATGGTCCATGACGGCCCGACGGCCGACCGGGTGGCGACCACGGCCGCCCTGTGGATCCAGGGACGCAACCGGACCAACGCTCTCGTTCAGGGCCAGGCCCCCAGCGGTTGGCGCAACGCCCGCCTTCCCGATCAGGCGGTCACCCTTGCCCGGGTGGGAAGCGAAGACGCTCCGACCGCCGTCCGCTACCGCTCGGAGCGCGACGGGACGTTCTCGGTGAGTATCACCCAACCTGACTCCCTGTCCGACGACGACTCGGTCCGACATCAGGCGACGATCTACGCCTGGTCGGCCACCGGGATCGACCTGGCGGTCGACGGGATTCGAACCACGGCACTGATCACCGCGGTGACCGCCGACGAGTTAGCCGGCCGGGGCGAGGTACTCCACGTCACCATGGCCAACACCACCACGTCGCTGGAGACGGTCCCCCGATTCAACCTGCCCGGGACCGAGGCTCCGACCGGTGGCCTGACGGCACCCATGCCCGGGAAGGTCCTCGACGTGCTCGCTGTAGCCGGTGACGTGGTCATCGCCGGACAGGCCATGGTCGTGCTGGAGGCCATGAAGATGGAACACCGCATGACCGCCCCGTTCGACGGCACAGTGGCCGAGGTACGGGTGACGGCCGGCGATCAGGTCGACAACGGAGCCGTCCTCATGGTCATCGAACCCGCCGACGGTCACCCGATGGGCGAAGATGGCGCTGATGGCTGAACCGATCCGCATCGCCAACTGCTCCGGCTTCTACGGAGACCGCCTCTCGGCGGCCGCCGAGATGGTAGAAGGCGGCCACATCGACGTCCTGACCGGTGACTGGCTGGCCGAGTTGACGATGCTGATTTTGGCCCGCACCAAGGCCAAGCGGGCGGGCGGCGGCTTCGCCGGGAGCTTCGTCAAGCAGATGGAACAGGTCATGGGCACCTGCCTCGACCGGGGCATCACGGTGGTCAGCAATGCCGGCGGTCTCGACCCCGCCGGCTGTGCCGAGGCGCTCGCCGAGGTGGCCGATCGCCTCGGGCTGTCACCCACCATCGCCTACGTGGCCGGCGACGACCTGCTGGGACGCCTCGACGACCTGCTGGCCGCCGGCGTGGACCTTCCCGACATGGTGACCGGCGAGCCGCTGGCCGACCCGGGCCGCTTCGTGAGTGCCAACGCCTACCTCGGCTGCTGGGGCATAGTCGACGCCTTGGACCGGGGTGCCGACATCGTGGTGACCGGTCGGGCCACCGACGCTGCCATTGTTTGCGGCCCGGCGGCGTGGCACCACGGCTGGGCCCGTGACGACTGGGACGCACTGGCCGGAGCCGTGGTAGCCGGCCACGTCATCGAGTGCGGCACCCAGGCCACCGGTGGCAACTACTCGTTCTTCACCGAGGTGCCGGGCATGGGCCGGGTGGGTTTCCCGTGGGCCGAGGTGGCCGCCGACGGATCGTCGACCATCGGCAAGCACGACGGGACCGGCGGCCAGGTGTCGATCGGCACCGTGACCTCGCAGTTGCTGTACGAGATCGGATCACCGGCCTACCTGGGCCCTGACGTGACGTCACGATTCGACACCATCCAGCTCGACGAGGTCGGGCCGGACCGTGTGCGGATCCACGGCGTACAGGGCGAACCACCCCCGACGACGTTGAAGGTCTCGATGAACGCCATGGGCGGCCACCGTGCCGACCTCTCCGTCGCCCTGACCGGCCTGGACGTCGAAGCCAAGGCTGCACTGGCAGAGGAGGCATTCTGGATCGCTATGCCCGATGGGCCCGACGACTTCGAGTCGGTCGAATCCCGCATCGTCCGTACCGACAAGATCGACCCGGCATCCAACGAGGAGGCGGTGGCCCAGTGGTGCCTGACCCTCAAGGACGCCGACGAGCGAAAAGTGGGTCGTGGAGTGTTCAACGCCATGACCGAGATGGCCTTGTCCACCATTCCCGGGTTCTTCTCGGTGCGTAGCAGCGCGTCCAGAACCTTCGGTGTCCACCGGGCAGGCCTCGTGCCCGCCGACCTCGTCCCGCAGGACGTGGTGGTGCTCGAAGCCGGCCAGGTGACCTCACGAACCGTCGTGGAATCGGCTGCTCCAACCAGTGGAGCGGCCGATGTCTCTGTCGAACCCCGACCGGGGCCCGACGTGACCATCCCTGGGGGCCCAACGGTGGCCGTGCCCCTCGGCCGCATCGCCGGTGCCCGTTCGGGCGACAAGGGTGGCGATGCCAACCTCGGCCTATTCGTCCGCGACGATGCAGCCTGGGCGTGGTTGGACGACCACCTCACCGTGGACCGCCTCCGAGTCCTGCTACCCGAGACGGCCGACCTGTCCATCGAGCGTCACCGGCTGCCGGCTATCCGGTCGCTCAACTTCATGATCCGTGGCCTATTGGGCGAGGGGGTGGCTGCGTCGTCCCGTCAGGATGGCCAAGCCAAGAGTCTCGGCGAATGGATCCGAGCCCGGATCGTGGACGTGCCCGCCTCACTGCTCCCCACCGAGCAGTCGAACGAGGCCTCCGGCTGATGGCCAAGAGCACGGCCCTGCTGGCCGTCGAACAGGCCACCGAACAGGCTGCCGAACAGGCCCGCCGACTCCGGGCCGTGCCCGCCCCCCGTCCCGTCCTGGACCGCGAGCGGGAGGACCAGCTCACTGGCCGCCAGCGTGAAGTCCTGGACCAGTTGGTGGCCCTCTTCGCCGACGGCTTCGTCGAGCTCACCATGGCCGACATTGCCGCCCAGGCGGGCTGCTCGTTGCGCACCCTCTACGACCTCGCACCCAGCAGGGACGAGCTGGTACTCACGGTCATCGACCGCAACCTGCGACACATCGGACGAGCCGCCGTTGGCGCCATGGCTCCCGACATGGCCCCGCTGGAAGCCATCCGGGCCTACCTACGGGCGGCCAACCTGGCCGTGGCCTCAACCACGCCGGCATTCGCCCGCGACCAGGCGGCCACCCCGTCGACCCACCGGCTGGCCACCGCCCACTCCGACTATCTGGTGGCCGTCACCCGAACTCTTCTGGACCTGGCCGTAGAGCGTGGCAACCTGGCCGATCCGAGCGGCGATCCGATCGACACCGCGGCAGTGGCAAGGGTGGTGGCCGGCCTGGGGGCCATGTTCGCCCTTCCTGAACACATCGAAGCCATCGACTCGACACCCCGAGATGCCGCCAACACCATGGTCGACGTCATCCTTCGAGGACTGGAGAGCACGCCGTGACCGACTCGCCTCTCACCATGGCGAATCTCACCGCCGACCTCACGGCCGAGCAGCAGGCCCTCGATGACGTCGTAGCCCACCTCGACCTCGACGCCTGGGATATGGCGACGGCCAGCCCCCGCTGGACGGTCGGCGACCAGATCGCCCACCTTGCCTACTTCGACGCGACCGCCACGTTGGCCATCACCGACCCCGAGGGCTTCCGCTCGGCGGTCGATGGCCTGATGGGCGTGGCCCGAGATGGCGAGGAGGCGATCGACGACCTAACCATGGGCGCCTACCGGCGACTCACGCCACCCGAACGACTCGACGCATGGCGCGACGGCCGCCGACGGTTAGCCGCGGCGGCCGGCACACTGGCCGACGACGCCCAGGTGCCGTGGTACGGACCGTCGATGGGTGGTAAGTCGTTTCTCACGGCCCGTCTCATGGAGGCGTGGGCCCACGGCCAGGACGTGGTGGACGCCGTGGGCGCCATCCGTCCGCCGACCGACCGTCTCCGCCACATCGCCCAACTTGGGGTCATGACCAGAGGGTGGTCCTACGCCAACCGACGCATGGAGGCTCCCGATGTGGCCGTCGACGTCGTGCTCGAGGCACCGTCGGGCGCCGTTTGGACGTGGGGCCCCGGTGATGCATCCGAAACGATCAGCGGGCCGGCCGAGGACTTCTGTCTGGTGGTCACCCAACGCCGACACGTCGACGACACTGTGCTCCGGATGGCAGGTGACGGCGCCCGGGACTGGATGGTCCGGGCCCAGGCCTTCGCCGGCCCACCTACGAACGGACCCGATGCAGGGAGTTCCTGATGCCACTGGTAGAGACGACACGCGGTGAAGACGGCCTTGCCGGCGTCGTCACGGTCACCTTGGCCGACGAGGAGAACCGCAACGCCCTGAGCGCCGCGCTGGTCGGCGAACTGGTCGAGACACTGGACGCCGCGGACAGCGACCCGACCGTCCGGGTGGTGGTGCTGACCAACAGGGGTCGAGTGTTTTGTGCCGGCGCCGACCTATCGGAACGCTCGGGTGACGGCGCCCGAGATGGTGGTCCTCCTCCAAAGTCAGTCGACCCCGCGGCACTGTTCTCGCGGTTTCGGTCGTCCCCCAAGATCTACGTGGGCCGAATCGCCGGTCACTGCGTAGCCGGCGGCATGGGACTAGCCGCCGCCATGGACCTGACGGTGGTCGACGAGTCGGCGAAGTTCGGCTTCACCGAGGTGAGGCGCGGTATCGCCCCGGCAATGATCTCGGTGCTGTGCCTACCGAAGATGCGGCCCACCCAGGCTGCTGAGGCCATGCTGCTGGGCAACCGGATGACCGGCGCCGACGCGGCCCGTCTCGGCCTCGTCAACCGGGCCGTCCCGGCCGACGAACTGGATGCCGTCGTCGAATCGTTCGTGACCGACCTGCTGGCCGGTGGCCCGGACGCACTGGCGGCCACCAAGCAACTGCTGACCCGGGTGCCGGGTATGGACGTCGACGAGGCCTTCGCCTGGACGGCCGAACTCTCGTCAACGATCTTCCGGTCCGACGAAGCCAGAGAAGGCATGCGGGCCTTCCTCGAGAAGCGCCCCCCGTCCTGGACCGACTGACCACCGAATTGGCCGGCAATCCCCCTCAGCCGTTCAACAGGGCGGCCACCACGTCGAGTACCGCGTCCTTGCCGTCGCCAAACAGCATCAACGTGCCGTCAGCGGCGAACAGCGGATTCGGAACCCCCGCGAAGCCCGGACTGAGCGACCGTTTCACGACCACCACCGTCCGGGATTCATCGACATCCAGGATCGGCATTCCAGCGATCGGCGAGTCTGGATCGGTCCGGGCCGAAGGGTTCACCACGTCGTTGGCGCCGATCACGATGGTCACATCCGTCTGGGCGAATGTCGGGTTGATCTGATCCATATCGAGCAGGCGTTCGTAGTCGATCTCGGCCTCGGCCAGCAGGACGTTCATGTGGCCCGGCATCCGACCGGCCACCGGATGGATACCGAACACCACCTCTACCCCGGAGTCGTTCAACGTCCTCATGAGGTCCCGGACAGCGTGCTGCGCCTGAGCCACGGCCAGGCCATAACCGGGGACGATGGCCACCCGCTCGGCCACCTCCAACAGCATCGCCACCTCCTCAGCAGACGTGGATATGACACGGTCGCCGTAGACGTCCGAGGCGTCGGGTGCCACCCCGCTGGCCGCCAGGGAGCCGAACACCACGTCGAACAGGGAACGGTTCATCGAGCGACACATGATCTGCGTGAGGACCAGCCCGCTGGCCCCGACGAGCGAACCGGCGACGATGAGCAGCGAGTTGTCCAGGACGAAGCCCGCCGTGGACGCCGCGACACCCGAACAGGAGTTCAGGAGGGCGATCACCACCGGCATGTCGGCCCCTCCGATGGCGATGGTGCCAAATACTCCCAATAGGGCCCCGGCGGCCACCAGTGCCCACATCCAGCCCTGATCGCCGGGCCGGGTGACCACCATCACCGAAGCCACTACTGCGACGATGACCATGGTGGCACGCAGCACGGCGAGGCCCGGGAAGGAACGCAGGCTCCCGATCTCCTGGAGTTTGGTGAAAGCCACCATCGACCCGGTGAGGGTGACGGCGCCGATCAACGCTGTCAGGGCGGCAGCCACGGCGAACTGGTCGTCCACCAAGCCCTGATCTCCCACCTCGACGAGCGAGGCCGTGGCGACCAGCACCGACGCACCTCCTCCGAACCCGTTGAACAGGGCAACGAGCTGTGGCATCGCCGTCATCCGGACCTTGACGGCCAGCACCATGCCGATTGCAGAACCGACGACAAGCCCGGCCAGAAGGACGCGGAAGTCGACGATAGACCGGTCGAGCAGGGTCGCCAGAACCGCGACCAGCATCCCCGAAGCGCCGAGAAGGTTTCCCCGGGGGGCGGTCCGCGGCCGTCCGAGAGACTTGAGGCCCAGAACGAAAAGCACCGCGGCGACCAGATAGGCCGCGGCGACCAGGTCGAGCCGGCTCATGATGGTTCCTCCCCAACCGACGGTCGACGCTTCGTCGGTCGGGCCGAGAACATGGCCAGCATCCGCCCGGTAACCAGGAACCCACCCACGACGTTCACCGTGGCCAGGACGACGGCAACGAAGCCGAGCCACGTGGTCAATGCCGAGTGGTCGGTCCCCGCCGAGACCATGGCCCCGATCAGGGTGATTCCCGACACCGCGTTGGAGCCCGACATGAGGGGCGTGTGCAGGGTGGCCGGAACCTTGGTGATGAGTTCCAGGCCGAGGAAGACAGCCAGTACGAAAAGCGTGAGGGCGACCAGCAGGGTCATGTGTTTGCCTCCCCGCGGCCCAACGCATCACGGACCACCGGGTGGACGATCTCGCCGCCGGTGGCTACCAGCATCCCGGCCAGCACCTCGTCGTCCGGGTCGACGAATGGTTCACCGTCTCGATCAAGCATCCGGACGAGGTTCACGAGGTTGGTGGCGAACATCCGGGACGCCGTCACCGCGGTACCAGTCGCCAGCTCGGAGGGCCCGAGGACGGTCACCCCGCCGAGAACCACATCTTCGTCGAGCCGGCTGACCGAACAGTTGCCGCCCCGCTGGACGGCTAGGTCAACGACCACCGATCCCGGACGCATGGTCTCAATCATGGCCTCGGTCACCAACAGCGGGCTCTGTCGACCGGGGATCTGGGCAGCGCCGATCACCACGTCGGCGTCGACCACGTGAGGCGCAAGGACCTCGTGGATCCGGACGGCATCGGGGACCCCTCCGTCGGCACCCACCGGTGGTTCGATCGAACGTCCACCCAGCGACCGGATCTGCTCCAAGGCCTCGGGACGGATGTCGAACCCCTCGACGATCGCACCTAGGCGCCGGGCCGTCGCCACCGCCTGAAGTCCGGCCACGCCGGCACCCAGCACCAGCACCCGGGCCGGGGGCACCGTTCCCGCCGCGGTCATGAGGAGGGGAAACATCCGGTACGAACGTGTAGCCGCCAGCACAACGGCCTGGAAGCCGGCCACGGTGGCCATCGACGACAGTACGTCGACAGCCTGGGCCCGGGTGCTGCGCGGAACGAGGTCCAGCGATATGGCCGTTGCCCCGGTGGTGGCCAGGGCCGTGACCCCCTCGGGTCGCCAGACCGGATCCAGCAGGCCGATCACGACGTGCCCCGGACCCAACAGACCGATAGTGGACAGACCCCCGGGGCCACCGATCGAGGTGACCAAACCGGTATCACCGACCACCGATCCCACATTGGACTCCACCAACGCGCCCGCCGAGCGGTAGTCCCGGTCAGCCATCCCGGCTCCATCGCCGGCACCCGCCTCGACCACAACCTCGTGACCGTCCGAGACCAGGGTCCCGACAGCCTCCGGGGTTAACGAGACACGGGTCTCGCCATCACCCCGTTCTCGCAGCACCGCAATCCGCACGATCCCCTCCATCCGCGCCGATCGGCGTCGATCGCGGATGGTAGCGCTCGTCGACTGGGCCGGTCACTCCCTGCCAGATCAGGACATGGATCGGTTACGGACGTCAACGTCGACTGCATTGACCCATCCGGCGACCACGAACTCACCGACGATGGCCTGGGCGGAACTCGGTGTGTTGATTCCGAAAACGGGCAGAACCCCCTGCTGGGCAGGGGGTTCATATGGAGCGGACGACGAGATTCGAACCCGCGACCCTCACCTTGGCAAGGTGATGCTCTACCAGCTGAGCTACGTCCGCGTCAGACCGAAACGATAGCGGTCGGGCGCTGCTTTGCGCCCCATGGGTCAGTCGTCGACTGTCGACCGGAGGTCGATCCGCATGGTCAGTACCCCATCGACAAGATCCGCTTCGGCGTCACCAACGATGCCGAAGTCCAACAAGTCGTTCTGGGCCTGGTCGATGAACCGCTGACGCTCCTCGCCTCCCACCGGAGGAAGAGTCCGGGTTCGCACGGCGGCGGCCCGCTCCCGGAAACGCTCCAACATCGCGTCGACGTCCAGCATCGGCTGGGTCATCGGGCTACCTCCTCGTTCTCGATCCGGATCTCGTCCTCGGCCGCCACCTGAAGCTCGTCCCGGTTCTGGTTGCGGACACCATTGACATTGGGGCGGGTCCTCCACCAGTAGGCCGCGGTCGACACGACCACAACCACACCAAGAACCCTCAACATGACCACCGCCTGGTCGATTCGTTCGCCGGCCGTCCGGCCCTCGTCGTCGACGTCGGGCGGCACGGTCTCGATGGTCGTGACCTGAGCGTCAGCGGGCAGGGCAAATGTCCCCAGCCACAGGCTGGCCAGAAACACCAGCGCCAGGACATGGGCGCGCCGATGCACCGCGATCAGGCCCCTTCTCCGCATACCTGAATCGTACTTCCGCTGCCTATCACCGACAGTTCAGCGCTGGTGTCCGGGACACCACCAACTGGTTCGACCACCCACCGTGTCCCGTCGAAGGGGTTCCCCGTCCCGGGGACACGCCCCGCCGGGTCGGCGATGCTCAAAAAGGTCGCCAGTGTGGCTCCCACCCCGCCGAGCCATCTGGTCCAACGTGCGTCGGATCACCCGGTGGAGGTGCCGGGCCTCGTTGGGATCCAAGCCGCCCGACGCTCGGAGCGGCGACAGTCCGGCCCGCCACAGCACCTCGTCGACCAGCAGGTTCCCGAGGCCGGCCAGCCGCCCCTGGTCCAACAGCCGGGCCTTCAACGGCCCCCGCCCACCGGCCAACGCCATCCGCAACTGAACAACGCCTAGCGTCCACGCATCAGGACCGAGCAAACCGAGGTTGGGTTCCAGCTCGGCACCCCCAAGGCGTCGGGGGTCATCGATCCACAGTCGCCCTCCCCCGCGGAACCTCAGCCCGAACCGCTCCCATACGGGATTAGACCGCCGCCCTCCCCATTCCAGATACTCAATGGCCGCCCGACCATCGACCAGCAGTCGTCCGGTCATCCCGAACCGCAGGCCCAACGTCGGACCACCGGAATCCAACAACAGGACCTTTCCGTGCCGCCGGGCCGCGGTGATCCGCCGCCCGGTCAGGGCATCAGCCATCCCGGTCGGCGTGACCCCGCCCTTGAGGAACCAGTGATCTGGCGCCTCGACCGTGGCGATGGTCCGTCCGACCACCTGTTCAGCCAGGCGTCGATAGGCCTCGACTTCGAGAATCTCCGGCACGATTCCTCCCGGCGGACCCGCCTATTGGGGGTCTCGGGCGCCTGCCGCGTTAAGTCCACGGTCGAAGTCGTCCACCAGGTCATCGACGTGCTCCAGCCCACATGACACGCGAACCGTCCCCTCTCCGATGTCTGATGTCTCGAGCTCTTCCGGCGTGAGGCTCACGTGTGTGGTGGTCGCTGAATGGCACACCAGGGTCTCTGGTCCACCCAACGACGTGGCCTGGCGGGCAATGGACGTGGCCTCCACGAATCGACGACCGGCATCGATGCCGCCCGCCAGGTCGAAGGTGAGCAGACCACCCATGGACTGCATCTGTCGGACAGCCAGTTCGTGCTGGGGATGGGAGGCAAGGCCCGGGTAGCGAACGCCCGCTACCTCGGGTCGGCCTTCGAGGAACTCGGCTAGGACCAGCGCCGTCTCGGACTGCTGCCGGAGCCGGGCACCGAGGGTCCGGACGCCCCGGTGGGCGTTGTAGGCGTCATACGGCGAGGCGTTGGCCCCGTGGAGGGTGGCAAACCCCCACAACCACGAGATGAGGTCATGGGATCCGGCGATCACCCCGAGGGTGGCGTCGTTGTGACCGACAATGCCCTTGGTGGCGGAGTGGAGGACCAGATCTACCCCATGGTCCAGAGGTCGCTGGCCCAACGGCGTCGCGAACGTGGAATCAACCACGGTCAAGGCGTTGACGATCAACCCGAGGTCGTCGAGGTCGACCAAGTCGAGACGGGGGTTGGACGGTGTCTCGGCGATCACCAGCATCGTCCGTCCGGGCACGACGGCCTCCGTGAAGGCCCCGGGCGTGGTGCCATCCACGAACGTAACGTCGATACCCATTCGGGGACACACCGTCTGAAGGAACAACTGGGTACCCGCATACAACTGACGTTGGGCCACCACGTGGTCACCCGACGAACAGATCCCGAGCACCACGGCACTGACTGCTCCCATGCCCGAAGCAAACGCCCGAGCGGCCTCCGCCCCCTCAAGATCGGCGATGGTCGACTCAAAGGCGTTGATGGTGGGATTCCCGTAGCGGCTGTAGAAGCGGTCGGGACCCATAGCGGTGGCCAGGCGACGCCCTTCGTCGACGCTGTCGAACGCGAAGGTCGACGTCGGGTATAGCACGGGAGCCAGAGACCCCTCCCCGGCGGGCCGGCCACCCAGAACGGCCGCCGTCTCGGGATGAAACCTTGCCGGCTGAGGCGCTTCCGGCTGTTCGGACTCGAGGCCCTGATCGTGGGTATCGGTCATGTGGATTCCACCTCCCGAAGGAATGTGTCGAGTAGCGATCCGATCTGCCGGGTGGCCAGCAGGAAACCGTCGTGACCATCGGGACTCTGGATCACATGGTGGACGCAGCGTCCACCAGCCTCCCGGATCGCGTCCCGTATGGCCGTCTGCTGACCGGTCGGATACAGGGTGTCGGAACTGATGCTGAGGGTCAACGCCGGCAGATGGGCCAGACGCCTAACAGCATGGTCCATGCCACCACGGTCACGGGCGAGATCGTGGAGGTCCATGACCCGGTTCAGGACGAGGTAGCTGTTGGCGTCGAAGCGTCGCACCAACTTCTCACCTTGGTAGTCGAGGTACGACTCGACCTGGAAACGGTCCCACCGACCGAACAACGCACGAGGATTAACGAGATCCCGGGCGAACCGGTCGTCGAACACCTCCTTGCTGCGATACGTGATATGGGCCACCGCCCGGGCCAAGGCCAGGCCGGCGAACGGACCATCACCCGGTTCGGCTTCGTAGTAGTCGCCGCCACGGAACCGAGGATCGAGGGCCAGCGCCGTGCGTCCAACCGCGCTCCACGCCACCTGCTGGGCGCTAGCGGCCAACGCGGTGGCGATCGGCGAGAGGGCGCGCACCCGGTCCGGATACATCACACCCCACTCGAGGACCTGCATGCCGCCCATCGAGCCGCCGACCACGGCCAGCCAACGGTCGATGCCCAGATCGTCGGCCACCGCGGCCTGACATCGCACGATGTCCCGAGTGGTCACCGTGGGAAAGGTTGAACCGTATGGGCTACCGGTCGACGGATCGATAGTGGCCGGGCCAGTCGAACCCTGACAGCCGCCGAGCGAGTTGACACACACCACGAAATGACGGTCAGTGTCGATGCCGCACCCCGGCCCGACCACGCCGTTCCACCACCCCTCGGTGGCATGACCGCCACCTGAGGCACCGTAGGCGTGGCTGTCGGCGGTCAGGGCGTGACAGATGAGGATGGCATTGTCGGCGGTCGGCGACAGTTCACCCCATGTTTCGTAGGCGACCTCGATGTCGGATAGGGCCTCGCCGCTCTCCAACGAAAGGGGCCGGCCTCCACCTACCGAGGTGAACCTCCGTCCGCCGACCGGATCTCCATGGCGCCATGCTCCGGTGACCGGAAGCCCATCCGTGTAGGCGCGCGGATGCACCGGCAGAGCGCCTGGGAGGTCCACGGGCCGGAGAATGGGCGGCTCAAGGGTCGGGTCAACGGGGTATCCGTCGTCGCTCCTCGGTTTGTCCGTCATGGCGCCGTTCTCCAACAGGACCTTCCACGCGCTCGGCGCCGACAGCGTGACTCGAAAGCCAGCCGGCGGACACTTCGTTGCCCCTCTCAAGGCCACATCCCCACCGTCTCCGACGGGCGAGCACCTTGGGTGTCCGTCCCAGGTTGCCGGACCCGGCGAACCGGGCCTCTCGTGATGTCGTCGTACCAGTGTAGGCGGGGTGGCTCGCAAGGACGCCAATGCATTGATCTCGGCCAGCCGATGTCCGCCCGACGGCTCAGTGCCTCGCCGGGTGGCGGGACCACCACCAGTCCACGAGCGTGGCCGCCGCTTCCGGATCGACAACGCCGTAGGCCGCGACCATGACCCGACCGAACTCCCGCCACGTATCGGAAGCCGCAGGTGCCCCGGAGGAACGGTGCAGCGTTCGGGCTAGCGCCGTCCCTTCGTTCCAGGCCCCGGCATCGGTCGGCAGCGGAAGGTCGGAGACCTGGGCGGCCGAGAGCCGGAGCCGACCAGAGGACCGGGCCGCCCCGAGGAATCGGCGAACGGCCAGGGCGGTGATCGACGGTGCCGACAACGCGGCCGCCAGTCGCCACAACACCTCGAGGTCGACCTCCCGGCTCCTACCGTCCGGCTCGACGACGATCAGCGGGGTGACGGGCACGAGATCGCCCGTCTGGTCAACAACCACCTCGACCACGGCGGTCTGAGAAGCCACCAACAGCTTGGGTCGGCGACGCTCAGCGAACCATCGTCCAACCTCGGGATCACCGGCGGTCACGGCATCGAGATCAACCACCGGCGCCTGCCAACGGCGGCCGTCAAAACGGCAGGGCCGATCTCCCCAACGAAGGTGTAGGGGATCTACCGACCCCGTGGTCACCATCGACGGGCGCGGGTCATCCGGACCGGATCGCTCGACGACGCCGGCCACCAACCCGTAGAAGTGCTGCCGGAAACCCGCTGTTACCGCGCCCATGGTCCCGATGGAGCCGCCCGTCGTAGTCCCGCCGCCGGACGGCACCCCCGGAGGTACACCGAGCACACTGGCCAGCACTCCGCCCCACGTCTCACCCACGGCGGGTTCCGGCGACCGGCCGGCGATGACTACCTCCCGATCCACGAACACCTCCACGGGTGTCTCGACGCGGGGGCTACGCCGGCAGGGAGACCGTTCGACCACCGGGGCACAGACCTCGGCATGGCCAGCGAACACCTCCGAGCGGTCCCACCAAATCCCGGCCAGCCGGGCCGTCGAGATGACGAGATCACGGACCGGTCCCGCATCACGGGCGGCCAGCACCGACTGGGGCTGGATCAGCACCATCCGTCCACCGTCGGCCAACAGGTCTAGACCGGCAGCCAGGAACAACCAGGCCACGTCGGTGTAGGCGGCGACCAGTCCCGGAAACCGATACCGGAGCCGTTCCCGGTCAGCGGCAGACACAACCGTGGACGCCCGGAGCTGGCCCAGAAACGGAGGATTGCCCACCACGGCATCGAACCCGGTGGTAGCACCTCCGCCGGGACATCCAGCCCAGACGTCACGACCGTGGTGGAGCGGATCGCCGACCACCACCCCCTCAACCTGACCGGGCTCGATGCCCGCCCACGTCGCCAGAAGGCGGCGGGTCACCTCAACCGATGTTGGGTCGATGTCGGCGCCAAACAGGTGGCGCCGAACCACGGTGGCCGGATCAGCGACCCCCTGATCTACGAGAAGCCGGCCGGCGGCCAGCAGAAACACCCCGGCCCCACACGCCGGGTCGGCCACAGTGCCGGCTTTTGAACCGTTCGTGGGAACGAGCGCGAGCGCTGTTAGTCGTTCGGCTATGTCAGATGGCGTGAAGAAAACACCACGCTCGCGACGGTCATCGACCCGCTGCAGGTCGGCCGCCAGGACGGCGGCCAGATCATCGACCTCGTGGGAGGTCAGGCTGCGTCGGCGGCCGGGTCCCACGCCATCAGGTCATCGAGCCGCTCGTCGTTGGAGTACACCTCGACGATCGGCTGCTTCATTCCGAGGCGGCGTAGCAGCTTGCGGACCTCGAGTTCCTCGTTCCAGAGCACGAGGCTGACCACCACGCCGGACTCGCCGGCCCGGGCGGTCCGACCCGACCGGTGGAGGTATGTCTTGGCATCGGACGGCGGGTCGTAGTGGATCACCACATCGACATCATCCACGTGAATGCCGCGGGCAGCCACGTCGGTGGCAACCAGGCACTTGATCCTGCCGCCGGTGAAGTCCGCTAACGCCTTCTCCCGCTGAGCCTGACGGAGATCGCCGTGAATCGGTGCCGCGTCCACCCCAGCGTCCACAAGCTTTGCAGCCAACTTGTCGGCACCCCACTTGGTACGGGAGAAGACGATCGTCCGCTTCGATGCCTCAATGATCCGAGCCGCCACCCGTATCCGGTCCATCTCGTGGACGGTGAGGAAGCGGTGCTCCATCTCGGCAACGGTGACCTCCCGCGACGCCACCTCGTGGGTCACCGGATCGGTCTGGTATCGGGCGATGAGCGCGCCGACCATGCCGTCCAAGGTCGCTGAGAAGAGCAGCGTCTGGTGCTCTTTCTCGGCCCGCCGGAGGATCCATTCGACCTGGGGCATGAACCCCATGTCGGCCATGCGGTCGGCCTCGTCGATGACGACGCCGGCCAGGTCGACCACCGAAAGCTCCTCCTGCTGGATGAGGTCGATCATGCGACCCGGGGTGGCGACCACAAAGTCGACTCCGCTGGTAAGCGCTGCAATCTGCTTCTCGATCGGGGTGCCGCCGTAGATGGCCTCGATACGAAGCCCACGAACCTCGGCCAGGGGCTCAAGATCTTTGCAGACCTGAACAGCCAACTCGCGAGTAGGCACAAGGACCAGGCCGGTGGGCCGCTTTGGGTTTCCTCGGGGCAGTCGCTGGATCAGCGGGATGCCGAAGGCCAGGGTCTTGCCCGAACCGGTCTTAGCCTTTCCGCAGACATCCCGTCCGGCGAGGCCGTCAGGGATGGTCAGCGACTGAATATCGAACGGGGTGGTTATGCCCCGCTCGGAGAGGACTTCGACCAGGTCCTGGTCAATGCCCAGATCGGCGAACTGGATCGTCATGGTGAACCTGTGCTTCCCGACGGATGTGCCGCCGTGTCGTCACCCGCTCCTTGGCGGGTCCGCCACCACTCTTCCCGGGTGACGAGACCATCAGGGGTCGGCGTACAAGCGGCCGACGGACCCCGACGGGTATCGCCAGCCTACCGGCGAGTGCCTCCAACCCTGAGATTCGAGGCGCCACCTACCGGTCGTCAGGTAGGACGGACCCGACCGTCGCTTACGTCCACGCCCTCGGCAGCCAGAAGGCGGGCCTGTTCGACCTCGTGGCCGGGCACCAACCGACCCGTTGAGGTCACAACACGCCACCAGTGGTGCCCGCCGTAGTTCCGCAGGAACCGGCCGACGGCCCGGTGAGCACCCGGATGGCCGGCCTCGGCGGCAACTTCACCGTAGGTCACGACCTCGCCGTCACGGAGCGCGGCGAGCACGGTGGCGACGTCGGTCTCAAACGGTGTCATGGAACAGGGTTCATGGAACCGGATCCCTCCAAGGTGGTCAGTACGGACCGCCACCGGATCCGTGGGCGTCTCCGCTCAACGGCACCAGCCGGACAACGTCGATCCCCTTCTCGAACCCCTTGATCTGCTGCCTAATGAACGCCTGTTCCTCGACGTTGGTCATCAGCGGGGTGACAGTTCCCTTTTCGGCCAGCACCTGGTGGGCTTCGGCGAGGTCGCAGAGCCGGGATGCCAGATTGACTGCCGGCCCGACGTAGTCGTCGCCGCCAATGAGCATGACTGGACCCCGGGCGATGCCGGCCCGCATGGGCAACGGAGAGTTCGCCTCATCGATCAGGACCTCGATGTCAACCACGGCCTCAACCAGGTCCTCTGGTTCGACGCCGACCATCATGACCCCGTCACCCAACCACTTAGCGAGTCGTACCCCCCGTTCAGACGCCACCTGTCGTACGACGGCCCGGAACGCGGTCACCACGTCGAATGCCGCGACGTCACCCTCTCGATCCGTGAAGGCCGTGAAGTTGCACAGGTCGAGGAATGAGAACGTGCGGTCGATCCTCTTGATGGGGCGTCGGATCATCTCCCCGGTCATCGATCCCCCACCTCCATGGGCGCTAGGTCGGCCGGGATCCGGCCCCGCCAGGCCACCAGACCACCAATGAGGATGGCCGCGAGGGCCATCCAGACATTGACCCTGACCCCAACCACCAGCGAGGCGACATCGCTACGGAGCATCTCCACCCATAGTCGGCCCAGGCCGTAGCCACATACCCATAGACCGGTCACGTACCCCGGGCGAAGCACCCCACGTCGTTCGACCCTGACCAGCACCATGGCGAGGGCCACGTTCCACAGGCCCTCGTAGAGGAAGGTCGGATGAAAGGTCGGCGAAGCTGCGTATTCAGAGGGTCGGTGCATGGCATCGATCTCGAGTGCCCACGGAAGGTCACTGGGACGGCCGAACACCTCTTGGTTGAACCAGTTCCCCCAGCGGCCGATGGCCTGGGCCAGCGGGATGGTGGGCACCATCACGTCCATCGCGGCGGCCATGGTCAGCCCCCGCCGCCGGGCCACCAGCGTTCCGACGAGCACACCGGCCATCAGGCCGCCGGGGATCCCGAGACCACCCTGCCAGAGGGCCGGTACGTCCTCCCATCGTCCACGGAACGACCGCCAGTCCGTGGCCACGTGGTACAGCCGGGATCCAACGAGGCCCGCCGGAATGGCCCACATCGAAATCGAGGCGATGGTCTCAGCATTGCCACCACGCGCCGCGTACCGACGTTGGCTCCAGGTCACGGCGGCGAACGCCCCGAGGGCGATCATCAGCCCATAGGCCTGCAACTCCAACGGCCCGATGGACAAGGAGTTGACCGACGGGCTGGGGATCGAGGCAAACACCTGTGATCCTCCAGTCAGGCAGAGAATGCGTCAGCAGGAATCTCGAACAGGTCGGTCTTGCCGGCCATCACCGCTCCCATCTGTGCGCGCGCTATCGGCAGGAGTTGTTCGGCGTAGAAGCGGGCGGCCACCACCTTGGTGCCAAGGTGGGTGGCATCGCCTTCGCCGGCGTCGATCCGACGCTGTGCTCCCAGGGCCAGACGGGCCAGCAGCCATCCGCCGACCAGTTGTCCGAACATCCGGAGATACGGCGTCGCTCCGGCCATGGCGTCGTTGGGGTCGTTTAGTCCGTTGGCCACCAACCATCTGGTTGCCTCATCCGTGGCGGCCAGAGCATCGGCTAGGCCCTTGCGGATTGAGGCGAATGTCTCGCCGGCGGCGGCCAACTCGATGTCGAGACCGGCGATCTCGGCCAGCAGGTCGACCATGACGGCCCCACCGTTCATAGCTAGCTTGCGACCCACCAAGTCCATGGCCTGAATCCCGTTCGTGCCCTCGTAGATAGGCGAGATCCGTGAATCGCGCCAATGCTGGGCAGCCCCGGTTTCTTCGATGTAGCCGTATCCGCCGTGGATCTGGATGCCCAGCGACGACATCTCGACGCCCACGTCGGTGCACCATGCCTTGGAGATCGGCGTGAGCAGCTCGGCACGGTCTGACGCCGCTTGACGAACGTCGGAGTCGGGGTGACGGGCGGCCACGTCGAGTGATGCGGCATTGAGGTACAGCAGGCAACGCATGGCGTCGGTATAGGCCCTCATGGTGAGCAGCATCCGACGGACGTCGGCGTGGTCCACGATGGCCGACTGCTCGCCGGCCGGTGCACCAATGGCTCGACCCTGCTGTCGCTCAATGGCGTAGTCGGCAGCCTGCTGGAGGGCACGTTCGGTGACGGCCAGGCCTTCGACACCCACGCCTAGCCGGGCGTTGTTCATCATCTTGAACATGTAGCGCATGCCCTGGTGTTCCTCGCCAATGAGGAAGCCGACGGCACCGTCACCCCCATCACCGTACGAAAGGACGCAGGTCGGACTGGCGTGCAGACCCAGCTTGTGTTCTACGGACAAGCATCGGTAGTCGTTTCGCTCGCCGAGGCTGCCGTCGTCGTTCACGAGGTACTTGGGAACAATGAACAGCGAGATTCCCTTGGTTCCCGGGGGGCTGTCGGGTGTCCGGGCCAGCACCAGTTGGATGATGTTCTCAGTCATTTCATGCTCGCCGAAGGTGATGAAGATCTTGGTTCCAAAGATCCGGTACGACCCGTCGTCGGCAGGTACGGCCCGGGAGGTCAACGCCCCGACGTCGGAACCGGCCTGAGGCTCGGTCAGGTTCATGGTCCCCGACCACTCAGCGGTCACCATCTTCGGGAGGTAGGTCTCCTTCTGTCCCTCGTCAGCGAACGAGTGCAAGGCGTCTAGCGCTCCAACGGTCAGCATGGGCCCCATGGACCATGCCCGTGAGGCCGTGGCAAGCAGTTCGGTCAGGACGGTCTGCACGGAGCCCGGAAAGCCGCCGCCGCCATAGTCCGGGTCCTGGGAGATCGCCGCCCAGCCGGACTCGACGAACTTGTCCCACGCCGTGCCGAAGGCTTCAGGCGCGGAAACCACCCCGTCGGTCACCGAGCAACCCTCCTCGTCGCCGATCCGGTTGACTGGGGCCACCACCTCGGCCACGAATCGGCCCAGTTCGTCGAGCACCCCGTCGACTGTCTCGGGGTCGACGTGTTCGTAGCCCGGCAAGTCGCAAATTGCGGCGAGATCACTGATCTCGGCCAATACGAGGCGGATGTCGTCCAACGGCGGTCGGTAGTCACTCATGACCATGAACCTACCGTCCGGTCACCTGACCGACCCGAGTGGGCGGCCTCCGGCAGGCACCTCCGGGATTGCCGCGACTACCTTCCGCGACATGTCCGACGCTCCGACCGCCATAGCCAACCTCCTGTACCGGTACGCCGAGTTGATGGACGCGGGTCGGCTCGACGAGTGCGTCGACCTGTTCACCCATGCCCGCGTACTGCTGGGCGACCCGGCCAACGACGACACCCCGATCGTGGACCGCGACGGCCTGGCTGCCGTATGGCAGTCAATGGTCCGCCTCCACGGGGACGGGACACCACGGACCCGCCATCTGGTGGCCACGCCGATCATCGAGGTAGCCGATGATGGGATGGAGGCGACGTGCCGGAGCACCTACACGGTGTTCCAGCAGGTCGGCGACGGGCCGCTCCAGCCGATCATCACCGGTCGGTACCACGACCGATTCGAGTTGGTCGACGGAGCCTGGCGGTTCGCTGAACGGGCCTACCTGATGGACCTCACCGGAGACCTCTCAAGCCACCTCATGGGCGGGCTCGGCACCTGAGTCCAGGAGCGATCCGGCCTGACCGCGGACACCGGAGTCGCCCTCCGTCCAGTGCCGGCGGCACCGGAGTTCGTAGGTGACGACGTGGTCCTCCGGATCGTCCACCACGAACAGCGCTCCGTCGTAGACCTGCACCCCGTCCACTAGGCGGGCGTTGTGGGTGGCCCGCTCACCACACCAGCACCGGGCCTCGACCTGGACCTCAATCCGCTCATCGGCCACCTCGAGGAGCCGGCGGGTACCGTCGAACAGTTGACCCTGAAAGCTGGTGAGCAACCCGAAGGCGAAGACGTCAGCACCTAGGTCGTCGACAATGCGGGCTAACTGGTCGATCTGACTCGGAAGGTAGAACTGGGCCTCATCGCAGACCAAATAGTCGATACGTCCTCGTCGGGAAGCCGCTGCCAGGGCCATCTCAAACAGGTCTAGGCGAGGACCAACCTCCACAGCGTCAGCGGACACTCCAAGGGCGCTGGACACCCGACCGTCTGCCCGGTCCAGCTGACTACACAGGATTCCCTGAAGGCCCCGCTCTCGCAGGTTGTGGTGGATCTGCAGGGCCAGCGTGCTCTTGCCGGACCCCATCGTCCCGAAGGAGAAGCGAAGAATCGCCATCAGTAACGGCCCTCGAGGGGACTCGGGATCACGAGCATCCGCTGGTCGCACCACAGTCGGTGCACACGTAGCACGACCCGGCCCGCTGCATGGCCACGCCGCACTGCATGCACAGCGGGGCGTTGGCCGATGCCCGGACCGACGGTGCGTCAGCGAGGGACAGTTGGGCGGCGAACTGCGACGCCGACGGCACGGTCGGCGGATCCGCCGGCACGTCGTTGCCCTGACGGGTCTCGGTGGCCGATTCCTCGACACCGGGCAACGTCGGCTGGGTGCGTTCACTGGTGGTGAGGATGTTCAACTCGGCCCGTTCCTCGGGGCTGAGGTATTCCACCGCTAGGCGGCGGAATAGGTAGTCGATGAGGCTTGTGGCGATCCTGAGGTCGGGATCGTCGGTCATGCCGGCCGGCTCAAAGCGCATGCCGGTGAAGGCGTCCACGAAGGCCCGAAGCGGAACCCCGTACTGCAGTCCGTGACTGAGCGAGATGGCGAAGGCATCCATGATCCCCGCCATGGTCGAGCCCTGCTTGGAAACCCGCACGAAGACCTCGCCGGGTCGGCCATCCTCGTATTCGCCGACCGTGACAAAGCCTTTACAGTCGGCAACCCGGAACTCAAAGGTTCGTGACGCACGGCTACGGGGCAGGCGACGCCGGACCGGTTCTGGCAGTTCGGCGTTCACCTGTTCAGTTACCCGGGCTGCCACGTCAGCGGGCCCACCGGCGGACGTTGACGAGGCGTCGCCAACCGTAAGGGGCTGGGCCACCTTGCAGTTGTCGCGGTAGATAGCCACTGCCTTGAGCCCGAGGCGCCACGCCTCGAGGTAGAGCTCCTCGACATCGTCGACGGTGACCTCTTCAGGCATGTTGCAGGTCTTTGAGATGGCGCCCGACAGAAACGGCTGGACGGCACCCATCATCCGGATATGTCCCATGTGGTGGATGGGGTTGTCGCCCATCGAGGTGGCGAACACCGCCATGTGTTCCGCACTGACGTCGGGGCAACCGATCACCGTCTGGTGCTCATCTATCCATGCCAAGACGGCTGCCGTAGCAACGTCGTCGTAGCCGAGGCGCCGCAGGGCCCGAGGCACGGTCCGGTTGACGATCGACATGGTGCCGCCGCCGACCAGGCGCTTGTGCTTGACCAGGCTGAGATCTGGCTCGATGCCGGTCGTGTCGCAGTCCATGAGCAGGCCGATGGTGCCGGTGGGCGCCAGCACGGTGGCCTGACTGTTCCGCACGCCCACCCGCTGCGCCAACGCGCAAGCCTCGAACCACGCTGCACGACCCGCGGTGACCAGCTCAGGTGCCACCACGTCGTCAAGCAACTCGGCGGCCTCCCGGTGCATCTCGAGCACGCTGAGCATCGGTTCGCGGTTGTGTTCGAAGCCCTCGAACGGCCCCATCCGGTCAGCCATACGAGCCGAAGTGCGGTAGGCGTGACCGGTCATGAGCGAGGTAATCGCCGCGGCCACCGACCGACCCTCATCGCTGTCGTAGGGCAGTCCGAGAGCCATGAGCAGCGCACCGAGGTTGGCATAGCCCAGGCCGAGTTGACGGAAGGCCCGGGTGGTCTCGCCAATGGCCGCTGTCGGATAGTCAGCGTTGCCGACCAGAATCTCCTGGGCGGTGAACACCACCTCGACGGCATGGCAGAAGCCCTCCACGTCGAACCCACCGATGCCTCCGGTGTCGTCGTCTGACGAACCGAGGAAGGTCAGCAAGTTGAGGCTGGCCAGATTGCAGGCCGAATCGTCGAGGTGCACATATTCCGAGCATGGATTACTGGCGGTGATCCGGCCGGTGTTGGAGGCCGTGTGCCAGCGGTTGATCGTGGTGTCGAACTGGATGCCGGGATCGGCGCACTCCCAGGCCGCCTCGGACATCTGTCGGAACAGGTCACGGGCACCGATCGTGTCGAGTACCGAACCGTCCGTGACAGCCTTGAGGTCCCAGCCGGCGTCGGCCTCGACGGCGGTCATGAACTCGTCAGTCACCCGGACCGAATTGTTGGCGTTCTGGTACATGATCGAATGGCTGTCAGCGCCGTCGAATCCGACGTCGAACCCGGCCTGTTCCAGGACACGGACCTTGCGCTCCTCGCGGGCCTTGCACCAGATGAACTCCTCAACATCAGGGTGAGCCACGTCGAGAACGACCATTTTCGCGGCCCGGCGGGTTGTGCCTCCGCTCTTGATGGTGCCGGCCGAGGCATCGGCGCCACGCATGAAGCTGACCGGCCCGCTGGCCTGGCCTCCTCCCCGCAGGGCCTCTCTGGAGGATCGGATGGCACTTAGGTTGATGCCGGCGCCCGAACCGCCCTTGAAGATCGTGCCTTCCTCCACGTACCAGTTGAGGATGGACGACATCTGGTCGTCGACCGAGAGGATGAAACAGGCGGATGCCTGTTGCGGTACTTCGGGGACGCCGATGTTGAACCAGACCGGCGAGTTGAAGGCAGCCCGCTGGGTGATCACTAGGTGGCGTAACTCGTCGGCGAACGCCGTGGCCTCGTCGGCGTCGACGAAGTATCCGTCTCGCAGGCCCCAGTCGGCAATGGTGCCGGCCACCCGGTCGGCGACCTGACGCAGAGAGGATTCCCGCTCCGGGGCATCGAGCGCCCCCCGGAAGTACTTCTGGGCGAGGATGTTCGTGGCGTTGACCGACCAGTCCGTGGGGACCTCCACGTCATCCTGTTCGAAGGCCACCGATCCATCACGGTGGTCGATCAGGCGGGAGGTCCGAACCTCCCACTCAATGTCGTCGTAGGGATCCACGCCGTCGCGTGTGAATCGACGGCGGATCCCCAGAATCCCCCGCTCCGGCGCCATCGACATCGTGTACCACCCTCATCCGTTCGAACTCTCGGGCCCGTTGCCCAGACCACCCGCCGCAGTTCGGACCGTACGGCCGACCAGTGACAGTTGCCGGTCAACTCCGACCGGACAGGACCTGATGGGTCGTGGCCGGCGGCGGAAGGCCCAGGTCGAGGACCGACCACCCGGAATCCCGAGGGAGTCCGGACTCTCAGTCCCAACGTCGATCCGGACGAACCGGTGCGACGGGTTTCAGCCGGGCCGACCGCCGCCGGCCACGAAGACCGACATTAGGGACGCCTCCCTGTGGACAGATAGAGGGAGGAGCTGGGGATTTCCCGGTGGATGATGTGGCGGTTCTCCACAGGGATGTGATGGTCGCCTGCAAAGTCCGGCCCCACCCCGCCGAGGGCTACGGTCGTCACGTGCGACGAATCCATCCTGAACTGGACCGCGACGTCGATCCGGTCGAGCTGCACCTCGACGACGATCGGCCGCTTCCGCCGGGCCGCCCCTGGGTAATGGTCAACATGGTGGCCTCCGTCGACGGAGCCACCGCCGTGGCTGGACGATCAGAGGGACTCGGAGGGCCGGCCGACCGGCAGGTCTTCCGGGCCATCCGGGGATGCGCCGACATGATCTTGGTGGGAGCGGGGACCGTCCGGGCCGAGGGCTACCGGCCACCCCGGTCCCTGAAGGAGACGGTGCCAGCCAGCCGGGCTGCATCGGACCGCTCACGGAGACCCCGTCTGGTGGTCGTGTCGGCCAGTCTGGACCTGGATCCGACGGCGCCACTGTTCGCTGACCGAGACCCGATGGATCC
>Ga0209228_1000007_pt1 | contig 84737 bp, 76 predicted proteins | sample METZYME_3_150m_FD_187547 | JGI IMG/M metagenome (GOLD analysis project Ga0209228, IMG submission 187547) | Marine microbial communities from oxygen minimum zone in mesopelagic equatorial Pacific - METZYME_3_150m (SPAdes) (version 2) | ecosystem: Environmental > Aquatic > Marine > Oceanic...
GCGCTGATCTTACTAAGTGAATCGATTCCGCGTTCTACCGGTGTCCATGTGCCGGCGTCGCGGTTCCGGAACCCAACGCACTAGAATCAGGAGTCCGACCAATTGTAGGGCAATGGTGACGATGAATAGTGCTGGGTAAGAGAACGCCCAGACGATAAGTCCACCGAGTAGCGGTCCAATCGCGCCAACGAAATTTACGACACTTCCGGAGGCCGCGAGTCGTATGGGAATATCCTCAGTATCGCCAAATTCCAAGACCATGTTTTGACCTGATTGGTTGAATCCGCCTGAGGGAATACCCATGACGATGAAGAACGCGATGACTCCTGATAGCGACTCCACAAATAACAATTGCACGTGGGAAAGCGTCCAGATTGTTAATGTCGCGATCATGACAACTCGGTAACCGCGTCTGTCTGCTAGTAGCCCCCAAAACAGGTTGGATGTGCTTGATGTGATCATCCATACGGTGGTGAGAAGACCGAGGACGGTACCGGTCAGTTCCATCTGTGTGCCGGCGTAGAGAATGTAAAAAGGAAGTGCCATTCGACCGCTCGATCCGAGTGCACGAGCGATAAAAAACCTAGCGAAATCTGGATTGTCGCGGAGTAGTGCTGGAATCGCCCGCAACGTTTCGCGGGTGGACTCTCTCGGACGGACCATTTTCGTTTCTGTTTCGCGAGTAAACGCGAGCGCCCCGAGACCGAGAGTCGCTATCCCGAAAGCGATGAGGAACACGCTACCGTACCCGTTGCCTAATAGGTTATTTTCGAGAACATACGCGCCAGCGAGATAGGACACGCCGGCCGACGTAAACCCGGCCAAAAAGTTCCTCGTACCACTGACAATCCCGCGCCGATGTACGGGGATGACCCTTGCACGAAGCGTATTCATGGTGACTTGGGCCATTCCTTGGAAGAAGCCCATGAAGGTCAAGAAAACGACAATGGCAGGAAGCAGTGCGCGCTGGCCGAGGAAGAACCCGGACAGTGCGAGACCGAGGATTTGAATGCGCATCATCGCCGCCGTAATAAGCGTGGCACTCAGCACCCGTTGCCGGTGGCCGACGGTACTGGCACCGATGACGGGGGATATCACCGTACCGGCTGCTTGCAACGCCCGGGTCAGACCGACCACAAATTCTGAGCCGGACAATGCAAACAAATAGGCGGGCATGAACGTCGGTGCGGACACCAAGCGCATCCCGGTCTGCCCGAACATCCCGTGACCTAGCTGTGCAGCGATATTACGTCGAAGGTGTGGCGGGTCTTCTGGTTTATTCAGAGTTTATAAACCCGCGTGGCGGTTCCACTAAAGAGATCGTTTTTCTCGGATTCCGAAAATGCAGCGGTGATTTTCTTAAGACCATTCCATAGGACGTGATATGAAATTGAGAATCGATCAACAGGAAAATTACTCTCCAGCATGCATCGATCGGCGCCGAAGCTCTCGATGGCGTGCAGGTAGTAGGGCGCGTGTGCAAGTCGCAATTCGTCCGACGTTGCGGGCGTTTGACGCGTGTGCCAGCCGAACCCGTTGTCTGGCATTGCAATGCCACCCAACTTGGCGACTACGTTGGGACATCGCGCGAGTTCCGCGAAATCAGTTTTCCATTGGTCGAAAATTTCCTCTCGCCGACCAGCAAAACGACCCACCCCAATGGGGGTGCTGAAGTGATCAATTATCATGATGGTGTCCGGGCAGGAGCGCGCAAGTTCCGTTAACTCGGGTAATTGGTAGTGGTACTGCCAGGTATCGTAGGTGAGGTCTAGTCGACCCAGAGTCCGCACACCGTTCTGGAATTCTGTGGATTGGTATAAGCCTTCTGGCGCTCGACCGGGAATCATCAGTTCTTCGGGTACTTCGGTATGGGCGCCCGCGTGGCGAATTCCCCTAAAAAGCCCGGCCCCTGCCGCGGTATGTGCGGCTAGCACCTCTTCGACGGCTTCACCGAGAGTCAGGTCGGCGTGTCCGACTATGCCTGCGATGGTCGCGCCGTCTCCGGACGCGCTCGCTTCGGCAATTGCGGCGACGAAGCTGGTTTCGCCAACTGGACGTAATTGTTCGGGTCCGTCCGTTCGATAGGCCGAGTGACATTCAACGAATACTGTTTTCTGGACGTTGTGACCGGATTCTGTATCTCTCCACAATTCGTCGAGCACGTAGGTTGAGCCCGGTCGATCCCAGAGATGGTGGTGTGGATCCACAATGGGTCGAGCTGGATCGACGATGTCTTCTCCGACTAGCTCGAGCCAGTCGTCGGATCCAGGAGTGGGCTGGGTCACGTCTGTTCCTTGGTTGGGAGGGGCCGTCCATCGTGCAGGCCTCTAGCCCACAGGTCAAACGCGCAGACGATTCAAGCTTGCGCCGCGGGCTTAACCGACGATATCGCCGATAGCATCGCGATAACGTTTAATCGCATCAATATGTTGTTGAGCGCCGCGTAATCCTGAGTTCATGGTAACCACTGCCACGTGAGTGACGCCGATGTCCTGGAGGTTTTTCAACTGGTCGCTGCCGTTGTTCAAAGGCGCTATGCATTCGACGCCAATCGCTGTTGGGTCGCGGCCCGCCTTTTCAGCAGATCGATGGACATCCTTTAGTTGCTGACCCAGATTGGGATTAAGGAACGGGAACCATCCGTCGGCGATTCGGCCGACGCGATCAATGACTTGTGGTGCCATCCCTCCTAGCCAGATGGGTATCCGCCGTGCTTCGGGCAAAGGGTTGATCCCGGCATCCTCGATCTGATGCCACTCGCCGTTAAACGTAATCGTTTCATTAGCCCAGAGTTTTCTGATGACGTCTATCTGTTCTTCGGAGCGACGTCCTCGGTTGGAAAAATTTTCATTGAGCGAATCGTATTCGACCGCGTTCCAGCCGGTACCAATACCGAGACGTAGCCGTCCGCGAGATATGACGTCGACGCATGCGGCTTGTTTCGCAACCAGTGCCGTTTGGCGTTGTGGCAGGATAATGACGGCTGTAACGAGTTCGATCACCTCAGTGAGGCCGGCGAGATAACCGAAAAGTACGAAAGGTTCGTGGAACATGCTCTCGGATGTGTACGGACCTTGCCAATCGGGACGACTGGCGGTATTTGCACCAAGCACGTGATCGTAAGCGATCAGGTGGTCGTAACCCAGTTCTTCTGCCGTGGTTGCAAACTGGGCTATGTCGGCCGGATCGGACCCGATTTCGGTTTGTGGGAATACGACGCCTAATTTCATGTTTGCGCTCCTTCAAACGCGGACCCCATGAGGTCTTCGAAATTTGCTCGAAAAAAACGATCGCGATCGGATTCCACCAATGCACTCGTTGACTTATCGAACCTGCCTAACGGATTACGACCACCCTCAACGTGAGGATAATCGGTGGAAAACATGCATATGTCTGGAGACGTCTGGCTGATAATCCAACCGGCCGGCTCGGTCGGGTAGGGAGTGATCCGAACCTGCCGGCGGACGTATTCGCTGGGTTTTAGAGACAGTTTCTGAAGCCTTTCTTCGTGTCTCGAAAATGCTTCAAATGCTGAATCGAGTTGCCGCATGAACCCTGGAAGCCACACTGCGCCAAGCTCAATGACGCCGAATTTCAACGCGGGAAAACGGTCTAAAACGCCATCAAAAATGAGCATCGACAGAGCCTGTATAGGCCCTTGAGAGATCGCCATATAAGAAATTGAACGAAAGTTTTCTTCACCGCCATGAAAGTCTGCAACGGGCGGTAGACCATTGTTTGAGTGCGCGTTTGGGAGGACACGATCGGCGGCACCGACGTGGAAAAGGATCGGTACGCGGGCTTCTTCCGCGCGAGACCATAGGGCATCGAGCGCGATGTGACTGGTCGCATGGTTTTTTGGACAGGCCCAGGGAATCAATAACGCGTTGGCGCCGAGAGACAATGCGTTTTCTACTGCGTAGGCGGTTCGTTCGAGGTCGGCGAGTGGAACGTACCCGACGGGGAAGAGCCTAGGGTCATTAGCGCAAAAATCCGCCTGTGCGCGATTCGTGGCTTCGGCTACTTGGTAAAGCAGATCGATATCGTCGCCGTGTTCAAGTTGTTCGAGCCAGACGTTGGGGCTGGTTGGAAAAACTAATTGGGACGTGACTCCTATGTGGTCGACCGCCTCGGAGCGGTCCTCTCGATCGAAGGCACCAAGGGCCTGATAATTCTTTCGAGACATGATCTCTGCTTCGTTCCGTGATCGATATTCGGGGCTTTTATGAAGCGTAGACAATTCTTGTAGGTCGATGCCGTACTTGAAGCGGTGGTTAAAAGCTTTTTTGACTTTCTCGGTTCCGAATTCACTGAACCAGTCCGGTAGTTCCATTGCATGCGAGTCAGCGTCGTGAACAACTCGATCCGTGATATATGGCATTGCTTTCCCCCCGGATTCCATAGCAGAGATACAGCAGAGAGTTGCAAGTATATGGACAACCCCATGCAACGGCACATGGTAGTACGATGTAGTAGGTGGCTTGACGACACCAATGGAGGGAAAGGTATGAGCGGCGACGCAGCACCGAATGGGACGCGTGAGGACGGCCGTCGGCAGAAGATTGGCGGGCTATACTCGCACTACGTTCTCGCCGTGCTCGTCCTTGTTTACGTCTTCAACTTTATTGATCGGCAGATCCTATCGATATTGGCCGAAGACATTAAGGCCGACCTGGGCGTCACCGATGCGCAGATTGGCTTCTTATACGGCACCGTGTTTGCGGTTTTTTATGCTGTTTTCGGTATTCCGTTGGCTCGCTTTGCGGACGTGTGGGTACGTCGGAGTCTCATTTCCGCCGGCCTATTTTTCTGGAGTGCGATGACGGCATTGTCAGGCACTGCACGGTCTTTTTCTGTCCTCGCGCTTTATCGCATTGGGGTCGGTATCGGGGAAGCGAGTGCTTCGCCGGCAGCGTATTCGATGCTTTCAGATTATTACGCGCCGAAACGACGAGCGACCGTCATCGCCATATACTCCTCGGGCGTATACATCGGTGCCGGTATCGGTCTTGTCTTAGGCGGGTGGATACTTGATCAATGGACGGCCATGTACCCCGTTAATCCGCCCCTAGGTCTGAAGGGTTGGCACGTGGCGTTTATGGTTGTGGGTCTTCCCGGCTTATTCATGGCCGCATGGGTACGCACGTTGCGGGAACCCATCCGTGGGTTGAGCGAAGGTCTTGTGACAAAACCCCATCCAGAGCCTTTGCATGTGCTTAGGACGGAGATGGCTGCCGTCATTCCTCCCTTCAACATTGTGGCGATCATTCGGACGGGCGCGTCATTGCGGTTCAACTTAATTACCTTGTCCGGCATCGCCCTGGGTTCCGCGTTGTTAATTAGTCTGACTGGTTCCGTCGCACAATGGGTGGCTACAGGGATCGGCGTGTACGTGACGGTTTCGTGGGCACAGTCGCTTAAGTCTCGTGATCCAGCGACCTTTGCGATGATCTTCGGATCGAAGGCCATGATCTACACCATGCTTGCCTTTCCCACGATCGCGTTTGTCGGATACGGGGTCGGTTTTTGGACCGCTCCGTTGTTAATGCGCGCACACGGAGCGACGGCGACTGAGGTTGGTATCTGGCTTGGTCTTGGCGCTGCTGCGGGCGGATTTTTGGGAGTCACGATTGGCGGGATTGCGGCCGATTGGCTTAAGACCAAATTTCCAAGCGGACGACTCGTGCTCGGGTACGTGGCGATCGTAGGTACCGTGCCTGCGGTCCTGGTACTCATCTACACGGAGAGCTTGTACTTTGCCTTTTGGATTAATTTTGTCGCCACGCTCGTGGGTGCATGTTGGCCAGGTGTTCCGCCAAGTACAGCCAATGACCTGGTGATGCCGCGAATGCGGGCCGTGGCGGGGGCGTATTACATCCTTGTGAATACGTTTATCGGGCTGGCATTGGGCCCCTACGTGATCGGCCAAATTAGCGACGTCTTTATGGCGAACGGGTTCGAATCCGCAGAGGCATTACGTAATGCCATGGCGTGCTCGATGTTGATTTTTGTGGTCAGTATTTTCTGTCTGATCCAGGCGCAACGTCATTTGCCAAGGGACGAGTCCAGTCGCCTTGATCGAGCTCGAGCCATGGGGGAGTCGCTTGACGAATCTGGATCGAATTAGCGGAGTTGCTCGTTAGAGAAGATGTTGCGATTGCGCAAACGGTTCCGAGTAGGTGGGTTTTACGCGTTGCAAGACTTCCGACCAGTCGTGCCACATGTCTTGGCGTGGCCCGTGGATTCTAGAGCCGTCTAGATCGATCCGGGTAAAGTCGTAGAGGACGGCTTGTCGAATCTTATTGGAGTAGTTGTGTCCTGCCATGTGGGCGGTTCGATGATGCCATAGCACGACGTCGCCTTCGGTACCCCAACAGTCAACGGCCGGTGTGTCATCGTTAATTTTTTTGATTTCCGCAAGGTACTCCGGGGTATGCAGTATCCCCTTGTAGCTTGGTAAGTGCGGGTAGTAGGGGATTCGTGGTTGGTCGTAACTCATTTGGAAAGTCGGATAAAGACGCCGGTGTGAACCGGGCCACACTTTAAAGCCGCCACCGTCACGAGGGACTGCGTCAATAAGACCCACCATGCCTAGATTGAATGGATGTCCGTCCGTATGGCAATGGTCTATTTCACGTGGCCTATCACCGTATGGGAGCGTGGCGTAGATCCCGCGAGCACCTTCGTTATCGGCCGGATCCACGGGTCCTCCGGGCCATGCCGCTCCATGTGTACCCATTGGCCTTCCGCCTACATGAGGTGGGCGAAGCATGTTGTCGCCCAATAACTGGGTAGCGATTGTTTGGAGGGTGCTCGAAAACACCAGATCGATGAGCGGCGGCTCGGTACCCACCGATCGCAATTGCCAACGGTAACCTTGACGGAGATTGAGGTGATCGGACTCGACGTCATGGTCGTTGAAAGGGCCAACATGCGTGCTTGGGTCGTGACGTTTGATCGCGCTAGATGCCGGTAACGAATCCCATAGACGGTCTCGCGCCTTTGCACATAACTGCGGATCCATGACACCGGGCACGATGAGGTAGCCGTTGTGCTTGAAGAATCCGAGCTGTTCCGTCGTCAGCTGCATGTTGTGGCGGTTAAATGTGGGGGGCTACCGAATGCATATAATGGGTCGAAATTGTGGTTCAAGACTCTTCATCCTCATCCGCAATCGAATTGATCGCACGCCGCAACGGACTGTCACTGGCGGGTGTATCGCGGCGTCTCCCGACGGTTAGTCCGCCGTCCACGACTAGCGCGTGACCCGTGATGAAGCTTGATTCGTCGCTCGCCAAAAATAGTGCTGCATTGGCAATGTCCTTCGGTTCGCCCGCTCTCGGGATCGGTTGAATGTTGCTGAACACGGGGCGAAGTACCTCTTCGAGGGACTCGTTCGATCCACTTTTGGGACGGCGGTCGCCAAGAAAAATGGGGGTCATGATTCCGCCAGGACAGATGGCGTTGACACGTACTGAGTCTTTTGCGAGTTCCACGGCCACCGATTGGGTGAGACCAATGACGGCTGCCTTTAACGCACTGTAGACGTGCGGCCCCATGCTACCTCGCATTCCGGCCACGCTCGCCGTTGAAATGATGCTGCCTCCTTTTTGCTCGCGCATAATGGGGGCCGCGTGCTTCATTCCAAGAATAGGGCCCGTCAGCAAGCCCGAGACGGTTTGTTCGTATGCGGCACCCATATCGGTCTCGTGTATTTCGCCACCGACGCCGCCGAAACCGGCATTATTGAATAGACAGTCGAGTCGGCCGTATTGGCTTGAAGCGACCTCGATCATGGCAACCACATCGGCTTCGCGACCGACGTCAGTGGCGATGAATCTGGCGTTGTCCCCGAGTGACGTCGCGAGCTCGTTGCCCTTATCGACTTGCAAGTCCGCAATGATTACGTGAGCCCCTTCCTCGACGAATCGTTTTGCCGTGGCCGCGCCCATCCCACTTGCGCCGCCGGTGATGATCGCCACTTTTTCGCTCAACCTTCCCACGGATGCTCTCCTTCTCGATTTACCTCAGTAATGCCTTATTACGTTGGATGCTGAGCCAGTTATCGTATCAGCGTTCAACAATATCTTTGGCCCATCGGTAGTCAGCTTTACCGCTTGGACTGCGAACAATGGTTTCTAAAAAGATGAATGCTTTAGGCAGTTTGTAGCGCGCAATATGGCGTTCACATTCCGCGAGTAAACTTTCCTCAGAAGCGATGGCGCCTTCTTTCAATTGCACGATTGCAACGACTTCGCTTCCCCACCGATCGGATTTTCGTCCGGTGACGACCGCGTCAAAAACAGCCGAGTGGTGTTTGACGGCTTGTTCCACTTCTTCGGCAAATATTTTTTCTCCACCGGAGTTGATCGTGACAGAGTCGCGTCCGTGCAGCTCTAGCGTGCTATCGGATAAGAGCCGTACTTTGTCTCCCGGAACAGAGTATTTGATGCCATTGACGGTTGGAAACGTCTCATGCGTTTTCGCTTCGTCATCTAAGTAACCCAAGGGTATATTGCCGCTGCGGGCCCACCAACCTAACCCCTTGTGACCCGGTGCCAATACTTCCGATAGATCTTCGGCTAATACCGCGTTATTTGCGGTTAGGGTAAAACGACCGGTTTCTGCGCCTGCTTGGGCGTTGCTCACATGCGATGCCTGACCACCGGTTTCCGACGAGCCTGCCGAATCGATAATGTTGATTTGCGGTATGAGCTGGATCAGTTCCCTTTTAACGTTGGCGGTCATTATGGCGCCGCCGGTAATGATGTTTCGTAGCGATGAGACATCGTGAGGGTGATTAGCGAGTTCGTCTGCCAAGGGACGGCCGAAGGCATCACCAACGATTAGTAAGGTAGTGACTTGTTCTCTGGTGATAATTTCGAGAACGTTTTTAGGGTCGAATCGGAATACGTCGTCTTGAATAACCACGGTGCCACCCGCATTGAGCATTTGTAGTGCGTTCCAATGTCCAGCTCCGTGCATGAAAGGAGGCGCCGGTAGCGACTTCCTACCCATGCCTCGAGCGCGTTCAACGTACTCGTCAAGGCTCTCAAGGATATGTCCGTTGGCTCGACGACCACCTAAGGTTGCGATAAGGACGTCGCTTTGGCGCCACAATACGCCCTTCGGCATGCCCGTGGTGCCGCCTGTATAGAGGATGTAGAGGTCATCGGGATTCCATTCTACGACGGGCCGACTTTCGTCAGATTCGGATAGAGCTGTTTCGTAATCCAATGCGCCGGTAAGAAGATCGCTTTCATCGTCGGCGACCTGCACAAGTAATTCCATGGATGGAACTCGGTCACGAATTTTCCTGACGCGATCTGCGAGAGAGCTGTGGTAAAGAAGGACGCGTGTCTGTGCGTTGTTGAGCAAGTAAACCAATTCTTCATCGACGTAGCGGTAGTTGATGTTGAATGGAGCGAGGCGGGCTTTGAAGGCCCCCAACATGCCTTCGAGGTATTCATTACCGTTGTAGAGATAGATGCCGAGGTGATCCTGTCCCGATTCCCAATCCTGGAGTTGATCACGGGGTGTTCGTATACCCAGTCCCCGATCGAGGAGCAGGTTAGCGAATCGTCTCGATCGATTCCGCAGGGTTTCATAGGTGATGCGACGGTCTTTGAAAATAATGGCTTCACGATCAGGAACGACATCGCAAACAGCTTCGCTAACGGTTGCCAAGTTGAAATGCACCGATGCCCCCTAGTTATCGGGATATCGCCACGGGGCTTCTTGTTCCGCCTCGGTGTCGACCGTCCAGAGCGGTATCGCCATGCCATCACCGATCGGTTTAAAGACGACGCGAAGACGACTACCAATCCCAACGGTCGCGGCTAGTTCGGGCGTTGCTAGTTCGCCAGACGCGTCCGCCAGGTTACCGTTGACGCGTAATCCATCGAAATGGTTTGGCGTGTCGCGTTGCTCATCCAGTTCTACGAGTAGGATGAGGTACGGTGTAAATTGTTGAAATATAGGTTGGATCGCGTGATGTACTTCGCCATACGAGTACAGCGTCCCGCTTCCCGATACCGGGGTCCAGACGTACTCAGCTTCGGCACACCAAGGACAAGCGGTTGTGGTTGGGTAGCGAAGTAGGGCGCACTTCACGCATGACTGCAGGTGCAGAACTCCCTGCCCGCAGTGGGTGTAGAACTCCTGATTGGGTCGGTCGAGGTCTGGTATGGCGACGGACATGCCAAGGTATTCGCCTTGAAGTGACATCATCGGTCTCCCTTTTCCATGACGAGTGCCGATCCGGTACCTGGCATCGCCCAACCGAGATTGGCGGTGATTTCCGGGTCACGAACTTGTCGGCAACCTCCGACAGAGTAATCGTAGGTGTGCTGGCGCTTGCCATTCGCGTCGATAGGGCAACTGTCGTCAACCTCTCCTCGGAGCTGACGCACGTTCTCGATCACCATATTCATGCCATGGGTATATCCTTCGCAGAGATGGCCACCACTGGTGTTGTTCGGCCGTGCCCCTCCAAGACGCATGATTCCGGAGCTTACGTATTCACCACCATCGCCTTTTTCGCAAAAGCCGTAGTCCTCGAGCTGCAGCATGCTGGTGAACGTAAAGGCGTCGTACGATCCTGTTAGGTCTATGTCGCTCGGGCCGACCCCGGCATTCGGCCACAAGATTTCTTTGGCGTAATGACCGGCGACGGTCGATATCGGACCGGCCTGATAGTGGTTGTCGATACGGGGTTTACAGCATCGCCCGACGACTGAAAGGATGACTGCCGGTGTATGTTGACAGTCTCGGGCACGATCCATTCGTGTTACCACGATGGCTGTCGCATTGTCGGTCTCAACGCAACAGTCCAATAGGTGGAGGGGCTTCACGATCATTCGACTAGAAAGCACGTCGTCAACGGTAACTCGGTGCTTGTAATACGCTTTCGGGTTGTTGGATGCGTGTTCTGAATGAATCGCTTTCACGTGTGCTATTTGTTCGGGTGTGGTCCCGTAGTCGTACATGTGTCGCATAAATGTCTGGGCGAATGCTTGTCCAGCGCTCGTCTGGCCGTAGGCTCGGTTAAGAAGGCTGTCGCCATTGAGACTCGGGACTCCTGATCCTCGTCCCGTTCCTCCGATTCGTATTTGCGAATATCCGTTCATGGCACGGAAGATGACGACGGTCTTGCACATCCCGGCCTCGATTACGCCAATCGCGATACCAATCAGGGCCTCGGTACTTGATCCGCCACCCATGACGTCCATGTAGAAATTGAGTCGAATACCGAGATCGCCGGCGACCGCGGTCGACGGTATCGAATCGTTACCGCTGTACGAGAGCATGCCGTCGATATCGTCCATCTCAAGACCTGCATCTTCGACCGCGCATCTCACAGCGTGGGTACCAAGGGCGCGCGTCGTCGTCCCGGATCCCCGAGTGTACGGCGTCTCGCCTACGCCAACGATGGCGTACTTGCCGCGCAGAAACTTCTCCGACGTGGCGTCGATTTCGGCGTTCATCGGGTACCCCTCTCCCAAACGAATCAGAATACCAGAGGCTTGTCTTAGTGGAAGAGATTCGACCGCAAACGGAACATTTTAGCGGTCAAAGGCCTAGGAATTTACGCGTTAATTGAGCACCGAGTAACCGCGGTTACGGAGGCAAGTCCTTAACACCTTGTTGCTTTCATTTAACGCATGCATGCCGCCCCGCGCGCCTCCGTACGTCGCGCCTGCACCGGCTGATCGTTTGGCTCGCTCGGCGTTGCCAACCGATGCCCCAATCAGTCCGCCTACGGCTGCCCCAGCTGCAGCGCCGATTGCCACTTGCTTGCCTGCTGCGACCTCTTTGGCGTATTCACTGCATTCGGAAAGGTCGGCCTCGTAGGCCGCTGCGTTCACGCCCTTCATGTCTACGATTGGGTGCCCTGGTAAGTTGGATGAAGCACAACCAACAACATTGAGTAGGAAGCCACAACTAAGGATCAGTCGCCAGGCAGTCATAGGGTTCTCCTTTATGTGATTGGTTTTTCCTGTCATAGGTTTGAGATGTCACGAACCGACGCTGTTGAATAGACTAATCAACTGGTCGCGTCGCCAGTTCGAGGACGCTGAACTTATCGAGTGCATCGTTAAAGCTCGTGCCGCAGAACGCTAATTCGGGCGCAAACCCCATGCAGATGTTTGGACGCTCTGGACGATCGTAGAGTTTGCATCGACGATCTTCGCTCAGATGAAGGCAGCGGACTCCCGCGGGTTTTCCATGAGGCATGCCGGGCATGGGCACGTTTATAGATGGTGCGATGCAGCAAGCACCGCATCCGATACGGCAGTCCATCAGCAATGCGATCGGACGAACAAGATCGCCGACTTCCTAGGGTAATGCCACGACTGCATGCCCTGGGCAGGTGGATTGATCGTCATCGGTGAGGACGTTGATGTCTAGATATACCCGTTGTTCACCTTCCTCGGTTTTTTTCTCGGTCACCGTTCCAGTTACAGTTAAGACGTCGTCTTTTTGATTAATCGCTCGATACTGGCAAGCGACTTCGTGGATACGTGCTTCATCGCCGATCCAGGTATGTAGAGCATTGACGATGTACGCGTAACGGAGGTTGCCCATACCGAACGCACCTTGTTCGTTGCCGGCGCGTCGACCAGCCTCGTCGTCCATGTGAAAGGGTACGAATTCGTCGTTAACCGCGGCGTAGCGATTCCATTCGGCGAACGAAGTGCGACGTGACCAACGCGGCAGTTCGTCGCCAATTTTAATTTCTGAAAATTCGATGGACATGGCCTCTCCTTAGTAACGAATACCGATCGACATTCGTGTTTTGACACGGTCGTCGTCTTGATTGCGCCATTCAATTTCTGTGGTTGTGTAAAGTGTCCAGCCGAGCCGGCCGTCGCGTTCGTGCCAATCAGACAGGCGCGAACGAGCTGTAATAACGTCGCCGGGTCGCATCGGTGCACCGTAGGTGTCGGTCTGACCGCCGTTCATTCCGGTCAATCGTGAGCCGTCCGGTTTTCGTGGTTGCGGTATTCCTCCCCTCGCGATTCGTTCAACCGGCCAGGCGAATGGGTTGAAATCTGGAGGGGCGAGAATGCCGCTCCAGCGAGTGCCCTCGGCATATGACTCGTCCCAGTAGATCCGTGGCGGTTGTTCTGGCCAATACGTTGCGATCGCCCACTTACGGATATCTGACATTGAAATAGGAGGCGCCGTTCGTTCATCGGTCCAGACGCCTTTCATTTTGCGCATATTGTCGGTGACGTAAGTAATGGCGGAGTCGGTCATCTTGCTTCTTGAATCGATGCGTCTGGTACCGGTGTCTCGTCCACACTATCCTCCGCGCCGTGGCCCTTGTCGATGCTCTTTAACTCCGGATAAACGATCCCAAGAAGCGCCATCGTGGCGGCCAATAAGCAAGCACTCACCAGCAGGGCGATCTCAATACTGGCGACTTCAGCGAGCCAACTGATGGGAATGATCCCGATGGGCATGAGCCCGTGGGCCATCCACATAATAGCCATCACCCGACCTCGAATTTCAGGTCGTATAGCGAGCTGCACGACGCTCATGTTGAGTGAGCCCATCACGGATCCGAAGAGTCCGGTAAAAAGGCCGAACAACATTGCCATCCAAAGCGTCTGAGAAATCGCGAACATCACTAGGAAAGCTGCCCAAAGGTACGAGGTCAAAAACAGGATTCGACCTTTGCTGCCTATGTCCCCAAGTCGTGCAAGGGCCAATGAGCCGGCTAAGGCGCCCACGCCCATCGCGGCCACTAGAAAACTAAGATCGTCGGGGCCGCCGCCAATGACGTCGGCATTAAAGACCGGTAACAAGAACATCGCCGTAAAACCAAAGGTCATAGGCAAGAAGCCCATGATTAATAACCCAAGGATGACGCGCTCGCGGCGCATGTACCGAAATCCTTCTAAGACGTCCTCGGTCATGCCGGCGTGTTCGGTCCGTGAGGGTTTCCCTGTGTATCGTAAGAGGCCGGTCGCGATGACCGACACGATGTAGAGCAGTGCAATGAGGTAGAAGACGATGCCAACCCCAAGCGTAGACGATGTATTGCCGCCCGCGACGTACGCCATGAGCGCGCCGGCAGCGACCGGTCCCAAGATTCGCGATAGGTTAAAGGTCGCGCTTTGCAACGCCATTGCATTGACGACTGAATCCTGGCCCACGATCTCTGGAATCACGGCTGAACGCGCTGGCATGCTGAACGACAACACGGTGCCGTTAAAGAGGCCAAAGTAAATGAAGTGTGCAAAGGTCACGTCGCCGTTGTAAATAATTGTTGCGAGCAGCACGGTGGCGACGGTATTTAGCAACTGAGAAGTTACCATGATCGACTTTTTTCGCATCCGATCGGCGATGACGCCGCCTGCAAGCGAGAAGACGAGAGACGGCAGCATAAAGGCCAGCATCACCCACGTCAGGTCGAGCGGCGAACCGGTCATGTCATAAATCAACCAGCCGCGCGCGATCATTTGCATTTGCATGGCGAAAGACGCCGCCAAGTTCGAGATCCACAAAAGCTTGAAATCACGAATTCGTAGCGACGAGAACATGCCGGATCGAAACACAGTCGGATCCGGTGTCATGACCCCAGGGGTTGTTTGACGCATACGAACTCTAACTACGGCAAACGTGGATCTTATCAGGAACCTTCTGTCTCGGGTCGGGCGCCTACCAAGGGGAAGCCACGATCGAATTGGTCGAAAAGCCCAGCGAAGGTCAATAAGACGGCCGCATCACCATCGATGGATAGCTCTCCGGACCCGATAAGCGTAGCGGCGTCCGTTAGCCCCAGCATTAGTCTCTTGAAGTTCACGGTCGTCAACGCCAGCGAGGCGTTGGGGGACGGGGTCGTTCTATTCGGGTATGCGTTCAGGACACCGTTTTCGACGATCACCAGCCACGGCGTTTCGATATCCAGAAAATTGAGCGCGAGTCGAATACGATGAGCGGATGCTTTGGGTCCATTAAGGCGCACGGCGATTGTCCGAAAGAGATTCGAAAGTGGTATACCCCTCGCCATAGCTTCACTGGCAGAAAAGTTTGATCTTTTTTTCACTCCATCACGTAACTCTTTGGTTCCACTAAGAAAAAAATTTCTCCAAGGTGCTGATTCAGCCTGGTATCCCAGCTGTTCTAGAGCGTCGGCTAATAGATTGCGTGCCGCCTCGTGCGTGGGATCAGCAACGACCACATGATCAAGGACTTCGGCAACCCAGCGGTAGTCGCCGGTGTCGAAGTCCTCGGCGGCTTTAGTAACGATCGCATCTGCGCCGCCCATAAATCGAACGTAGCGGTGGGCGGCTTCCGTAGGGGGTAGTTGAAATAAGTGCGAAGGATTACCGTCGAAATAGCCGAGGTATTTAACGTAAATCGCTCGCGAATTATGGTGCACGGTGCCGTAGTAATCTCGGTTGTAGAACTCTTTGGCTAGCGTTTTCGGTAGGTGGACCTGCTCGGCAATTTCGTCCATGCAATAACCGTGGTTTGCCAATCGCAGCGATTGATCGTGGATGTACTTGTACGTATCGCGTTGCTTTTGGAGGAATTCCAACGCTCTGTCACGACCCCAGATAGGCCAATGATGACTCGCGAATTGAACTTCGAGGCGGTCTCCGAATAGTTCGATGGACTCATTAATTTGCGCGGCCCATGCAAGTGCGTCGCGTACCTGGGCGCCTCGAGGGGTATAAACATTGTGGAGATGGTGCGACGTGATTTCTGACATACACAGGGCTTTGAATTGGGGAAAGTAAAAGACCATCTCAGCCGGCGCTTCAGTTCCCATCGTCATTTGGAATTCAAACTCGACACCGTCAATGGTTCGAGTTTCCCCTGTGTCTCTGATGGTTTCTGTTGGTGGAATAAATCCAGTCGATCCCATCGATAAAGCTGCGCCCAGTCCCGCGGTAATAAACCCGGTGGTCGATGTTTCGAGTAAGTTGCCGTACATGTAGGTTGCACGTCGGTTCATGACGTTACCCGCTAGCACATTTTCATCGAGCGCTTCGTCGACGTAATCCACCGGCGCAAAGACGGGGATTTTTCCGGACGCCACGTCGTTTGGATCAACGACGCCAAGTATCCCGGCGAAGTGGTCTGCATGGCTGTGGGTGTGGACCACAGCAACGACTTCGCGGTCGCCGAGGTGCTTGTTTGCGAGCGTCAGCGCGGCGCTTGATGTTTCGCTTGAGGTTAGTGGATCGATCACGATCCATCCGGTGTTGCCACGAATTAACGTCATGTTGGCGATATCAAATGAGCGAACCTGGTAAATGCCCTCCACCACCTCAAATAGTCCATGGTGTTGGGCGTTCAATTGTGCTTGGCGCCACAAACTCGGATTTACGGTGTCGGGTGCTTGGTCTTCCAGAAACTCTGTGGCCGTCAGGTCGAAGACCGATCGATCGGCTTCATTGTGCGCGATCTTGAGTGGCTCGATGCTTGCGATGAAGCCACGTTGGGCATCGTCGAAACTTGAGGTGTTGGTGAAATCGAGTTCTTCGAGGACGGCTCGATTCGCCGCAATTGTGGCGGCGGTTGCTGATTTGCTGTCGGCCATGATAGGTGCCTCCCGAATGGACAGAGAACATGTTACCAACCGCGTGAAGAAAACCGCGGTTTGTTAGCGAGCTGTGAATCCTCCATCGATTACAAGCTCGGCCCCCGTTATAAAACTGGCATCGTCGCTGGCCAGAAATAGGATCGCGTTGGCGACTTCTCGGGCGAGACCTAGACGGCCCATCGGAATGGCCTTGGTTCGGACTTGGATGGTCTTCTCCTCGCCGTATTTCGCTTTGTCAGCATCCAATATGGGTGTGTCTATTGAACCTGGATGAACCGAGTTGCAACGTACGCTGTAACGCTTGCGCGCGCAGTGCAGGGCGATCGACTTGGTGACGTTCCGGACGCCAGCCTTCGCGGCTCCGTACGAGGTGTACTCGCTCGAGCCAACCATACCGGCGACCGATGACACGTTAACGATCGCGCCGCAGGTGCTTTTTTTTAGCAGAGGTAATGTGTGGTTGCAGCCCAACATAACGCCGTCTAGAACGACCCCACGAATGGTGTTCCAATTATCCATGTCTAGATTCTCGATGTTGTCGTGCGGAGAGATCCCTGCGTTATTCACAACAATATCGAGGCGTTCATATTCGATGGAATCGATCAGTCGACGCCAGTGCGATGCTTTCGCGACATCGAGTTTATGGTGATCACCGTCGGTGATGTCGGTTCGTATGACAACCGCGCCCTCGGCCTCGAACAGATCTGCGGTCGCTTTACCAATACCCGAAGCGGCGCCGGTCACGAGAGCAATACGGTTTTTGATGCGATCGGTCACGCGTATTCCAGCGTAATGTAGGGGCGATCGCGTCGCCCTTAGATTGCGTTTCCGGCAACGACGGCGGCGACGTCTTCTTGCGCGTGGTATTGCGTTGGGATTGGGAGCCTAAAGACTCGAGCCGCATTCAAACCGAGAACGTTGGCCCTTTCATGGTCTGACAGTTGTCCCATAGTCCGCTCGATCGCGGGAGCGGAGTGCGGCCATGTCCCTTCGTGATGGGGGTAATCGTTGGCCCACATAAAATTGTCGACTAATCCATGCTCCCGCGCTAGATCGAGCCCCGGTTTATCTTCTTGGAACGTGGCGAAGCCGTTACTTCGAAAGAAATCACTCGGCAGCTTAGATAAATTTGGGCGAACGAACATGTGATGTTTTCGATAGGCTTCGTCGAGTGCCCAAATGGCCCACGGAACCCAACCGATCCCTGCCTCCACACTACCGAAACGTAAATCGGGAAACCGATCGAGTGCGCCGGACGCACAAAGGTTGGCAATTGGCTCCATCGTCGGTGCCAGCGAATGGACGGCATAATTGATTACGGCGCCACCACTTCCTCTTGACGTCCGTGGATCGCGTCCGGTTGAAACGTGAAATGTGACCGGAAGATCGACCTCTTGGATGGTGGCCCATAGGGAATCAAATTCCGGTAGGTTGTAATTCAAATGTTCGTGGTCGGGAGCCCCCCAAACCGGTTTGCACGGCAAAGAAAGTCCTCGAAATCCTAGCTCGGCACAACGCTGTATTTCCTGTATGGCGCCGGGTATATCGGCGGAAGCAACGCATGCCATGGGGGATAGGCGGTCGTTGTAGTCGCCAAAGACTTCCCATGCCCAGTTGTTCCATACATGGCACATGGCTTGACTGAAAGTTGGGTCAGGGGTTGCCCAGATAGTAAGGCCTTTATTGGGAAAAAGAATTTCGGCGTCCACGCCGTCTGCGGCCAAATCTCGAATCCGATCCTCGGGATCGGCGCCCGATTGATTGCGTAGTAAGTCCTCACCTCGGAACTCAATGTTGCGGATCCTGAGCGGCCTAAAGCCTTCTGTTTTTTGGAACTTTTTACCCTGAGCGTTGACGGCGACACCAGGTAATCGCTCTCGGAATTTTTTATCCATGCGCGTGCGCCAAAGGTCCGCGGGTTCTTGCACATGTCCGTCCGTCGACACCATGAAATATTTGTTGGGATCTTCCGGTCGCGCGGTCCTTGACCAATCTTCGATGCCAGGGGTTTCTAAGCGCCAGATGTTATTTACATCGGGTTGAGGGATTGTTGTGGCCATCACGCTTCCGTACCGTGCGAGAGGAGATAGTAGCGCACCCGGCGGTGTCGTGGACTAGGTAAGTCTAGAAACTCGGATCCCGGAGTTTCTAGACGTCGATGACAATGCCCTTGCGTACTTCATTGGTATGTCGAGATTCCCATTAGGGTGCCGCCGCATGCCTGTGCGAGGCCCGCGTTAGGTACAATAAAGCGATGTCTGAAGACGTACACGAGCCGGCCGACGTGAATTCGTACTGGCTTGGTGATACCGAAACCGATCCCGCTGCCGCGCATGTGCGAAATCGTTTTTGGTATCGACCGACGATCCGAATTGACCGTGATATCAAACACCGATTCGAAGACGTGCATACGTCGATTCGACAGGGGAGGCTGCTGCATTGGGGCGAGAACGCGGAGGGTGCATTGGCCGTCGTCATCGTGTTGGATCAATTTTCTAGGAACATGTATCGGGGTCATCGCGAAGCTTTCGTCCACGACGACCTAGCGCGTGCGGTTGCCGTGCGAGCACTCGATCGACAGTTGGATGAGCAATTATCGGTCCCGGGAAAGGTCTTTCTTTCTCATCCCTTCACCCATAGCGAAAGTCCACTTGATCAAGATCGGGCCGTCGATACATACGGGCAAATGGTTGACCGTGTGCCAGACGAATGGAAACCATTTGTACGAGCGTTTGCGAAACATGCCAAAGGCCATCGCGATTTGATCCAACGTTTTGGTCGATTTCCACATCGAAACGTGGCCCTGCGACGGGAGTCAACTACAGAGGAGAATTCGTATTTACTATCAGCACCCCGATACGGGCAATGAGCATGCCAGGATCGATAACGTTTGGATGTTTTGCGTCCGGACGGCTCCTGTGGCGTATTGACAGAGGGATTTCTTCGTGTCGATGAAAATCGTCCAAGTCGTACCGCGGTTAGAAAGTGGGGGCGTTGAGCGAGGAGCTATCGAGGTTGCGTCCTCGCTGGTAGCGGCAGGTCATGAGGCGGTACTGATATCCCAAGGTGGGCAACTTGTGGACGAAGTGGAACGTGTTGGAGCGAGGCACGTTCTGATGTCGGTGGCGGATAAGTCGATCAAAGCGCTCGGCGCTTTGAGAACACTAAAACGTTGGTTGGAAAGTGAACGGCCTGACGTGATCCATCCGAGGTCCCGTTTGCCCGCATGGCTCTGTTGGAGGATCTGGAAGAGTATGCCGGTCGAGCGTCGGCCCGGACTCGTCACGAGCGTGCACGGCTTACATAGTGTCAATCGATACAGTTCGGTGATATCCCGCGGCGAGCGCGTCGAGGTCGTCTCGCGTACAGCTCGCCAATACTTGGAAGATCATTATGTTGTTGATCCGCGAGACAAAGTGCGGGTCATACATCGAGGCATCGACCCGAACGCTTATTTTCCAGAATATCGACCGGATCAAGCTTGGCTCGACACATGGTATCGACAGTGGAGTTCGACATCTCGCGTGCCGACTCTTGTATTGCCGGGTCGTCTGACGCGCCTGAAGGGACACGAGGCGTTATTCCCCTTGGTTCGATTGCTGGCGCGTACCGGGCGTGATATTCGAGTTTTAGTGATCGGCGGCGTCGACCCGAAAAGACGCAGATACGCTCGCGAGATACAGAGTACGGTTCGAAACGATCCAGTCTTGTCCAAACACATTGTCTTTTTAGGTCATCGTTCTGATCTTCGCGACATTATGTCTGTTGCGGACATCGTGCTTTCGCTTTCGTCGCGACCGGAATCCTTTGGTCGTACGGTGCTGGAAGCGCTTTCGTTGGGGACGCCCGTAGTGGGGTATAGACACGGCGGTGTTGGTGAAATCCTCAACGAAATATGCCCCGATGGGGCTGTAGATCCGGAGAAGCCAGAGGATGTTTTTGCGCGGATTGCGTCGTTCTTGGAGAGCCCACCATCGATTGATAACCACGAATTCACCTTGCAAAACATGTGTCAGCAAACCATCGCTATGTACCAGGAATTGTGCCCATGACGATCGTTGTGTCGGTCGCGGTGTGCGTAGTGCTGATTTGGGGCTCGCTTCGATATGCGTGGTGGAGGCCAAAAGTTTCCGACGACGCGCCTCGAGTACTGATGTATCACATGATTGCTTCTTCACGTCCGCGGGCTCGATTCAATAAATTACGCGTCAACCCGAGGACATTCGATCGGCAGATTAAATGGCTAAGAGATAATGGATGGACGTTTATTTTTGTTTCTGACCTCTTGCAGAGCCGTGAGCCAAAATCGGTTGCGATCACTTTCGACGACGGTTATCTCGACAACTATACGCACGCCCATGCCGTTCTTGAAAAGTACGATGCGAAAGCAACGCTGTATCTGGTCGTTAATCGTCATGGGCACGACTGGTCGACGCATAAGAATCCGAATCGTCGAGACGGTGAACTCGGACGTGAACACAAACTAGCGGACGAACAGGTAAGGATGATGGTGGATTCGGGTCGTTGGGAGCTCGGCGCACATACGGAAACGCACGCCTATTTACCGGACCTGTCAGACGAGGCAAAGCGGCGAGAAATCTTGGGTAGTAGGCGGCGGTTGGTAGAGACGTTTTCGGTGGTAGTTGGCAGTTTTGCGTATCCCTTTGGACATTACGATTCGATCGATGTGGATCTAGTTCGCGAGGCTGGATTCACCACGGCGGTCACGACCCAGCCGGGTGTTACGACAAGTACCGTGAATTCGCCACTTGAATTGAAACGAATCAAGGTGAGTGGGAAGGACAACATGCTGGCGTTCGTGCTGCGAATGCGCACCGGGTTTCGGGGGCTATCGGGATGACAAACGCACTCCGTGTCTGGTTGTTATCGGACGGTGTTCCGGGGCATGTCAACCAAGCACGTGGATTGTTGTATTGGATGGCTAAGCAACGCGAACTCGACGTGGAGGAAGTCTCCGTGAGATTGCGGGCTGGAACACTCAGCCGGCAGATATTGACCGTGTGGATCGAGCGGTCGATGGATCATGTGCGTGCGCTCAAATGGGCGTACGCGATCGACTATCCCGTTGAGCCCCCGGACCTTATTGTGTCAGCTGGAGGAAATACGGCGTTCGCGAATGTCCTATTACAACGTCGTTTTGAAGTCCCGAACGTATTTATCGGCTCCGGTCGACGCCTCAGTGGAAAAATCTTCTCGGCGCATTTGACGCTAGAGCCGACGGGGGGCAGCACGAACGTGGTAATGACTTTGAGCCCCTCGAACATCGATGCGCTAGCGGTTGCCGAGGCAGGTAGGACTTGGCGACAAGAGACGATATCGTCGAACCGACCATTGTTCTGCATGGCTTGTGGGGGTAACGGTGCTGGTGTTCGCTATCGTGTTCGAGATTGGACGCGCCTTGGCATCTGGATGAGTCGGATTGCTAGCGAATTGGATATTCGATGGTTGGTTTCGACGTCTCGCCGTACGACGTCCACCGGAGAGTCCGCGTTACGAGCCGCAATAGCGGACAGTGCGTTGGCGTACGCCATATGGTGGCACCAAAGGCCGGAACCGATATTTCAGACGCTCCTCGGCGCTGCTGACTGTAACTTTGTTACCCACGATAGTATGTCGATGATTAACGAGTGCATCAGTGCCGAAAAGCCTCTTGTTGTTGTACAAGGTGGCCGAGGAGGGCCAGATACCCGTTACACGAATGTTTTGAACAAATTCACGCAGCTTGGTTTTTGCGTTCGTATACAGGTTGATGCCGGGCTTGAGGGTGTTCCGGAAATGTCTGTGCCAGCGAGGGACTATCACAATGCACTGGCCGAAGACGTATTGCGGAGGCTTTCAATCAGCTAGATGGTTTGTTACCGACAGGCGCGCACTTTGTATTATCGGTCTCATAATCGTTTCAAGGAATACGAGTCGAATCGGACGAACCGATGAATTGCCCTATCAACTATCCGGCATTGTTCTTGTTGACCTTTGCGCTACAGGCCATTGGCAGTGGCGACGCGACGCAATCGCTCGTCTACGACGCGCGCGTCGGCTTCCTGTCCGCCGGAAGGTTAGAAGTCAACATGGCGTTGAGCAAAGGGCGTTACGAATTGTTCGGCGACGTACGCACGAGCGGTGCGATCGAGCGTTTTTTTCGTTGGCGAGGTAAGTTTGCTGCGGTTGGCTTTATGGTCGAGGAAAAGCCCCGGACGCGAGCCTATCTGCTCTTTGAAGAACGGAAGAACTCGCGCAAGGTGACGTTAGCTGCCCATGGTAAGACGACGATTCATCGACCTGCCGCGGAATCTCGCGAAGTCCAGTATCCGCGAGGCTCAGACTTGATGTCGGTATTGTTCCTTACAGACCATTGCTTTGACTCGGCCTGGGTCCACGATGGCGAGGACGCGTATGAAGTGGTGCTTATGGCAAGTCGGAAGAGATCTGTTGATCAAGGTCGCGCGTATTTTCGCGGAAGTACGCAGTTATGTCGGTATCGTTTTAACTACGAGAAAGGAGAACAACGCGGCCTCGACGTATGGCTGGGACTGCATGGTGATCGATGGTTGCCGGTGCGCATACGAGTCCGAGTACCGCTTCGCCCTGATGGTTTGTTGAAGTTGAGGACACGTCGTTGATGAGTATCTGCCCATCGTGTGACGCCAGCCCTGGCCGGCCGTTTGGAACTAAAGATGGGTTTTCGTTGTTTACGTGTGAGGCGTGCGAATTAACCTATGTTGATCCAATGCCGACTACAGAGGAACTGGCTGAGTTTTACCGTGACTACTACAAAACTCGACAATATCGTCAAAAGCTCGATTCTAAGGTACGTCGGGCCCGACGTCGGATTCGTCGCGTCAAAAAGGGCATGGTTGGCTCGCGCTTCATCGATGTTGGGTGCAATGTCGGTTTCGCTGTTGAGGCTGCGAGGCAGTGTGGGTTGCAAGCACTCGGAATTGATATCGATGCAGTTGCGATCGGGGAGGCGCGAACGTTGTTTCCGGATTGTCGATTCGAACACAGTTCCGCCGAAGCTATAGCTTCGGCGGACCAACGCTTCGATGTCGTTTATTGCAGCGAAGTCATTGAGCACCTGCCGAACGTCGTGTCCTTTTTGCAGGCGATACAGAAGCTCGTTACAGAAGATGGGTTGGTTTTTATTACAACGCCAGACCTCGGGCATCGATCGGTCCGCAGTAACCCCTACGCTGGCGAGTTTATAAGGCCACCCGAACATCTTTTGTACTTCACTCGACGTTCGATCGAGCGAGTCATGCGGCGACATGGGTTTTCGTACATCCGGTTTCAGCGATCCCTCAAACCGACACTCAAAGTTCTAGCTCGTTGATATCGGTCGATGTGATGCGTTGACGAATTGTCTTCGTCAGAGATTTTCTCGTGTCTCTCTGACCCGAAACATCAAAAGAAATCCTGCAATGAGCAGGATTAACACTGAGCCGAAACCCACCTGATTTCCGTAGAACCTTGTAAAAAAAGCGACCATTAAGGGTGCAATGAACGTCGTGACCTGACCGGAGAGTGCGTACAGCCCAAAGAATTTAGTCATTTCGGCCTCCGGGGCGATTCGGGCCAACATGGTGCGACTGTTCGCGTATGCCGACGTGATGAACAATGCAAATAGTACTGAGACTAATACGTAGAGGATTTCGGGGAGTGTTCGGAAGAAAGCGAAATCCCACAACGGGACATCCATCCCCTCGATTGGAATGAAAAGAAGTGTGGTTGGCGTAATCGATACGGCCAGCAAGAGCGCTACACAATTCCCACCGATGGTTACCAGAAGTGCCCTTTTTGACCCAACGATGTCGTCGAGCCACCCGCCGACGAGACCGCCGATAATCGCGAAAACTGTGAGAAATACTGCGAGGATTAGTCTTTCTGCCAACCCCCAGTCGAAGACGCCGGAGGCGTAAATGATGCCGAACGTCATGATCGCCACTTTGCCGTCGTTAAAGAGCATCCGTGCGATGAGGTACAGCGCGACATTGCGGTAGTCGCGCAAGCGACGAATGGTCAACCATACGTCGTCCAAGCCTTGACGGATGGCAGCGCGAGCTGTGATGCCCGTTCCAGCTTGATCAGGGGTAAAGAGGAATAGCGGTATTGAGAACACGAATAGCCAAACGGCACTGATCGGTGCGGAAATGCGATCGTGTTCGTGGCTCGATACGTCGAGCCCAAATAAAACCTGGTCGGGGAGCCAGCCCCAATTGATGATTGGTTGGGCGGGAAGGGCAAACGCGTACAGCATGGCCACCAATATGATTAGGGTTCCTCCGTTGCCGAGACTAAGCGCGAGTCCGGACAAACTACCCATCCGGTTGTAAGGGACGATAGAAGGCAGCATCGCGTTGTGGAAAACCTCTGTAAATGCGAAGCCGGTGCCCGCTATAGCGAGGGCAATCGAGACGGTCACAACACCGCGCGTCTCTTGACCTGGTACTGCGTACCAAAGGAGAAGGATCGCCGGGATCATCATGATTACCGATGCCGCAATCCAAGGCTTGCGGCGGCCGACTTTGTCAGCAATGGCCCCGAGAAATGGAGCTAGGCTCGCAGTGATAAGACCAGCGAAACCGGTGATATACCCCCAGATTTCCTGACCTAGCACGGGGTCGCCGATGACGTCGTTGGTGAAGTAAGGCCCGAAGATGTAGATCATGATCAGGATGTAGTAGGGGTTTCGGGCCCACTCGAATAGTGCCCAGCTCGCCTGTCCTAGCCGTTGATCCGATGCGGCCGTTAGCTGATCGGCCATGTTTTCTCCGGAGCAGGCAGGGACTTGGCGTTGTTATGCATCGGGCGGTATCGGATAGACATCGCACATTGACTTTCCGATCGGGCGTGAAATTGAAAGCGTCCAAAGTTGACCGATCGTGGAATTCATTAAATGGTCGATACCTGCTTATCACGGCCGGATTGGACCGTCAGGGTCTCGAGGTCGATCACGACGGCGATGCCCTTCATTTCGGGATCAAATTGGCGTTCGACCGGATGCATCTCGTCGTATATCCGCTGGCGGATCTCGTGTTGGGTTTCGATGCGAGCGGTGCCTTCAAATGTCGCGTAGAAGCGGCTACCAATATCTCCGTAGATGAATGCAATGTTGGGTCGATCAGGAATCGTGTTGATAAGGTCCGATTCCGGATTACGGACCCATATGCCTAGTTTATCTGGCTCGTGGACATGAGTACTTCCGTAAAACGAGATGTGCGGTTTCCCGCGCGAGTCAACGTACGCAGCGGTGAGGGTTTTGCCGTCATTTAGGGCCGAATCCAAGCGTTGGCGCAGTTCCTGACTGATGTTAATCATATTGTTTGACTCATGTTGTTGATGTGGTTATTGGCTAGCCATTAGAGTCCAGCGGCAACAAGGTCCTGCATTCGTACCAGGCCAACGGGGTTTTTTTCGTCGAGAATGACTAATGAGGTGATCTGGTGCATTTGCATTTGCGATAGGCAGTCGATGGCTTTCGTGTCTTGGGTGGTCCAACCCTTATCGACTTTCGGAAGATCTTTTCCCCGTCGGCTTGCCCGAAAACACTCAACGGCAGTCATTTCGGTGACCGGTTCGTTTCGTGCCATCAAGCGTCTAATATCTCCGTCGGTTAGAACGCCAAAGAGTTCGCCGTTCTTTTCGGTAAGCAGCACCATCCCGATGCCTTTTGAGGAAATTTCGTAGACGAGATCCGCAAACGAAACGTCTAAATCTTGGATGGGTAAATTTGCGCCCGCTATCATCAGATCGCCGACATTCAATAACAACCGCTTGCCAAGGGTTCCGCTCGGATGGAATTGGGCAAAATCGTCTTGGGTCAGGTCTTTACGCTGTTGAGTACATATAGCGAGAACATCGCACAACGCCATACTGGTGATAGTGCTGGTGGTCGGAGCTAAATCCCACTCGTCGATTTCGGGAAGTGCCGGTATGTGGAGAGCAATATCAGCTAATTCCTCCAATCGAGATGCTGGCTCCGTCATGGTAATCACGGGACCATTGACGACACTCTGGTATTGGCGAGCGAATTCAATAGTCTCCTCGTTCCCGCCCCCCTTCGAAATGGCGAGCATTACCGATCCCGCTTGGACGATCCCTAGATCCCCGTGAAGTGCTTCAACGGGATGTACGAAAGTGCTGGGTGTACCGGTGCTTGAAAAAGTTGCTGCCGCCTTTTGCCCAACGAGGCCGCTTTTCCCGAGGCCGGTGATAATCAGAACGGACTCGAGACTTGCTAGCGTCTCCACGGCGTCCTCGAAAGAGTCGTCGATGAGCGCCTGAAGTTCTGTCATTGCTGTGTTGTACGAAGCCAGCATGCTTTGGGCTTTTTCAATCATCGCCGCGAAAACCCGGGTTGCCTATTTGAACGATGCGCAGTGTTCCACGAAGGCGTTAATCTGTAAAACGCGGTATTGCGTTGATTCGCGGTGTCTTGTCGCCGCTAGGCACAACCGAAAACGGGAGCCGCGTTATTCCAGAATATTTTTCGGATCGACTCTTCTGGCAGCGGTTGGTGTTCTAAGTTCTCCATTCCCAGAGGCCAAGTTCCGTCAGGGTGCGGATAGTCGGTGTTAAAAGTGAGGTAATCGTCTCCGACGAGTTCGCATACCGCCGGCAGCGTCATTTCATCGCCCCGGCATGCCACGAGAAAATTGCTCTTGAAGTACTCGGTGGGGCGCTTCTTGAGTTCGGGATGTTCCGCACAACCAGAAAAGTCCCAGTGTTGTTCCATTCGTTGGAGCCAATAGGGCAACCAACCGGCGTCCGCCTCGACGTGGACGATTGAGAGCTTGGGGTGGCGCTCGATGGTGCCGTACCAGATGAGACTCATCATCGCGACCATGGCTTCAAACGGGTGCGCGATGATATGCCCGGAAGTATGCGTTTCCATGCGATCACCGTAGGACGGAAGATGGGGCGAACCCGAATCGTGGATACAAACTGGTTTTGCTAACGACTCTATTTCGGTCCAAAGCGAATGGTAATCTGCATGGTATAGGTTGCGATTAGCGACGGGGTTGGGTCGAACGTAGTAGCAAGCCGCCCCCTTCGCTGCAGTCCGTTTAGCTTCTTCGATCGCGAGGTCCGGTGCCTGAACAGGAAGCATTGCGGCCATGCGCAATCGCTCGGGTGCGAGACTGCAATATTCTAATGACCAGTCGTTGTAAGCGGCGCATACCGCGAGTAAAAGTTCGGGATCCGTGAACGATTTGCCAAGGATCTGGCCGCCGACGGTGGGATAGATCACTTGCGCATCGACCCCGTGTGCATCCATGTCAGTTAGCCTGGCGGCTGCACTAAAACCCTTCTCTCGTGTGTTTTTGAAACGCTCCATGGCCTTGATAGTGGCTTCGTGGAAGTCTTTTGAATCCATCGGGTAGGAACCGGATTGACGAGTCACGGGCTCGTTTTCGACCATCATGCCTAGTTTGCCATTGCCCATATCGCCTACCGCAGGTGCTCGATCGGCGAAGTCTGGGTCGATGTACTCCTTCCAAATGGATTGTGGTTCCATTTGATGCGCATCAGTGTCGAGAACGCGAAATCCGTTACGCATAACTGTTTTTCGCCTACTTGCTATTAGAGTGATTACGCTACCGTCAACACCGGGTATGCTCAAGCGTTGATATGAACCGAGATGGGGAAAGTGCATGAAATTTGGTCTGCGCTATTGCAATACTGGGCGGTTTATCGACCCAGATCGCGCGGTCGAGTTGATTGTTGCCGCGGAAGAAGCCGGCTTCGACTCCGCGTGGACGGTGGAACATACGGTCATTCCCGAATTTCATGAATCAAAATATCCCTATTCGAAAGACGGCAGGATGGCGGGAGATCGATACGACTTACCTCTTCCGGATCCACTCATCTGGATGGCTTACGTCGCAGCTCACACCACACGAATCAAGCTCGGCACGGGAGTTCTCATTCTTCCGCAACACAATCCAGTGGTTGCAGCGAAACAAGTGGCGACGCTTGATCTGATGAGCGGTGGCCGTGTTTTGCTCGGGATCGGCGTTGGTTGGATGCGAGAAGAGTTTGACGTTATTGGTGCTTCTTTTGATGATCGGGGAGTCCGGACAGACGAATATGTCGCCGTAATGAGGGCCCTTTGGTCGCAACTGAAGGCGTCGTTTAAGGGCGATTTTTTTTCCTTTAACAACGTCCACTGTTTACCCCAACCGGCGAAAGGCACCGTCCCCATTGTCGTTGGTGGGCATTCTCGAGCAGCGGCTCGGCGTGCAGGACGGATTGGCGATGGATTTTTCCCTGCGCGGGAATTGCCAGAGGATTTGATTTCCCTCGCTCGGGAAACGGCAGAATCAGTTGGCCGGAATCCAGATGAACTCGAAATCACGGTCAGCTACCCACCTTCGGACGATGGGCTTAAATCCCTTAGCGCACTGGGCGTTGATCGAGTATTAGTTCCGGTGTCTCCGCAGGCTGGCATGGGGGCGACGATCCGTTCGCCCGAGGAGGCGTTGGCATGGAAGTCGAAGCTCGAGGACTACGCGTGATGGATCCGTTGTACGCAGGTCTTGAACGTCAATTAATCCTGCTCGGGAAGCGGGAGACGGCGGGATGGAAAGTAGGCCTGACGTCGGGTCAAGCGAGAGACTCTATGGGTATGGGCTTTCGGCCATTCGGGTATATCGTGCCCCACCGGATTTTTCCGACGGGCGCTCGGCTGCCGTTTTCAGCGCCCGACGCCTTCGGTATCGAAAACGAACTGTGTTTTAGTTTTGGACGCGACTTGTATGGCGAGGTTGATCGCGCCGACGTAATTTCTGCGATCACTTCCGTCGCGCCTGCTTTCGAGATTAATGAACAACGCCTAGAGCCGGGTGCGACACCTCAGCAAAGGTTGGAAGATAACCTCTCACAGTGGGGGATAGTTGTCGGTGACAAAAGGAAACTGGATTGGACCGACTTTCCTTTCGATTCAGTCTCGGTAGATTTAACGCTTGACGGAGAGCTGGTGGAGACGGTTATGGCAAGAAACCATATTGACGATCACTTTCGATCTCTTGTAGCTCTGGCCACAACGTTGGCTCGGTTTGATCGATCGATAAAGGCGGGAGATCAAGTGATTACAGGGTCATTTACTCGTCAACGGGTTGTACGAACGGGTCGCTGGCGCGGTGATTTTGGATCGGTCATTGGAGATGTCGAGGTAGAGTTTTCGTGAAGATTCTGATTATTCCGGGTTTGACTCTGCCGTCGGTCGCCGACGAAGACATCGAGCGGATCCGGATTGCCGGTGGGAATGCTGACGTAGTCGTGAGCGCACTTGAAGACGCGATCAATCATGTCGGTGATACCGATGTAGTACTGGGGCTTCTTTCGAAAAAGATGTTTCTCGCAAGCAGTCGACTCAAATGGGTACATGCGATTGCTTCGGGCGTGGATATGTTTCTTTACGACGAATTTGTATCGAGTGGTGTCATCCTCACTAGCGAAAAAGGGCTGGTAGGTGAACATCTCGCGGACCACGGATTCGGCCTTTTGCTAATGCTGACGCGACAATTGGCTACGGCATTACGTTTAGGCCCTGCTTCCTGGGAACATCGGCCTGAAATGCGATCGAAAGAGATCGAACTAACGGGTTCTACCTTGGGCATCTTTGGTTTCGGTGGTACCGGCAAAGCGATGGCGCGACGAGCGGTCGGGTTTGGTATGCGAGTGATTGCGCTGGATAGGGAAGAGATGGAAGTGTCCGACGGAGCAGACGAAGTCGTGGGGCCTGAAGGTTTTGAATCCATGTTGGCGCGATCGGATGTGGTGTCGATTTGTTGTCCGTTAACGCCGGAGACACGAGGTAAATTTGATTCATCAACGTTTTCGGCCATGAAGGACGAAGCGTTATTGGTCAACGTTACCCGTGGAGAGGTGATGGTTGAGGAGGACCTTCTGGTGGCTTTGAGGGAAGGCGTTATCGCGGGCGCCGCTTTGGATGTAGCGCCGCGAGAACCTCTTCCTGAAAATAGCGAGTTGTGGACGCTCGAAAATGTTGTCATGAGTCCCCATACGGCGGGCGCTAGTCAGTTTCGAGCGTCGCGCAATATTGATCGATTCATCAGGAACCTCGAACACTTCCGCGTCGGCGAATCGTTGGAAGGAGTGATTGACAAAGAACTAGGATATTAGTCTGCTTCTGTTTCCGGTCGTTTGAACGAGAGTTAGGGTAATGCAGCCGATTTCAGCGGATTCACATGTAGTTGAGGGGGCCGACGTGTTCGTCGGTTTGCCGGAACGTTTTGGCGACGATGCCCCAAGGATTATGCATGCGGGTACTGATCAAGACGCGATCATTATTCCGTCAAAAGGCAAGGCTGGTATTCGTCGACGGATTGGAATTGCCGGACTTCGACTGCGCGATGGCGTTCAGGTGCAACGGAGACCAGGCCGGAAGCCGGAGGTCGATGACCTAGCTGATCCCGATGTGATGGCGATTATGTCAAGGGGATATGACGGTCTTCGGGACGGGATCAGGGATGGATCGAGCCGTCATATCGATCAGGACGCGGACGGAATTGCGGCGGAATTTCTCTACCCTGGTTTTTTTGGGTTATTTAGTTTTGAGAATACGGAATTGCTAATTGCTTGCCAGAAGAATTACAACGATTGGCTTTGGGATTACACCAAGAATTCCAATTCGAGATTGTTTGGCTTAGCTGCAATACCGGTGCAGGATCCGGTTGCAGCGTGCGATGAATTGGATCGGGTTATCGATAAAGGATTTCGTGGAGGCTGTATACCGTGCACGGCTCCCGCCAGTGCGGCATACCACGATCCCTGTTACGACCGTATTTGGACATTGGCAGAAGAAGCCAATTTCCCGCTGTCGATGCATGTTGGTACGAACGCTTATTTGCCGCCGGAATTTCGACCGAACAAAGCGACGCGTGACCCGATAGCCGATTACGCGAACACCCAGAGCACGATTCAGAGAACTTTGACCGACTTAATATGTCGAGGAGTCGCCACAAAGCATCCGAATTTGAAGTTCGTGGTTGCTGAATTTAATGGTGGCTGGATCGGCCACTGGTTGGATCGCATTGATCAGGGCCTGCAGCGGGAATATAGATTCCGGTCCGATGAATATACCGGAGAGCTGCCACACGACGTTTGGTCACGGCAGTTTTACGCTACCATCGAAGACGATCGGCCCGCGGTCCTCACACGGGAGTTGATAGGGGTCGACAATCTGATGTGGGGGTCCGATTACCCTCATGTCGATTCAACGTGGCCGTGTTCTCTCGACGTGTTGGATGAGATATTTTGCGATGTTCCGGATCATGAAAGGGCACGAATTACGCGCGAAAACGTTGAGCGACTTTATGGACTGAACTGATTTTCGTAATCGTGGCTATAGGCCAACGGTATAGTCAGACGAAATGTTGTGCCGTTATCCAACGTTTGCTCGCAATAGTTAAGATCGCCATGGGCATTTCGTGCCAGTGCGCGGGCAATCGAAAGGCCAAGACCGGTACCGCCTTGATCTCGGTAGGTGGTAAAGAAGGGATCGAACACCAGGTGTTTATTTGATTCAGGGATGCCTTCTCCGTCGTCCGTGACCTCAATTTGGAGGTGCCGGCTGACAACGGTACTGTCAATTTTTATCGAGTGAGCCCCGTGCTGCTCTGCGTTCTTGATGAGATGAGTAAGGATCGCGGTGAGGCTTGCAATAGGTATTGCTATCGGGGTGCGCGTCGCTCCACGCATTGATACTCGTTCGTATTCCCCCGTGACGTCGGCGAGAACGCAGGAGTCATCTGACGCATGCGACATTTCGGCGGTCGCGAGCTCCATGAGGCCGTTTGTCAAACGCTCTAGCCGAGCGAGATCTGATCTAACGTTCCCCATAAATTTGTCACGCTCCTCCGCCGTCATGTCGTTGGAGTGGTCTTCAAGTACTTCGGCAGCACCCTTGATTGCAGCAATCGGCGTCTTAAATTCGTGGCTCACGTGGCGCGCAAACTCTCGGATGTATCGGGAGCGCAGCTGTAACGCATCCGCCATTTCCTTGAGACGTTTCGCGAGCTGATCGACTTCGAGTGTGCGGTAGACGTGGTTATCATCGAAGGTTTGTTGCTCACCGCGCGCCACAAGGTCGGCTTCTTTTGCCAAGCGTTGAATCGGATTCACAACCGTTCGCGAAGCAAAAATTGAAATAAGGACGACAACTGCGAGAATGACTCCAGCGGCCTCGAGCAACAGATACCGTTTCGCATAGAGCGCTGTGAAAATGCTCGGAGGACGACGCGAGAGCACGACGGCACCCATGATCTCTCCGTTGTCTATGATCGGCAAAGCGATGAGAACGACTAAATTGGATCGGCTTTCGAACCCGATGATTGAAGAAGGCTGTTCCACAGAGGCTCGCCTTAATTGGCTCACTGCGGGTCCTAAGAAGACGGTGTTCACTGGATCTGAGGCGGCAATCGATTTTCCGAGTGCGTTTTGGTCAGCAGTGACGATGAGCCCGTGTCGATCAGATACGTATATCTCGGCGAAAGTTGTCGTTGAGGCCTCTGCGATGACGGGGGCAAGCATCAAACCTATTTTTTGAGCGATTGGGTCGGGAGATTCGGACGTGTTGACGACGCGAAGCGGAGGATGAATCTGCGTCGTCGCGAGGTCGAGTTCACTGGACGCGAGTCTGGATTCTTTAACCCCTGGGCGTTGATGTTTGGGTTCCATTTGATCTTTCGTCAGGGTCCGTAACGTCTGACGATACACGGCTATCACGAAGGCTCCTTGAGCTCGAAGCTCGGATTCGGTCTGCCTTATCAGCGCACTTTCATACAGTCGAAGTATCTGAATACCCGCCAAGGGGAGGATCATGACAATCAGGCTCAGACCGACAAGCACTGTGCGTAATCGAAACCGAATCATCTTGAGCGATGCCTATTCGAACGAGAGGCGAAAACCGACGCCGTGTACGGTATGGATGGGATCGACTCCAAGATTGCGTAGCTTTTTCCGCAGTCGTCGGATATGACTATCGATCGTCCTGTCGCTGACAATCCTATTCGCTGCGTATGCGCCGGACATGAGTTTTTCTCGAGCCAGGACCTTTCCGTCCTCGCGTGCCATGGCTGTCAAAAGATCAAATTCGGTACGGGTTAGGTCGAGCGTTTCGTTGTCAATTCGGGCTGCTCGTGATTCAACATTGATGTTGAGCGGGCCGATCGAAAGGGAACTATCGAGCTCCTTCGGCTGCTCTTGCGGCCGACGTAAATGCGCTTTCACTCGGGCCACGAGCTCTCTGACGCTAAAGGGCTTTGTCACGTAATCGTCTCCGCCAATATCCAATCCTTTGATTCGGTCGGCTTCGGCATCCTTCGATGACAAAAAGATAATTGGGGCGGCGGACGACTGACGTATTTGTTCACAAACAGCAATACCGTCTCCTTCCGGCATTAATACGTCTAGAACGACGAGATCGGGTTGTTCTGTCTCGAACTTTTGGATGGCGGTTCGACCTGTTGACGCTTCAACCGCATCGAAACCTTCGCGGCGCAATGCAAAGCAGACCACGTCCCGAATATGGGCGTCGTCGTCAACGACTAGAACCTTCTGCATAGAATTAGTTTAGCACTCAGGACATGGACACGGTTTGTGAACTAACCAAAAAAGACGTTAGAGCTTGTCCTATACTGATTCGATGGAATATGAGGTGCCAACGTCATCCGTTGATGCGTATCGCGAGCAGGGGTTCGCCATTCTGCCATCGGTGATTGATGAAGCGACCGTGGCGATGTTGCGAGAGGAAAGCGCGTACTTTGTCGGATATACGGATGCTGCGATGGACGCCGAAGGTGTTGAAGTCAACGGCATTACGCACCGAGGGAAGCGTTACTTCATCAGTAATCGGTATCGGTCCAGCGCGCGGCTTGCCGACTTTCTCTTTGGTTCGCTGATGGCCAAGATCACGACTGCGTTTCTCGGCGACACCGTTTTTCTTTTTAACGAGCAGTGGGTCGTCAAAGGAGCGGGTCAAGGTATGAAATTTTCTTGGCACCAGGATTCCGGTTACGTTAAGGCATTCGATCCGGCCACCAGGCATACGCCGTACCTAACTTGTTGGTGTGCGTTAGACGATATGACCGATGCTAATGGGACTATCTCAGTGTTGGCGCATGACGTACTGGGGACTCGGAACCACATCCTTGACCATGAGCGTGAGGACGGAACAAACGATTTAATTGGCTATGCGGGCTTGGAGTCGGGCGAACTGATCACCATGGAAGCAGGGAGCGTTGCTGTTTTCTCGAGTACGAGTCTGCATCGAAGCGGACCCAATACAACCGATCAGCAGCGACGTGTCTATCTTGCACAGTATTCGTCGGAGCCACTCATGTCATCAAGCGGCAAACTCTGGGCGCAAGCGGTGCCGTTTGTTGCGCGAGGCGACATGGTGTATTCGAAGAAGGATGATTTCGACAAGCCGGTGGTGTCGCCACGAATCCGGAAAAACATGCAGACTGAGTTCGCATAGCGTAGCTGAGAAGGGTGTGCAAGATAACGGGGGTTTCAAGATGTCTGGTCCACTAGACGGTGTTCGGGTTATAGACTTGACCACGATTTACTCGGGTCCCATTGCGACGTCGATCCTCGGGGATCACGGCGCTGACGTCGTCAAGATTGAAGCACCGGGCGGCGAAGCGATGCGACCTGGATTTCGCCACCAGCGGAATGGGGTGAGTGGTCCGTTCGCTATGATGAATCGAAATAAGCGTTCCCTTGTGCTCGATCTTTCGGAAGACTCAGGTAAACGCGTGCTCGAACGTCTTTTGGCCGGCGGCGACGTGGTTGTTGAAAACTTTCGCCCAGGCGTTATGGAACGACTTGGATTTGGATGGGATCGATTGCAAACACTCAATTCGCGATTAATTTACGCGTCCATCAACGGTGTTGGCCCGACCGGACCATATGCCAATCGTCGGGTATACGATGCGGTAATCCAAGCGATTTCCGGGATGGCCTCTTTGCAGGCGGATCCGAAGGTGGAAAGGCCACAGATGATTAATACGCTCATGTGCGACAAGTTGACCTCCATCACAGCGGCCCAGAATATTTGTTCTGCTTTATACGCACGGGAAAAAACGGGGCGCGGGCAGCGAGTCGAGATATCAATGCTCGACTCCAGTCTATTTTTTCTGTGGCCGGACAGCATGGGCAATTTCACTTTCGTGGGAGACGATATTCCCAAGACTCCCTATGGGTCGCACGCACACTTTGTTCGGCAAACGAAGGACGGTTACATCGCCACCATGCCCGTGCAACCAGCCGAATGGAGTGGACTTTTTACGGCACTTGAGTTGGACGCTCTTCTCGCGGATGAACGATTTGCAACACCGCGGGCTCGGCAAGCCAACAGCGTCCTCTTTCAGCAACTGATTACCGACTCGTACGCGCGATTCACGACCGCTGAGTTGGTCGAACGTTTAAGTGAGAACGAGGTGCCGTTTGCTGAGATAAATTCCCGTGAAGCTGTGATTGAGGACCCTCAGGTGAAAGCAATGGGTGCGCTGGTCGAGTTCGAGCATCCCTTCGGAGGAGCGATGCGACAGCCGCGTCCGCCGGGCCGCTTTAGCGATACCGAGACGGATATCTTTCGGTGTTCTCCACAGTTGGGTGAACACACCGATGATGTCTTAGACGAATACGGATTTGATTCTGACGAGATTCAAGAGCTTCGCGATCAGGGTACGGTTGCATAGACAGCCCGGGCGCCGCCCGACTTATTCATTGATACGCGCGGTCGAGGTCGGTCCAAAAGTTCGAATACGTTTTCTCAACACAGTTAGGGGCTTGGATTGAACAGCCTGGCGTACGCGTAGCGAATACTGCAAAGGACATTGCCATCCGATGATCATCGTAGGTATCGAACCTGGCGGGTCGCATGTCGCTGGGAATGATCGTGATGTGATCTGGACCTTCCTCGGTGGTAATGCCTGCTTTTTGGAGTTCTTGCGCGGGACAACTAATGCGATCGCACTCTTTGTGGCGCAGAGTCGCTAGCCCCGTGATATGGGTTTTATCCGGTAGATAGGGTGCCAACGCCATTAAGGTCACGGCTGCATCGGGCATGTCGATCATGCAGATTTCACCTAGTGAATTGAGTTGAGCTGGCCCCGAAACGGTGATACCGCTGGGGTCGTGTTTCACGGACGCGCCCAGTCGCTCACAGACGTTGAGAAACTCGATGTCGCCTTGAGTCGTATTTGAAGTTAGGTTTGTGAGGCGGACGGTTGAGTTGTGAAGGGTCGCGAGAGCGGCAAAATAGGTTGCCGCGGTGGCGTCTCCCTCAACCTTAATCGAGCTTCCACTGTAGATCTGGGGTTTAACGTTTAGGACGTTGCCATCCTGTTGGATAGATACGCCTCGCTGCATCATTTCATTGAGTGTTAGTTCAACGTAGGGTGCGCTAGTGAGCTCGTCGATTAGCTCAATGCAAAGTCCCTGCTTAAAGACCGGTGCGACAAGCAATAATGCGCTTAAGTACTGGCTACTAACACTGGTCTGCAACTGAACTGCATGACCCACCGCTGGCCCGCTAACGGAAATGGGTAGGCGACCGTCATTCGATCGAACAGTACAACCGAGTTGCTCGAGAGCGTCTAGCAAGTGTCGGTTGGGGCGGGCGCGTAACGACGCATGGCCGCCAAACGTTGTCGACCCTTTTCGCAGCGCGCTGATGGCTAATAACAGGCGCAACGAGACACCGCTCATGTCAAGGTCTAAGTGGACGTCACTCCCAAAGTTGAAGTTCGTTGAATCGACATGGACGCTGTTACCAGTACGCTGTACTTCTACTCCAAGTTCTCCTAATGCTCTCGTCATTGCCTCGATATCGCTCGAACGATCGAGGTTCTGAATGACACTGGGCTCTCGAGCCAGCGAACTAATCGCCAATTGTCTCAAGCCAACGGACTTGCTCCCCGGCAACGAGACCTCTATGTCGAACGGACGTTGAATTACGCGAATTTCGCGAGAATCTTCGATACGCATCGTCGCATCATCACCTCAAATTGTGTGCATGTCGAAATCGTGACGCACGTCCTTAGGGTTAGCTAAGTTGGCGAAAGGCTCGATCCGTGGCTTCTAATGTTTTTTCGATTTCGTTTTCTGTATGTGCGGTAGACAAGAACATGTTATGCCACGGATGCAGATAGACGCCTTCCTTGACGGCGAGTCCGCAAAACGCGATTCCCTTTTCAGCTTTTGGATCGTCTTCGAACATGAGGGTCGGCATCTGAGGAGGACCACTTTGAATAATGCCGTGACCGTGCCTTTGTGCCTGTTCGTATAGCCCGCTACGGAGTTGCTGTCCTAGGCGCTCCATTAGTTGTGGCCCGTTCTGTTCGCTAAGGACGTTGAGTGTTTCTATTGCGGCGGCCATCGGGGCGGCTTGATACCAGAAAGAGCCAGTGACAAAAATCTTGGTCATGGCTTCTCGGTAAAAATCGTTACCTAGAACCGCCGCAAGCGGTTCTCCGTTGGCAATGCCCTTGCCCCATGCGGAGAGGTCGGGGTGAATCCCCAGGGCTGACCAACTCGCGTCGAGCGACAAGCGCAGCCCGGCCCGGACATCATCAAGGATGAGGGCGGCACCTTCCCGATCACAAATCTCACGAACGCGTTTGGCGAACTGGAGGTCGGTGAGTTCCTGATGATGGCCCGCGTCGTGGCGGAATGCGGACACGATGATTCCGGCTAAACGTCCATGAGCTTTCGAAGCCGCCTCGTCAAGACTCTCGATGTTATTAAACTGGTAGGGAAGAAAATGTTGGTGGTCTTCTTTGGGCGTGCCCTTCGACATGTAGTTGGCCCAAGGCTGAGCGCCGTGATATGCACCGTTTGCGACAAGTATGACGGGCTGATCGGCACACGCACGGGCGCACATAACGCAAATCGTCGTTGCATCATTCCCATTTTTCGCAAACACCGCCCAATCCGCGTGAGAAATCTGTTTAACGAGTCGCTCGGCCAACTCCACAATGACAGGGGCGGGCGCGTTTGCTATATCCAACTGGGCGCGCTGGGCGTCGGCGGCTGCACGGATGCGAGGGTTGGCGTAGCCCGCAATCATTGGTCCGTACGAGCACATGTAATCGATGTATTCGTTACCGTCAACGTCCCAGAGGTGGCATCCTTCAGCGCGCTCGAAATACTGTGGGTATTCGGGCGGCATTCGCCGGAGGACCGACATGTGACCATACATACCTCCGGGTATGACTTGCGCCGCTCGTTCTCTTAATTCGCTGTCTCGTTCCATCGTTTTTGCTACGCCGTCCTCGATAGAAGAACTATACAATGACCGACGCCCTCTAGAGGAATGTCCGTGAATGATCAGAATATTCTCGTATTTGCCTAATCCACGGTTGTGGAAAGCGACCATTACCGGAAGGTACTTGGACGTCGAGGTTCAGGTGCGCGGGGCTCCCCCTCGAGAGCTTGGTCAGTGGCTTTGGGATTTTGATGCGCGACCGCTTGAACAAAACGATCGAAGCGATCCTGGACTAGAGCGCAAGGGCCGAACAGGTTTTAGCGGTTCGTTATATAAGACGGATCAGTTTCTTAAGGCGCATCCGTTTGGCAATGTCCCAGCCGCATTCGATGTCACCGGCTCCGTCGGAATATTTGAATCCAATAGCATTATGCGAGCGGTCGCCCGGTTGGCCGACGATGACAAGGGTATCTACGGTAGAGACCCCTACCAAGCGTCGCGGATTGATAGTTTTCTTGACGCCAGTCTTGTCTTTGCGAGGGATACGCAACGTTATCTGTTGTGTCTCGGGAGTGATCGACTGACACGCGAGATACATACGCAGGGCCGAGACGCGTTCAAGAATTACCTCGACGGGATCGAGAGATCGTTGACGGCAGGAGACCCGTTTATCGTCGGCAAGGAACTTACGCTCGCCGATGTCTGTTTTGTCGCCGAGGTCAGTTTGTTCTCGCGTGAACGCGCGTGGCAACGAACGATTGAAGCGATCGAGTGTGAACCGATCGATTGGAGCGGATTTGAGCTTGCGATGGCGCACTACGACGATCTATGCAGGCGACCAGCGTTCGAAGGCGACCTGGCCCCTTTCCTTGAAAAACTCGCGGTCGACATAAAGAAACACGCTGGGTGACATGGTTACTGGCGGAGTCTTCCTTTACTTGTAGAATAAGTCGCTTGGTAAGAGTTCCATGACAAGGGGAATCACATGGCGGAAGCTGCAACCGCAGATTTAGACGCGGATCTCAATAACTTAACGATGAGCGAAGAAGTCGAGCCGCTGGTGGCCGGCGTCAAGAAATTCATCGGCGAGGACATTGAGCCGCGGACCGAAGAGTATTTCGAGGCCGCTGGCGAACACGGTGACCGGTGGAGTCTGTCGCCACGTCAGGAAGATATCTTGGACAGTCTGAAGACTAAGGCCAAATCAAATGGACTATGGAACTTCTTCCTACCGGATGCCGATACCGGTGAGGGACTCAAGAATCTTGATTACGCGTATATTGCGACGGAGTTAGGTAAGAATCCCATCGCGTCGGAATGCCTCAATTGCAGCGCGCCAGACACAGGCAATATGGAGGTTCTCGAGCGCTATGCCAACGAAGAGCAGAAAGAGAGGTGGCTGAAGCCCCTTCTTAACGGTGAAATCCGTTCGGCGTATGGAATGACTGAACCTAATCTGGCCTCGTCTGATGCCAAGCAAATAGGCACGCGGGCGGTTCTTGAGGGCGACGAGTGGGTGATCAACGGGGAAAAGTTCTACATCTCCGGTGCGGGTGACAAACGATGCAAAATTATGATTTGCATGGTGAAAAGTAGTCCTGACGCGCCGCCGCATCGTCAGCAATCACAAATCCTTGTACCGCTCGATACCGCTGGCGTGAACATCCTTGGTCCGATGACGGTGTTTGGCCACGACGACGCACCTCATGGGCACATGCACATTAAGCTCGAAGACGTGCGGGTGCCCAAGGAAAACTGTTTGCTTGGTGAAGGGCGCGGATTTGAAATATCGCAAGGTCGGCTTGGGCCCGGGCGCATACACCACTGCATGCGGTCCATTGGTCAAGCTGAGCGCGCGTTGGATTTGATGGTTCGTCGCGGCATGTCGCGAGAAGCCTTCGGGCGACCTCTTATTCAGCTTGGGAAAAACTTGGAATTGGTCTCGCGTGCTCGAATCGATATTGAGGCGATGCGCTTGATGGTCCTGAAGTCTGCTAAAGCGATGGACGTGCTTGGAAATCGGGAGGCTCGGGTGTGGGTCCATATGATTAAAGCGATGATCCCAGAGAAAGTCTGCAACATCATTGATCAAGCCATTCAAATTCATGGTGCGAGCGGTGTTTCGCAATGGACGCCGTTGGCCGGTATGTACACTGGCCAGCGCACGTTGCGGATTGCAGATGGCCCTGACGAAGTTCACCACCTAGTGGTTGGCCGCGCCGAAATTCGAAAGTACGACGAAAATTACGGTCGTCAGTAGCCTGTAATTGGGCCCACCGACAATGGTTCGGTGGAGGGAGACATAATGAAAGCGGTCGATTCCGACTATGATTTTTCGGAGGTCCACGCGTCGCTGGACAAGTACGTCGAAGATGATTTGCTGGCGATGGCTGCTGCCGTGGTCCTTGACGGAAAGGCCGTTGTGGACTTTCACATGGTCGGTCATCAAGATCGTGAAGCTGAATGCGCCATTCAGGCGGATTCGATTTATCGGATCTATTCAAGTACCAAACTGATTACTTCGTGTGCCGCGATGATGCTGTGGGAGGAGGACGCGTTTAGGCTCGATGATCCATTACACACGTATCTGCCGGAACTGGGCTCGCTCAAAGTATTGAAGGACGGTGCTGGTGACGCCTCGTTGGTCGAGCCCGTCGCCGTTGAACCGACGATTCGCCAGCTGATGAGCCATAACGCGGGCTTTTCCTACGGATTATTTGCCGAAAGCGTGGTTGATCCTCTCTATAACGAAGCCGGTGTCTCTGCACCGACGTCGACGCTCGAGGACATGGTTCGAAAGCTTGCTGACATACCTCTGGCATACCAGCCTGGACAGCGATGGCAATACAGCGTGTCTGCCGACGTACTTGCGAGACTGATTGAAGTGTTATCAGGGCAAAGGTTCAGTGAATTCTTGTCGCGACGAATATTTGAACCATTGGGCATGACCGATACTGGTTTTCATGTACCTGCCGAAAAGCACGATCGTTTTTGTGCGAATTATGCCCCGGTAAATGTTTTGGATCCGATGCAACCGGGCCTCAATGTGGTTCCGGACCTGTTGTTGGGGGGCTACCTTGAACCCAAGGCGATGGAAAGTGGTGGTGGCGGGTTGGTTTCCACGATTGTGGATTACACGCGGTTTATCCAGATGATCGTGGGTGGCGGCATGCTCGACGACGTTCGCCTGCTTAATTCGGAAACGCTCGAGATGATGCGGACTAATCAACTTCCGCAGGATGTTGGCGTCCAGCTGCCGAATTGGTTTATGCCAGACACTGTATTTGGATTGGGGTTTGCAATTAAAACCGCGCCGAGGCCTGGCGAGGGCAATGCAGCGGTTGGCGAATACCACTGGGGTGGTTTGGCGGGAACGCACTCGTGGATGTCTCCGGCATCGGGGATTACGGGTATCGTGTTCACGCAACGTTTACCTGGCTTTTGGCACCCTTTTAGTCACGATTTTAAGCGTTTGGTGTATCAAGCGACCGCACAATGAGGAGGGTGAGTGAACGTTACGCACATCTCTGAAATCCTCGGGGCGGAAGTCGAAGGCATCGATTGTCGCGATGTTTCTGACGACGATGTCGTTGTGTTGCAAACGCTACTCTGGGATCGCGGGATGTTGTCGATTCCTGATCAGGACTTGACGCCGGACTCGCAGCTCGCATTCGCCGAGAAATGGGGTGCGATCAACGTCAATCGTTTCTTTACTCCGGTGGCGGAAAATCCGCAGGTGGCAGAGGTTTTAAAGGATCCCGATCAAGAGTTAAACATTGGAGGTGGTTGGCATACGGACCATTCCTACGATGAAATTCCGGCGATGGGATCGATGTTGTATGCACTTGAAATCCCCGAGACAGGAGGGGACACCCTTTTTGCCAGCACCTACGCGGCGTACTCGAACCTGTCTGAGGGACTTAGACAGGCGCTTTCGTCGATGCATGCCGTTCATTCTAGTCGACACGTGTTCGGATACGAGCGCGATGCGGGTGATCGTCCAAGGAAGCGCTTGCACAACCCAGAGTTAGCCGTCCAAGACGCCGTGCACCCAGTTGTGATTGAGCACCCTGGATCTGGTCGACCATCGCTCTACGTGAACCCTTCATTTACAGTGCGTTTCGATGGTTGGTCGAAAGCTGAATCGGACTCATTGCTTGCCTACTTGTATCGTTTTGGGTCGCGGCCCGAACACACCATTCGCTATCGCTGGAAACCGGGAACGCTGGTGATTTGGGACAATCGGGCAACGTGGCATTACGCTCTCAACGACTACCCCGGTCAGCGGCGCCTGATGCACCGTGTCACGGTAGAAGGGGTTCCATTAGCAGGTATTAACTGAGCCGAATGCCGAAATACTCTTGGTAGCGGCGGTTATAGTCTTCATCGGTGAGATCTCCACCCATCTCCACCCAATCTTCGTCATCGATTGCACGGCGCCCATTGAACATGCCTTCGGCATCGTCACCCACCGGCCACCGTAATTGGTATTTGGAGGAGTGGATTGCAGTGACTATCGTTTCGGCCACGCGTTCGGGTTGAACGTTGGCGTCGAATCCTGCTTTAAACATTTTACCGTTGCGGCGCATGATTGGTTGGTAGGGCGACTGTTTGTCGTAGCGAGTTGCCTCGGTCGAGTTGTCAAAAATCTGCGTCATGATTACACCCGGTTCGATGTTCACAACGCGTACGTTGAATCGAAACACCTCGTGGGCCAGGGCTTCACCGAGGCACTCTAGGGCCCACTTCGTTGCCGAATAGGGAATTTGGTTGGGCATCGCCACCAGGCCCTCCATAGATGTGACATTCACAATGGTCCCCTGACGTCGCTCACGCATTTGTGGCAACACGGCTTGTATGCAGCGAACGGCACCAAAGTAGTTGGTTTCAAAAATTGCACGATGTTCGTGTTCCGGCGTTAATTCCAATGGCGTTGCGCCGCCGATGCCGGCGTTGTTCACTAGCACGTCGATCGGGCCGGTTCGAAGAATGGTTTCGAATGCGGCGTCGCTGGACATTGCCGAAGTAACGTCCAGGGGAATGACGGTAACTCCGAGACTTTCCTGCTCGGCGGCCTTTGTTAGCGCTTGCGCTTTGCCTGTGTCACGCATGCCAGCAAATACTGTGTAACCCTGGCGAGCGAGTTCGAGGGCGGCGGCAAAACCGATTCCAGTACTCGTTCCAGTGACCACCGCGATGCCCGTTTCCTCGGTCTTCATAAGCCCTCCCTCGCCTTATGTGAAATATAATATGTTATATATCAATATCTTAACGTATTAATATTAATAGAGGTTGATGATTCAATCCAACCCCCAAGCCTCCGTATTAGACCCTGGTTTTAAGTGCGTAGCGCGCAAGTGATTTAGTGCCTGATCTGACAACTTAGGTGGCTGGTATAATGAGTCCGTTATACCCTCGATGGCTCTCTCGTATGTCCCGCTTCGTCGGCTACTGCTGCCTGGTGGTTGTCACTTTTCACGCCGTTGGTAATAACGCCGGCGGAATCGTCGTCGGGAGTTATACGGATCCCGAACGGGCAACGAAAGAGCGTGCCGCGATAGAACGAGGGCTTGATTCAGAGGTCGTCGAGGTACTCGTTGACGGCGAGCGTTATTACCGAGTGGTCATCTTTGCATCGGAGCCCCGACAATTCTTGCTCGAGGCAAGGGCCGGAAGGTATGCCGACGCATGGCTATGGTCGAGTGCAAGACCGGGGTCATTGGCAAGTCAAAACAATAGTCCGGTAACGCAACCGGAGGCCGCCGGATCTCACGACAGGTTGGATCACTTCGGGGTGGCATCGCTCAGACGAAGCGCTGGAACCTCGATGCCAGTCGACGGAAGTCGAGAAGACGCTCAGCGCTCATCGATTGTTATGCGAGAGCGGCGTGGACAAGATGCGGTAGCCGTCGCCAGATACGAGACCGTGGATATCGAAATCGACGGTGTCTTAGACGAGGCGATTTGGAGTGAAGTCAGGTCATACGACAACATGGTTGTCCTGGAACCCGACACGCTTGAGCAAGCCAGGCATCCGACTCACATGCGTTTTCTCTACACAGACCGCGGGTTATACGTCGGCGTTGTCAATTATCAACCCGCGGAAACTTTGATCGCTCGACTGTCGAGTCGTGATGTCAACATCAATCGGGACGCGTGGGGTATTGCTCTCGATACGTCGGGGGAGGGTCTGTACGGATATGTCTTCAACGTCGCCCTTGGCGGTTCCGTTATTGACGGAAAAGTTGCGCCGGAACGGTCGTTTGCGTTGGAGTGGGACGGGCCTTGGGAAGCTGCGACACACGCGCGTTCTGACGGCTGGAGTCTCGAGGCTTTTTTACCCTGGTCGATGATGACGTTGCCACGCGTCGCTAGCGATCGCGTGATGGGATTTTGGGTGAATCGAAAGGTTGCATACATTGACGAACGCTGGGGATGGCCAGCTTTACCGTTTACCGGGGCACGTTTTATGTCGGCACTCAAACCCATGGCCCTTCCGGGCGTGACGCCGAAGAAACAATTGGTGGTGTTCCCCTACGGATCGACAAGCTATGACCGTGGTCCAGGCGTGGACGAAGCCGATATCCGGACGGGGTTAGATATCTTCTGGCGACCAACTAGCGATCTTCAATTAACCGCGGCACTTTATCCCGACTTCGGGGCGGTGGAGTCGGATGATGTGGTGGTTAACTTGACCTCTCGGGAGACCTTTTTCCCTGAGAAGCGCTTATTTTTCCTCGAGGGCAACGAGAACTTCATTACATCGCCTCGGTCGCAGACGATGAGGGGAGGCGGTGGTTCGTCGGGAGGCGCTCGTGAGACGGCGACGAGCTTCAGAGGAACGCCGACAACGCTGTTGAATACACGTCGCATCGGCGGTGCACCACTTATTGATATTCCAGCGGAAGTCACCGTGCCGGGCTATGAGCGATCGAAACCGACCCAGCTTCTAGGGGCGTTGAAATTGACGGGTCAAACGGGAGCGATGCGATATGGATTGCTGAGTGCGATCGAAGATGATCCCGTGGTCTACGGTTTGCGTGACGGCGTTCGGACTGGCGTTGAGGGAGACGGCCGGAACTTTAGCGTGGCGCGGTTGATGTACGAGAGTGTAGACGAAGGGAGGCGCGCCTTCGGGTACCTGGGGACGTTGGTCGATCACCCATTACGTAAAGCCACGACGCATGGATTCGACGTTCACTTTATGAACGCTAGTGGCAAATTGAACGTAGATACCCAATTCCTGATGAGCGATGTCGAAGACTCACAAGGGTTTGGTGGGTGGGCAGATATTAACTACACGCCGAGGCGCGGACTGATGCATATGGTAGGACTCGAATACCTCGATGAAAAAATCGACATCAGTGATCTCGGTTTTCTGGAGCGATCGGACAGCATTGGCGGTCGCTACTCGCTGATGTACGTGAAATCGTCTGGCATGAAGCGATTCCGATCCTGGCGTAGCGTGTCGACGTTGACCAACTGGGTGAATGGTGACGGTCGCAACATCAAGACGGGGATATTTTCTCGTAATAGTTTGATGTTCACTAATCGCAACGAAGTTCGGATGCACCTCTATTATTTTCCTAGTCGATGGGAAGATCTTGAAAGCCGGGGAAATGGATCGTTCCAGACGCACGATCGAGTATATTGGGAGCTGGCTTTCGGCACAGACACGAGTCAAAAGTTCAGCTGGAGTGTGCAGACCGGAGGTATGCAGGAATACTTATCTGGGTGGACTCAGTTTGCAGGCGTGGGTGTTACTTTTAAGCCGGTTGATCGCTTCTCATTGGATATCGATGCCAACTACCGCAACCACCGGGGTTGGTTGTTGCATCAAGGTGATCGACGGATGGCGACGTTCGACGCAGGCAATTGGCAGCCGCGTCTCGCCATGGATATTTTCCTGACAGCCCGACAGCAGATTCGTTTGACCATGCAGTGGGCAGGTATCCTTGCCGACGAACAGGCGTTTTACCAGATCCCAATTGAGCCGGGAGAGCTTATCGAAGTCGAAAAAGATGCCGACGAGCCGATAGGTGATTTCACGATCAGTCGATTGACGGCGCAGCTTCGTTATCGTTGGCAGATCGCGCCACTATCGGACCTATTCGTTGTTTATACCCGGGGTAGCAACCTCGACAATCGGGTCGACGATGAATTTGGTAATCTGTTGACCGACGCGTTCTCGGATCCGGTGATTGATATTTTTGTCGTCAAGTTGCGATATCGATTTGGAAATTAATTGCTTATGAGGCGGTGTCTGCGCCAGGTAAGTCCGCGCCGTTAGACCACTTCTGAACGTTAACCACCTCAAGCCTGATCGATTCGACGCCAATCTCGGTATGACCATAACCCCGGTACTTTTGAGCGAACTTGCTTCGTGCAGCCGATGGCAGTGGAACGATCGTCGCAACGGCATCGATGCGGACCCACCAAAGCTTCGACCAATCTTCTTGGTAGTGGTCAACTAGAAGGGCGACTTGAGGATGCAGTTCTAGATTACGCACGCGCTTTAACGTCCCGGGCTTTTTGCGTTTACCGTCAATTGGGAGGTAAATGTGATCATTCTCGGCAACGAGGACGACGGGGACGAGGTGGGGTTGGCATCCGTCGGTCGTCGCGAATCGTGCAACGTTAGCTGAATCAATAAGCTCAACTAGCCAAGGTTCCACGTTATCTCATGGTGCGAAAGCAGTTCCGGAGTTCGTCGACAAAAATTGATGGTTGCTCAAAGGCTGCGAAGTGGCCGCCTTCTTCAAGGACGTTAAAGTACCGTAGATCCTTGAACCGATTTTCAACCCATCGTTGTGAGGCCTTAAAGATCTCTTTCGGGAAAATACTGCAGCCAGATGGAACCGTGATGTCTGCGACTGAGCCACGATTGAAACTCTCCCAGTAGATTCGGGCCGAGGATGCTCCGGACGCCGTAATCCAATAAAACATGACGTTGTCGAGCAATTCGTCTCGGGATAAAACGTTTTCTGGATGGCCCTTGCAATCTGTCCATTGATAGAACTTTTCGACGATCCATGCTGCTTGGCCCGCGGGTGAGTCGACCAGCCCATAACCTAGCGTCTGGGGCCGTGTGCTCTGTTGTTTGGAGTAACCGGAGTCCCAATCCTGGTAAAACTGTCTTGCTTGGATTGCTTTTTCTTCCAGTGCTGTCATTTCTTTCATCTGATCAGCGCTGGGAGCGGCCATAGGCATGTTGGTATGTATGCCGGCACAGTGCTCAGAGTCCTGGATCCCGATGGAGGCTGTGACCGCAGAACCCCAGTCACCACCTTGTGCGAAATAGTTTTGATATCCGAGGCGTCGCATCAGTTGACTCCAGGCATCGGCGACCTTATCGACGCCCCAGCCGGTAGATGTCGGCTTTCCTGAAAAACCAAAGCCTGGCAACGTGGGTACCACCAAATGAAACGCATCTTCAGCGCTGCCACCGTGTGCCTCCGGGTCTGAGAGAGGGCCTAGTACTTTCATAAATTCGATAATTGAACCTGGCCACCCATGCGTTAGAACGAGGGGCATTGCATTCTCAACCGGGGACTTCAGGTGCAGAAAATGAATGTCGAGTCCGTCAATTTCAGTCATGTATTGGGGAATATTGTTGAGCGCTTCCTCGGTAGATCTCCAGTTGTATTCTGTTTGCCAATAGGTACAAAGCTCCTGGACGTACTGAAGCGGAATGCCTTGGGTCCAATCGTCGACCGGTTCCGTTTCCGGCCAGCGGGTTCGGGCCAACCGATCATTGAGATCGTTCAGATCTGCGTCGTCGACATGGATTTGAAAAGTTCGTATGTCGTCCATGGGCATGTCCTAGTTGCTCGATCTCGGACGTATCAGTGGAAGTGACTCGGTGCCATGTGTCAAGTGAAACTCGCGTGGCTTGGCGTGAAAACGAAACGGAACGATTAATGTTTGATGCGCTTGCCTAGCGCTGGACCCACCCACCGCTAAATGGGAAAGCCTGTCCGCAGAAGAAGCCGCTTTCATCGCTCGCTAGAAATAATGCGAATAACGCATCCTCCTCGGGTGTGCCCAACCGACCGGCAGGGACTTGTCGTTTTAGCGATTCAACAAATGCTGGTTTTTCCATCAACTCCGGCGGGTAGTAGTCAGGATTGGCAACGTAGTTTTGGGCAATCAAATTAATTTGAATATTGCATGGTGCGACCTCGACACCGACGGACTGGACATAGCCTACTTGTGCGGCCCGGGCGGCACTGTACGCGGCCACCGTTTTTAGGCCGCGGAGCGCTGTTGCGCTACCGTAAACAACGATCTTTCCGGAACCGCGCTCTGTCATCTGGGGCAATACCGCTTGCGTAAGCCAATGCAAGGGATGAACCATCATGTCGAACGGCGTGTTCCATTCGGTCTCGCTGAGCGCCGTGACAACGGTACCGCTGTAATTGGGTGAGGCTAGATTGGCGATGAGAATATCGATTTCCCCACTGTCGTCGACAAGGGCATCGCACGATTGTTTATCACTTAATGGTTCAGTGCTTGTAATAACCGATGCGCCTTCGCGTTCGAACACTTCGACCGTGACGGGTCCCATGAAGTCGTTTGCTTGTGTCACCAGTACCCGTTTTCCTGAGAGGCGGTCACCCATTTGGAGTTTCCCATTGTTGATTTGGAGTCGTTGTCGTTGCCTAAGGCGATTGCTCGAACAGCCACAGGATGTTATCCGCGTCGACCGGCGAATTCATGTAACCTTTTGCGCCGTGAACGCGGTGCTTGCACCGTCTTGGGGGTAGGAACGGGGAGGAGATTCATGAGCGAATTTGAAAGCATCATCTACGAGGTCGACGACGGGCGGGCGAGAATCACGCTAAATCGACCGGAAAAATTGAACGCGCTGTCACTAAAACTCCAATCGGAACTCAACGAAGCGCTGTGGGAAGCAGATAATGACAACGCAGTCCATTGCGCGATCATTCGCGGTGCGGGCCGAGCATTTTCAGCTGGCTATGACCTTAGTGGGGCTGATGGCAACGTGCCTGTGTCACGTGTGCAGTCGAAAGAAAATAACTACCGCGGTGGACGTAGCGTCGATGACGATGCGTGGCAGATGGAACGGGCCCAGCGTTATCGGATGGCCATGTTTGACATGCATAAGCCGGTTATCGCGCAGGTGCATGGGTATTGTCTTGCAGGTGGGACGGATGTTGCGTTACTCACCGATATGATCATTTGTGCGGACGACGCGTTGTTCGGTTTTCCGCCCGCACGAGATCTTGGAGCACTCCCCAATAATATGTGGCTTTACAACGTAGGGCCGCAATGGGCGAAGCGACTCATGTTAACGGGCGACATGATTAGTGGTGCTGAGGCGCAACAGATTGGGTTGGTCTTAAAGGCGGTACCGAAGGAACACCTCGAGAACGAGGTCGAACAATTAGCCGACCGGTTGTGCATGATTGATCGTGATTTACTCTCCGCCAACAAACGCATCATCAACCAGGGACTCGAATTGATGGGAGCTAGAACGCTCCAACGCATGGCGGTGGAAAACGATGTGCGCGGTCACAACACGGCAGCAGCGCTCGGATGGGGCGAACGAGTCCAACGCTTAGGCCTTCGCGATGCGCTACGTGAGCGCGACGGTAAATTTGGTGATGGCCGAGTTCGTGTAAACGGTCCCGAAACGCGGGACGCCGATGGTTTCTTGACCGATGATTGAGCTGCGCTTCATCGCACCGTAGTCACATTACACGCCTGTAAAACCATGGACCTCATACAACTGCTCATTAGCGGAATTTCTCAGGGCTGCGTCTACGGTCTCATCGCGCTCGGCTTTGTTCTTATCTACAAAGCCACGGAGATGGTCAATTTTGCGCAAGGCGATCTCATGATGTTGGGTGCGTTCGTTGCGTTTGGCTTCATCAACGTTCTGGGTTGGCCGTTCCTTTGGGGCTTCTTGGCGACGCTCGTGGTGATGGGCTTGGTTGGCGTAACGCTGGAACGTTTACTGCTACGACCGATGATTGGGGAACCCCCATTTGCAGTCTTAATGCTGACCATTGGTCTAGGATTTATTTTACGTGCGGTAGCAGGCGCTATCTGGGGATACGAAGATAAAACTTTAGCGACACCATATGGGGGTGGGGTCGCCCGCTGGGGAGAGATCTCGGTCGGTTACGAAAACATTGTGGTGGTAGTGGGTACCTTGGCGTTGTGCGTCCTCGTGTTTATTTTTTTTCGAAAGACCAGGGTTGGGATCGCGATGCAGGCAGCGTCCCAAAACCAATTGGCCGCGTACTACGTCGGTATTCCGGTGAAATGGATCTTTGCGATGGTTTGGGCAATGTCTGCAATGATTTCGGCTACCGCCGGAATTCTTGTCGCACCGTTGTCGCTCATTAATCCGATCATGGGATTTATCGGTATTAAGGCATTTGCAGCGGCGATTGTGGGTGGGTTTGGTAGCCTACCTGGTGCTTTTCTGGCAGGACTTATGATCGGTATTGTCGAACAGTTTGCTAAACACAGCCTACCTCCGGGACTGGGAGGGTTTTCTGAAACGACGGCCTACGTGATTTTGTTGGTCATGCTCTTCATCCGGCCCGAAGGCATTTTCGCAACGATGCAGCGAAAGAAAGTCTAATGCGATTTGTTCTTAAGACACGTTACGCACAAGACGTTCAATTCTTTAAACACGCCGGTCAGCGTTTTTGGTACGCCCTATTAACGCTGTTTGTTTTCGTTGCGCCGTTTCTATTGGATGATTTCTATACGGGTGAACTTGCGTTGGTGTTCATTTACGCGATCGCTGGCATCGGTTTGATGATCCTGGTCGGCTACACCGGGCTGGTGAGTCTAGGTCATGCGGCCTTTTTAGCTATCGGAGCGTACGCGCACGCGTACTTCTTGACGCAAGGAGCCCCCTTTGTATTGTCTCTGATCGGCGCCACGACGGTGTGCGTGATCGTTGGCGCGATTGTGGGCATTCCGTCCTTACGCATGACGGGGATTTATTTAGCGGTCGCCACGTTGGCATTTGCCCAGATCGTCGAAAAAGTGTTGGCTCACTGGGAGTCCGTAACTGGTGGCCATCGGGGCATGGCGGTACCTGAACCCGAGCTATTTTCCTGGTCGCTGGCTGCTCCCACAGTATTTTATTTCTTAGTTTTGTTGGTGCTAATCGCTGCTTTGTTTAGTGCCCTCAATCTGCTCCGATCACCAACAGGGCGCGCCATGATTGCGATTCGTGATTCAGAAATATCGGCGCAGGCGATGGGCATTCATTTGGCGAGGGTCAAGACGACGGCGTTTGCCGTATCGGCTGGATTTACTGGTCTTGCGGGAGCGTTATTCGCGCACAAAATCGGTTATCTAGCGCCGGACGCATTTACGATACTGATCTCGATCCAACTGCTATTGATGGTGGTCGTTGGTGGCTTGGGATCGATGCATGGGGTTATTTACGGTGCAATTTTTATTGGTCTCTTGCCGCAGGGGATTGCTTTTTTACGCGAATCGCTACCGGCCGGAATCGGACAAATACCCGGATTAGAACCGGGCATTTTTGGTCTGATCTTGGTTCTGTTTCTTGTCTATGAACCCCTCGGAATTTTTGGTCGCTGGGTCAAGATCCGACTCTTTTTCAGCGAATTTCCGCTGTATCGAAAATCGACCTATAAACGCCAAAAATCCTATTTACGAACGGAACGAGTCCATTGACTTTACTGAATGCGGACAACGTTTCGGTCAGTTTCGGTGGTGTTCACGCCGTTCGCGACGTGTCTTTCGAGGTAGTTGCGGGTGAGGTTTACAGCATCATTGGGCCCAACGGCGCTGGAAAAACCACGCTATTTAATTTGGTGAGTCGTCTCTACGATGTCGATGCTGGCGCGATCACTTTTGACGGAGATGCCATCACGCATCTTGCGCCGCACCAGATCGCTGAACTCGGGATAGCGCGTACCTTTCAGAACACGGAGCTTTTTGAGCGCGAGACCGTTCTAAAGAATTTACTCATTGGGCATCACGTCCATCGGAAGACCGCGCTGTGGGAAGAGTTGCTATTTCTACCTAAAGTGCGGGCCCAGGATCTCGAATTCCGTCGGCAAGTGGAAGATGTGATCGACTTATTGGATCTGCAATCCTACCGAGAGCAAATCATCGGCAACCTTCCGTACGGCGTAAGGAAGATGGTTGAAATCGCGCGAGCACTCTGCCTTGGGCCACGATTAATTTTGCTCGATGAACCTTCTTCCGGCCTAAATCCAGAGGAAACAGAGGACCTCTCGTTTTGGATAGAGGACATTAATGAGGAATTGGGCATTACCGTTGTGATGGTTGAGCACGATATGAATTTGGTGAACCAGGTGTCTGACCGTGTTCTAGCGCTCACCGACGGCGCAGTCATTGCGGTGGGCACGCCAGTCGAGATTCAGAACCACCCCGACGTCTTGCGGGCATACCTGGGGGATTAAAGTGGCGTTGCTCGTACTACGGAATATCGAGACCTATTACGGACCCATCATGGCGATCCGAGGGGTGTCCCTGGATGTGGAATCGGGGACCATCGTGACCATTCTCGGCGCCAACGGCGCGGGTAAAACTACGGTACTGAAAACGATTAGTGGCGCGATGGACCCTCAGAAGGGAAGCGTCGTCTTTGCCGACGAAAACATAACGTCATGGGACCCGGACAGGGTCGCGAGGTTAGGCGTAGGACATGTACCGGAAGGACGTGAGGTGTTTCCATTTTTATCGGTCGAAGAAAATTTGCGAATGGGGGCCTTTACCAGACGAGATGGACAAAGCCCTATTCGTCGCGATCTCGACCTTGTCTACGATTATTTTCCTACGCTAGGCGACAATAAGAGTTTGGCCGCTGGCTACTTATCTGGCGGTCAACAGCAAATGCTTGCGATAGGTCGCGCGCTGATGTTGCGACCAAGGCTTATGCTACTGGATGAACCGTCGCTTGGATTGGCGCCAATGTTGGTTAAAGAAATTGCCGATATCGTGGTCCGGTTGAACAAAGAGCAGGGGGTTACCATGCTCCTAGTCGAACAAAACGCGCGGGTGGCGCTTGAAATTTCGGATTATGGCTATGTCATGGAAGTCGGAAGGATTGTGATGGAGGATACCTGCGAGCGTCTATCCGCGGCGACCGATATCCAAGAATTCTATCTGGGTATGAAGGACCAGGGGGTGCGCGGGCGCCGGCGATGGAAGCAGCGAAAAACTTGGCGATGACTGACCAACAGACCACGATTGACGACTGTACGACCGTTCCGCAGTTGTTCTGGAAGCGTGTTACCGAGAGCGCAACGAAAACGGTGATCCGAGAAAAAGACTTCGGCATATGGAATGAGTACAGCTGGCACGAGTATGGGGATGTGGCAAGGCTAGTGGGTTTAGGATTGCTGTCTCTGGGTATGCGACGGGGCGACGTGTGTTCAATCGCTTCGGAAGTCAATAAAGAATGGATGTTTGCGGATCTCGGCATCATTTGTGCCGGAGGAGTGACCAACGGTGTATACCCGACGGACGCGTCAAATCAAGTCGAATATCTCATCACCGATAGCGCGACGCGGTTCTATTTTGCGGAAGACGAGGAACAGTTAGACAAAGTTCTTGAGATCCGTGAGAGCACGCCGTCGCTTGAAAAGGTGTTCATTTTTGATATGGAAGGTCTTCGGCAATTGGACGATCCGATGTGTCTGTCGTTCGAGCAACTGCTCGAGCTAGGTCGTGACTATGCGCGAGCGAATCCGGACCGATGGCGCGCTGAAATTGAGGCCGCAAATCCAGACGATTTGATGGTCCTAACTTACACGTCGGGGACAACCGGACCGCCCAAAGGCGCCATGATCACGCAGCAGAACATGATGTTCATGATGCAATGTTTGCAAGGTTGTTACGGCATCCATTCCGACGACGAACAACTCGGATTTTTGCCGCTAGCTCATGTCGCGGGCCGTATGTTCTATACATTTTCACTGATCGAATCGCGCGCGGTGATCAACCTCGTTGAGAGTCCCGAGACGGTGGTTCGGGATTTGCAGGAAGTTGAACCAACGATCCATTTTGCGGTCCCCAGGGTTTGGGAAAAGCAGTTTTCGACCGTGGCGATAAAGTTAAAAGAGGCCACCTGGCTCGGTCGCGCAGCCTACGAGATAGGACTAAAGATAGGGCAAAAGCGAGCGGCGTACTTGAAAACGTTGACCCGTGTACCGCTTCATCTGAAATGCGCGTTCTTCCTTTTCGATAACCTAGTTTTTCGGAATATCCGACGAGCACTTGGCATCGATAAATGCCGCTGGCTCTCCACAGCGGCCGCTCCAATCGCTCCGGATTTAATCGACTGGTATTGGTCGATTGGTAAGCCGATGTACGAGGTATACGGCCAAACCGAATGCACAGGCATCGCGACCGCCAATCTAGTTGATGATTTCCGAATAGGGAGTGTTGGGAAGGCCGTTGACGATGTCGACGTTGTGCTTTCCGATGACAATGAAATCCTCATTCGAAGTCCCGGGGTTATCAAGGGTTATTGGAACAAAGCAGAAAAAACAGCTGAGACGATTCGACAAGGTTGGCTTCACACGGGTGACGTGGGCCGAATAGATGAGGATGGCTTCATCTACATTATCGATCGCATGAAAGACATTATTATTACGGCCGGGGGCAAGAACATCACGCCTAGCGAGATCGAGAACCAGCTCAAGTTTTCGCCATACGTTACCGACGCCGTCGTAGTAGGAGATAAACGCCCATACTTGACCTGCTTGGTCATGATTGATGACGAAAATGTGACCAAGTACGCGCAAGATCACGATGTGCCGTTCACCAACTATACGAGCCTGTGTCATACGCAAGAGGTTCAGGACCTGGTGCATGATGAGATTGAAAAGGTGAACGCGAAATTTGCGCGGGTCGAAACGATCAAGAAGTTTCGATTGATTGATCAGTTATTAGATGCAGAGGATGACGAGCTGACGCCGACGCAAAAGCTCAAGCGAAAAGTGGTCAATGAGAAATATGCGGAGCTTATTGATGGCATGTACCAAGGGGGTTGAGGATGAGTAGGTTGTTATTGCCGATTTCATGGCTAGGTTTGGCGTTGTTGACGGGCTGTGGAGACAGCGATTCGTCGGGCCAATCGGATTCACCACGCGTTAACGGCGTGACGGATTCCGAGATTGTGATTGGCGCGCATACGGATCTGACGGGTCCTATCGCAATATGGGGCACCGGGATCGCGAACGGTGCGCGGATGCGATTTGACGAGGCGAACGATGCGGGAGGCATACATGGGCGCCAGATTCGATACATCTTAGAAGATGTTCAATATCAGGTACCTCGTGCGGTCTCGGCGGCCAACAAGCTGATCAACAAAGACAAGATTCTTGCGATGGTGATGGCGATTGGTACGCCGACCAACAATGCTGTCATGGTTCAACAATTCAAAGACGGGGTGCCGAACTTGTTTCCGGTGACGGGTGCGAGATCGATGGTGGAGCCGTTTCAGAAACTGATGTTTTCGCAGATGGGCGTGTACTACGAGGAAATGCGTGCGGCTGTTCGGTACTTTATAGAAGAGAAGGGGGCGACAACGCCGTGCGTCATTTATCAGGATACCGATTATGGTCAGGAAGTCCTTGACGGGGTAGAGGATCAAGCCACGCAGATGGGGATCGAGATTGCTGCACAATCGGCGCATCAACCGACTGAGAGTGAATTCACAGCAGCCATTATTCGTATGCGAGAGGCGAGTTGTGATTTGGTTCTCATGGGGACGGTACATCGGGACACCGTTCTGGTTTTGGAAGCTGCCCGTAAAGCAGGTTGGTCGGACGTAGCTTGGGTTGGCAATGAGGCAGCCTACGGGCAGGTTATCGCTGATCAAGAGAGCGGTTCGGGCGAAGGCTACTATGCATTTGTACCCATGGCGCTTCGTTATGCCGACGAAGAGTTATCACCGCCCTTACGCGATTGGTTCAACCGGTATAAAGACCGTTACGACGTGTACCCGGGGCTTCCGGCAATGATTGGATACCGAGGTGCCGATCTCACCGTGCGCGCGTTTGAAATTGCGGGCCGCGAATTAAATCGGGACAGTCTCATCGCTGCGCTTGAATCGATCGATGAATACGAAGATTTGTTCGGCTACCGTTTGCAATACGGACCCGATGACCACAAAGGCGTGGGTTCCTCTCTACTATCGCAAGTGCAAAACGGTCGCTGGGTTACGGTAGGTAAATCGATCTCGTATTGAGGTCGATTCTGCCGAGTGGCTTGGGTTCAAAGAAAGCGCGTATAACCGTCCAAACGTCTTGATATGCCGTCACGTTCTTCGGGCGGTAGCCACAGGATGATGCGTTCGACATCCATGTCTTTGAATTGGTTAATCAATACCGCGTCGGGCCGAGGCGCAAATACGTTGATGCTGATCGACTCCGGATCCCTGTCGGCCTCGCGAGCGAGTTCGTGCAACCGAACAATGCCACTGAGAACGTTCTCAGGATCGCGAGCTCGTGGTAGCCAACCGTCACAGTGCTTGATGACGCGCCGAAGGGTGTGATCTGTTTCGCCGCCTAAAACGATGGGTGGGTGGGGCCGTTGAATGGGCTTGGGCCACGACCAGATAGGATCGAAGCGGATATGTTCACCGCTGAAAGACGCTTCTTCACGAGTCCAGATGGCTTTTAACGCGCTTATTTGTTCTTCTAGTTTTTGAAAGCGACGTGACCAGTCGACGCCGTGATGTTCGGCTTCTTCACGATTCCAACCTCCGCCGACACCGAGGATCGCTCGACCCTGGGATAGCACATCGAGTGTGGCAACGGTTTTTGCTGTGGTGATGGTGTCGCGTTCGATCAACAGGGATATGCCGGTGGCAAGACGAATGCGTTCCGTCACGGTCGCGGCTGCTGCTAATGCAACAAAGGGATCGAGCGTGTGTGCATATTCCTTAGGAAGTTCGGCACCGCTGGCATACGGGGTTTTTCGACTTGCGGGTATATGCGTGTGTTCAGGCAGCCAGAGCGATTCGAAGCCGCGTTGTTCTATGTCTTGAGCCACGTCAACGACGCTGTGGCCGTATTCCGTCGCAAAATAAAAAATACCAATGGCCGTCACGTTTGTCTCTGAGGTGGTTTTTTCCACGAGACTACCAGAGGTAGATGAGGCATGGTTCGCTCAACGCTTGAACGATTTAGGTCATCACAAGCACCCATGCGGCATCCACCGATGCATGTTTCATTTTTGGATCCTGAATTCCAGGCCAACCCCTTTGCAGCCTACCGGTGGCTTCGACAGCACGCGCCGGTTTACTGGGATGCGGAGGCGCCGGCTTGGTCTGACGAGAAGGGGGTCTGGGGAGTTACTAGTTATGACCATATCCGCACGGTGTCGCTGGATCAGCTAACTTATACATCGACGCAAGGTTCACGCATTGACGCTCCGCCGGTTCCCTCGATGATTAACCGTGACGAACCGGAACACCAGTTACGTCGAGGCATCATTCGAAAACGGTTCACTCCCCAATCTGTGCGTGCGCTCGAACCTTTTATTCGTGAAGCGGCTCGAACATTGATATCGAGTGCGGGGGCGGAATTTGATTTCGTTGAAGCGATTGCTAAGCCGCTCCCGATGATGGTCATCGGCCAGTTGCTTGGCGTCCCAGAAGCTGACTACGGAAAATTACTCGATTGGTCCGATTTGATTGCCACTGGAATGTCGAATCGAACCGCGAGTTTCGAGATCGAGGTGCGCGAGGCGGTCGACCAGTTTGATGACTACATCAGCGAATGGTACCGGCGTCGCCTGGCGGAGCCTGGTAACGATCTGCTATCGGCATTGGTGGTGGCGCGGCAGTCCGGACTGCTCATGGAACACAAAGATTTTCTACACGAAGCGTTGTTGCTGTTGGTGGGTGGGGATGAAACTACTCGGCACGTCGCGAGTGGCGGACTTGATGCTTTGCTTACGAATCCGGACAGCATGTTGCGACTGCGCCGGGATCTCGGATTGTTGGACTCCACGATCGAAGAAATGTTGAGATGGGTATGCCCCGTAAAAAATATTAAGCGAACGGCAACGCGTGACGTGACTTTGGGTGATTGCGTTGTTCGAACCGGCGATAAGCTGTTGCTTCTCTATGAGTCCGGCAACCGTGATGAGTCTGTTTTCGTTAATCCGGACCTCTTTGATATTGAGCGGTCTCCAAACCATCACCTCTCGTTTGGCGGCTTCGGTCGACACTACTGTCTTGGAGCGAATCTGGCGCGATTAGAGTTAAGCCTCTTATTCGAAGAATTACTAAAAGCAACAACGGTAATCGACCGCGGAAGCGAATTGCCAAGGACGCGTTGGGGTACATTTGTCCTCGGGCTGGAGTCACTTCCGATACGCGTGACGAGTTGATGACGAACGGTACGACAACAAACGCCGTTATAGGGGAGGGTACTTTTCCAATAACGCTTCGTTGGGTTCGGTGCCCCAGCCAGGTCGATCAGGAACCTCGACGTGGCCGTCGTTAATACTCGGTGCGTGTGTGAAGATTTCGATGTCACCGGCGAAACGATCGATATCAGTTTCCATGATCTTTAGGTTCGGGACCGCGGCACAGAAGTGGACGTTCATCATTGTTGCTAAGTGCCCGTAGTAATTGTGTGGGGCGATGTTGACCTGATAGGCGTCCGCGGCGGCTGCAATTTTGAGCGATTGCCAGATCCCAATCCAAACGGCGTCGATAATGGCGACATCCAACGCCTCTTGTTGAAAATACGGCAGAAATTCCACTAAACCGGTGAGCGATTCACAACCACTAATGGTGAACGGACTATGTTGACGGATTGTCGCCAACGCACCAGCGTGGGGTGTATCGATCTCAATCCAAAATAGATCGTGATCGCGTAAGGCGCGAAGTAGGGTCAGGTAGCCTTCAGTTCGGGCGTTAAAATTGAGATCCAGCAAGATGTCCATCTCTTGGCCAGCGCCCTCTCTGAAGGCGTGTAGGTAGTCCTGTAACCCCTGAATAACATTCCGTCTTGGCGTCCTTTCCGGTTCGGACGGTCCGCCAAAACCTGGAGACCAACCGGCCAACCCGTTCGCTGTTTCTCGAAAAATATTGGTCTTCAGCGCGGTGAATCCGCGATCTGCGACCTCCGATCCGAGCGCACGAACATCGTCAAGGGTTGCCACGGCTGGAGGGTAGATTTCCGGTCTGGCGATACGCCAGGTTCCGCAATGAGACCAATACACTCGCACCCGATCTCGTATTTTCCCCCCCAGCAACTCGTAACAGGGAATCCCTAGTTCTTTTGCCTTGAGATCGAGGATGGCGTTCTCGATGGCTCCGATGGCTCGCGGTAGGACGCCGACCAAGGATTGTCGGGATGCGGCTGCTAGTCGGGCGTAGATGGCCTCGTGGTTTTTGGCATCGTGGCCTATGACGAGATGCCCCAGTTGTTCGATGGCGGTGGTGACGCCGACAGACCGAAAACCATCGTCGTATTCACTCCAGCCGACGGCCCCGTCGACGGTTTCGATGCGAACGAAGTGGTAGTTTCGCCAACCGGCATTGCAATGACGCGTTTCAACGGTTTCGATTTGCATGGTGAGTCGACTGCCTTGAGTCGTTATCGCTGTGGAGATAGATGAGCCTAAACGATGTCACGCTGGAATGGGTGCACAACGGACTAAGAAAACTCGGATGGGCGTAATAATGATTGCTGAATACCTCGGATTGTGGGTTCTTTTTCCTTGTTAGAATCGGCAGTTCTTTGTGCGACGTAGAACGGATATGCCAACACAACGACTCCTGATCGCGAATCGTGGAGAAATTGCGATACGGATTGCCCGTGCGTCCGCTGATCTCGGGATTGCCACCGTAGCTGTGTTTTCTGAGGATGACGAGCAAAGTCTGCATACTCGAATCGCGGACGAATCGTTGTCCCTCGACGGGACTGGTGCCGGTGCCTATCTGGATATTGAGTCAATTGTTGCGACGGCTGAAACGAATGGCTGTGACGCGATTCATCCGGGTTACGGGTTTCTCTCGGAGCGGGCCGAGTTTGCTGCGGCCTGTGTTGAACGCGGCATAACGTTTGTCGGGCCTAACGAATACCACCTATCGCTATTTGGTGATAAAGCACGCGCTCGCGCGGCGGCCATCGCTGCCGATGTCCCTGTTTTACGGGGTTACGACCGAGCAGTGTCCTTGAAAGAAGCCTCCGATTTTCTTGAAGCGCTCGGTTCTGACGGATCGATGATTATCAAGGCAATTGCGGGTGGTGGTGGTAGGGGAACGCGCACGGTTCGCTCGCTCGACGAACTTGAGGAGGCGTATGCGCGCTGCCAATCGGAAGCGCTGGCAGCCTTTGGACTGGCTGATGTGTACGTTGAAGAGTTTCTGGAGCAGGCACGCCACATCGAAGTGCAAATTCTAGGTGATCTGCACGGCGGTGTGGCCCACCTTGGTGAACGCGAATGTAGTGTGCAGCGACGAAACCAGAAAGTCGTGGAGCTGGCTCCAGCCGCCGGATTGTCCGATTCGGTGCGTACCCAATTGATTGACGCTGCCGTACGGTTTGCGTCCAAAGAGGGATACACGAATTTGGGGACGTTTGAGTTCTTGATCGACACATCGAATCGAGATTTACCGTTTGTCTTCATCGAGGCCAATGCACGATTACAGGTTGAACATACCGTGACCGAAGAGGTCACTGGTGTTGACTTAGTTCAATCACAAATACGGCTCGCCGACGGCGCTACGCTAGCCGAACTGGGGTTGGATTCGCCGCATATTGCTGTCCCGCGGGGGTATGCCATTCAGGCTCGGGTCAACATGGAAACTATCACCGCGGACGGATCAGTGAGACCTAATACGGGCACGCTGAATGTTTACGAAGCGCCGAATGGGCCGGGTGTCCGCACCGATGGCTTCGGCTACGCCGGCTACAAAACGAGTACTGCATTTGATTCGTTGTTGGCGAAAGTCATCGTGCATTCGGGTAGCACGGAATTCTCGGCTGCGATTGCGCGTATGCGTCGGGCCTTGTCCGAATTCCGTGTTAGCGGCGTGGAGACCAACATTCCTTTTTTGTTGAATGTAATAGCCCACGATGACTTTGCGGAAAGTCGGGTCGATACGCGTTGGGTTGATAACAATGTCGCAGAGCTTGCCGCAGAACCGGTGAATTCACGGATTCGTTTCGTGGAGTCGGATACCTCGGATCATGGAAATGAGGCTGGCGGATTCGCAGGCGCACGGGTTGATACGAGTGATCCTCTCGCGCTTTTTGATCACGATGCAAAAGTTAAATCGGAACAGGCGGGCGCGGCGATCACGCACGAAGAGGAGGTGATTACGGGACCCGATGGCTCGGTTGGGATGAGCTCGCCCATTCAAGGAACCATCGTTTCGATTGACGTAAAGCAAGACGAGGAGGTGAGGTCTGGACAACAAGTGGCCGTCGTCGAGGCTATGAAAATGGAGCATGTGATTCGATCGGAGATTGATGGCATCGTTCGCGAGGTCACCATGTCAGCCGGTGACGTTGTGCGTGACGGATACCCGATTGTATTTATTGAAGAGGCTGAAGTTGATGTCGATTACATTACCGAAAACGAGGAGTTGGATCCCGATTACATTCGGCCGGACCTAGCAGAAAATTATCGACGTCACGCATTTACCTTGGATGAAAATCGACCTGACGCAGTGGAGAAACGTTACGGACGGGGTTACCGAATGCCTCGCGAGAATATTGCTCAATTGATGGATGATGGTTCGTTCAAAGAGTACTGGCCCCTTATCGTTGCGCGCCAGCACAAACGCTTTGACATGGAAACGTTACGCAAAAACACCCCGGCTGATGGCCTTCTCGCCGGCATTGGTACGATTAATGCGGATCTATTCGATGATGTCGACGCCAGGGCCATGCTCGTGCATTACGACTACACCGTGCTGGCTGGAACGCAAGGCGGTCGAAACCACTACAAGCAGGATCGAATGTTTGAATTAGCGAATCGATTCAGGATCCCGCTGGTACTCTTTGGTGAGGGTGGTGGTGGTCGACCGGGAGACGACGGAACGGGACCGGGCGTCGCGTTTGATACCCATACGTTCACGCAGTTTTCGAAGTTATCCGGGCTCGTGCCGATGATTGCAGTGATCAACGGACGTACGTTCGCTGGTAACACGGCGTTGGTTGCCTGTTGTGACGTGATCATTGCCACTGAACGAACGACGGTGGCTATGGGTGGCCCGGCGATGATTGAAGGTGGCGGACTCGGTATCTATACGCCGGAAGAAGTCGGGCCAATGTCTTTTCAGGTCCCGAACGGCGTGGTCGATATCCTCGCCAAGGATGAGGAAGACGCGGTCGAGATTGCCAAGAAGTACCTTTCGTATTTTCAGGGTCGAATCAAAGAATGGGAAGCCCATGACCAACGTCCATTACGCCATGCGATTCCTGAGAACAGACTCCGGTTGTATGACATGCGGGAGATTATTCATACCATTGCTGATAAAGATTCTGTGCTCGAAATTCGTGAAAAGTTTGGGATCGGGGTCATTACTTCGTTCATACGCGTGGAAGGCCACCCCATGGGGGTCATTGCAAATAATCCTCACCATCTGGCTGGGGCGATTGATTCGGATGGTGCCGATAAGGGCGCGCGATTTATCCAATTATGTGATGCATTCGATATCCCAGTGCTCTCGTTGATGGACTGTCCTGGAATGATGGTAGGTCCGGATGTGGAAGCCACGGCGCTGGTTCGTCATTGTGTTCGCATGTTCAACGCGGGAGCAAACCTGACGACGCCGCTCTTTGGTGTGGTCGTTCGGAAGGCCTATGGCTTAGGTGTGCAAGCCATGTGCGGAGCCAGCTCACTGGTTGGATTTTTTACGGTGGCATGGCCAACGGCTGAATTTGCGGGCATGAATATTGAGGGATCGGTCAAGTTGGGTTATCGCAAAGAACTTGCCGCTATTGACGATGCGGACGAGCGACGCACGGAATTTGAACGTCGTGTGGCAGGGGCATACGAAGGAGCGAAGGCGGTCAATGCTGGGACAGGGGGTGGTTTGGACGACGTGATCGATCCGAGCGACACGCGCGAGTGGATTGCCAGCAGTTTGATGCGGTTGCCGCCGGTGCAGCCGAGAACCGAAAAAAAATACCCTTACATCGACACGTGGTAGTTATTCGGGCGCGTTAAATCAGTTCCATGATTTAAGTTCAGGGAGCACTGTTTCGGCGTATAAGCGCATGCTCGCTTCAGCGTCTTCGTATGCAATGCCTCCATAGCGAAAGCAAGCTGCTTCTTCGAATGGGCCGATGACATCGAAGCGTTCCCGGTACTTGTCTAACATCTGATCAGGCGTCCCGTACGCATTGGCGGCGAGGAAACCGTCGACGTATTTGTCGAACCCGATTTCGCGTAATTTCGCGGCTTGTTTGCCGTAGCCCTCGTATCCACCCATGGTCTCGAATTGGTCTCCCATTAATTCATAATGCTCTAAGAGACTCTGAAGGTAAGTGGCCATGCACTGTTCCGCGACATCGCGTGCGTGGTTTGGATCGGCGTGGCAGAAGGTAAAGTCAGCAGTCATGGTTGGTGGCGCCGGTTTTCCGTGGTAATGCTCGTAACGATCGCGGTAGCGTTCGATGCTAGGAAGGCGACGCTCCCAATGAGCCTCGGAAAACATGATCATGCGGCCGCCGACCCGTGCACAGGCTTCGATTGAATCCGTTGAATTCGCAACAGCATAAATGCGATCGTCAAACGAACGTTCCGGCCGGGGTCGAATTTCGGTTCGCGGTTGAGGATAGAAAGGACCTTGTCCTTCGATAAAACCAGTTTTGAGAGCGTCCACGATCATCATCGATGATTCATCGAAGCGATCGCGCGATGTATCCATGTCGATACCCGCAAATGGTTCAAATTCACGACGAGAGAGTCCGCGGCCCATTCCGAAACGGACGCGTCCCCCGGACACGGTATCTAGCAGCGCTACTTTTTCCGCGACGCGAAGGGGTTCGTTCCACGGCAGAATTACTGCCGCGGTACCTAGTTTAATGTCGGTTGTCCGTCCGGCAACGAATGCGAGTAGTTCGAGATTGTCTGGACAAAATGAATAGTCGAAGAAATGGTGCTCGGTTGGCCAGACTGAATCGAACCCAAGCTGTTCCGCTAATTCGGCGAGGTACAGCTCTTGTTCATAGACGGTGCCGTCGGTGACACTTGCGTCCCAGCCGTACGACGAAAAAATGAGCTGAAGACCTACGTCCATGAGCCCTCCCGTTTCTGTTCGATATCGCGTTAACGAATGGATGTTGTAATGAGCCTATCAGAGAGCGGTTATGTATTGGCACCAGTCTTGAATTTGCGCACACTGATGTGACTCCAGGGATGATCGTCGTCGAGGGCTAACGGCTTGCTTTCAAATAGACAACAGTTCGATTACGCCGTTGGCGATATGGGTATCAATCTCTACTTCATGTCGGCGATGACCTATTTATTGTTTTTCTATACCGATGTGTACGGACTGTCTGCTGAAGTTGCGGCTGGAGTTTTTCTTTTTGCGCGTGTCATCGATGCAATTACCGATCCCATCATGGGTTTTCTTGCAGACCGTACACGAACTCGATGGGGTAAGTTTCGCCCATACGTTTTGTTTGGCGCGGTCCCATTGGCTGTTATCGCGGTTGCGACATTCACCGTGCCGGGGTTTGACAAGCTGGGGCAGATCATTTGGGCGTACGCGACGTACACGCTATTCGGCATCATTTATACCGTGGTAACGATTCCTTATGCCGCCCTTAGTGCGGTAATAAGCAATGACTATCAAGAGCGATCAAGGTTTACCTCGGTCCGGATGATGCTTGCGCTTGCGGGTGGGGCGATCGTTAGCGTCGGCATGCTGCCGTTAGTCGACATGTTCGGTGGCGACGAAGCTGGCTTTCAATTGACCATGATTGTGTTCGGCGTCATCGCGACGTTTCTTTTGTGGCTGACATTTCGCGGTACCGAGGAAACGATGCCTTCGCTTGATGCTGGCGATAAAGTTAACTTCCGAGACAGTGTGCGGGTCGTCGTCACCAATTCACCTTTGTGGATCACTATCGCGCTTTTTTGTTTGGGCATGCTTGCGTTCACATTTCGTTTCACGACGGTACCCTATTACTTCAAATACAGCATGGGACGTGAAGACCTTATTTGGTTGTATATGCTGGTCACGCTTGCCGTGATGTTCCCAGGCCTATTGGCGGTACCCTGGCTTTCCCGAAAATACGGAAAAGCGGGCGCGGTGCGGCTAGGGGCGCTGATCGCCATGGTTGGTGCAGTTGGTTTTTACTTCACCCCTGCGACAGATGTTTGGCTAGTCTTTGTTTGGGGATCTGTATTGGCCATCGGTGGTGCGCCCATCATGGTCCTTGGCTGGGCGATGCTTGCCGACACCGTTGAACACGGGGAAGTACGAACGGGAATTCGTGCTGAGGGCGTAGTCTTTTCGACTGCTAGTTTTTTTCAGAAGATGGCCAAAGCGATTGCGGGATCGGGGATCGCAGCGATGCTTGCTTGGTTTGGTTTCGTCGCCAATCAAGAGCAATCGCAAGAAACCATTGCGGGATTACTCTTTATGATCGCTGTTTGTCCCTTGTTATTTAATGTGCTGCTGTTTTTGGTTTCCTTAGCACACCGTCTTGACCGGACGCGTCATGCTGCGATCGTTCGCGATTTAACGGAACGCTCTATCAAACCAACGCATGGATAGGGCGGGATCAGGGCTCATCTAACTCGACACAGCGACTTGATATCCAGCACGCGACGTCAAGCGTTCAAAATAGCTGCGTGCGCTTGGGTGATCGTTTTCCAGAACGTTAAAACGATCGGCGAGCATTAACGTGTAGCCCATCATAATGTCGGCCGCCGTAAATGTGTCACCGATAAGAAACTCGGTTGTACTCACCGTCTCGTTTACCGCATCAAGACAGCTGAGGGCTCGGGCGCGCGCATCCTCGACAACGGCTGGGATCCGCTCGGCTTCTGGTTTCATCACCGTGTGGTGCGCGATGTCGCCGAGCGGACGAGCAAATGTGGCTTCCGCAAACCAGCACCACTGTAGATAGAGTGCGCTAGCAGTAGATCCAGGCGTAGGCATGAGTCGACCTGCGCCGTAACGATCCAGTACGTATTGAAGCATGGCCCCGGACTCAAACATCGTGAAGTCTTGGTCGTCCATTGCTGGGACTTTTCCAGTCGGAGATTTAGCGCGCCACTCCGGCGATTGCCGAAACGTGAGGGAAAAATCAATGCTCTCAATTTCGTACGGGATCTCAAGTTCCTCGCAGAGCCATATGACGCGAACCGAGCGCGTTCCCTGGACGTGGTAAATCTTCACGTTCCCCACCCGCATTGAAAAGGGAAGCCAGTGTAATCGAAGTCTGGGGGTTCGTCGTATCACCGGACCTAGTGTCTGGTCTTTTTGGGTTGGCTAAGGCAGGCTCACCGGGTGGCAAAACCGGAGGGAAAGGCGCTTGGGCACGGTGGTTGAAGAAGACAATCATTACGGCTTTCGGTTATCCGACGAGCTGATCCTTCTCAGGGATCAGATTCGGCGATTCATGCGCGAAGAAGTAAAGCCGATAGAAGACACCCTCCCACACGATGCCATTGGTTGTGGTAAGGAAGATCGGGTTCGCCTGCGCACGATGGCGGAAGAGATGGGACTGACGCGCCTTACCGTTCCAGAGGAATATGGTGGAAACCCGGTCAGCGCGATGGCACGGGTGGTAATTGCCGAAGAGTCGTCGAAGTGTCGCCTCGGGGGATACGCGCCCGCGTTGGGTGCGTTTGGCGGTGGTCCTCCTAACATTATTTGGGGCGGAACACCTGAACAAATAGAGCGCTATGGAATTCCATGCGTCGAGGGGAAGAAGCGCGCCTTCGTCGCCATTACTGAACCGACCGGGGGGTCGGATCCACGGAACAACATTTCGACCCGTGCCGAAAAAGATGGGGATGAGTGGGTTCTTAACGGGCGCAAAATGTGGATCACCGGTGCTGAGGGAGCGGACTTCGGCATCCTGTTTGCGCGCACACGCGATGGGACCGCTGACGCACCGCCTGAAATCACGGCGTTCATCGTAGAGCCGACGTTCCCGGGAATATATTTTAATGAAATCAAGGTAATACGAGCATTATCTCCATATGAGATTGTTTTAGAGAACTGCCGGGTCCCGACGGAGAATGTGCTCGGATCCGTCGGTCAAGGTTTTGGCGTGGCACAGAGTTGGTTGGTGGACGCTCGGATACCATACGCTGCCGGTTGTATTGGGATGGCGCAAGAAGCGCTCGATATGGCGTGTGGTTGGGTAAAACAGCGACCCACGAGGGACGGTATGTTGGCTGACAAGCAAGCGATTCAGTGGATGATCGCGGATTCGGAAGTTGAATTAAGGGCCGCTCGCATGCTCGTCTACGACGCGGCGTCGAAGGTAGATGCGGGACAGTCAGCCAAGGTCGATGCCTCGATTTGCAAACTCTATGGGACAGAAACAGCCGGACGCGTGGTCGATCGCGCCATACAAATGTTTGGGGGTATGGGCGTTGCCGAAGAGATGCCGCTGGAGCGGTGGTATCGCGAACTTCGGGTTAAGCGTATTGGAGAAGGACCCTCTGAAGTGCACCGCATGGTGATCGCGCGCGATAAATTAAGGAATACGAGCGGGGGCGTGTATTTTAGTTAGCGCCTAACCGGCCGGCGTGCCGTGACGACTTCAGTGTTGAGCCCCAACCAGTGCATGCGCCCAATGTAACGAGCGTGTTCGACCTTGAGACAACGATCCATGATGACGTCAAGGCCAGCATCCGCAGCAATGGCGGCCCCTTCATCACTGATCACACCAAACTGAAGCCATAGCGCCTTGGCTCCGACGGCAACGGCTTCTTTTGCGATAGCAGGTACGGCGGCGGGATCTCGGAACACGTTGACGATGTCAACGGTATCGCCCACGGCGGTCAGCGAGTTAAAACTCTCCTCGCCAAGGACTTCTTCCTCTCGAGGATTAACCGGGATGATTTGGTATCCATGACGTTGTGCGTAATAGCCGACAAAGTGACTAGCGCGTAGGGTATTGGCCGACAGCCCGACAATTGCAATCGACCTGCCCGTGTGCAGGACGCGCTGTATCGTGGCCGGGTCTTGATATTTAGTTGCTTCGGGCAAAGGCCTGCTCCAGATCCCATTGAAGATCTTCGACATCCTCAATACCGACGGAGAGACGGACCGTCCCAGGGGCGATACCGGCGGCTTGCAGTTCGTCGTCGCTGAGTTGCCGATGGGTGGTACTGGCCGGATGGATGATCAGGCTTTTTGCATCTCCAACGTTGGCGAGGTGCGAAAATAGCTGTACGTTGCGGATGAAATTCTGACCGGCGCTGCGACCCCCATGAAGTTCAAAGCAGAAGACGGCACCGGCACCTTTAGGAAGATACTTCTCTAAGAGGCCTGCGTTTTCTCGGTAGTGTATCGCCGGGTGACTGACGCTGACGACGTCGGATCGGGCTTCCAACCATGTCGCAATCTCGAGAGCGTTCGACACATGCCGATCCATCCTTAACGGCAGAGTTTCCATACCCTGTAGGAAAAGGAAGGCGTTGAAAGGGCTCATGCAACCGCCTAGATCGCGCAGTGTTTCGGAACGTAATTTCATGAGAAAGCCATACATACCAAATGTTTCATGGAACGAGAGCCCGTGGTAGGCGTCGGAAGGTTCCGCAATGACAGCAAACTTGCCGTTGGACCAATCGAAGTCGCCCGAATCGATCACCACCCCGCCAATGCTAGTCCCATGGCCGCCGAGGAACTTCGTGGCTGAGTGAATAACGATATCGGCCCCCCACTCGATGGGCCGGCATAAGTATGGTGTGGCAAACGTGTTGTCCATCACTAGCGGTATCGAGTGATCGTGCGCGACTTTGGCAATCTGCTCAATGTCCATGACGTTGCCGCCGGGATTGCCGATCGTTTCACCAAAGAACAGACGCGTTCGTTCGGTCGTAGCTTGATGCCATTCATTGGGATCGTCGGGATCGACGAATGTTAGTTCGACGGACAATTTTTTGAACAGATGTTTGAGCTGAGTAATCGATCCACCGTAGAGTGCGCGCGATGCAACGACATGATCACCCGCGGAGAGCAATGTAAAAAAAGTAGACGATTGCGCGGCGAGTCCGCTGGCAAAGGCAACGGCGCCAGCGCCCACTTCCAGATTAGCAATCCTTTCTTCGAACGCGGCGACCGTCGGATTCATGATCCGCGAGTAGGTGTTGCCGTATTCCTGCAGGTTAAAGTACGCGGCTGCCGATTCGGGATCTTCAAAAACATAACTACTCGTTTGAAAAATCGGCACCGCCCGTGCACCGGTTTCGGGCTCGGGTCGAGCTCCTGCATGCAACGCTCGTGTCTGAAAACCAAATTGCCGTTCGGGTAACTCCATCATGCCGGCAACATGACGTTCCTGCATGGCTGTGTCAATTCGATCGGGATGGCTGGAAATAGTTGGGTGCTATGATGAGACGATGCGGCAACCACCCGTCGACTACATCGAGCGTACGCGTGAGCAATACGCTTCGCTCGGATATCCACCGTACCAATGGGTGCGTAACCAAGAGCCGTCGACGCTAGTGATCCCGACCAAGCCGATGCACGAGTGGCGAGTGGGGCTGATCGCGTCGGGAGGTATATACGTTGCAGGACAGATCGCCTTTCATTTTCGCGATGATATTAGCTATCGAGAAATTGCTTTTGAAACGCCGACAGATCGGATTAGAACGACGCACTTTGCGTACGACCTGACCGATTCCCGTCGAGATCCCAACGTCGTCTTTCCACTGGACACGCTTCGCGGTCTGGTACGTGATGGCACGGTGGGAGAGCTTCCAACACACGCATATACCTTTATGGGTGGTATTTACTCGGCCCGAAAAGTTCGCGATGTGCTCGCGCCTGCCCTCGTCACCAGACTGCTTCAAGATGAAGTCGACGTTGCCCTGATGGTCCCGGTCTGACCCGTTTGCCACCAGTCCGTCGGACTGATCGCGCGCGAAGCAGAAAGCCGTGGTATTCCTTCAGTGAGCCTGTCTAGCGCTTGGTCTATCAGTCGTTCGGTGAATCCTCCGCGGATGGTCTATCTCGACTTTCCACTCGGTCATACCGCCGGTCGAGCTCATGACGTTCAATCGCAACGGGCGGTTGTCGTGGCAGCGCTTCGATTGCTGGAGGAAGCACGGCAGCCGGGTAGTACCACGAAGTTACGTCAACGATGGTCCGAGGATGACGCTTGGAAGGATGGTGTCATGCGGCCTAAGCTCAACGTTGATAGAGGTGGGGGATTCGACGATGACCGCGTCGAACGCTTTGCGACGCCCCAATACCAGGAATCGGAGGACGCTGCTCTCGTGACGGGGAACTGTCCGACGTGTGTTTGGTTAGAAGAGTAGATCGGGCGAGAACATTGAGTTTATCGGATCAAATAGCGCAGACTTCTGTTTTTGACGCTGCGGCTACTGTATGACGGTCATTCGTCAGAAAGACCTGATTGAGAGCGTTGCTGACGCCCTGCAATATATTTCGTTCTACCATCCTCCGGATTTCATTCGCGCGATGACGGAAGCATATGAGCGGGAGGAGTCGCCTGCAGCTAAAGCGGCGTTAACGCAGGTGTTGGTGAATTCCCGAATGTGCGCCCTGGGGCACCGGCCCATCTGTCAAGACACGGGCATTGTGATCGTGTTTCTAGAGGTTGGTATGGACGTCCAATGGGATGCAGAGCTATCGGTCGAAGAAATGGTCAACGAAGGCGTACGGCAAGCTTATCTGGATTCTTCGAATCCGTTGCGTGCGTCGGTACTTGCCGACCCCGAAGGTGATCGGGACAACACGCTCGATAATTCGCCTGCCGTGGTACACACCCGGATCGTTCCGGGAGCCGAGCTGGTAGTTGAAATCGCGGCAAAAGGTGGCGGTAGTGAGGCGAAAGCCAAGTTCACCATGTTGAATCCGTCCGACTCGGTGGTCGATTGGATTCTCGACGTTGTACCAACGATGGGCGCTGGATGGTGTCCGCCCGGAATCCTTGGCGTCGGGGTTGGTGGTACGCCTGAAAAGGCGATGTTGCTTGCCAAAGAAGCAATGATGCAGCCGATCGATATCCACGAACTGAAAGCGCGCGGCGCGCAAAACAGAGCCGAAGAGCTTCGGCTTGAGCTGTACGAACGGGTCAACGCGTTGGGTATTGGAGCGCAGGGACTCGGGGGTCTGACCACGGTGCTCGACGTCAAGGTCAAGGACTATCCGACACATGCGGCCAACAAACCCGTCGCTGTGATTCCGAACTGCACCGCGACTCGCCACCTCCGGTTCGTTCTCGATGGTTCTGGTCCAGTCGTCCTTGAGCCACCCGACCTTGACGATTGGCCAGACATCGCATTTGAGATGGGGCCGGATGTAAAACGCGTGAACGTCGATTCAATTGAAGCCGAAGAGGTTGCTGACTGGAAAGCGGGAGACACTTTGCTTCTGAATGGCAAGTTGTTAACGGGTAGGGACGCCGCACATCAACGCCTCATGGAGTTGATACGAGACGGAGAGCCGCTGCCAGTCGATTTCCGGAATCGGTTCATTTATTACGTGGGCCCCGTCGATCCCGTAGGCGACGAAGTTGTGGGTCCGGCAGGCCCGACGACGGCAACGCGTATGGATAAATTTGTCGGTGAGATGCTCGATAAAACGGGACTTCTCGGAATGATCGGTAAGGCGGAGCGTGGAGATGCAGCGGTCGAAGCTATTCGCCAATTCGGCGCTGTCTCACTCGTTGCTGTTGGAGGCGCGGCGTATCTTGTTTCGAAAGCCATTGTGAGTGCTCGCCCCATCGCGTTCGAGGACTTGGGTATGGAAGCGATCTACGAATTTGAAGTTAAAGATATGCCTGTGACCGTAGCGGTCGATGCGGGTGGCGAATCGGTACACAAAACAGGCCCCGCATATTGGCGCGCGCAATTGGCCGACCGTATCGAAACCATTGAAGGTTAGGACTGAAGCTCCTTGAGCGACTCGAAGTAGAGCAACGTCTCTGGATTTGCTAGCGCGCTGGTATTCTTCACCGGACGACTATGAACAACCTCCTGGACGGCGATTTCCGCGATTTTCCCGGATAGAGTCCTCGGAATATCGGGGACCGCGACGATTCGGGCAGGGACATGACGAGGCGATGCATTTTCTCGAATCTTGGTACGAATCATTGCCGCGGTCTCTTCCGTGAACGATGTGTCGTTTTGCATCACGACAAACAGGACCACTCGAGTATCTCCGTCCCATTCCTGACCGATGCAAAGCGCTTCTTTGATGGCACCTATCGATTCGACCTGGCGGTAAATTTCTGCGGTTCCGATTCGAACACCTCCGGGATTAAGAACGGCATCGCTTCGACCATGGATGACGAAGCCCCCTGTCTCGGAAATTCTTTCGGCGAAGTCACCGTGGGCCCAAACTTCCGGGTATCGATCGAAATAAGCGCTTCTTAGAAGAACGTTATCGGAATCGTTCCAGAAACCGATGGGTGTGCTTGGAAAAGAGCGAGTACAAACCAATTCGCCTTTTGCATCGGTGATTGAGGAACCGTCGTCGTTGAACACGTCGACTGCCATTCCTAACCCCGGTGCTTGAATCTCGCCTTCATAGACGCCGCCCCATGGATTGCCAAGCACGAAACAGGAGATCAAGTCGGTGCCGCCTGCGATGGAGGCAAGCCAGATCTCCGGCTTGAAGCGCTTGTAGACGTATCGAAAAGACTCGTGAGTCAGCGGTGAACCGGTCGAGAAAATAGCGCGTAGGGAACTAAGATCGTGGCTCGATCGCGGCTCGATGCCTGCCTTTTCGATACTGGAGATGTATTTCGCGCCGACCCCGAATAATGATATGGACTCTTGTTCTATTAAGTCGATGAGTACCGATGAGGTTGGATGAAACGGTGATCCTTCGTACAACACTAAGGTACATCCGCTCGCAAGTCCGGAGACGAGCCAGTTCCACATCATCCAGCCGCAAGTTGTGAAAAAGAACAGCACATCGTCGCGTCGTAGATCGCAATGGAAGGCATGTTCTTTGACGTGTTGAAGCAGTGTTCCACCGGCGCCGTGGACGATGCATTTCGGTTTGCCCGTGGTCCCCGATGAATACATGATGAACAGAGGGTGATCGAATGGCAGACGTCGAAAGTTGGGAACCGTCTCGGAGCGTTGACGAATTTCGTGAAATCCGTCGTCCCGCAGTCCCAGTAAGGAACACCAGATCACGTGGTCAATCGATGCGATAGTCTCGGCGACATCATCTACGTTGCCGGTAATGTCGAAGGTTTTACCGTTGTACGTATAGCCGTCGCACGCAACGAGTATCTTTGGCTCAATTTGCCCAAATCGATCGAGGGCACCTTCGAAGCCGAAGTCGGGCGAGCAAGATGACCACACGGCGCCAATCGCTGTAGTTCCGAGCATTGCGATGACGGTTTCTATAACGTTTGGCATCCATCCGGCGACGCGATCACCGGGTTCCACCCCACGCTCTTCGAGTTCAGCTGCGAACTTCGCGACTTCCACGCGCAATTCGGCGTAGGTCATTGTCACGCGTTCCCCCTGTTCCGTGATGGCAACTAGCGCGGTGCGGGCATCGTCATAACGCAAAAGATTTTCGGAAAAATTCAGTGAGGCTTCAGGAAACCAACGACTACCTGGGAAAGAATCGGGATTGATTAAGACGTCGCTGCCTGGATCGCCGACAATGTCACAAAACGACCAGACGGAAGACCAGAACGAATCTCGCGAGGTAATCGACCATTGATGCAATGCGGGGTAATCGTCTGGCGCAAAGCCGTGTTGTTTGGCGAACGCAGTGAGGTTCCGATGATCGATTTGATCTTGGTTAGGTTTCCAAAGGAGATTTGATGTCATCGAGTCGGTTCAACGTGTCCGCACGTTTACCTCGACGAGGATAACTCGTTTCAATTTAGCGTGAGGAATTGTCAGTATGATTCGAGGCGAAACGACCACCAGTGGGAGGGCCGAGGCGGAGGCGACGTTGTCGTGGATCGACCACGCCGTTTGTTTGCCCTAGCCAGCCACGCTCGATCGAGTGTAGCGTCGTCGCGTACGCGAACCATCTTTACTGGATACACAGAATTATTAATTTTGATGCGACCGTAAGGTACCTCCATCGCGACGGTGGACCAATGTTTACCGTCGCAACGTGCACAACTGACAAACAATGTTTCCCGGTCCGCCATGCAGTTGAGATTGATCGAATGCGGGATCAGGCCAGACACTTCAAGTTGGCATAGGCCGGCTTCGTTCGCGAAACTCCAATCGATAATCGCAGCGTCGACGACATCTCCAAACACCCAGGCACCCGGGTTTCGATCGCACGGACATTGAGTCACCCAGACAGCCGCAGCGACCGTTACCAGTCCAATGACGATGCTGACGACTTTTGCCATGTGGATTCCTTAACCAACAACGAGTTCGTGACCGAGGCGACCGGTCGCCGACGATCAGTCGGGCAACCCAAGGACCCGCTTGGCAATGATGTTGAGTTGCACCTCGGAACTTCCACCTGCAATGGTCCCCGCCTTGCCAAAGAGCCAGGACCGTGTGTCAGTGAGAGCGGCGTCGTCAAATACGTCACCCTGCCAGCCGATTCCGTCAGAGCCACGCATACGAATTAACGCTTCCATCCGTCGGGTGTCGAGCTCAGTCGCGTAATACTTGAACATTGATGTTGCAAATGTGGGCGTCGAGCTGGAGGTATTTTCTTCGATGGCTCTTCGTTGAGTGAGCGAAAAGGCTTGCCGATCCATATTGATCTTAGACACAGCCTCCCGGCCTTCCGCGTCGGCGATTCTCGAATCAGTTTGCCCGTAATAAGACAGTGCGGATTCCGCCAGCGACGTGCTGCGACCACCCCCTCCAAGCGACCCCATTCCGGAAATCATCGAGCGTTCATGTTGTAGTAGACGCTTTGCCACGGTCCAACCGCGATTCTCTTCACCTATGAGGTCTGTTTTCGGAACTTTGACGTCATCGAAAAAACACTGACAGAAAGGCGAATTTCCAGCGATTAGAATGATGGGCTTGACCGAAACTCCCGGATCGTCCATTGAGAATAGGACAAAGCTGATCCCATCATGTTTGGGCACTTCGGTGTTCGTGCGCACGAGACAGAAGATCCAGTCAGCAAAATTAGCGCCCGACGTCCAGATTTTTGAACCGTTGACCAAGTAATAGTCGCCTTGGTCGACGGCACGAGTTTGGAGTGACGCGAGATCTGAGCCCGCGTTAGGTTCCGAATAGCCCTGGCACCACCGAATTTTTCCGTTAGCGATATTACTTAGGTGGCGAGATTTTTGATCGTCGGTGCCGTGTTCTAGCAGGGTAGGCCCAATCATGGTCACCCCCATACCAGACAGCGGTGTCGGGGCGCGGGCCATGGCCATCTCCTGTTGCAGCACCTTTGCCTCGGCCGCATCAAGTGCCGCGCCTCCAAATTCTTTGGGCCAGGTGGGTACCGTCCACCCTTGCTCATAGCACAATTCAAACCAACGCAACGTATCCGCGTTTTGAACCGTTTCCTTTGTGCCGCCCGAATATTCTCCGCCGCGGGCAATGAGACTCTCCGGTAGACTTTTCTGAAGCCAGGCCCGCGTGTCAGCTCGAAATTCTGTCAAGTCGCTCACCGGATTCCCTCCCACGCTTTTCTTTCATTCGCCTCTGGATCTCGTATTGGACCTGATTCGTCGTCAAAAATCATGGTGTTGCGAGTTTCGGCCGAGTACGGAGTCCAGCCTGGATCACCATCGCGGATAAAATCGATCCAAGCGTGATGCATGCGATCTGCTATGTGCTGAGGCGTCGGTCCTGGTCCGATGAAATTATCGACTCCGGCCTGATCGAGGTTGTCGAAGGCAAACGGGATTTCGAGAGCGTGCGTGGCCTTTAGATTGCCGTCGAATGCACGCGACTCCCAATTGAACTGATATAGCCAGTTACGCGAGGTATAGGGCCTTGCTTCCAGGAGTCGAATCGCAGGAATGCGAAACATAAAGTCAGTAGAAATGGCGGTCATTAGGTCGGCGGCGGAGTCATGAGGTCGAGCGTCGCGGTAACGCTGCAAGAGGTGCTCATCCCCCATTCCAAGGGCTCTTCTTTCGAGTTGGCGCTCATTGATTCGATCCTGATAACTCCATAGCGTGGTCTCGTGATGATTGGAGCCGGTCATGACCGCCACCCCGGATCCGACGCCAGAACGTATCGCGTCAATCGGCGACTCAGCGAGCAGGGTACTCCCGATGACGGGGTAGAACGCGGATACTGGGACACCCAGAGTCTCTTGTGTATCTGGAGTTTCGAGTTTTGCGATGGTTTGCAGTTGTGCATGGAGAATTTCTTCGGCGGATGCGGCCATAAATAGAGTGGGCCCATCTGCATCGAGCTCTTTTAGAAAGGCATCTCTCACCAATTTTCCCGCTTTGGCTGGCAGGGTGTGGTGGGCTGCGCCGCTCTGCGGTATAGCGTGTCGAAATAGACCATCGGTTGCGGGCATACCAAGTAGCGTTGAGACGCTAAAACCACCCGCAGATTCACCGGCAATCGTCACCTTGGCGGGGTCCCCACCGAACTGTTCAATGTTCTGTTGAACCCATTCAAGAGCAAACATTTGGTCGAGTAGGCCGTTAATACCGGAAAACTCGAACTCGCTTCCAAAGGTCGATAAGTCCGTGAATCCAAGTGCTCCGAGACGATAATTGATGCTGACCACCACGATATCTCCGTGGACCGCAAAGCGAGCTCCGTTATACCAAGGAATACCGCCTTGCCCAGTGCGGTACGCGCCGCCGTGTATCCAAACGAACACAGGACGTCCGCTACCGGATGTCATTGGGGTTGTGATATTCAGCGTGAGGCAATTCTCATCCCAACGTACGCTGGGTGGATCGCTAAGGCCGCTACCAGGTAGTTGCGGCGCGGCGGCTCCGATTTTCTTGGTGGACAGAACGTCCAACCAAGGTTCGTGAGCCTGCGCTCGTTGAAATCGTTTTGATTCCGTTGGTGACGCGGCGTAAGGAATACCGGCGAAAAAAAGTGTGCCGTCTTTTTCTCGGCCTTCGATCGGACCGGTTGTCGTTTCTACCTGCGTGTTCATTAGGCTCTCTCCCTTTCGCCCGATCGTATCGCATTGTGATAAGACTGTTTGGGGAAGGGATTTGCAGAAGAGGTGACGCGTTGCAATGCTTAAGGCCTATTGAGGGGATGTCTCAATGAACGGGAACCTGTTCAGCCGTTTTGACGCTGTATTTTCTGAGTATGCGGAACAAGTTTGTTTACGGTTGCCGGATGGCACTGGTTGGACCTATAACGATTTGCATCGGGCAACCGGCCGCATAGGGGCCGTATTGCGTCAGCAGGGCGTGCGTCCCGGTGATCGCGTAGTGGTGCAAGTTCCAAAAACACCGGACGCGATCGCTCTTTATCTAGCCACGCTTCAAGTTGGCGCGGTTTATGTGCCGTTGAATACCGATTACACCGAGGCGGAGGTAGCTTACTTTCTCGGCGATGCGGAACCTTCGTTGTACGTCACCGCCGAGGACTCGGAGACTGGTTTGCCAACGTTAACGCTGGATGCCTACGGCGAAGGTTCCCTGAAAGAGCTGGCTTCGTCGATGAATCCTGATGACCATATCGTCGATTGCAGTCGTGAGGACCTGGCAGCCATTCTCTATACATCGGGGACGACAGGACGTTCTAAAGGGGCGATGTTGACGCATGGCAATTTAACGAGCAACGCCGATACTTTGATCTCCTATTGGGGATGGCGATCCGACGACGTTCTCCTGCACGCGCTTCCTATCTATCATGTCCATGGCCTATTCGTGGCATCGCATTGCGTGTTACTGACAGGTAGCTCGATGATTTTTCTACCGCGATTCGACGTGGAGGAGGTCGTTCATCACTTATCGTCGTCCACTGTTCTTATGGGCGTTCCGACCTTCTATACGCGTCTTCTCCGATCATCCCGTTTCACCTCGGAGGTGACTGCCGGCATCCGCTTATTTGTATCAGGGTCGGCACCACTGACCGAGCAGACATTCGAAGCGTTCGTCCAGCGAACAGGGCATCGGATACTGGAACGCTACGGGATGAGTGAGACTGGAATGAATACATCCAATCCGTTAGACGGCGAGCGAGTTGCCGGGACCGTTGGGTTCCCGCTTCCTGGGATCGATGCGCGTGTCACGAATGAAGAGGGTGACCCGCTACCAGTAGGCGAAATTGGGGGTATCGAAGTTCGTGGCCCGAACGTGTTTTCGGGTTATTGGCGTATGCCTGAGAAAACGCGAGATGAGTTTCGAGACGACGGATATTTTATGACGGGCGATATGGGGATCGTTGATGCTGAAGGTCGATACTCCATCGTTGGTCGGGAGAAGGATCTAGTGATCAGCGGCGGACTTAACGTCTATCCGAAAGAGATCGAGATACTGATTGACACGGTGCCCGGTGTAATCGAGTCTGCTGTGGTCGGCGTTCCCCATCCGGATTTCGGAGAAGCTGTGATAGTCGTCGTCGCTAGCGAGATGGATATTGAATTAGAAGATGTGAACGTGGTCTTGACTGGCAAACTCGCGCGTTTCAAGCAGCCGAAACGTTTGCTCAGGGTAGAGGAGCTCCCGCGTAACGCGATGGGAAAGGTCCAGAAGAATGTTTTGCGCGAATTGTGTGCTGATCGATTTACCTGGGATGAATAAGATGCGAAAGGTCTGACCTAAGTGGTGTGCATCACGTCCCGTACATCCGTCGATAAAAGAGGCCATCCAATGATCAGGTCCATCGTCGCTGCGTGCTGTCTTCTCGTCTATCAAAGTGTCTGCGGGTACGAACTAGCGTATAGCGCCCCGGAAAACCAGGGCCTATCTTCTGAGGGCATGGCTACGATCACCGAGTGGTCAGCCAAATACGTTGACGAAGGCAAGTTGGCCGGCATGGTGACGTTAGTCGCGCGTCGTGGCGATATTTTGCACTTCGAGGCGGTGGGTCAACGCGGATCGGGCGATCCAAGGTCGTTGACTCGGGATGCGCTATTTCGAATCTACTCCATGACGAAGCCGGTAACCTCGGTCGCGATCATGATGCTCATTGAAGATGGCAAATTGAGGTTGGATGATCCGGTGGCGAAGTACCTGCCAGAATTGGCATCGTTAACGGTGCTAATTCAGGGGCAACGCATACCACCCGCGCATCCTATAACTGTTCGTCACTTGCTCACGCACACGGCTGGCTTCTCGTACGGTTGGAATCGGCGTGATCCAGTCGACGTGTTGTATGCGAAAGTCAATCCGGAACGAGCCACCAACTCTCGTGATTTCTTGGAGCGTCTATCCACATTGCCGTTAAAGTTTGAGCCTGGCGACCAGTGGCATTATGGCGTGGCCGTCGATGTGCTCGGCGTACTGGTCGAACGAATTAGCGGGAAGCCTTTCGACAGGTTTTTGTCTGAGCGTTTGTTTGAGCCGTTGGGAATGGTGGATACGTTCTTTAACGTCCCCGAAGATAAGTTGGCCAGGTTCTTGCCCAATCACGTGTGGGATTGGCGTAATCGAAAGTTATTTATGTTGAATGACTCAAACAATGTTGAGTTCAAGCGAGTGAAATTCTTTTCGGGCGGCGGTGGCTTAGTATCGACGATGTCTGATTATTTTCGGTTTACCGAGATGTTGCGTCGTGGGGGGAGTCTCGACGGCACGCGTGTTCTCAAAGCGGAGACGGTGGCACTCATGACGCGTGATCATCTCCCCGATATCCTCCCGACTGTTGAGGATGGTACTAGTCGGCGCGCCATCCTCCAACGCGGGCGCGGTTTCGGATTGGGGTTCGACGTTGTTCTCGATACGGCTAATCGTCGTGGTGCGGCATCCATTGGCGACTATAGCTGGTCAGGGATTGCGGGTACTTTTTTCTGGATCGATCCAGTACTGGATATCGTTGCAATAGGGATGATCCAAGTCCTCCGATCACCCTTACGCTTAAGTTTCGAGATGAAGAATCTTGTCCATGCATCCTTGATGACTGATGAAGATTGAATTTTTCTGGGACATCGGCAGTACCAATACGTATTTCGCGTTGCATTTAATTCGTCCCATCGTAGCCCGGTATGGTGCTGAGCTCGTTATGCATCCCTTCAATCTTGGCTATGTATTCCGCCACCATCAGTACGTCCTTGCTGAGGAACCACAAGCCAAACTGCAGAATAGGGGTCGTGATCTGAGACGTTGGGCGGAGAAATATCGACTTGGATTTCGTATGCCGGATACGTTCCCTATCAAAACGAGCCGGGCATTGCGGGGTGCATTGGTAGCCCGCGAGTTCGATAGAGAAGGCGCGTACATCGACCGACTCTTTACACGTTATTGGGAAGAGAACGATGCCTCAATTAGTGAATATGAAGGTATCGCAAGCCTTGCCAAGGAAATCGAGATCGATCCCGACCTATTTATCACGCGTTGCGAAGACGACGAAATCAAACGTCAGTTGATCAATATGACTCAGAATGCATTGGATCGAGGCGTTTTCGGTGCGCCGTCGTTTTACATCGGCGATGAGCTGTATTGGGGTAAAGATCGTATGGACTTCATTGAGGACGCACTGCAAAAGGGTGGTGAGGCCCGTTAGCCGGCGATCGGTGTATCACCGAAGTTGGGCATGACCTTGCGCGCGAAGAGGTCGAGAGAATCGTGAATTTGGTCGGGTGTATGTAGACCAGCGGGGATCAACAGAAAGGCTTCGTCGATAGGGACTGTGGTGCTCACCCGCTCGATCTGTTTGTTCAAGGTATCCGGAGAGCCCACCAGTAATTCTGGCATGCCTTGTCCAAATGGCGTCGCCCAGTTGTCCCAGAACCACTGCATGTCTTCGAATAATGACCATGCCTTGGCATCTGTTTCGGCGCAAATCATGATGCCGCCCCAACAAGCTTCTTGCCCCGGCGTAACCGAATGACCATGCACTTTCGCCTCTTCGCGCCAAGCATCCCAAAGGACTTCGAGAAATTCCGTATTTCCTGACAGAACGATGGGGCGACCTCTATATTTAGCCCAGAATTTGGCAGTTCGAAGGCTTTGCGAAAATCCGCCGTAAAGAGGTATGTCTTCTTGGAGGGGTCGTGGGGCAATGCCGATTTCGTGGACGCCCATAGCGTCGTCAACGCCTTCGCCGTACTTTCGGTAAACCGGGTGATCGTGCGGGTTCACGAAGTTCTCGGGGGGAAACGTCCAGTACTTCCCACTGTATGAAAAAGTCTTATGTTTTAAAGCTTTAACAACGATATCTACAAACTCAGTGAAATATTCACGATTTCGATCATCGTCTTCGGTGTCTTTCGTCCAGGGTCCAACGGCTTTGAGATCAGGCCGTACCTTAAAATTCTCGACCCACCTCGCTTGGTAGCCGCGTACGAGACCGACACCAAACCGCCCGTTGAGCATGTGATCCATGGTGGCGATCTTTTCGGCGGTTGCTAATGGATTATTTGTCGTTGAGACGAACCCACACGTCACGATTCGCATGGTGGATGTATGTTGCCCGAGCCACATGGCCATGAGCGCGGGATCGTTGGAAGTTTCAAACCCTTCAATTTGAAGGTGATGCTCAGGATGCCCGAAGGCAAAATATCCCCGCTCTTCGCCGAATGATGCGTAGTCACCAAGCTCCTGGATCATGCGCTGATACAGTTCGGGTCGACGGCCGGCCATACCTTGCTCAAGTTCCGCTCGTCTTCCGACGGTGCAATAGACGAATAGTCCGAATTTCATCCGACTTGCCTCCAGCGTTGAGAGTACCATCCGTCTTGAGATTTTCCTCGGCTTTAGATCACTATACGGTGTCTTATTTGGAGTCATCGCAATGGATGACGCGTGTCTCAACTTCCGATTGACCCCTGAAGAGCGTGGTCGATTCGACCAACAAGGATTTCTCGTCGTTCCGGATGTCCTGGATGTCGCAACGGTCGAACGGTTGATCCACGCTGTGGACGGTTTGACCAATAGGTGGCGTCCCGTATACGAGCGTGACCGCGGCCTAAAATCTCATCATCCGTTGAATGTCCTCGATTTTATCGGACAACACGACGAGTTCTTGCCACTCATCGATTTGCCACAGACGTTTATGAAAGTCGTGGATATTCTTGGTTGGCATATTCAGCTGTATCACTCCCACATGATTGTGACACCGCCCTTACCAGATGATTACGAACCCCATACCGCGCGTCTTGGATGGCATCAGGATAGCGGGCGTTTGAATCTTGATATCGAATCGTCTCCACGCCCTAGGATTTCGCTAAAGGTCGGGTTTTTCCTTACCGACACGAAACAACCCGATCGAGGTAATTTTCATGTAATACCCGGAAGTCACCTTACGAACGCGTTGTCCATGCCAGACGACGATGCGACAGAGCACCCTGATGCGATTCCGTTACTCGTTGGGCCTGGCGACGCCGTAATTTTCGATCGTCGTTTATGGCATTCTGGTGGTCGTAATTTCTCTGCCGTCACCCGCAAAGTACTCTTTTACGGGTATAGCTACCGTTGGTTGAAACCGCGAGACGATATGACGGTCGCGCACTATATGGAACGCTCGGACTCGATTCGACAACAGTTGCTGGGTGCCAGTCCGAATGGTGGTTTCGGATACACCTCACCGGCAGATGAAGACGTCCCTCTGAAGATTTGGTTGCGGGAAAAGTTAGGCGAGGATGCAGTGATCCTTTGATCCAATGCTGATCGCTCAAACCACTCGATCTAGATCCTGAGCATAACCCCAGTTGGGTCAAGGCCCAGTAGAACTCGCCCGGCATCTTCCATGTTTTGCGGTGCGACGGTGGCGTGCTGACGGATCACACGTGCGTCCCGTGAAAGACGTTCTAGTGGGTGGCCTACCTGATTGGCCGTTGTTCCTGAGGCATTCGCAACGATATCGACGACTTCGGCAATCGCTTGAGCTGCGTCTGAACATAGAACGTGGACTAACGCGCGATCGCGCTCCGGAAGCGGGGCGTCCGCAACGACCAGTGCCCAGTTCTTAGCGACTTGTTCAAATACCGCAGCTCGAGCACCGTGTAACCGGGCCTCCGCTTTTGCCACGGCGATTTGTGCAGAGGGCCGATCACGCAAGGAGCGGCTATTAAATCGGGGTGTCTTCGATGTGGCGAGTTCGACGAACGAGTCGATCGCTGCCCTAGCGATACCGAGCCCAACTGCAACTTTATTGAAGGCGAGTCGATTTCCGAGCGGCAAACGAAGTTGTGCTGAACGATTTCGGAGTCCACCCATGGGTTCGACGATACGATTGCTTTCGACCGTGACGTTGTTGATTCGGACGTCGTGTGAACCGGAGCCTCTTAAACCAGAAACATTCCAGGTGTCGACGATTTCGTAGTCGTCTTGTTCGACGACGGCATAGTGGAATCGATCGTCCACTGCTTCTCCGTCTTCATAGAGTTTTACGGTCGCGCCAAATACTTGGGCGTTGTGGATTCCGCTGACGAACTGCCATTGTCCGGACACATTCCATCCGTCGTCGCGTCGTTCAGCGCGCCCCACCGCAGCGGTCGAGCTCGCCATAATGGTCAAAGGATCGGAAATCAGTTCAGGACAGGAGACCAACGCTGGCGCCACAAGACCAAACGTTTCGATTCCAATCATAAGATTCCAACCGGCACTTCCGTCCGCTTCCGAGACGATTTCGATGACACGCATTTGGGTTAACGGATCGGTATCGGCACCATGGCAATCGAGGGGAGCGGCGATTCGATACAACCCGAGACCGGCAAAT